>Ga0116170_10004510_pt1 | contig 12702 bp, 12 predicted proteins | sample AD_JPNHW1_MetaG_FD_89797 | JGI IMG/M metagenome (GOLD analysis project Ga0116170, IMG submission 89797) | Active sludge microbial communities of municipal wastewater-treating anaerobic digesters from Japan - AD_JPNHW1_MetaG | ecosystem: Engineered > Bioreactor > Anaerobic > Digestate | place... | reverse complement strand
CCTTGAGGCACGAAGCGATCTCCGTGCTGGCATAGGGGGAGATTGCTTCAGTCGCTGGCGCTGCATCGCAATGACGAATCGCGCGTCCCCTTGAGGCACGAAGCGATCTCCGTGCTGGCATCTTAGCCGAGCGAGGTGAAAGCAAATGCCTGTCAGCCTGACCCTGTATACGTGTTTGTCATCCTGAGCCTGCGAAGGATCTATCATCTAAGATTAGATTCTTCGCTTCGCTCAGAAAGACAAGATTTTTCCCGGCGAACTCAGGGTATTTTTCTCACAGCTGGCAAAGTGGGAGATTGCTTCAAATCGTTCGCAATGACGAATCATTTCCTCACCGCGAGGGACGCAGCGCAGCGGCCACAAGTGCGGCAGAAAATAAGCGCGTTCCCATCGGAACGCGCTGCAATCATCTCAATTCTCAACAAGTGGAAGGCACCCGCCCAGGCTAATACCCGCCCTCCCCGGCCCGCGTTCCAGCAGCTTCCCCAGCGGCCTCCTGCACAATCTTGATCCCGGCGCTGGTGCCGATGCGCGTCGCCCCGGCGGCAATCATCTTCTTCGCATCCGCGTAGCTGCGCACCCCGCCCGAAGCCTTCACCCCCAAATCCGGCCCGACCACCGCGCGCATCAGGGCGATATCCTCAGCGGTCGCGCCGCCGCCCTGGAAGCCCGTAGAGGTCTTGACGAAATCCGCGCTGGCTTCTTTGGCCAGCAAACACGCGATGATCTTTTCGTCCTGGGTTAGCATGCTGGTCTCCAGAATGACCTTGACGAGCACGTCGTGCTTGTGCGCCAGGCGCACCACCTCGCGGATATCCTCGGCTGCCGCGGCATAATCGCCGGATTTCAGTTTGCCATAGGCCAGCACCATATCCACCTCGCGCGCGCCGTCGGCAATTGCCTGGCGGGTCTCGGCGACCTTCGCGGCGATGGAGGCAGTGCCCCAGGGGAAGCCAATCGTTGACCCCACTTTCACCGGCGTTCCGGCCAGCTTTTGGGCAGCCAGCCCCACCCAGCAGGAATTCACGCACACCGCGCCGAAGTGGTACTTTGTCGCTTCCTCGCAGAGCTGTAAAATCTGCTCGGCAGTGGATTCGGGCTTGAGCAGGGTGTGGTCAATCAGCGCGGCGATGGCTGGGACAGGGGCGGCCGCGGCCATTTCGTTTTCCACGCCGATTTCTTTCAGGCGCCCGCGTTTGTCGAAGTGAGTCTGGACTCTGAACCCCTCATAGCTTCCGCTTTTATCATAGGCTTTATCGCTGGTCTTTTTGGTCATTTTTTCCTCTTTTTAGTTTGAGTGCAATCTCCACCGCGGGAAGACCGCGCTCCCAATCACAAGCCGAATCAGGAGTCGAGCGCACGAATCCAATCATCTCCAGGCAACCAACTGCCGCCGGGGCAAGGCTCAGGCGGACAATAAAAACCCGACTGCTGTGCTCCACGCTGATTATAGCCCGTTTTCAGTGGGCTCTGGTTTGGGTTTGTCCGGCGGGTTCAGGATTTCTTCCAGCTCTTGAACGGTTTTATCCAGCTCGAAGCCGGTCAGGAAGGGCAGCCCACTCAATTTGGGGATGCCGTAATCGGTGCTGTCGTGCGGAGCAATCTGCACGATGACATCCGCGCCGGCAGCAGCTTGCGCCAACTTTCGGAATTCGACCACCCGGACTTCCACCTGCCATTTGCGCTCGGCGGCAATTTTACGGATTCGCAGCGCGGTTGTTTCAGCCGTTACCACGCCTGTTCCGCAGGAGACCAAAATAACTTTTTGGGGCATCGTTCACCTCCGTGAGTTTTCTTTGAATCCTATCAAAAATCAGCGTTTAGAGGGGAGCGTTTCTAAAGGCTGCGCGCAGAGATTGATAGAGACGATCCCGGTTAGGGGATTGGATGATTCCGGTCAAAAAACCAGGGGTCTGGAAAAGAGCGACCAGCCTTGAGAGCCAACGCACCTGCCAATCCGGGTGGAGGACAGCGGGCAGGAAGATAACCCGCACGGGCAGGCTCTGCTCCGGCGCGCCCATTGCCAGGAATTCCACTGGCTCTGCCAGCGCTGCCACAGCCAACGCGGGCTGGAGCACGTAACGCGTTTCGGTGTGCGGCAGAGCCAGCGCCGCCTCGGCGAACTGCAGACCGGTGGGGAAGGCTTTCTCCCGCTCCAGAAGCGCCGCAGGAAAGCCGGGCGAGACCAGCCCCGCCTCCAGCATGCGCCGTGACAGAAACGAGAGCGCTTCTTCCCGGCTTCCAACCTGCAGCCCGACGAACACCAACTCCGGGCGGAGCATCTCAGGTTCCGTGCTTGCGGGTTTGATAGAGGGCGGCATCTTAATTTCTACTCCCGTTGAGATGGAAGGCACTGAAAAAACTCATTTCGAAGGTAAGAATAATCCGCTTGATTCTTTGTGTCAATTGGCACGGAAGCGAACCTATCCCATCGGAACAAGGCGGAATGCAGGGAAAAAGGCCTGAACAGCAGGCTGCCGCCGCTGCTACGCGGATTGGCGGCGGTTCTGGCCGCTGTGTTTGAAGATGGTGCCGCGCAGGCGGATCCGGTCTGCGCGCATTAAAGTAATATCGACACCAATCCGGGTGTTCGCTGCGTTATAACTGATGGTTGTAACTTTGATTAAGGGCATTCCGATCGGGATTTGCAGCAGCTCTGCCTCGTCTTTCAGCGCGTAGGCAATTTCCAGGTACTGATCGGCATGGTCAAAGCGAATTTCGGCCGGGACCTTATCCAGGTCCCGCATCGACAGCAGCAAGTCCTCATCCGAAAGCTGGCTGGCAATGCGCGTCGGCAGGTAGATTTGCACCAGAATTATTGGCACATTATCGTGGTAGTACATGCGCTGGAACTGCAGGATCGGTTCGCCTTCCGTCATATTCAGACACAGCGCAACACGCGCGGGGGCGGGTATCGTTTGCCTGGTGAGTATTTTGATGCTGATTTTTTCCCTTTCACCATCATCATCCCACAGAAAGTCCGGCAGGAAGAGGGAAGCGGCCAGGACAGTCTTCCTCTCAGAGACGAACGAGCCCTTCCCTTTGCGCTTGCGGATCAGGCCGAGCTGCTCCAGTTCGGTCAGCGCCTGGCGGATGACTGTGCGGCTGACTCTTAGCTCGCTGCAGAGCTCGGTTTCGCTGGGCAGCTTCTCATCGGGCTTTAATGCGCCGCACTCGATGCTCGTTTGAATCAGTTCCTTTACTTGAAGGTAATAGGGTTTCTTGCTATTCAGGTCAATGCTTCCAAATGCCCCCACATTATCTCGCTTTCATTGGGTTTCAATTAAGTTTCGATTATGTTCGTCCGGTAGATTATACCTTAAAACCCGGCGATTCGGATAAAAAACCATAAAAAAACCATACAATTCCTGCCTCATCCCCTTTCATTTTAGAAAACTTATGAGCGCCGGTTTCCACGGGAATACCAGCCGCCCGAGTGGCGCCAGCAGCTGAAGCGCGGCGCTGCCTTTACCCGGGAAAACGCGCGCCCACGGAGGATGAAAAAAGGTAAAATCGTATTATTCCAAAGAGGTCCCCATGATTGCTACCGCCATTGCCCACCCGAACATCGCTTTTATCAAATACTGGGGCAACCGCGACGCGCGCCTGCGCCTGCCCCTGACCGGTTCCTTCTCGATGACCCTCGCTGGCCTTGAAACCCGCACGCGCGTGCAGTTTGATGCCGATTTTCCGGTGGACCGCTTCGCGTTAAACGGGGAGGAGCAGCAGAATGAAAGCCTGGCGCGGGTTTCCGGATTTTTGGACCGTGTGCGGGAGCTTGCCGGCATTTCGCTCTTCGCGCGCGTGGAGAGCGGGAACAACTTCCCGACCGGCGCCGGGGTTGCTTCTTCCGCCTCGGCGTTTGCCGCGCTGGCGCTGGCAGCCAGCAGCGCGGCTGGGTTGGAGATGACAGAACCCGCGCTCTCAGCCCTGGCGCGGCGCGGCTCAGGCTCGGCTTGCCGCTCGGTGCCCGGCGGATTTGCCGAATGGCTGCCCGGAAGCAGCGACGCGGACAGCTATGCTGTGCAAGTCGCCCCACCGGAGTATTGGGACCTGGTGGACCTGATTGTTATCTTGCACTCGGGGCATAAGGCGATTGGCTCGACGGAAGGACACGCGCTGGCTGGCACCTCCCCGCTGAATGCCCTGCGCGTAGCCGGCGCCCCTGAGCGCTTGATTGAGTGCCGTCAGGCGCTGCTGGGGCGGGATTTTGAGCGCCTGGCGCGCGTGGTGGAAGCAGATTCGCATTGGATGCACGCGGTGATGCGCACCAGTTCCCCGCCGCTTTTTTACTGGACGCCGGACACGGAAACGGTGCTGTGGCATGTGCTGACCTGGCGCAAGCAGGGGCGCGCGCTGTGCGCCACAGTGGATGCCGGACCCAACGTGCATGTCATCACAACGGGTGCAGAAAAAGATTGGGCAGAAGCCCGGCTGCGCGCCCTGCCGGGAGTGCTGGATGTGTTGACTGCGAAGCCTGGCGGCGGGGCGAAAATTGTTCGCATATAAATGATTAAGTAGTTACTGTAAAATTAGTAAAATTAAGATAAAAAGCTTTGCCAATTTTTGGGAAATCCATAATCATGAGTAGAAAAATCTTTTCCAGCTGGTATCTTATTTTCGAGACTAACAATGAACCTCTTCCAGGTTTGTGGTTCTGATAATCGTTTTGTTACAAGAAGCTGCGCAAATAATTGATAGTTTGCCTTTGAATTCCATTTGAAAGCTCGCGCTATTATAGGCCTTAATGTATATTCCCTTCGAAACAAATAACCGTAATGTGCGCATATGTTCCTAAGAACTGAAAGCACGTGCATCCATTGTCCCAAAAGATGCTCATTTAAATCAAAAGAATTTTTTGCAATAATTTTTTTATTGCTTTCTGCTAAATTTTTATAGTATTTTGATAAAGTATTGAATGATAAATACTCGACAATCACCCAGATTGGAAATTTCCCCTCGTATTTTTCAAAATGGTGTTTTACAACAGGATCCTCGGGGTTTCGCTGTATTTCTTTGGAAAAAGTACCCATTATTTCTCCTTGCCTCTGAATACTTTTGTAAATCTTTTCATTGTAAAAAGCATCTGGTCCATATGCTAGGCCTAAGTAATATGCAATTTGAGTTCGAACCTTAATTTCAATCGGTTCAAGTAACAATAAGAGCTCCGAACGAAACCACTTATCGTTTTCGTAAATATTAACAATCTGAGAAAATGCGGTCCCTTCTGTAAAATGGTTTGGTTGATCCATTAGTTTATGAAAATAAATATTCAACCGGTAATAATTATTACATTCTAGGAATTCAGATGCTAAATCAAAATCATCAATGATTATTCCTCGCTCTTGTAATAATTCAATTTGTTCTGAAATTGTCTTAGCTGATTTCAAATCCATAAATCTACCTTATTAAAAAATAATGACCCACCTCGGTGCGCATAATACATTCTCTTTCGAGTTTATAATAGAGGCGTGGTGGGTACTGTTGAATTTAGTATACATCTTCAGTTTATAGAAGTCAAGATTAATTTATTCCACAATCATATAACCTATTCCACAATCATATAACCTAGAATGATTTCTAAGTTAATTTTATCATTCTATCTCCACCCGCAGCGGATAGTGATCTGATGGGTAGCGGCCGGCTTGCATGTAAGTATCTACCGAGGCGGAAAGCACATGCAAGCTTGGCGATACCAGCACCCAATCAATGCAGGTCCGGGCTTTGGGGTTGCCAAAACCGTGAAAGGTGGCCTGATCGCGGGAGCAGAGGTTGGCCTGGCGCCAGGCATCTGTGAGGAAGCCGTCTCTGGTAAGGGTCTGATAGACCCGTGAGCGCTTATGAGCATTGAAGTCCCCAGTAAGAATGACGGGACAGCCGGCAGTTTGGGCTTCCAGCCAGGCGCGAATCAATTCGGTGGAGTGGCGTCTGGCGGCTGGGACCAGGTCAAAGTGGGTATTTGCGAAAAGCAGTTCCTGCCCGTTTTCTCTTACGCGTAAACGAGCCCAACTGACTGTGCGCGGGAACTGGCCACCCCAGCTGCGGCTGCCGGGTTCGCCGGGCTGGTCGCTCAGCCAGAAATCACCGACATCCAGCAGCTCAAAAAGCTCTTTGCGCAACATGATGGGCGCCATCTCAAGCGCCGTGGTGCCCTCACCGCCGCGCGGCACACCAAAAAAGGTGTATCCAGGCAGGTTTTCAATCAGGTACGGAGCTTGACCATCCGCACGGCACTCCTGCAGGCCGAGCAAATCGGGCGTAAACGCGAGAATGCGGTCGAGAACCAGAGTTTTGCGCTGTTCCCAAGCGTTTATCCCATCGCCACAGTTAGCGCAAAGGATATTGAAACTCATTACGCGCAGCATGCCCTGATTATGCCATGAAGCCGCTGGTTATATACAAATAATACTGCGGTAATCTGCGGCTTCAATAACTATGGATACACTCACCCAGGAGAGGCAGATAGATTACGGCAAGGCCAGCCGCTATCGATCCCTGTTTCGGACACATCCTGCCTTCCGTCCCGGCGGTAATTGCCGATGAAGTGGATCTCGCGCGGATAGTGTTCCCGAATGACATGCTCGTACCACGAAATTTCGTCATCCACCTCGCCAGCGTGCACGCGTCCGCCTGCTGAGCGGGTGTTGTTGCAGTCGATCCAATCCGGGTCCCATTCGCAAAGTGCGGCTTATTTCATGCCCGCGAACTGCCTGTAGTAATCGATGATGTCGCTCAGGTTCTTTGGTAGCAGCGCGTAAAACGCGGCGGCGTCCACCACATCCTGCAGCGGGACGTGTTCGCCAATTGTGTGCGCGTCCACCTCGTTGCCGGGGCCGAAACCGATGGAGGGAATGTTGGCTTTACCCGCCCAGTAGGTGCCGTTGGTGGAAAAATCCCAGGTGCCGGAGGGGCGGCTGACGCCCCAGAGGTCCTTGATGGCGCGCTGCCCGGCCTGCACGAAAGGATGCGACTCTTCCGCGAACCAGGCCGGGAAGAATTTGTCCAGCGGGAAGCTGAAGCCGGTATAGGAGGGCGTGTCGTAGACCAGCTCCTCGACCGTGATTTCATCATGCATGTAGTCGGCTATCAGCCCCCGGACGGTTTTCAAAGCTGTTTCGCGGGATTCGCTCAGGGTAACGCGGTGGTCGATAAAAATGGTGAACTGGTTGGGGACGGCATTCACGGAATTCGTGCGCGCGAACGCGTCCGTGACGGTGATCGAGGCATGGCCGAGCACCGGGTGGCTGAACATGCCAAAGCGCATGCGCCGGTCCAGCTCCTGAATCTCGGAGATGAGAGCGTGCATCTTGTAGACCGCGTTGTCCCCCAGGTAGTGCGTGGCGGCATGCGCCGAACGCCCGGTGGCGACAATTTTCAGCTCGATGCGGCCTTTATGTCCGCGGTAGACGTTCATCCTGGTCGGTTCGCCGATGACGACGAAATCAGGCCTGACGCCGGGGTCAACCTCGACGAAGGCGTTTGGCGCGATGCCGTCGCACCATTCTTCCATGTTGCCGAAATAATAGACGGTATAGCCGTCCAGCAGGCCGAGGTCGCGGGCGATCGCCAGGCCGTAAATCATGCCGGGGGTGCTGCCTTTTTCGTCGCAGGCGCCGCGGGCGTAGAAGTTGCCGTTTTCGACCTTACCGACGAACGGATCCCACTCCCAATTGCTGATATCGCCGACGCCGACTGTGTCGATGTGCGAGTCGTACAACAGAACGCGCGGACCGCTGCCGATGCGCCCAAAGGTATTGCCCATTTTGTCGAAGCGCACCTCTTCATAGCCAAGCTTGTTCATCTCTGCTTGAATACGTTCCCCGACGGGACCGATCAGCGAGTCCGTGGAGGGGATGGCGCAAATATCGCGCAGGAACTGGATCATATCGCTTTTGTTCTGTTCTACTTTGGTTTTTATTTCCTGAACAAGATCCATGAGTGCAGCCGCTCCTTTATATTCCTCAACCCCGGGCACGCGCCTGAAGGAGGTGAGTTTCCCAATCATTGATGAAAGCAGCCCAGCCTGGAGGCTCCTGGCTGCAGGGACTATGATAACATACATTCCCCGCGGGGCAGTTCCCGGGCTGAAATCGCTCCTTTCAGGATAGACACGTGCGCCATCCAGCTGGCACCAATCCCCTGGCAGTTGATAGGTTCCTGCTTCTGCAGTGTAAAAAAAAGGCGGGTTTTCGCCCGCCCCAAACTATTTTCTATCCGGATTCAAGACATGGTCAGCGCCATGACCGCCTTTTGGGCGTGCAGGCGGTTTTCGGCTTCGTCGAACACCACCGAGTGCGCTCCGTCCAGCACCGCGTCGGTTACTTCGATATTGCGGTCAGCGGGCAGGGGGTGCATGTAGATGGCGTCTTCCTTCGCCAGAGCCAGGCGGCGTTCGTCCATCAGCCAGGATTTGTAGCTGTCCTGGATGCGTTTGCCTTCAGCGCCGTCCGCGGTGGTCAGCAGCGGCCCCCAGGACTTGGCGTAGATGATATCCGCGCCTTTCATGCCCTCGTCCATATCGTGCACGATTTCAAAGGAGGTGCCGGCCTTTTTGGCTTCGTCGCGCGCCTGCTGCTCAATTTCCGGCATCAGGCGGAATTCCTCCGGATAGGAAAGGGTCAGGTCCAGCCCGAAACGCGGCATTTGCAGGATGAGCGACTGCGGCACGGAGATGGGTTTGAGGTACGAAGCCGCATACGCCCAGGAGACCACAATCTTCTTTTTGCGCAGGTCGCGGCCTTTTTTCTCCATAATGGTCATCAGGTCTGCCAGGCACTGGAAGGGGTGATAAATATCGCACTGCATGTTGAGGACGGGGACGCGCGAGGCCCTGGCGACGTCATTGATGTAGGCGTTGCCGACTTCCCAGTCGCAGTGGCGGATGGCGATGCCGTCGTAATAGCGGCCAAAGATTTCCCCGATTTCCTTGGGGGTATCCCCGTGGGCGATTTGCGTGGACTTGCTCTCGATGAAACCCGCGTGCCCGCCTAACTGGGAAATGCCGGCTTCAAAGGAGCCGCGCGTGCGCGTGCTGCTGAAGAAGAACAGCATTGCCAGCACTTTATCGCGCAGGTATGGGTGGGGTTCGTTCAGGGCGCGCTTGCGCTTCAAGTCCCAGGCGACGTCCAGAACAGTCTCAACTTCCTCTTTGCTGAAATCAAGATCGCCAATCAGGTCTCTACCGTGTAAAAAAGTCTGCATCATTCTCTCCTTGGAAAAATGGTATCGTGTGCGGTTTCGGGTTTATTCCATCTTTCCCAACACCAATGCAAACAGAGCCATGCGCATCACGACCCCGTTGAAGGCTTCCTGCCAGTAACGCGACCAACGCGTGATGTCCACGTCCGTCGGAATTTCGTCCATGCGCGGCAGGGAGTGCAGCAGGATGGCATCGGATTTCGCCTTGTTGGTCAACAGCTCGCGGGTTATTTTATAGTTATCAGGAGTTAACCCCACTTCTTCGCCGCGAACATCGCGGTGCTTGGTGTAATCGGGCTGCACGACCGGCTCGACCAGGATAACATCCGCCTCGGCGATGACCTGCTCCACATGTTCGGCTTCCTTGAAATTCAGGCTGTAAGTTTTGAGCTCTTCTTTGAATTCCGGTGTCAGCGCCATTTCCGGCGGGGCGACGAAGGTGATAGGGCAGTCGAACTGGGTGAGCGCGTACGCCAGGGAGTGCATGGTGCGCATGCGCATATCCCCGACTGCCAGCCACTTGAGGCCGTCGATGCGGCCTTTTTCGCGCAAGACGGTGTACAGGTCGGTCAGGATCTGGGTCGGGTGTTCGCCCCAGCCGTCACCGCCGTTGATAATCGGGATGGAGGCCCATTTGGCGGCTTCGTGCGGCGCGCCTTGCTGGAAATGGCGCATGACAATCACATCGCCGTAGTATTCCAGCATTTTAACCGTATCCTTGATGGACTCCTGGTAAAAATCGCCGGCTCGCGTCATCTTGGCGTCCGAAAAGCCGGTGACATGCCCGCCCAGGCGGTGCATGGCCGCCTCGTGCGCCAGGCGCGTGCGCGTGCTGGGCTGGTAGAAGGCGGTGACCAGCGTTTTTTCTGCCAGCAAATCCGAATTGCGCCGCGAGCGGGCGATAGGTTCCAGCTCTTCAGCGACTTCAAAGACCCTGAAAAATTCATTTCGTTCAAAATCTTTCAGCGACAAAATATCCCGACCACAAAAACTACGCATAATTTCTCCTTTAATTCGGTTTTCTATCTAGATTAGCGGGTGAGAACAGTTCAGAACTCCAGATGGGAAAATACCAGGCGGGAATTCGGGCGGCTGCCCGGCAGGCACAGGCGGGGAAAGCACGACCTGCAGTCTGACCTGGCGGTTTCGCATCCATAGCATCAATTATAAATCTCATCCGGGTGGCTGACAATTTTCAGCATTCATTCCTGCAAAATTCAGCGCTGAATTGGATGGAAAACGGGAGACTTGCGCGAAAATCTGCGCTTGGGATTTCAGCGGGCAGGGTATAATGATTTTGCGTTGATCTGTTGAATTTCTATTCAAAAGAGGTGGCAAATGGATTTGTTATCTTCAATTCCCAATCCTTCGTTCATGAACAAACCCGGGATGAATTGGGGCATCCTTGGCACAGCCCGCATTGCTGGCAATTCTGTCATCCCCGCCATCAAGGCGAACAAGCATAATACCGTTTACGCCGTCGCCAGCCGGGACCTGACGCGCGCGGCAGACTTTGTGCGCGAGAATGGGGTTCCCAAAGCCTACGGCTCTTATGAGGAACTGCTCAGCGATGCGAACATCCAGGCAGTGTACATCCCGCTGCCCAATAGTGAGCACGGCCGCTGGGCAATCCGCGCGATGGAAGCCGGCAAACACGTGCTGGTGGAAAAGCCTTTCGCGATGAATGCCGACGAAGCTCAGCTGATGATCAGCACAGCGCTGGAGAAATCCGTGGTGCTGATGGAAGCGTTTATGTACCGCTATCACCCGCGGCTGGCGCAGATGCTCGAAATTGTGCGCAAGGGCACGCTTGGTAAGCTGCGGATGCTTCAGACCACGATGAGTTTTCCGCTGACAAACCCCGATGACATCCGCTTGAATGCCGCTCTGGGCGGCGGCGCGCTCTATGACCTTGGCTGTTACTGCGTGGATTTGCAGCGCATCCTGGTGGGGCGCGAACCCCGCCGCGTTCAAGCGCTCGGCTACCAGGGGAACACCGGCGTGGACCTGCAGGTCTCGGCCAGCTTCGATTTTGGGGATCAGGTGTATGCCCAATTTGATGTCGGCTTCAACGCAGCCCGGCAGCAGCATATCCGCATCGTTGGCGCCGAGGGCGTGTTGGATGCGGAGGATCCGTTTGGAGCCAAACCGGAAGTCAGTCCGGCTTACCTGACCAGAGATGGCGAAACCAAAAAACTTACCTACAAACGCGATAACGCTTATGAAAAGATGATAGAACACTTTTACAATGTGGTCGTAAGCCGCGAAGCCCCCCTGTTTCCACTGGCAAACTCTGTCAGCAATTTGGTTGTCATTGACGCGCTGTTCCGATCCCTGAATGACGGCGGCCGATTGGTTTCCTTATCCCCCATTAACTGATCCATGAGGTAAAGTATGTCCGACAAGAAACATTCCGATACATCTCTGGCAGCCAGGCTGGGCGGCTACTACCTGCCCACCTTGCTGATCATCGGCTTAGTCCTCATCCTCACCACCGGTCTGAAAAATCCAGTCGGCGAAATCCAAAACAGCTTGCCGCATGAAGACATGCTGCTAAAAGTAGTTGGCTATTCGGCTCTGTTTTGCGAGGTTGCCGCTGTCTTTGTAATCGTGACCGGGACGGCGCATGCCATTGTCAGCTATACCCGGCGATTATTCGATCGCTCGCTGATTGATCAAATTGAGGGGTCTGAAGCCATTCGTCTGCGTCTTGGCCACAAGCTCAGCCTCAGCCTCGAATTTGCCATGGCTTCCGACATCCTGCGTTTGGCGGTATCGCCCTCGTTTTCCTCTATCATCATCCTCTTCGCGATTGTTCTGCTGCGCGTGTTGCTGACTTATTTCCTGGAGCATGATATCGAAGTGATCCGCGAGAGCGAGATGCTTTCTGAATTACAGGAATTGCGCGAAAAGGACAAGTAGCCGGCATTCTTTCAGAGCTGTAAAAAAAAAGGATACGCGGAGCGTATCCTTTTCATTTCAAATGCGCGCGGGCTTACCGGGTCGGTGAGGGCGTCATCGTGCGGGTCGCGGTCGCGGTCGGGACGGGGGTGACCAGGTTCACAGGGATCTTGAGGATATCGCCGATGAAGAGGTTGGAGCTGTCTTTCAGGTCGGTGAGACCCTGAGTGCGGCGCCAGCGGTTGGTTTCGTACAGGATTTTGTCCACGGTGGAGTTGAAGCGGATTGCCAGGGCTTCCAGGGTGTCTCCGGAGCGGACTTTGTATTCGATGACCGTGCCGCGGCGGATATCGGTTGGCAGCGGGGTGGCGGTGGGGAGCTCCTGCCCGGGCGCGGGGATCAGAATGGTCTGCCCGACGTTGATGATGCAGGAGCTGTCCAGGTTGTTCAGGTAGAGCAGCACTTCCACGTCCACATCGTACTTTTCGGCGATTACCGCGCAGTTATCGTCCTCCTGCACGACGTATTCGAACGGCGCGGAGGGGGTGAAGGTAGGGGTGATTGTGGGGGTTTCGGTGATGGTCGGGGTGTGCGTCGTGGTGT
>Ga0116170_10004508_pt1 | contig 12707 bp, 8 predicted proteins | sample AD_JPNHW1_MetaG_FD_89797 | JGI IMG/M metagenome (GOLD analysis project Ga0116170, IMG submission 89797) | Active sludge microbial communities of municipal wastewater-treating anaerobic digesters from Japan - AD_JPNHW1_MetaG | ecosystem: Engineered > Bioreactor > Anaerobic > Digestate | place... | reverse complement strand
CCGCGGCCTTGCCCTCCGCATCGGTCAGAATGCTCCGCGAGATCTGTCCGCCGAGCGTGCCGCCGCCGGCGCTGACGGCAAAAAGCAGGCTCTGCCCGGCGGCCGGATTGCCGAATTCATCGCGCACCTGGACCACCACGGGCGCGGCCAGCGCCTGGCCGGGCGCGCCGTTCTGCCCGCCGCCGCTGAGGAGCTGCAGGCTCTGATTGGCCGAGAGGGTGGCGGTGGCGGTGAATTCGACCAGCGAATCCCCGTGCGCGGCGCGCAGCCGCTGCACCCCCGCGGCGGGGCCGAGCGTCCAGTTGACGCTCACCAGGCCCTCGGCATTGGTGGTCCTGGTCACGCTCGCTTGCCCGTCCACACTGCCGCCGTTGAGCGTCTGCAAGAGGACCGGCTCATTGGCCACCGGCGCACCCTCCTTGTAAACCGCCTTGACGATGAGGCTGGTGGCGAGCAGACCACCGGCCGGGCCGCTCTGCCCGTCGCCGCTGACCTTGCGCAGGCCGATCGTCGGATTGGTCGCAACGGCGGAAAAGGCGACCGGCGAGCCGCTGGCGCCCTCCGCGACGGCCTGCAGGGCATAAGGACCCGCAACGGACCCGAGCCGGACATGGACCGAGGCCAGCCCGTTGGCATCAGTTTGCAACGGCTGCGCCTCGACCATCTGGCCGCTGCCCGAGGTGAACGAAAAGGTGACGGGGATGTTGGCCTGCGCCGCGCCGTCGAGATCCGCCACCTTGACCACCAACGGCGCAGGCAGCAGGGCACTGGTATAGGCGCTCTGGCCGTCACCCGAGACCTTGCTGATCGCCAGGGCGGGACCCGGGACGTAGACGCGTGCGTTGAACCAGATCGGCCCCGGCTGGCCGGGATACCCCTTGCTGTCGCGGCCGACAAAGATGTAACGGAAGAACTGCGACTGGCCCGACCAGCCCGTGCCGCTAATCTTGGGATCCATGATCAGATTTCCGTCGACGTAAAAGCTGATCCAACTGGCCTGCCAGACCACCTTGAACTCGTAGGTACGCTTGTAATTCCAGGTCGAACTCTGCATCGCCCGGCCGTCGCTGCGGGTGTCGACGCCGCGGCTGGCATAGTCGATGCGGAATCCGGCCATCCCCGGACCATCCGTGTACCCCGTGCCGGTACGGTAGAGCCACCACGAGCCGGTCTCGTACTGCGGCGTCGAATACATGTCCAGGTGCGAGGCCATGCTGAGAATGTTCTGCTTGGCGTCGACGCTCTGCGAAACCGGATCGAAATTGGTGACGTTGATGATAAAGGTTCCCTCGGGCGGCAGATCGGCCGGCAGGGTGATGATCAGCTGGCTGTTCTGCGTGGAGGCCTTCCAGCCGCGGCCGGGGAGAAACTCGCCCCCCTTGTTGGTCAGCAGGCCCATTTTGCTGGAGGTGACGCTGGTGAGGCTGTCCGAGTAGAGCAGGCGCTTGTGCTGCGGGACGGTTTGGGCGAAGGCGGCGCCCGCTACAAGGAGGGATAACAGCAGCATACGGCAACGCATAGTGCACTCCGGTTTTGGAAGTACAAGTATCACGGTCGGTGGCAGCTGGTGCAAGAAGATGGCTGTTAATTGTATACAGGTTTTATCTGCGGTTCGCGGAAAAGGAGAAGGCCTTCGCGGCCACTCGCAGCCGGGCCGACAGGTGCAGATCGCCACCAACAAGCCCGGCGTCGCCGGCATCCGGATTCTCTGGCACCCCCGCCGCCATCAGGGCCCACGGCGCCATCAGTCGGCAGGATGGGCATCGAGGCGCAGCCACGCCGGCCGGCCCGAGGCGGTATCCAGCGGCCGGGCTGACAGGCGCAGAGCGCCACGTACAAGCCCGGCGCCGCCGGACGCGCAGAAAAATTTGTATTCGCCCGGATTCAATCTTGTAAGCGGCGCTGCCGTAGGCTGGGCTAACCTGCATAAAATCAATTCCGCTATTTATGGCGCGCTCTTTGCAAGGCGGGCTCTGTAAAACAGACCTGACCAACGTGCACAATCACTCACAACGGTGTGGAACGGGAGGAAGCATCATGGTGTTTCGCAGCAAAGGGTTCGGCATCCTGGCCATTACAGCGTTCATTTTAACCGGCTTTGCGGCGGCGGGGGCCCAGTCCGTCACCCGGCTCCTCGAACTGGAGGACCCCCTGACGGGAAGCACCCGGGGCACCCGCAATGGCGGGCAGCTGACCGCCGCCGGCTGGGTCACCCAAACCGCCTTTGATTATATCGAATACAAGATCCCGACCTGTGCCGCCGGCGAGGTGCAATTCAAGGTGAAGGGCATCTATGCCTCCAATGAGGTCTTTCCCAACGTCGGCTATGACCGCGACGGCAAGGTCGTCCCGGGCTCGGACAACGTCCATTATACCCTCTTCGGCATGTACGACCGGGATGACGACGCCAGCTGGTACGGCACGGTGCAGTGGCATAATCCCTACAAAACCGTCATGCATATCTATGGCTATACCGCGGGTGATCTCTTCAAATGGAAGCGGATGAAACTGCGCCTCAACGTCGCCGCCTTCAACGGCGGCTATGAGGATGATCCCCATGCCTTTGAGGATCCGCCCGTCGGCCCGTTCGAATGGGAGAAGGAGCATGTCTACCAGCACCGCCTCGTCTGGGGCAGCGGCCATATGACCTGGTACCTCGACGGCGTGCAGATCAAGGATTGGGACTACTCCAGTTTCGGCGTCGAGTACGCGCCGCCGGACCATATGCTCCGCCTCGGCTCCGGACTCAACAGCCGCAGCGGCGGCTATGCCTCCCCCAACGGTCTGACCTATACCGACTTCAAGTTCTATCGTTACAAGGATGAGACGCCGCCGCAGGTCAAGGGGATGGAGCCCGCCGGCGGCAGCAGTGCGATCGCCCCTGACGCGGACATCCTCGTCCATTTCAGCGAGCCGATGGACGAGAGCGTCACCCAGGCCGCTTTCAGCATCACCCCGGCCCTCGCCGGCTCCTTCAAGTGGATCGGCGCGGCCCTCGCCTGGGAGCACAGCGACCTGATGCAGGCCAATACCACGTATACCGTCAAGGTGGCTGCGACCGCCACGGACAAGGCCGGGCTGACCCTGAGCGCCCCCTTCAGCGCCACTTTCACCACCCGCGGCGAGCAGGCCGCGGAGGTCGGGCGCTACGAACCCTTCGAGGTGACCATCAAGGCCCCGGGCACCGGCGGCAGCCGCCCCTACCGCGACGTCAGCCTCAAGGGCGTCTTCAAGGGCCCGAGTCAGACCATCGAGATCGAGGGCTTTTGGGATGGGGACGACCTCTGGAAGGTGCGCATGGCCCCAACCGAGCTCGGCGCGTGGAGCTATCAGATCAGCGGCTCTTCGCCCGCCCTCAGTCGCAGCGGCACCTTCACCTGCGTCGCCTCGGGCTCGCACGGCTTCGTCCGCCGCAATCCGGCGCGGCCCTACTCCTTCATGTACGATGACGGCACCACCTGGCTCTGGAAGGGCGACACCAGCTGGCGCGGCTTCACCTCCCTGCTGCCCTATGACGGCCGCTGGAAGGAGATCATCGACCTGCGCAGCGACCAGGGCTACACCGCCATGCAGTCGATCGTCAACAGCTACATCAATGGACTCGGCTTCTGGAAGAACGAGGGCGGCACCTGCTTTGTCGAGGGCGCCGACGCCAAGGATTACGACCAGCTCAATCCCGGCTACTTTCACTGGATCGACAAGCGCATTGACTATGCCCTGAGCAAGGGCATTGTCCCGGTCATTCTCTTCTCCTGGGCGCAGGAGTATGTCAATTTCTCCTCGGATCAGTGGGAAAACTATGTCCGCTACCTGGTCGCCCGCTTTGCCGCTAAAAATGTCATCTGGGTGCTTTGCGGCGAGTACAACGAGCTCCCCAACGATTACAGCCGTCCCACTAGCGAGTTCGCCGACTGGGGAACCCTGGTGAAAAAATACGATCCCTACGACCATCCCATCACCCTCCATCCGACCGGCCGCACCAGCAGCGCCGAATTCGGCTCGAGCAGCTGGATGGACGTGGTCATGCAGCAGACCCCTTACCACGCTCGCGACATCCAGCGCGACCGCGTCTACAACAAGCCGGTCGTCAACGCCGAACTGGGCTATATGTACCCGGACCAGGACAATGCCGCGAGCCGCTATGGCCTGTGGGAGATCGTTACTACCGGCGGCTACTACACCAACGGCTTTTTTACCACCTACGCCCCGGACAAGGGCGGCTACGATCCCGCCGCCCTGCCGGAGGAGCAGCGCTGGGTCGAGTTTCTCAACAAGCTCATGGATCGTCTCCCCATCGCCGAGATGGAGCCCCATCCCGAATGGACCAGCGCCGGCCAGCTCCTCGCCAAGCCGGGTGCGGAGTACCTCGCCTATAACCGCAACGGCGGCGCGGTAACCATCGATCTCACCGCGGTGAGCGGCACCCTGCCGGTCGAGTGGCTCGATCCCCGCGCCGGCGTCAGCCAGTCCGCCGGAACCGTGACCGGCGGAGCGAAGCAGACCCTCACGCCGCCCTTCAGCGGCGACTGGGCCCTCCACATCGGCGCCGGGCTGCGCTCCGACGACGTCGCCCCCAATCCCCCGGCAGGACTTCAGGGCAGTGCCCGGACGATGCATTCCCTCACCCTGACCTGGAATGCCCCGGCAGCGGCCAGCGACGGCGATGGCGCCAGCAGCTACGTCATCTTCCGGGATGGCGTGCAGCTCACCACCGTGACCGCAGCGACCTATACCGACCAGGGTCTGGAAGAGTCCTCTTCGTACCGCTACGCGGTCTACAGCCTCGACGATGCCGGCAACAAGAGCGCGGCAGCGGCCGAGATCACCCTCTCCACGACCGGCGACACCCAGGCGCCCCGGGTGGCCGCTGTGACGGTGGTCTCCGCCACCGGGCTCCTGGTCGCCTTCGATGAAAAGGTCGAGAGCGCCTCGGCCCGGAACCTGGCCAACTATGTCATCACCCCCGCCGTGGCGGTGACGGCGGCTGTGCTCTCGGACGACGCCACCCAGGTCACCCTGACTACGGCAGCCCACAGCGCCGGTCAGAGTTATACCATCACCATCGCCGGCGTCAAAGACCAGGCCAGGGTGGCCAATACGATGGCCAGCCAAAGCCTGAACTACCGCTTCGAGGCGACGCTGCAGATCAGCGAGCTCAGTCCGGCCACCTACCGCGTCGCCCAGCTTGGCACGGGCAGCACCTACTACACCGACCGCGAGCTCAAGCTGACCGCCATTCCTCCGGTATGCCAGGGCTTTACCTGGATCATGACCGAGAACGATGACAAGGAGCGCAGTGACGCCCATTGGCTGTCGTTCCGGACCAATCTGGCGGCGACGGTGATGATCGCTTATGACAATGGCGCCAGTACCCGGCCGGCCTGGATGGAGGGCTGGACCGATACCGGGGCGGAGATCGTCACGACCGACGATTCGCCGCTCCATCTCTACAGCCGCACCTTCGCCGCCGGCGAAGTGGTACTCGGCGGCAATGAAGGGACCAGCAAGACCTCGATGTACCTGGTCCTGGTGAAAAAGAGCGACGGCAGCGTTGTCGATGCGACGCCGCCGTCGATTCCGGTCGGATTTGATTTTGCCGAATAGACGCCGGGGAGCGTTTGCGGCGCAAACATGCAGGAAAGTGTATGGATTATTCGTATGAGCAATTAGCCAGGAAGGGTGATGACGAGCTGTTCAATTTCCAGTTGCAGTTTCCGCCCGATCACCGCAATTTTATCCTCGCCGGACAGATCCTCGAAGAGCGCAGTCATCGGGAGTGGATGGCCGTCGAAATGAAGTCGCTGGTCATCGCCATTGTCGCGCTGGTGGTGGCGTTTGTTTCGTTCGCCCTCTCGGTGCTTTGACGGGGGGGACAGTTCCCGGGGAACCCTCCTCCGCCGTGGCGGATGGATGCTGAATGGCCCGGCCGTCCCGTCAGCTAATAGCCTAGCCGCCGCAGCGGCCGCTCGCCTCGCCGTCCGGGCTGGCCGCTTCTCCTTCATTCCCACCCCGCCTGGCGCCCATACCGATTTGCGGCAAGCCCGCATTTTTCTTGCTAAATAATAAAATATTTGGTAAAGTAAAAAATGTATTTGTATGCAAAGGGGGTCTTGTAGAATGAAATGCCATTTTTATCTAGCGGTATTTTGCGGAATCAAGTCTGACGGCACAATACAGTGGACACATTCAGTATTAGACAAATCTGCTTCAACAAATTGCATTGAGAAAACTGTTTTTCACGATGAATCCGCTCGCCGCGCGCTGCTGATTGTTAGTCGTTGGGTGCCTGTAAAATCACTGCGGTGTCGATGCCAAGTCATTCTTGCCAAGACAATGAAGGTTTTAGTTCTTTTTCAGCGCAGTCACGAAGGTATAGATTTATCAGTCTCTGATAAGGGATGTCAATCTCTTCAGCGAGCCGTTTGAAATAGGCAATAATCTCTCTCTCCAACCGAATGGTACTTTGCTGCTTAAATTATTTTGCCTAAGGACTGAGAGCAGATTTCGAAAAATCATATTCTTTGCGCAATTTTGTTAACCTTTTGATAGTATGATGCTTCAATTTTTGTAGCCTTCCGGGCAGAAATTATTCGAATAATCTCATCACTCTGCCTGTAGGTGTGGACGACAACTAGAATCCGTAATCTATAACTTAGGCCCAACAGGATGAAACGATCTTCTCTGTCGGAATGATCAGGATCATGAATAATATGGCGGATACATAATAACATACTTTATTAGCCATTATCAGTGCGATCGAAGAACAGTCGAGGGAGACTGATGAAGTGGTAGCACGAACACGTTGTGAAATCTCCCTCCTCTGCGAATGCCGCACCCTCCTGATCGTTAATGTGGTCACCGGCAAGCTGGGCGTGCGTGAGGCGGCGGCGCGTCTGCCGGAGGAAGATCCCTTTCACAACTTCGTCTTCTAGTGAGTCCGAGACGGAGGAAGCCGAGGGCGAGCCAGACGAAGCGGGCGCCGACAAGGCGCCCGCGGAGGCCGAGGTATGAAGCATCGTAATCCCGATTCCAACGGCGAGGTCATCCTGTATCAAGCCCCAGGCGGGCGGCGCCTCTCTGAAGCCGCCCTGGTGGCGCTGACCCTGATGATCGCCGAGAGCCACTCGCAGGAGAAAGAGGTGCTGGTGCGCATCGTGATGCATCTGCTGCTCGGAGAGGAGACCCCATGACACCCACCGACATCTCCGAACGCGGCCGCGAACGGCTGGTTTGCGCGGCCCTGACCGGCTCGCCCTGTGTTCCGGGAATAATCAAGGCCAATGCCGTCCAAGGCCGGCCGCCTATGGCGCAGGCTGGATCGGCGACGAGGCACGCACCATGGTGGTGAACAGCGGTATCGAGCGCGCGATCCAGTACAGCCACGCGATCAGCAGCTACCTCTCCTTGATCCATCCCTGCACCAACGCTGTATGGGAAAAGCTCTCGATCTTGCTGAACCGCTTCGTGCCCAAACTGCCTGCTTCCGTCGAGGAGGATATGCCGAAGGGCATCCTCGAAGCGATCGATATGGACAGCTACCGTGTCGAGAAACTGGCCGCCGTCAAGATTCAGATGGACACTCTGATGTAAAAGAAAGTGCAACTGGCCGGATCTTGCCGATGTTAATAAGCAAAGTCGGTCGATTCTGGTCCAGCAATGAGCCAAGCCGATATACTATGGGAGAAAATATTGAAATGGAATTTAATACTTTTTCGACGGATGTAAAAGTGGGTTATAATCAGGTTGATAGTTCAGGTCATTTGAAAGCACTATCCGCCATACAGTTGCTTGAAGAAGCCGCTATTGAAAATTGCAGCTCAATCGATAGAAATGTCTTTACGCTTCTTCAAGAAGGATATGGCTGGGTATTACGAGGCGGTGCTATCCAGTATATACGATATCCAAGCTATGCAGATTCCCTCATCATTAAAACATGGATATCAAAATGGACCATACTCCAAGGTTTTAGAGAATTCGTCGTACTGGATAGTCGAAAGGAAACCTGTGTCAGGGCCACGACGGGATGGGCATTTATCGATGTGAATAAAAGACGCCCAGTGCCCATACCGGATGTGTTCAAGGAAAAGTGGGCGTATTGCCAAGAGAAGGCGTTTGCAGCACCCTTACTCAAACGCCCCCTTCCTATATCAGAGAAGTTCATATCGGAAGCATTCCATATCAGAAGGACGGATATAGATAGTAACAAGCATGTACATAATGTGCGGTATGCAGAATGGGTATTAGAGACCATACCCATTGAGTATGATGTCAAATACCAAATGGAATCGCTGGAAGGAGCATTCCTGCAGGAAGCAAGATTTGAAGATCTGATCGAAGTAAGAGTAGAGAAAGTAAACGAGACCGAACTTATACATAATGTAATACGAAAGGGCGATAACGCCGTACTAACCACCGGGCATTCAAGATGGCAGAAGAAGCAAGCAGATTGAAAAGAAATAGGAATTCATATGAAGTTTATCGCCTTGCTCCGCGGAATAAATGTGGGCAAATCAGTCCAGATCAATATGGATGCGTTGAAACAACTGTTGCTGGAAAACGGTTTTCTGAATGTTGCTTCTTACATCAATTCCGGAAACCTGATCTTCGAAGCAAATCGCGGCAAAGATGCCGTAAAGACAAGCATCGAAGAAATACTAAGACAAAAATATGCTGTTGATATTAAAGTACTGGTAAAAACCCCGGAAGAGATGAAAGCGATCATAAGAGAAGTACCTGCGGAATGGAAAAATAACAGCGAGCAGAAAACGGACGTCGCCTATTTATTTGATGCAATGGATGCTGAAGCTATTGCCAAAGAGTTGCCGATCAAAAGGGAATATACCAATATCCGTATTGCGGAAGGTGCTATCATCTGGAATATCCGCCGGAAAAATTTGAATAAGAGTCAGTTATCCAAAATTATTTCTCACAAGATTTACCAGGAGATGACCGTGAGGAATATCAATACCGCGCGCAAGCTGGCTTTGATGTAAGGGAAGCGAAATGATCGGGCAGCGCCTTCAACCGCGATTGCAGTGGTTGTATCTCTTGCGTCGCTTCGGTGCCGGCCCTGGCCATGGTGGCCCTCGATGTCATGTTGCAGGTAATGAGCTGCTGAGGATGATCGGGCGCCGTGCTGAAATGAAGAAAGGGCTGCCGCATGCGGCAGCCCTTTCGAGGAAGCGGGGGTATTCGTTACGTTATTTGACCAAAAGAATGCGCAGCGTTTTCTGATAGGAACCCGCCTGCAGACGGCACAGATAGACTCCCGAGGGCTCGTTAGCCGCATTCCAGCGCATGGTATATTGACCCGCCGTTTGCATCCCATCGACCAGTGTGGCGATGATTTGTCCGGTCGTATTGCAGATCGTCAAATGCACCGGTCCACTTTCCGCCAGCTTGTAAGAAATCGTCGTAGCCGGATTAAAAGGATTGGGATAACTGCCGATCAGGGCGGTCTCCTCGGGCAAAGCCATTATAGCCGATGTCTGGTTCTCTTGATTGGGATTTGCAAAGATATCAAAGCCCGTATCATTATTGATGGTGAATTCCACCACCTGTTTGAAATCATGCGGCGAGTAGTAGGGCTGCAGAATTTTCAGCATCACGAACTTGGCGTCCATCGGCGTGGTCACATTGAACCATTGCATAAAGGGCCAATCCAGCTTAAATTTTCCAATGGAAGTAAAGTTTGCGAAATCCATGCCCGTGGTAGAGACCAGAACCTCAAATTCTTGGACAAAACGCTCAAATATTTCTTGGTCCATTTCTTCAAAGTTGAAAAGACCCATGCCGACCTTATGCACCAAGTGGGTCTGGTCATCGGCAAAACGGAAGATAGCCCAGGCAAAACCCGTCTCATCCGGGAGTACCGTCGCCGTGCCATCCCAGCCGAAAATATCTCCGTCAACCGCATTACACCAGCTTTCGCTTTTCCAGCACGGGGTACCTTTAAGGAAAGCGAGCGCAAAGGGGGCCGTATTTTCGACCGGACAAACCAGTTCGGGCGGAGCAGGCGGTGCGGTGGAACCATCGGCGCGTTCGAGGATCAAGGCATAGGGCGAAGAGGCATAAAAATCATTGCACCCATCTCTCGGGATAGTGAGGAAATCCGGGCCCACAAACCGCCATCCTTGCGGCGCTTCGAATTTGAACTGAAAATCGCCGGCGAAACAAGGAACCTTGCCCTTATATAATACATTATGCTCCGTGTAGGGTCCGGTCTGCCACTCCCATCCACTCTGCTGTTTCCAGTCGCTTTCTCCGGGGATAACCAGCCTGCAGATCACATCGCCGACCGCATTGCCGGCGCTGTCTTTACATTGCAGCGGCACAGCCAGTTGCGTCGCGCCACAGGGACCATTGCTTAGAATCTCCTCTTTGGAGAAGTTGCTATTGGAAATGTATGGAAAAGGGCCGTTCTTGACTATGTAGTAAAGCACACAGCCGTCCACAAGCGCCGGGTTATCTCGCACCTCCCCGTACGCCAGCACATTCCTGAGCTGAGCGAACCCGCTGATATCCGAAAGCACGAGATTGTTGACAAGGTAAAAGCTGTTGGCCGTAACCAGGGAATTGAAGCCGGTTATGCTGGTCAAGGCATCGCATTTTTCAATCAACACCGTGAGACCATCGAGATCATTGAATTCCGCTATCGTCTGCAAGGCTTCGCACTCAAAGGTGCAGAGATAAGAGCAGGAGTGCAAATTATCGAGTCCCTGCAGCGATACAAGAGATGAGTTGGCAATAATTTGCAGCATCTTTACGGTGACAAGTTGCTCCAGACCGTGCAAATTGACCAAAGCGGTACTCTGGATGACGAGATGGTTCACTCGGGTCAGATTGGCCAGTGGCGTCAAGTCGTTGATTTCCGGACCAGCCAGGCAGAGCTGGCCATCCACTTCGGTATAGGCCGCGCCGAACGTCGCCAGCTCCAGTTGCGTGTAAAGGATGGTGTCACCGGTAAAAACCTGAGCGGAGGCGGGAATAGTGGCCATCCCGAAAACCAGCAGCAAACCAATGATTCGTATCCTTCCGAAGCGTTTCATACTTCCTCCCGGCTGCTCAGCGGCAGCGTCTCGCATTATGACGAAAATGGAATGAATTGGATAAACTGAACGGAGCCGAGCAGAGGAGTAGAACTGTGGGATTACTAAATACAAATCAAGACGTTACATTCATGATTTGCTAGGTTTTTATCGATGCTTCAGGGCGTAACCGGTTGATCGGTCGGCCATGATTGGCGAAATTACAATTATATCAACGAATCTGTTTATAATATAAACAGTACAAAGGCTAAAGTCAAGAATTAATCGTGTTTTCAGGCCATATTTATTGATGAGGATATGGCATTCGGGTACAACCTATCTACTCTATCGGATTCAGCGCATTACATCCGAGCGCCGCGCCATTATGTTGGGACGTACTTGTTAGCAGAGCTGTTTCAGGAATTCTTACTTTTACCTAAGCTGAGCGATTCTTAATAACAAAAACCTTTTGGGCATATAATGATTTGTTATTATATTTGTTGCGACCAAACAACAAAACAACAAACCGCTAACCCAAAAGGCGTTACTAATTGGCAACAAAACAGGTAAAAAAACAAGCAAAAATATCCGCCATTGAAATTACCAACGCGTAACTTTCGGGCCGGGGAGGAATTTTCTTGTTTCTGCGCTTCATTGAGAATATTGGTTTTTGTGCGCTCTTTGAAAAGTATTTTGGTTTTATCAAAGGATCAAAAAAGGAGCTTAGTTGCCGCCTAATTCCTGCTCCAGCTCCTGGCTTATTTCATCGATGCCACAGATTTGTCCATGTGTGGTTTTGACCGTCGCAAACGTGAATCTGGCTATGCCGGTCATTTTGAAAACAAGCCGGCTCAAATGGCCTCTTCCCATCAAATGAAGCGCTTTTTTGAAAAGCCGGGTCCTCTTGGCAATCGGTTATATCGGCTTGTTCTGTTACAGTTGTTCATCTGGCGATTAAAAGTTGAGCAGCCCGTCGTGATTAAACTGTTTGTTGATTCGATGGTCTGGGACAATGACCACGCTGATAGACGCCAGGGGGTTGAGCCGACCTATAAAAAAGTCAAAGGGTAAGAGGGGATTTGTTGTCGCTCTTCGGTTGCCGAATCAGTCTAATGGTGCAACTGGCACTGCGGAATATGCACGTTTTTTTTGAGTACCTCTAAAATCGCTCAGTTTAGGTAAAAGTCAGTTATCAAAAATTATTTCTCACAAAATGTACCAGGAGATGACTATAAGAAATATTAATACTGCGCGAAAGCTGGCTTTAATGTAAGCGAAGCGAGCAGCCTTGATCATGGTAGCCTTCGCTGTCATCCAACGGATGATGACCCGCTGCGGAGGATCGGGAACCTGCGCCACGTGGGCATGAAAAAAGGGCTGTCGCAAGCGGTATCCCTTTCGAGAAAGTGCCTCTATTCGTACCGTTATCTGGCCAAAAGAATGCGCAACGTTTTCTGATAGGAACCCGCCAGACGGGCACAGGAGTCAAGAATTATTCGTGTTTTCAGCCCATATTTATGGATGAGGGCATGGCATTGCGGCGCAGATAAGCCGCATTCAATAGCCGGCTTTTTCAAGCCGAAAAAGGATTGACATTGCGGACGACTCTCGCTGCCATCTATATCGTTGGGCTCGTCACCTCTGAGGCGCTGCGCCTGCCGCAACGGTTCCGGCGGACTT
>Ga0116170_10004503_pt1 | contig 12714 bp, 9 predicted proteins | sample AD_JPNHW1_MetaG_FD_89797 | JGI IMG/M metagenome (GOLD analysis project Ga0116170, IMG submission 89797) | Active sludge microbial communities of municipal wastewater-treating anaerobic digesters from Japan - AD_JPNHW1_MetaG | ecosystem: Engineered > Bioreactor > Anaerobic > Digestate | place... | reverse complement strand
CTCCCACCGGCGCCCGCCCCGTCCCTGGAGGAGCGCATTGGCGTCACCTGGTTCACCCGCATCGGTGCTGCCGTGCTGGTCCTGGGCGCGGCCTACTTCTTCAAGTACGCGGTAGACAACGAGTGGATTGGGCCCTGGGGCCGCGTGGCGCTGGGTGTCCTGGCCGGTGTCGCGGTGCTGGCTGGCGCCGAGTGGATGCGCCCGAAGGCAAGGCCGGCATACGTCCAGGGGTTGGTGGGCGTGGGGCTCGCCCTGCTGTACGTCTCCGGCTACGCCGCGTACGGATTCTACGAGCTGCTGCCGATGCCTGTCGCCTTCGCCGCGCTGGTGGTGGTGGCGGTCCTGGCCGCGGCGCTCTCGGTCCGTCACCGCTCGGAGGTCGTCCTGGTGCTGGCGCTCGGTGCCGCGCTGGCCAACCCGGTCTTGCTCTCGACCGGGCATGATCGCCCGCTGGCCCACGGCATCTACCTGCTGGCGGTCACCAGCGGGGTGCTGGCGGTGGCCGTGCGCCAGCGCTTCGCGGCTGCCGCCTGGCTGGCGGTCGCCGGCAGCGCCGGGCTCTCGATGGCCTGGTTCGGGAGATTCTTCCGCAACGGTCCTCCGGCCATCGACCCCCTGGACGGACGAGCGATTCCCGGCTCCGCAGGCGCCTACTTTCCCCTCGCCACGCGGCTGGTGCCGCTGGGCCTCGTGGCGGCGTTCGCCGCGCAGTGGGTGGTGACCGCCAAGGCCGCGCGCCGGCGCGACTGGGCCGACCCAGGCCCGACAGGGATGCGGCTCGCGGGCCTGCTGTTTGCCCACCTCGGCGCCGCGCTCCTGCTGGCCGATCGGCCAGAGCTGCTCGCCATGGCGGCGGCGATGTGCGGGCTCGCGTCGGTCCTCCTGCTACGCGCCGACGCCCAGACGCCTCTGGTCGCCCTGCCCCTGATGGTGTCGTTCGTCTTCCTCATGGCGCGCGCCGAGCTGGCCCGCTCCCGCCCTCTGCTCATGCTCGCCCCGGCGGTGCTGTGGGTCGGCATCTACGTTGGGGACATGATCCGCCGTGCCCGGTCGAGGTCCGGGCAGCGGCCTTCCTCGGCGGAGGCTGCCATCCTCACTTTCAGCCTCGTGAGCGCCGTGATTCTGTCCGCCCGGATCCTGCTTCCGGACCATCCAGAGGCGCTGGCCGCGCTGCTCGTGCTCCTGGCCGCGGGCGCCGTGGTGCTCGGAGCGTGGACGGACCGGCCGGCGGTTCTCGGCACCGGGGCCGTGGTGACCTTCCTGGCGCTGCTGGCGGCCAACCCGCGAGGCGTCTCCATGCCGGCCGGCTTCCTGCTCCTGACCGCCGCGTGGGGGGCCGTGTACCTGCTCGGCGGCGCGCACGCCCTGCTGCTCCGCCGTGCCACCGCCTCGGCGTCGATCGTCCTCGTGACGGTGGCCGGGCCACTCGGCTTTGCGGCCGTGCTGCTGGCCGGAACGGCAAGGGGAGACAGCGGGTTGCGGTCGCTGGCCGCGGCCGGAGCGGGGCTTGCGGTGCTTGCCCTGGGTGTCGCCGTGCTGCGCCTTCGCAGTGACGGCCGGACGGCCGCGACAGCGCTGCTGGGGTGTGGGGTCGGGCTCGTCACACTCGCTATCGGGCTGGCGTTCTCGGGCGTGACGGTCACATTGGTGTGGGCGCTGCTCGGCCTGGTCGTGGTGGGTCTCGGGGCCCGGGACGGCGACGATCGCTGGCTCGCCGGCGGTGTGGCGCTGCTCGCCGTCGCCTTGCTCCGCATGCTGGCGGTGGACGTCGTCGAGCCCGCCCGCATGCTGGCACGCTTCGTCGGCTCGCGCGGGGCGGAGGGCGCCCTGCAGCCGGCGCCGCTGGTCAATCCCCGCGCCCTGGGTCTCGGCGGGGTAGGGCTGGCGTTCCTGCTCGCCGCCCGCCTGGGAAGCCGCGCGCGTCGCCGGGAGGTGTGGGCGCCGATGGCCGTGCTCGGATACGTGCTGCTGCTGGCGCTGGTGATCAGCGAGGTGCGTGCGCTCGTGACGATCCTGCCGGTGTTCCCCGGGGGTCTGGACGCGGGCGAGTTCGCCGCCTTCATGGGCCGCGTCGGCGTCGCCAGGGCCGCCCAGGCGGCGAGGCGGGGCGTCTCCGTGACCCTTGCCATGGGGGGAGTCGGTGGCCTGTTGTTGGCCGCCGGGTTCGTCGCCCGTGACGCCCTGCACCGCTGGCTCGGGTTGGTGGTCCTGGCCTTCACGGTTGCGAAGCTGGGCCTGTGGGACATCTGGGACCTGCCCCGCGTCTACCAGATCCTGGTCCTGGTAGCCGTGGGAGCGCTGCTGCTGGGCGCCGGGTTCCTGTACGCCCGCTTCGGAAACCGACTCCTGGGACTGCTCCGGGCGGGATCCGCCCTTCTGATGCTGGCGTCCCTGGCTGTTGGGCAGGTGGTGTCGGCCCAGCCCAGACAGAACCTGAGCGGCGCGCGACCCGTGGTCCGGGGTGCTGATCAGACCCCGCAACCCAGCGCGGCTCTAGCTCGAACGCAGCAGGTTCATCCCCGCGGCGGCCGCGACCACTCCCACGACGACCCCGGTAATCTGCTTCCAGCCGAAGCCGGGTGCGCCTCCGACCCCGAGTGAGTCCGCGGTGGCCGCCACAAGGAAAAGCAGCACACCCGCCACGAGCACAACCACCCCCGTCGTCTTTCGGTTCATCTTCAGCTCCTCAGGTCCCCGACAGGCCAGCGAGCCTGCTCACGAGGTCAGGCGCAGGGTACGCTCTCCGGCGGGGGAGTCAAAGCCCCAGGTCCGCCAGGTCAGGCGCGGGGCCCCAGTTTCGAGGGGCGCTGACCAGCCCCTGGCCTGGACCACTTCAACGAAGGGCGGGGGAGCTTGAGCCTGAAGTCCGGTGGTGTGGGGGGATCAGAGCTCCTCGGGAGGGAAGAGCTCCGGTTGGACAGCCGGGCCACCGGGGTCGAAGCACCGGCGGCAACGGGCTTCGTAGATGTCAGCCGCGCCGACGACCACCTGCTCCTGGGACTGCGAGAGGCGCTGCGTATAGGACGCGGCGGCGCCGCAGCGGGCGCATATGGCGTGCATCTTCTCGACGTCCTCGGCCACCGCCATGAGTTCGGGCATGGGGCCGAAGGCCTTGCCGCGGAAGTCCATGTCGAGGCCGGCCACGATCACCCGCTTCCCCAGATCGGCGAGGTGGCTGCTGACGCGCACCAGGTCCTCGTCGAAGAACTGCCCCTCGTCGATGCCCACGACCTCGGTCCTGGGGTCCAGGTGCTCGAGGATCTCGGCGGCCCGCACCACGCGCTCGGCTTCCAGGCGCCACCGCGAGTGAGAAACCACCTGAGTCGCCGCGTAGCGCTCGTCGACGGCCGGCTTGAAGACCTGGACCCGCTGGCGGGCGATGATGGCGCGCCGCAGCCGGCGGATGAGCTCCTCCGACTTGCCGGAGAACATGCTGCCGGTCACGACTTCGATCCAACCGCCCCAGGGCGCGCGTGGGTGCATGGGGGCCTCCCGTGCGGGAATCCTACCATCCCCCACCCGCCCGCCGAGGATACTCAGGAGATCACCCTATCAGCTCATCAGCAAAGACAGGACAAGGCAAGACGAGACCAGTCCGCTGATCACTGGAATCGGTGATGAGCTGGTTCGCTGGAGGGTGGGTGAGGAGCTACTCCACTCCGACGCGGGGGCAGAGCGGGGCGAGGGGGCAGCGGTCGCAAGCGGGCTTACGGGCGGTGCAGATGCGGCGGCCGTGCAGGATGAGGCGGTGGCTGAGGACCACCCAGGAGGTCTCGGGGAAGAGTGCCATGAGCTCCCGCTCGATCTTCTCCGGGTCGTCCTGCCGAGTCAGGCCGAGGCGGCCAGAAAGGCGGGTGACGTGGGTATCCACCACGACGCCGGTGGCCAGACCAAAGGCCGTGCCGAGCACGACGTTGGCGGTCTTGCGACCGACGCCCGGCAAGGCGGTGAGCGCGTCCATGTCGGTCGGGATCTTGCCATCGTGACGCTCGACGACGGCGCGGGCCATGCCCAGCAACGACCTCGCCTTGTTGCGGAAGAAGCCCGTGCTCCGGATCAGCTCTTCCAGCTCGGACGGCTCGGCGCCAGCCAGAGCGGCGGCGTCCGGGAACCTGGCGAACAGCGCCGGGGTCACGATGTTGACCCGCACGTCAGTGCACTGGGCCGAGAGGATGGTGGCCACCAGCAGCTCGTAGGGACCGTGGTGAACGAGCTCGCAGGTGGCGTCAGGGTAGGCGGTGGCAAGGGCCGCGTCGACGGCGGCCGCGTGAGCGTGCGGGTCCGAGCTGGGCCTGAGGGTCATGGCCGGGCCTCCGATGGGCTGGAGGCGGGAGTCATGATGCGCCGGGGATCCGGCGACACCAGGCCGCCAGAGATCACCATGCGGACGGCCTCTTCCACCGTGATCGTCGTCGACCGGACCTTCTCGATCGGATAGAGCATGTAGAAGCCGGTGGTCGGGTTTGGAGTCGTGGGCATGAAAATCGACGCCATGCGGCGCGGCCCCTCGTCGGTAACGGTTTCGAACTCGCCGGTCAGGAACCCCACAACCCACACGTCGTCAATGGGGAAGGGGACCAGCACGACCCGCCGGAAGCCCTTCGTGCGGTTGTGGGAGAAGGCGCGTGTCACTTCCCTGGCGCCGAGGTAGATCGGGCGCAAGACGGGCACCCGGGCGAGGATACGCTCCCCAAGCTTGAGGACACGTCGGCCGATGACGTTGTGGCCGAGGATTCCGAGGACGAAGATGATGATGAGGGCGAGGGCCGCCCCGGCGCCCGGAATCGGTCGGCCGAACAGGCGCTGGCTGATCGGGTAGGACCAACTGTCGAGGAGCCTGAAGAAGAACCGCCCGAAGAAGAGGGAGATCGCGAGTGGGAATGCGATCAGGGCGCCGGTAATGAAGCGGCTGCGCAGGAAGCCCATGACGGTCGAGTGCCTGTCCGGTTCGACGGTGGACATCGGCAGGAACTGCGAGTCGTCCAGGGGATCGTGCTCTTCGCCCATCAGACTGCGATTGTAGCGTTTCCAGGCGATGCGGTCCGAGCCTCCAGGATCACCACGGCGATGGCCAGGCCTCCGTCGTGGGTGATGGTCAGGTGCGAGCAGACCGCGCCCAACTCCGCGGCGCGCCGCGAGGCGGCTCCTTCCAGGCGAAGGCTCGGCTGCCCGTTGGCGAGGCGCTCCACCACCACCTGGCGCCATCCGACGCCTTCTCCCCAGCCAGTGCCCAGCGCCTTGAACGCTGCCTCCTTGGCGGCCAGGAGCCCGGCCACATGCTGTGCGTCGCCGGGCCGTCGCACCTCGTCCGCCCGGAAGCAGTGCGCGAACAGACGCTCGGGGTGGCGGTCGAGGAGCCGCGCCACGCGCGCGACTCCGACCGCGTCTATGCCCAGCCCGACGATCACGCCTTCCTCAACGCGCCGTCCAGCCAGACGAAGGCGACCGCAAAGTGGATGGCGCCGAAACCGGCGAGGGCGCCGCGAAAGGCGCCGCTGGCGACCACTGGGACGAGCCAGAAGGGCATGGCCGCGAGCACGCGCTCGGTCCAGAAGTGGCCCCAGGGAGCGAGGATGAAGAACCAGCCGGCGCCGGTCAGATAGACCGCCACCAGGAGTCCGACCATCGCCCGCAGCGCTCGTGTCAGCACCCGCGCATTGTACTGCCTCCGTCGGCTCCTGGTTCGAGTGCTAGCATGGTAGAAGTTGCGAAAAGCGAGCCGGAGAGAGGAGGATGAAGTCCGTCCCAGGAAGATCCAGTTTCCGTGCCAGGCTCTCGTTGGGTGGTTGGAAAGGAGGAACTGATGGCTGAGCGGTACGCGGTGGTCGTGGTGAGGGTCGAGCCAGGGATGCGACCGGGAGATCTGGTCGCAAGATGCTATCCGGATGGAGCGCAGCTCTTCTACGCCTCTGGTCCGTCACTCGTCCGATGGGTGTTCCAGAACGTGCCGGCCGATGTCGACAAGGCGGAGATCAGGTTCTTCGCCGTCCAGCCGACCGACAAGTACAAGAATCCCGCGACCAAACCCGTGTTGGGCAAGGACGCCCTCGGTCTGAAGCCTGGAGAGCTGGAGTCCTCGACTGGCTCGCATCTCCCCGACCTCGTTACGACCGCGAACAACAAGCAGGACGGTTACTTCTTCTACCAGGTCCTGCTGACCCGGCAGGGTTCACTCGTCGTCCAGACGGACCCGGGAGGGACCAACGATCCCAACTGGCCGCCGACGTCGTTCCCACCATGATGCGCCGGCGTTCGGCCTCGGAGCCTGTCGGAGAAGGCGCGCGGACCTTCCCATTTCTCCGACTGCCTCCTAGCGTCTGTCTCGGAGCAGCGGCTCGAAGCGGGGATCGGCGCGCAGCGAGGCGAACTCCGGTCCGCTGAACCACGCGGCCGGCGCGTTCGCCTGGCGTGCGCGTCGGCTCCAGGCGATGGCGCCCTCCCGGTCCCCGTTGACGGCCGCGACCAGTGCCGCCGTGAACAGCGTGCCGGGATGCGAAGGGAACTCCGCCAGAGCGGCCTCGGTGGCCGCCGCGGCCTCCGGGCGGCGGCCGAGCTGGGCGAGACACACCGCCCTGGTCTCGAGCGCCGAGCGGTCCTTGCGGGCCGCGTCCGGCAACGCCTCACAGGCATTCAAGGCCTCGCCGAAGTGCAGCCTGGCCTCCTCGGGCCGGCCGAGCACCCGAAGCGTGTCGGCGAGGTCACGCTGGGCCAGGAAGTCCTTTGGGTCGTCGTCGACGGCGCGTCGGTACAGCGCCTCCGCCTCGCCAAAGCGGCCCAGGTAGTAGAGACAGTTGCCGAGGTGCGCGATGTCGACACGGCTGCCACGCTTTTCCAGGAGCTCACGGTAGAGACGCTCGGCGACCTCGTGGTTGCCGGCGTACATCTCGACCTCGGCCGCCGCCGACAGGTAGGATATGCCTTCCTTGCCAATCGATCTGTACTCGGCGAGGGCACGGCGGGCACCGTCGTGGTCGCCGCGGGCGCTGCGTGCCGCCGCCAGGGCAAGGTACGCCCCGGCACTGGGCAGGAGCCGCAGGGAGCGCCCAAAAGCGACCTCGGCCTCGTCGAAGCGCCCGGCGCGGGAGAGAACGATCCCAAGAGACTGCCAGGCGTCGGGGTTCCCCGGCGCTGCCCTGGTGAGACTCTCGGCCAGCTCGACGGCCCTGGCGGTCTGACCGGTGGCGACGGCAAGGCCAATCTGGAGGTACCCGATCTGCATGAGCGAGGCCCCGGCCGCCTGTGCCCTGGCGAGGGCGGCCTCGCACTTGACGCGGTCCTCGTCCCGCAGGTGGAGCGCGAATCGGGCCCGGTACTGCTCGCCCAGCCAGTACCAGCCTTCGACGAAGCGTGGAGAGTCGGCGACGGCTTCCTCCAGGATGCGAATCTCGTCCTGCCGGTCCGGCGAGAGATGCCCGGAGATGGTCCGCTCACGGATGGTGAGGTAGGCCCGGACGGCAGCCGGCGAGGCATTCTTCGGGTGACCTCTCGACGAGTAGTAGCCTCGGTAGGCGCCGCTCAGGAGCTCGCCTGCCAGCTCCCGCAGGGTGACGAGATCCCAGGTGTCGGCGTGGAGCTGCTGGCTCCAGAGAACCCTCCCGTCCCGAACACGGCGGCGCTGCAGCGTGATCGTCAGGCCGGTCTGCGCAGGGCTCGCCACGAGCCCGATCTCGACCACCTCCTGTACCGCGAGCTCGCGGGCGATCTCGGCGTCGCTGCGCCCGGCCACGCGCAGCCCCTGGACCTCCCGGCCCGAGGTCAGGACGAGGCCAGTGACACCGGCCAGCCCGATGGCCGCGGCGTCGGAGACCGCGACGGCGGCCAGCCGCGCATCGTCGGTGTCGGCGGGGGCCTGGACGGGCAGCACGGCCACGGCGAGGGGTCGTTGGGAGGTCCGCCACCACCAACCGGCGGCGCCCGCGGCGGCAATGGCCAGGGCGGCCGCCACGGACAGCCGCCGGCCGCGTCGCCGGGGAGCAAGAGCCTGGGCCACGGCGGGGGCATCCTGGGTCGCCGTCTGGCTGCGGTGGGACAGGGCGTGCAGCTCGGCGGCAGTCTCGGCGAGGTTCTCGGTGACGGGCACCCCGGGGACGGCCAGTAGGCCGCCGAGCAGCCGCTCCAGGGAAGCCCCCAGCTCTCCACCGACCCTGCCGATGAACGGCTGAAGCTCGTGCGGTGTCAGGGGCTGCTCATGACGGCCGGCCCTGTCTGGCATCCCCAACATGGCAAGCAGTGCCTCGCCGAAAGCGCGGATGTCGGCGGCTGTCTGCGCGGTGTGCCCGGGCTCGGGAACCCGGTCGCTGCCCCACGGTGGCAGGCAGAAGCCAGTTGCCTTCAGGTGCCCGGCGGGGGTGAGGAGGACCTGTCGCAGGTCGAAACGCCCGTGACCGAGGTGCTGAAGGTGGACGGCGGCCAGGGCGTCCGCCAGCTCGGCACCCAGTCTGACCGCCTCGGTCACCGCGAGTGGCTGGCGGCGGGCCACATCGTCGAGCGGCTCGCCCTCGACCCACTCCTGGATGATCCAGTCGCTACCGTCCTGATGGATGATGTCCAGGACGTGCACGACCGCCGGGTGGGTGACGGACGACATGACCCTGACCCTGCGGCGCCAGTCCTCGCGGTCCTCGATCGCCACGCCGTCCAGAGGCACGCACAGGACCCGAACCGGGCGGTCGAGCTGCTCGTCCCAGCCCGCGAGCTCGTCGCAGGACGCGAGCCTCGCCAGATGGCGCTCCAGACGGTAGTGACCGACTCTGGCAGGCATCATGCTTCGACCATTGTAGCGAGCGCAGGGGCTGGGGAGCTGCAGCGCCCGTGCCAGGGCCGTGGATGCGGCGGGCCGCTCGGTCCATCAGCCGCTGGGAGAAGTGCGATCGGGCCGGCGGTCCGGGTGGTCGGGGTCGGTGAACTCGAGGAACTCGATCGGCGCTCCATTGTGGACGATGAACGCAACCCGCACTCCCGGGCTCGGGGAGTTCGGCGCGATGAGGACCTCCTGGCCGGCGAGCGCGGCCTCCAGGTCATCCACCTCGAAAGCGACGTGAGGAAGGCTCTGGACCAGGTCGGGCGTGCGTGCGCCAGGTTCGAAACGCAGCCACTCGACTCCGTAGGGGCTGTCCGAGAACCCCTGGACATACGTCCTGTGCTCGGCCAGGTAGACCTCGCCTGCTCGGGGGATGGTGGTCGGGATTCCGACGTGGTGGTATCTCACGGGAGCTCCTTGCGAGTCATCAGGACCGGAAGAGCGAGGCGAACCGGGCATCGGTGCGCAGGGGTGCCCAGACCGGATCGAGAGCCAGGGCCTGGAGCGTCAGGGACGACGGCTCACGCAACAGGTCGGCGACCAGGGCGGCCGCCCTCTCGTGGTCGCCGAGGGCCACAAGCAGGCGTGCGGCCGCCTCCCGATCGTAGATGCGGTCAAGCACGTCGGGGTTCTTGTCGGGTGAGGCGAGCAAGCGGTCGAGGTGGCGTCGCGCCGCCTCGGCTCGCCCGAGCCGCGCGAGAATGAAGCCAACCTCTCTCGGGACTCGCGCGGCGGCGCTCTTGCCTTCCTCGTCCACGCCGGCCGAGCGCAGCGCCCGCAGGTACGCTGCTCGGGCCTCGCCGTGCCTCCCGAGAAGGGTCAGCAGCTCGCCACGCAACGTTGAATCGTCGACAGCGCGAGCCACGCCCTCCCCCGCCGCGTCATCGGTGGAGCCGAGAGCCCCGAGGGCGGCCTCGGTGTGCCCCTCGAGCAACTCCTGGAACGTCCACATCATCCGGAGATCGGCGGCATCGGGGTGGTTGACCTTCGAGAGCACGGCTCGGGCCGCCGGGAGGTCGCCCAGTTGCCAGTAGACCTCGGCCCTCGACAGAAGCGGCGCAAGGTTGTTCGGGTCGCACGCACCGGCTTGCTCGAAGACCTCCAGCGCTTCCCGGTACCGCCTGACGAGCGCCAGCGTCGATCCCAGCTCGCGGAGGAGGAGAGGGTCTTGCGGCGAAAGGTCGAGCGCCGCCCGAAAGCCGGCGATCGACTCCTGCCACCGCCCCTGCCGGCGCTGCACCCACGCCTCGGCCTCCCACACCTCGGAGAGGTCGGCCCGCAGCTTCTTGGCCTCCTGCAGCGTCGCCAATGCCTTCTCGAAGTCCTTGTCGCACCAGTAGGAGACGAGAGCCGAGGCGAGCAGGATTTGCGGTCTGTCGGGCGCCAGCTCGACGGCGCGGGCGATCGCGCTGGCGGCTTGCCCACACTGCTCCGGCTCCAGGTCGAGCCCGGTGTGGAAGATGTCGGCGTGGTCGCGACCCAGCTCCGCCCACGCCTCGGCGAAGGCCGGGTCGAGTGTAGTGGCGCGCTCCTGGAGCCGCGCCGCCACTCGCAGGCTCTCGCTGGATGATCTCGCCCGGCGGGAGCGCCATCGCCCTTCGAGGTAGGCCCGGTAGGCGTCGGGGCTGGCGGTTGGGGCGTTCTTGAGCGTCGTGAGCTCGTGCTCCTGGATCGCCACCGGCAACCGGCTTCCCACCGATGCGGCAATTTCACCCTGTACGGCCAGCATGTCGGTCGCGTCGCGATCGAAGGCGCCAACCCACACCTGGGAGCCGTCGGCGATCCGCACCACCCGGGGCGTGATGCGAACGCGGTTGGCCCTGTGGTCCCACCGCACGGTGCCGGCCACCAGGTAGTCGACCCGCAGCCGGCGGCCGATTTCGTCAATGGCACCTCCGGCTGGTCGAGCCGAGGCTCTCGGGCACGCCACGACCTGCACCGCCCGCAGCTCCGCGAGCCGGCTGCTGATCTCGTCGGCCATGCCCGCGGCCAGGAACTCGTCGGTGGCCTCACCCAGGTTCTCGAAAGGCAGCACGCCGACCCGGGACGCGGCAGCAGGGGACGGCCCGAACAGGTGCCTGGCGCCCAGCCAGCCTCCCACCGCCAGCATGGCAAGGGCGGCCGCGACCCACGCGGAGCGCCGCCGCCACCAGGTCCGGGGAGGCGCTGGCTGGCAGGTGGGCTCGCCCGATCCCTGGCCCACCGTGTCGGGTTCGGTCACCGCGGCGGCCAGCCGGTAGCCGCGACGCGCCACCGTCTCGATGTATCGCGGCTCCTGAGCCTGGTCCGAGAGCGCCTCCCGCAGCTCGAAGACGGCGCGGGACAGCACGGAGTCGCTGGTCGGCTGACCGGGCCAGACGGCGTCGAGCAACGTCTCCTTGGTGACGACGGTACCCGGCCACGCCGCGAGGGTGGCCAGCACGTTCATCGCCTTGGGCCGCACGAGGACGACGACCGCGTCGCGCTGAATGCGGTTGCGAGTTGGCTCCACCAGCCAGGCCCCCAGCATGAAAGGATCCCGTCGCGGCCCGATGCAGGTGGAGCTCATGTACAGAATACGACGGTAGTCGACTGGAGTTTAGGCGTGCGTCCCATCCTTCACATGTCTCGTCACAGCTTCAGGCGCGGCTGTCCCTCGACGGCTCGCGGGCGTCGGACGCGGCCGGAATCCCTGCACCTGGCGAGGAGCGCGCGAGCCGCCGGGCAGGACTCGGGGTCATTCGAACCCGATTGCGTTGCCGGAGCCAGGTGTCACGGCGATCGTACGTCGCTGCAGTGAGCCGCTGGGAGGCTGCGCCTCCACGACGATCGGGCCCACCGGGACGGTGGAGTCCGCGGCCCCGTTGGGTAGCTCGACCCAGCCGAGGAAGAGCCCACCGTCCAACCGTCGTCGCACCGGAAGGGACGCCCCGGTCGCCGGGTCCAATACGCGTACCCGCCAGGTGCCGCTGGTCTGGGTGGCGGGAGTGCCTATCGACAGCCGTGCCGCCTCCCGGAGCTGCACCGGTACGTCAGGGCCGGGTACCTGGACCACCGCCATCGCCATCCCCATGCCGCCGACCAGCAACGAATGCGTGCCGGTCCCAAGGCCGCGCAGGGTGGCCCGCCCACCCGCCTCGCACACCACGTACGCCGAGTGGTCCTGCATCCCTTCCCGGAAGGTCACGATGCTGACGAACTCGGCTGGTGTGCCTTCGGGGTCGCGCACCACGAGAGTCACCTTCTTCTCGCTCTCGAGAGGCACCGTGACCTCGCTCGTGTCGCCTTCGCGGATCGTCACGGCAACCGCACCCGCGGCATAGTCCGGCGCCGAGGCCGTGATCTTCACCTCTCCGGATGCGAGCTCACCAAAGTGCGCCACGCCCTCGGCATCGGTCGTCCCGACGCGCTGCCCTGCCTCGCTCCGGAGGGTTACCGTGGCTTCGGCCACGGGCTCATCGCCGTCCGCCGTCACGACGCGCACGTCGAGTGCGCCGGGACCGATCTCCAGCACCAGCCGCGTGCCCCGCTCGATCTTCTCCTGGCGGCGCAGGAGAGCGGCGTGTTGGGCGTCGTCGATGATCCGGATCTCGGCCGGACCCGTCGGGATATCGCGCATGACGAAGCTGCCGTCCGCTGCCGTCGTCGTCAGTGCATCGCCACCCGACCATTGCACGTGGACCCTCAGGTCCGCGACGGGGCCTCCGGGCCGGCGCACCTCTCCGCTCACGGTCACGCCACCGAAGTCGATCTCCACCACCGAGGTCTCCCCCACGTGTACCTCGGTATCGGCGGCGCGAATCCGGCTCCCATCCCCGACGGCGGCCACCACCGTGCGGTGCCCGGGCTCCACGTGCTCAAGCACGAACAGGCCATCGGCATCGGGCCGGGCCTCGGCACGGCCCGCATGCACCCGGCACAGGGCCAGGTCCTGG
>Ga0116170_10004500_pt1 | contig 12716 bp, 12 predicted proteins | sample AD_JPNHW1_MetaG_FD_89797 | JGI IMG/M metagenome (GOLD analysis project Ga0116170, IMG submission 89797) | Active sludge microbial communities of municipal wastewater-treating anaerobic digesters from Japan - AD_JPNHW1_MetaG | ecosystem: Engineered > Bioreactor > Anaerobic > Digestate | place... | reverse complement strand
TATCTGTGCCGGCATTCCCGCCCGGATCAGAACCGGAAGGAAGGCTTCGGAATGACTCAACTAAAGTAAGGAATATTCCCGTCAATTATTCTATGACAAAAAACCATGCCCTAACCTGTTTCGGTTCTATCGGACGAAAAACTCTTCCCGTCTCATTTCCCGGTATATTGCTGCGCCAGGATCCCGCTCACGATCAGTACTAGTCCGGCACAGTGCTGGGGAGGATCCTTTCGCCGACGGCTAAGTGGATCAGCACGAGGGAGATGAAGGGGGAGAGGTAGATGATGTTGGAAACCCGCGCGGTGGTGGAGGAGAACTTCAGGGCATTCAGCCAGAGCACAAAGGTGATCCCCATTTCGAACAATCCCAGGTAGATGCCTCCGGCAATCCCCTCCCAGTGGCGGATCTCAAACCCGCCGGTGAGGCCTGCCGCAATTACGGAATAAAGGAATCCGAAGGCGAAGTTGACCAGCAGTTTGATCACCGGTTCCCTCGGATCTCTTACGTTCAGGATCCAGTACAGCGCCCAGAACACGGCACTTCCGACGGCCAGGGCTACCCCGACAGGGTGGGGGTACCCCGACGGGGTGGGGGTACCCTGTCGGGGTGGGGGTACCCCGACGGGGTGGTAGGCGATGACCACGATGCCGGCGAAACTGACGAGGATGGCGAGTATGCTCATCCATCCGATCCGCTGACGGAGCATCGGGATCGAGAGCAAAACGAGGATAACGGGCCAGGCGTAGTTCAGCGTTCCCGCTTCCTGCGCCGGGAGGATGTCGTAGGCGGTGAGGAGAACGGTATAGTAAAGGAACGGGTTGAGCAGCCCCAGGAAAGCCGATGTCCCAAGTTCCTTCGGGGTGGTCTTTCGCAACCGGCCAAGCTCCCCGCGCAGGACCAGGATCACCAGCAGGACCAGTGTGGCCACTCCGGAAGAGATCACCAGCAGTCCCTGCGGACCAAGATAACGGAGGGATAGCTTGAAGGCCGACCCGATGGTCGACCAGCAGGCCACCGCGGCAAATGCATAGAGGTAGGCTATTCTCTGGGGTTTCATCCGTAGCGAAGGTAGCCAAAGATCCGAAAAAAATCCTATTTTTGCCGGCTAAACCGGATTGTTCATGAAAAAGCTTGCCGTTGTTGCGCTGGGGGGAAATGCCCTGTTGCGCGGAGACCAGAAGGGGACCATCGACGAACAGGAAGCGAATGCCAACGCCACTGCAGAAAGCCTGATCAAACTGATCAAGCGCGACTACAACATTGTTATTACCCACGGGAACGGCCCGCAGGTGGGCAACATCATGCTGGCCAACTCAGCCGGATTCAAAGTCCATGGCATCCCCGAAATGCCACTCGATATCTGCGTCGCATATTCCCAGGGGTTCATTGGTTACGTCATTGAACAGCAACTGAAGAATGTGCTCGAAAAGTACGACATGGAGCGCGACATCATCACCATCACCACCCAGGTGCTGGTGAACAAGGATGACCCGGCGTTTAAAAAACCCACGAAACCCGTCGGACCGTATTACACAAAAGAAGAGGCGGATAAAATCGCAGCCGAGACCAAATCGGTGTTCAAAGAAGACCCGCGGGGCCGGGGTTGGCGTAAAGTGGTTGCATCCCCCACACCGTTGGTCATCATCAACAAGAAAACCATCGAATCAATCGCCCGCAGCGGACAGATCGCCATTGCCGTGGGAGGGGGCGGTATCCCCGTATTTTATGTGGAACCCAACAAATTACAGGGAATCGATGCCGTGATCGACAAGGATCTTGCCTCTGCGCTGCTGGCATCACAGATCAATGCCGATAAATTCTTTATTCTCACGGATGTGCCCAAGGTGTGCATCAACTACAACACCCCGCAGGAAAAATCAATCGACCGGATGACCATCGCCGAGGCGAAACGCTACCTCGAAGAGGGACATTTCCCCGACGGCAGCATGGGGCCCAAGGTCAGGGCTGCCATCCACTTTGTGGAAAGATCCGGGAAAGATACCATCATCACGAAGACCACGATGCTGGGCATTGACAACGGGGGAACCCGCATCACGCTGGTGTAAACACCATCTTCTTTACCTGGATCCCGTCGATTTTCAGGAGTTCGTTTTCCAGTTTGTAGAATTCTTCTGACGGACCGGTCAGTTCCAGCAGGATCAGTCCGCCGGGAGCGCAAAACCCCTCGCTGATTTCGTGCAATCCAAGCCGGGTGCGGATGGTGCATCCGAATTTTGTCAGTACCGACTGGACGGGACCGATGTCTTTCATCCGGTCGGAGATTTTAATACCGAGGATCCAGGTGTCGTTCATGGCTGTCAATTGAGTGGAATATCCTGTTTTCTGATCATCAGGTTGCGGAACCGGATGCGGAAGGTCGTCCCCTCTTCGCGGGAGATCTCCAGTTTGCCGTCGAGCTGTTCGACGAGCAGCTTGACGATGAACATGCCCAGCGAATGCGTGGAGTCGAGCGAGAAATCCGGGGGCAGACCGACCCCGTTGTCGTGGATCTGCAGCATGAACTCCTCATCGTTGGAGTTGTGCAGTTCCACCCGGATCTCGCCTTCGGTCTGGGCCGGGAAGGCATATTTGAAGGCATTGGTGAGCAGCTCGTTGGCGATCAGTCCGAGGGGTAGTGCGGTTTCGATGCTCACATCGGTGGTATCGAGGGCTGTAACCAGGTTGATCCGGTGTCCGCTGAACGCGCCGGTGATGATGGTGGCCAGCGAATGGAGGTAGTTGGCCAGGGGGATGCGATCAAGGTTTTCGGAACGGTACAGGTGCTCGTGGATCAGGGCCATCGAACGGATGCGGAGCTCGATATCGCGGATGATCCGGCGCAGATCGCGGTTCGGATTGTTCCTCATCTGCAGGTCGAGGAGGCTGATGACAATGGCCAGGTTGTTCTTGACGCGGTGGTGGATCTCCCGCAACATGATCTCTTTCTGCTCGGCATTGCGATGCTTAAGTTCTTCCACCTCTTTCTCCTTCGACCGGTCGCGCAGGATCGTCATCACCTGCACCACCTCCTGGTTGCGGTATACGGGGATCTTCCGGATCTCCATGTAAACCGGCCGGTCGCCCATCTGCATTGTTTGGCCGGTCACCAGTAACGTGCCCTGCCGGAAAACCTGGTTGAGTTCGCTCACGGTCAGATTCGTCATGAACGGGTAAACATCGGCGACTTTTTTCCCGATCACATCCACCGGCATTCCGCTGGCCTGGTGACCGACGCGCAGGGAAGAGTTGATCATCACAATTTTCAGTTCCCGGTCGACCACATAGATCCAGTCGGGAATGGCGTCGAGGGTGTTGTGGTACTGCACTTCCGAGCGCTGGAAGGCCTCCACGGCCAGCTTTCGCTCGTTGATCTCTTCCTGGAGCAGCAGGTTGTTCCGGGTTAGGGCTTTCTGGTGAAGAAAGTTCTTCCAGTTAAGGCTGCGGAACATATAGGCCATCATAAACCCGATGGAATAGATGGCGATGACGAAAAAAAGGTTGTTGTAAAAAAAGAACGGGCGCTGCTCCAGTGTATGGTTCAGGACGTTGGCGAGCGAAAATGCCAGGATCTGGACCAGGCCGATGATCACGATCGACAGGAACGGCATGCGGTAAAATACAAAGAGGCCCATCACCACCAGCATGACCCAGGCGTAGTAATACTCCGAACCTTTCTGTGTATGATCGGAATTCAGCCCCACATGGAATACCGCCAGGGCCATCAGCAGGTTGAGGAGAATATAGACAGGGTGGAGCCAGCGATGCAGCGGCCGGATAAACGAGAGCAGGATCGAGATCACCATGACCGGTGAAATGATCCAGAAACGGTTGTAGTAGAGCTGTTCGGGTGAATCCGGGAAAACGATTGCGTTGAAGGCGGCAAAAGCGCTGAAAAGGATGAGTGTAAGCGACAACCCGATCCGCATCGTCGGCAGCGATGAGATCATGAAGTACTGCTGGAATTCTTTGCGGAGTTCCTTCCCGGGATGCTTGGTCATGCCGGCTGGGGTTGTGGTCAGTATTGGAACAGCATGCGCTGGATCTCCAACCCGTCGATCCGTCCCAGTTCCTCCTCCAGTTTTCCGCATTCGTCGGGAGGACCGGCCAGTTGAAGGATCACCACGCCGGTTCTGCTGCAAACATCTTCCGACACTTCATGGAAACCCAGCCTCGAATGAATGATATGTGCAAACTTTGTAAGTGTTTCCTGCACACGACCGGCTTCCTTGATCCGGTCGGTGATCAAAATCCCGATGATGCGAAGTTCTTTCATGAGGTTGTCGTTAATAATAGAGATCGCGTTTGCCTTGCTTTACCTCGCTGATCTTCTCCAGCAGGCTCTGTTTGAAGGTGCCCTCTTCCATCTCTGCCAGTTTCTCCTCCAGCAGGGCAAATCCCTTTACCCGCGTATCCTCGGGGGCGTAGTCTTCGAGGTATTCCACCATGGTGAGCAGGGCGTTGGGCTGGCAGAACCGTTTGATGAAACCGGGTACCGAGAACTCCATGAAATGCTCCCCGGTCCGTCCCAGGCGGTAACAAGCGGTGCAGAACGATGGGATGTATTTGTTGGTGATCAGCTCCTCCATGATCTCGTTCAGCGTGCGGTTGTCGTTGATCTGGAACTGCTCGTGGTCAAGATCCTGGTTCTCATTGTTCTTCTGGCGCGAATAACCGCCCAGCTCAATGTTGGTTCCGCCGTCGATCTGCGATACTCCGAACTGCATGATCTCGTCGCGGATGGCCGCCGGCTCACGGGCCGTGAGAATGAGCCCCGTATAAGGAACGGCCAGGCGGAGAATCGCCACCAGCCGGGTGAAATCGGCGTCGCTGACCAGGTTCGATTGGTCGATATTCAGCTCGGAGGCAAACTGGATACGCGGGAAGGATATAGTATGCGGCCCCACGTTATAAACGGCCTCAAAATGGTTCGTGTGCCGGACCAGCCCCATGACTTCGAAGCGCCAGTCATGCAGACCGAACAGGGCGCCGATGCCCACGTCGTCGATCCCGGCCTCCTGCGCCCGGTCGAGGCCGGTAAGACGCCAGTCATAGTTCCGTTTCAGTCCGCCCAGGTGTACCTTCGAATAGGTGTCGGGATCGTAAGTCTCCTGGAAGATCTGGTACGTGCCGATCCGGGCGTCCTTGATGATGCGGTACCCGTCGATATCCATCGGAGCCGCATTGATGTTGACCCTACGGATCTCTCCGGGGCCCACCCTGACGGAATAGACCGTCCTCACTGCGTCGGCGATGAATTCGGCGTTATAACGGGGGTGTTCGCCAAAGACCAGGATCAGCCTTTTTTGCCCGGTTTCCTCCAAAGCTTTCACCTGTGCGATCAACTCTTCGCGCTCCAGGGTCACCCGTGCCACCTTATGGTTGGAGGCCTTGAATCCGCAGTAGGCGCAGTTGTTGGTACAGAGGTTCCCGATGTACAGCGGGGCAAAAAGTACGATCCGCTGCCCGTACACCTTTTGTTTCAGCTCACGGGCACCCTGTTTGATCTCATCAATCAGTTCCGGATCGTTGGCATTGACGAGAATGGCCGTCTCAGCCAGCGTTAGCCGGTTTTTATCAAGCGCCTTGGCGATGATGTCCCGAACCTGTTCCCGTGTACCGTGCTGCGAGTTCAACAAGCCCCTGATTTCGTCCGGATCAAGAAAGGGCTTCATCCGTTGATCTCTGATGGAGAGTTTTTCCGGTCTGAAGATCATATTTTCAGAAATAAAATGAATACAAAGATACGGATAAAATACGGATCAACCTTTCTTCCTGGTACGTTCGGAAAGGTAAACACCCGCTATGACCAGCGCGATCCCGCCGATCTTCCGGAGAGAAAAACTTTCATCGATCAGGAGATACGAGAAGATGGCCGTAAAGACCGGGATCAGGTTGGAAAAGATGTTCGACTTGCTGATGCCGAGAAGCTTTACCGAATGGGCAAAGAGAACGAAGGCCATCGACGATGCCAGGATCGCCAGCAGAAGCAGGGCGGTGATGTTCTTCGCAACCAGGGGGACTGAGACGGCCGAGGAGGCTTCAAAGATCAGGAAAAATGGGAGAAAGAGAAAGATGCCGAAAAAGTTCTGCACGGCAACGATCATGAGGGCAGAATATCGCTCCGTGAGTTTCCGGAGGGCGACAGAGTAAAACAGGGAGCTGAAAACCGCACCGAAAAGGAACAGGATCCCGATGGGAGAGGCCGCCGGCGACAACGATCCGGTGAAAAGCATCAGGATCACGCCACCGAATGAGATGCCTATCCCGGCGATATTCAGCATGGTCAGCTTTTCCCGGAAGGTGATGTACCCGACCAACGGCGAAAAAACCGGGATGGTGGCGATGATCACGGCCGAAATCGTCGGCGATGAATATTTTAATCCGTAATTTTCGCAAAGGAAATACAGAAAGGGATTGAAAAGTGAACTGAACAGGAAGAGCCTGAGGTCTTCCCGTGCAATCCGCTGCCGGTTGCCGGAAAGACGGATGACACCGAAAAGAAAGGCGGAAGAGATGACAAGCCTGGCAAAGATGATCGTGACGGGTTGGTACGACTGCAGCAGGACCGAACTCCAGATGAAGGACAATCCCCAGAAAAGCATCGCTGCCAGCGGATAGACGTAGGTAGGGACAGGGAATCGTTTCATGAAGCGGCAAAATTAACCATTTCCCCGTATTTTCACACCCGCCCCCACTCCTCACTATTCACTACTCACCCCTCACTTTTTTTTCTCCCGCCTGTAACGTTTGACAAAACCCGGAGTCCATTGACTAAAATCCCGATCCTTGGAAGATAACTACATCCATATCCACCAGGACCTCATCAATGCCTGCCGCACCGGTGACCGGGATGCCCAGTTCAGGATATACAAACTGTATTATAAGGCCATGTACAATACCAGCCTGAGAATCGTAAACGATACCGCCGAAGCGGAAGACATCATGCAGGAGGCCTTCCTGGAAGCGTTCCGTCACCTGTCGTCTTATTCGGGTGAAGGAAGTTTCGGGTCCTGGCTCAAACGCATCGTGATCAACCGCTCGCTCGACTGCCTGCGGAAAAAACGGGATACCGTATCGCTCGATGAAGTGGATGCCGATATCCCCGATACTTCCGAACAGGGCCGGGACGAAGATCTCCAATTGCAGGTCGCGGAGGTGAAACGTGCGATTGCGATGCTGCCCGACGATTACCGGGTTGTATTAAACCTCTTTCTCCTCGAAGGATACGACCATGAAGAGATTGCGCAGGTACTCAACATCTCCAACCAGCTTTCGCGAACCCGCTATTCGAGAGCCCGGCAGAAGCTGCTCGGGTTGCTCCGGAAACACAAATTGACCAACGTATTCAGCACCAACTGACCATGACCGACCTGGAACGATTTATCCTTGAGAACCGCGACGGGTTCGATTCGGCTGAGCCGGAACCCGCACACTTCAGGCGCTTTGAAGAACGGCTTGAAGCCCTTCAGCCGCGACGGACCTTAACGGCCCGCCGGTCCCTCATTCTCAAAGTCGCAGCCGCCGTCCTTCTCATCATTACGGTAGGAGCCCTGGCTTATGACCTTTCCACCGGGTCGATCCGGAGTGGGTTTGCCCTGGCAGGACAGCGGGACGACATGCCGCAGGAAATCCGCGAGGCGGTGCAGTATTACGACGGCCGGGCGGCCACGAAGGTGGAAGACCTTGCCCGGCTGACAGCCGGCCGGAAGGATGCCGGGGAAGCAGGCAATGTTGCTGAGGGCGAGCTCCGGTCGCTGGATGCCGCTACCCGCGAACTGCGCCGCTCGCTCGAAGCCGATCCCGGAAATGAACGGATCCTCGATGCCATCGTCCGAAACCAGCAAATGAAGGAAGCTGTGCTGAATACCCTGATCGACCGGATATCCTCAACCAGATCAAAGTAAAACAATCATACCATGAAACCTATCGTAAAAGTTTCGCTTTTCATCATGGCCTTCCTGCTGATGCTCGGCATCAAAGGGGTAAAGGCAAACGATGAGTATTCCCGGGTGATCCGGAAGGAATTCAATGTCAACCCCGATGCCCAGCTGACGGTGAACAACCGTTTCGGGAAGGTGCACTGCACCAACTGGGACAAGAACGTGGTGGCCCTGGAGGTGACCATCACAGTAACCGCTTCGAGCCAGGAGGCTGCCGACAAGAAACTCGACCGGATCGCCATCGACATCACCGGATCCCCGTCGTCCGTAACCGCCACCACCCGGTTCGATGACGATAAAGGGTCGTCGCGCGGGCGCTTTTCCATCGACTACATGATCTCGATCCCCGTGACCCTCAACCTGGATATCACCGACAAATTCGGAGATATCTTTATCAACGAAGTTCAGGGCAAGACCCGGATCGACCTGGGATACGGCAACCTGGAGGCGAAAAAGCTCGGAAATTCGGATAACCTGCTCGATATCAAGTTTAGCAAGGCCCGCGTCAACTGGATGAAAGGGGCGGTACTCTCGATGAAATATTCGGAGATGAGTGTCGATTATGCCGGAAGTCTGCGACTCGACTCGAAATTTTCGGATCTCGACGCCGAAAAGATCATTGCCCTCAACGTGGTTTTCGAAGGAGGGAAGCTGAACATGGAGAATTCCTCGGCCGTTGAAAGCCGCTCGCGATTCTCCGACCTCGACATCGGCCGGATCGAGCAGAGCCTGAATCTCGATATCCAGTACGGCAACTGCGATGTGCATGAGATGCCCGCCGGCTTTTCCCAGGTGAATATCAAAAACAAATACGGTGATGTCTCAATCGGTCTTGGTGAACAGGCCCGGTATGCATTGGAGGCCGACCTGAAGTTCTGCGATATCGATTTCCCTGACGACAAAGCGAAGTTTTCCTACCGTTCCGTGACCAACACCGGCAAGGTCCTCCGCGGTATTGTGGGCGGCGACAATGCCTCGTCGAAAGTGACTATAAAAAGTGAATACGGCAATGTCAGCCTGAATTGATACAACCAATCCAAACCTTAAATACGCGACTTATGAAAGCAACAAAAATGATCCCGGTCCTGTTCGTACTGGCCATCCTGGGCACATCGGGAATCCTGACAGGGTGTAATGTGACCGGCGGAGTCCATGGCGACGGCAATGTACTGAAAGAGACCCGGAAAGTACCGTCGTTCGATGCCATCGACGTCTCCGGCGCCTTTGATATCGTGCTGCGGCAGGGAGCCACCGAAGAGGTGGTGGTGGAAGCCGATGCCAACCTGCTGCCGGTCATCCGTACCGAAGTGGTGGGAGGGACCCTGGTCATCGAAACCCGGAAACCGGTGCACCATGTCACCACGATGAAAGCATACATCACCGTTAAGAACCTGAAGCACATCGAAGCATCGGGGGCGGTCGATATGGAGACCGAAGGGCAGATCAGCGTCCCGGAACTCTCAATCGATGCTTCGGGAGCTTCCGATTCAAAACTGGAAATTGCCACCCAGAAACTGGCACTCGACTGCAGCGGGGCCAGTAAGATCCACTTCAAAGGATCCGCTACCAACCTGTCGATGGATCTCTCGGGAGCCTCGGATATCTTTGCTTACGAACTTCTTACGGAGTCCTGCGACATCGAGATCAGCGGCGCCGGCAATGCCCAGCTGAATGTCTCGAAAAAGATCCGGGCCAGCATTTCCGGTGCCGGGAGCGTGAAATACAAGGGATCACCCACCGACATCAACCAGGATGTTTCCGGTGCCGGCTCGATCCGATAGGTGGATTAATCCGGTTATTCGATCATAGCGAGGAAGTCGGCTTCGGTAAGGATGGGAATCCCGAGTTTCTCGGCCTTCCGCCTCTTTTCCGGTCCCATGTTCTCGCCCGCCAGCAGGTAGGAGGTCTTCGACGAGAGGGAACCCGTGTTCCTTCCCCCGTGGGCCTCCACTGTTTTTTTTAGCTCCTCCCGGGAGAACTTGCCGAACACTCCGCTAACGACAAAGATCTTTCCGGCCAGTTTGTCGCTGACCCTCGCCACCAGCGGCTCATCGAGCGATAAATGAAGGCCGGCCGCTTTCAGCCGGTCGACAATTTGCCGGTTGGATTCGTCGGCAAACCAGGCCAGGATGCTGTTGGCGATCCGGTCGCCGATCTCCTCCGCCTCGGTCAGCGTTGGGTGGTCGGCCGCCGCCAGGTGGTCGACCGACCCGAAATGGACCGCCAGCTTTTTTGCCACGGTCTCTCCTACGTACCGGATCCCAAGCGCATACAGAACCCTTTCAAAACCGGCCGACCGCGACTTTTCAATCCCGTTGAGGATGTTCTCCACGGTCTTTTCCCGGAAACTGATCTTTTTCTCCTTCCCCTCTTCGCCGGCAGGATATGTCTTCTCCAGCCCGATCAGGTTGTCGTACCGGAGGTCATAGAGATCGGCGCAGTTTTTTACCAGGCTGCTGTCGTACAGGATCTCCACCTTCCCCTCGCCCAGGCTTTCAATGTTCATGGCTTTCCGGGAGATGAAATGCTCCAGCCGGCCCCGTATCTGGGGAGGGCAACCTGCTTCGTTCGGACAGTACCAGGCGGCTTCGCCTTCCCGGCGGAGCAATTCGCTGCCGCACTCGGGGCAATGGGTGATGAATACGACGGGTTCCGCACCCGGTTCACGCCGGCTTTCGTCCACCCCGGTTATTTTGGGAATGATCTCTCCGCCTTTTTCCACGTAAACGGTATCGCCTCCATGAAGATCGAGAGAGGAAATAATATCCGCGTTGTGCAGCGAAGCCCGTTTGACCACCGTTCCGGCCAGGAGTACAGGCCGGAGGTTGGCTACGGGAGTGACCGCACCGGTCCTGCCAACCTGGAAATCGACCGATAGCAGCCGGGTGGCAGCCTGCTCCGCACGGAATTTATAGGCGATCGCCCAGCGGGGCGATTTGGCCGTGTACCCGAGCATCTCCTGCTGGCGGAGGTCGTTGACCTTGATCACCACGCCGTCAATATCGAATGGCAGTTCATTCCGTCCTTTATCCCACGTTTCCAGGTAATCGGTGATCTCGCCGATGCTTTTGCACCGTACGGCGTACTCCGAAACCTTGAATCCCCACGATTTCGCGGCCATCAGGCATTCATAATGCGTTGAAAGGGAGAGTTCCCTCCCGGGCAGATAGTAGAAGAACCCGTCGAGGTTACGCCGCGCCACTTCCCGCGAATCCTGCATCTTCAGGCTTCCCGAGGCGGCATTCCGGGGGTTTGCGAACGGCTCATCGCCTTCTTCCGCCCGCTGGGCATTCAGTTTTTCAAAACTCGCATGAGGAAGGATGATCTCCCCGCGGATCTCAAACTCTTCCGGATAACCGCTCCCCTGGAGACGTAACGGGATGCTCCGGATGGTTTTTACGTTGGTGGTGACATCGTCGCCTCGTACCCCGTCGCCGCGCGTCACCGCCTGCACCAGACGTCCCTGCCGATAGGTCAACCCGATCGCCACTCCGTCGAACTTAAGCTCACACACATATTCGACTTCGTCGCCGACCAGTTTGTGCACACGCTCTTCAAAATCGCGGATCTCCTCCTCCGAGTAAGTGTTGCCAAGCGAAAGCATGGGGTACTTGTGCACCACCTGGACAAACTCCCTTGTGATATCGCCACCGACTTGCCGCGACGGTGAATCCGGCTCGAGAAGGTCGGGAAATTCCTTCTCCAGGCGCATCAGCTCCTCCATCAGCATATCGAAATCGTAATCGCTGATGACCGGCCTGGAAAGAATGTAGTAGTTGTAATTATGCCTCCTGATCTCATCTGAAAGGAAGGCAATCCGCTCCTTCACCTGCTCCTTATCCATATCCCGCAAAGAAAACTCACAGCCCACCAATCACCACTCATAATAATGGTATCCGTACTCAATAGGATTGATTCCCATCACCGGGATCTGAGCTTCGTTGAACATGAGCCGCTCATCCCAGGATGCCAGGCTGAACCCGGCATACTCGATATTAGGCCGTGTCATGATCATGATCAGGTCGGCGTTGTGGAGCACACTATAGGAAATGACCTGCTCGGCAAAACCGGGGGAAGGCTCTGCCATGGTGATGGAATAGTTCATTTTCTCCGAGTCGAAAACGGTGGTAATCTGCCGGGTGATGATGGTCAGGGCAGTGCGCCGGGCCACATCCTTCTCCGGCTGAACCACCATGTGAATTTTGGCTTTGAACAACCGTGACATCAGTTTGGCCCATTGCACTGCCTGGCGGGGTTCAAGGTCATTGCTGACCGGAAAGACAATATTCTTGTAACCTGCTTTGAAGGCACGTTTCTGGACAACGACAACGGGAATGGTTGATTCTTCCACCACGCGCATGGCGTAACTCCCGAAAACATGCTGAAGTCCCTTTTTCCCATGGGTGCCCATGACCATCAGGTTGGCTCCTATCTCTTTGGAAACCATGTTGATGGTTGAAAATATGGTGCCTTCCACCGCCATGGTATCTATCTCGACATCATACCTTTTTGCATAATATTTTTTATAGTCCTTAAGCCGCTGGTCGATGTAATCGATCCCCGCCTTTATCTTTTTCAGTTCAGCCTTGGTTTCCTTATTGATGATATGGAGAATGAATACTTTGAATCCCAGGTATTTGGCAAGCTTGACCCCATGAGAGACAGCGTTGCCGGCCACTTCAGAAAAGTCGGTGGGAATCAGAATGATGTTGTTGTACTTGGTTTCCTGTTTCGCTTTTGCCATAAGGGTTGGTTTATTGTATTCCGGTTGTTTCT
>Ga0116170_10004499_pt1 | contig 12717 bp, 6 predicted proteins | sample AD_JPNHW1_MetaG_FD_89797 | JGI IMG/M metagenome (GOLD analysis project Ga0116170, IMG submission 89797) | Active sludge microbial communities of municipal wastewater-treating anaerobic digesters from Japan - AD_JPNHW1_MetaG | ecosystem: Engineered > Bioreactor > Anaerobic > Digestate | place... | reverse complement strand
CTTCATATTCGTACGGCGCTTCATTTGTTGATCTTGATAATGACGGCGATCTCGATTATGTGTCGAACAATATTAACGACAAGGCTTTCATCCTTAAAAATACAACTGTCGAAAAATCCCGTAAAAAATCGGGATGGATCAGGATTCGGCTTAAAGGGAAAGAAGGAAATACAATGGCATTAGGAGCAAAGACAGAGATATGGTGTAACGGCAGGTACCAGTTCAATGAACATTTTCTGAGCCGTGGCTATGCCTCTTCTGTCGATCCGGTTATACATTTCGGAACCGGAGATGCAGCTTTGGTTGATTCGGTAAAAATCACATGGCCGGCATCGGGAAAAATTTCTCTTATTAAGAAATTAAAACCGGGACAGTTAATAGAAGTTTATGAGGATGAATCCGTTGAGCAAGGTAAAGCTTTAGTCCCGGATAAAAATTCATCATTGCTTTTTACACCATGTGACAGCATTCTTCCTTACACTCATCAACAAACTGATTTTCCTGATTTTTACCTCCAACAGAATATCATTCCGCATAAGTACTCTCAGATTGGTCCCGTGATGGCAAAAGGAGACCTGAATAATGACGGCAGGGAAGATATTATTATCGGAGCAACAAACCTTCTTCCGACAACTGTATATCTCAGGAGAGGCAAAGGGTTTGTAATGGATTCCATACCCGGGCTGACAGGGCGAAGGGAATTCTCCGAATCGGCACTGGTGGTAACCGATGTCGACAATGATGGTGACAATGATATCATAGCTCTTGCAGGCGGATACGAAAACAAAGAAGAAAACGAATACCGTCATTATATTTATGAAAACGAAAACGGAGTATTCACCAGAAAAGAGCTTCCCGTACCTCCTTTTATTGGTTCGGTGATAAAACCATGGGACTTTGACCATGATGGCGACCCCGACCTGTTCATAGGCTCAAGGGTGAAAAAAGGCATGTTCCCTCATTCTGACCCTTCATGGCTCCTAATAAATGAAAAAGGGAATTTTTCGATAAAAGCTCCGATCAGGCTTGACCTTGGAATGGTTACCGACGCTGTATGGAGCGATTATAACAAGGATGGATGGGAAGACCTTATTGTGACAAGGGAATGGAATTCAATTGCCTTACTTAAAAATTCAGGAGGAAAGGAACTGATACAGACAGCTGTTAAGGGATTTGAAAATTACCATGGATTCTGGTTCTCAATTGTGGCCGGTGATTTTGACAATGACGGCGATGACGACTATGTCGTTGGAAATCTGGGGGAAAACAACAGATTCACAATAAGCGACCTTTATCCATTGAGCCTTTATTCCATCGACCTCGATCTCGACGGAGTCATCGATCCTGTATCAACGGCTTACTGGAAAGATAAGGATGGCAAAATGACTGAATATCCTGTTAACTATCTGGATGAACTCATTGAACAGTCAAATCTTTTCCAGAAACTTTTCAGCGATTACAAATCATTCAGCTACACAGCCTTCAACCAGATGATTGATGAGGAAATAATGAAACGTCTCGAGTTCAAGCTATATGTGAACACCCCTTCAAGTTATGTCATCTGGAACGACAATGGGAATATGAAATGGGAAAAGCTTCCGTTCCAGATGCAGGTTTCCCCTGTCAAAAAGATGATTGTAAAGGATCTGAACGGGGATAAGTATCCTGATATTATTGCCGGAGGAAATGATCACACCTATGATATCTCAACCGGATATTATGATGCGTTGAAAGGTATTGTGCTTATGCCCGATGGAAATCATTCGTTCAGGGTTCTCACGCCGTCACAAAGCGGACTATTACTGAATGGCATGGTGGAGTCGCTGCTTTACTTTGATGGCGACACATCACTGGTGGTGGCAGGAATTAACAGAAGGAATGCTGTTGTTTATTCGGTGCGCACAAGTTCACCCTGACTGAACCGGAATTTGACGACCTCCCAGCACGAGGGACAGCTGAAAAGGGGAGTGTCGCGGGCATGCTCGGGCACATCGGCAGTAATCAGCCTGTCTTCAATTGAGATAATCTTCATATCTGATTCGATGGCCGCGGCCAGTTCGAATTTATTCCCTGATTTAAGAATAATAAGCTGGTCCGATACGGTCTGATTCTGTCCCTGAAAAGTATAAAGCGTAACAGTCGCATCGGTTTCATTGTCGTCGTTTATAAGCCCTGTCCTTATTGTTGACGGATCGAGGATAAAACGTTTGTTTTCGTCGCTGTACTCAATGACACCGTTCCCCAGATCCTTTTTTTCAGGATTCTTAAGTTGTCCGGAAATATAATAAGCGGCAACTTTAATGATCTTTTCATTGGTTTTTCTGTCGGCATTGCCGGATGACGGATCCGAACCTGAATTACAGGAAAGTAGCAGGAACGACAATACTCCCGCGAAAAGGAATAAATGTATTTTTCTGATCATGACAAATTATGTGAAAACCAAATGTAGAATAAAATCCTTTAACCGCAATGGACACAAAGGTTGCGCGAAGTGCGCCAAGGAGTTTATTACCATATAATAGTCTGATTGTATAAATTCAGACTTTACGTTATCGGAAAAAATTTCGTTAAGAACTTACACAGAGGGACACAGAGAAAGCACAGAGAAACACTGAGATATTCTTCTTTAACTCTATGGCCCTCAGTGTCTTCTCTGTGTTCTCAGTGTAAGTTCTTTATTTTTGTTTCAGTCATTATTAATTTGCTTTACCTTACAATGATCCAAAAAAATTCTAACTTTATCGCTCACAAAACCAAATGGAAAGTCGGATGATGATGGGAAAGAGACAGGTCGTGAATCTGGTTTTACTGACAGCAATACTGTTCTTTTGGGGATGCGGTACAAAGTTTGACGAAAATGTTCCTCAGGCTGACCGGACTCCTGCAATCAGTCCCGATTATGTTAATGTTACGATACCTCCAAATATCGCCCCCATGAATTTCAGGATCATGGAAGAAGGCAGATCTTTTATGGTTATTGCAGAATCGGGCGATATTAAGGTTGAAGTAAGATCTTCAGACGGGACGATAAGGTTTCCGGAAAAGAAATGGAAAAGGCTTCTCTCAGGCAGAAGCGAGGGCAAAATTTCTTTCCATGTTTTTACTGCCGACAGAAGGGAAACAACCCGGTACATGGATTTCTTTATGAATGTGGCTGACGAACCCATTGATCCTTACCTGGCGTATAGATTAATAAATCCCGGATATTACAGCTGGTCGAGCATTAAGATAATGCAGCGATCGATTGAGAGTTTCGATGAGGCGCCGCTCTTTGACAACCAGATAATGGAGAAGAACTGTGCTAACTGTCATTCATTCAACAGGAACAGTTCTGATCGGTTCCTCCTGCACATCAGGGGATCGAAGGGAGGAACATATTTTGTCGAGGATGGAAAAATAACGCGTACAGATCCAAAAATTGAATCAATGCCCGGAGGTGCAACCTATCCTTCATGGCATCCCGATGGAAGGTTTGTCGCATTTTCTTCAAACCAGGTGCGCCAGAGCTTTTATTCTGTCCCTGAAAAGAATATCGAGGTTTTCGATCTTGTTTCTTCACTGATAGTTTACGACAGGGAGCTTAATGAAGTTATTAATGTCACCGACAGGGATACTTCCAAATGCCAGCAGACATTCCCTTCATGGTCGCCCGACGGCAAGTATCTATATTTCTGCAGGGCACCGCAGCATATCTCATTTTCTTCTCCGGAACTGGAACAGATAAAAAACACAAGGTATAATCTAGCAAGGAAATCGTTCGATAGCGACACCCGCAAATTTGGAGATACCGAGATAGTTTTCAATGCTGATTCGGTGAATAAAAGTGTATCATTTCCAAGGATCTCCCCCGACGGAAGGTTTCTTGTATTTACTCTTGCTGATTATGGCACGTTCCCGATATGGCATCAGGAAGCTGATCTCTATATGCTTGATCTTCAGACCGGGAAAACTGTCAAAATGGACGTTAACAGCGATAAGACCGAAAGTTATCATACATGGTCGGCAAACGGGAGATGGCTTGTCTTCAGCAGCAGGAGGTTGGATGGCCGTACCGGACGCCCTTATTTCGCCTACATAGGCAAAGACGGAACCCAGGGAAAGGAATTTGTGCTGCCGCAACGCGACCCTGTTCTTTACGACCGTATGCTTGAGTCGTTCAATATTCCCGAATTTGTTGACGGCAGGATCAGGATCAGTCCCCGCGATCTGGCAGCTGCTTCAAAACAGGAACCGCTGAAGGCTATTCCAGGAAATCCGGGGGATGCAATACCTGCAGTTCAGCAATTTAAAAAGGAAGAGGGAGTAAAGGATAATCAACGATCAGTTCACGAGTAATGGGCAAAGTAAAGACTACACCGGTAAAAGAGAAAGATATATATGTTTTTTTAGGGCTCTTCTTTTTATTAGCCTTCTGTTATTTTTGTTTTTTTGGCAATTACGTCCTTTATTTTCAGGAAACCCAATCTCTTTTCATTTTTTCGGGTGATTTTCTTCATCAGCGGCTTTTAAAACCGGGCGGGCTTCTTGAATATGCAGGAAGGTTCCTGAAACAATTCTATGCCGGCAGGGTAGAGGGATCACTTATCCTGGCTTTGGTTCTTACGCTCGTCGCTTTTCTTTTTCATAGAATCAACAGGCGCCTCCTTCCCGAAAGCTCCGTCAGGCTACCTTTATTTCTTATACCTGCCTCCATCCTGATGCTAATGCAGGCAAACTACTATCACCTGATGGAATATAACCTTGGATTTCTGATGGTAATGTCATTTTATCTTTTTTTTATTTCATCATCAGGAAAGTGGCGCAGGATAGCCGTTTTAATACTTTTCCCTTTATTCTATTACTTTGCCGGCGGGTATGCAATGATCTTTGCAGGATTATATGTCGTTCACCTGCTTGTAAATGGGAAAGATAATAAAAGGTTTTTACTGATACCTTTGCTCCTGGTCGTTGCCGGTTTTTCCTTCATGGTTTCCGTTAAATTATTATTTCTTGAACCATCCGCAAACCTGATATTTTATCCATTGCCATGGCTTGAAGAAAAATCGTACAGGGCGGCCTTTATTATCCTTACTGCTTTTATAGTTCTTTATCCGGTTATTTGTAACCTTATATCAAAATACGGAAATACCAGTCTTAATACAAGGATGCTTTCCCTTGCAGAGGGACTTGTCATTTTAGTTGTCAGCATTATTTTTCTTTTAAGAATATATAATCCACAGACATCGAGGGTAGTCGAAATACAGAGACTTGTCTTTTCAGGCAGATATGAGGAAGCAGCAAGGCTTCACGAAAGAAAGCCTTCACTGAATCTTATCGGACAATACTTTTATAATTATGCCCTTGCCGAATCGGACCAGTTATGCGACAGGATGTTCAGGGGACGCCAGGATTTCGGGTACAACGCCCTGATACTGCCATGGGGTGATGTTCATCTCGACCGGGGAGCTTATTTTTATTATGCCGTTGGATTAAGCAATGAAGCTCACAGGTGGGCTTATGAAGAAATGACAGTATATGGCTTCCGTCCGGGAAATCTGAAGATGCTTGCAAAAACAAGCCTGATTAACGGCGACTGCCGGATGGCAAAAAAATATCTCAATATTTTAAAAAAGACTGTCTACTACAGAAAATTTGCAAAAGATCTTCTGAAACTTGCAGATAATCCTGAGCTTATAGACTCACATCCCGAGCTGGGAGCAAAACGAAAGCTTCTTCCCAAAAACAATTTTTTTGTCCAGTTCAATGAACCTCAAAACAATCTGCCCCTGATTCTTGAGGGAAATCCTTCTAACAGAAAAGCTTTTGAATACTATATGGCCGGTCTTCTCCTTAGTAAAAACGTTGAGGAAGCAGTGGCCAATATAAAGAAAATGAAAGCAATGGGGTATACGCAGATCCCTCGTAATCTTGAGGAGGCAGTCATGATCGTGTATAACAGCCGTCAGATTTTCCCTGATGTCGGGGGATTGCCAATGAGCGCCGATACTCAGAACCGTTTCAGCCAGTATTTCACTGCTTATGTTGCAGCACGCCAGAATCCTGTTCAGCTTAAGGCAAGAATGGAGGAGAAGTTCAGCGATACATTCTGGTTCTATTTCCATTTCAAATAATAACCTGAATTTTCCTGATAAAAGATCTTTTTTATTACACAGAGTTACACTGAGAACCACAGAGTGCCACAGAGATATTCTTAATCAACTCTGTGGTTCTCAGTGTCTTCTCTGTGCCCTCTGTGTAAGTTCCTAAACACCTTCAAGTTCATCAGAAAAAGAGGATGTTACATATTCATGAATTCAGATATATGTTAATATGTTAAAAAAAGTTATATTTACAGATATGCCCAGAACCTGATACAATGTTGAAGAAATCTTTATTAATCAATCTGATATTACTTTTCTTCGCCCCTTTCATGTTTCTTTTTTCACAGAATCCTAGGATGGACGGGTATAAAGGGATATGGTATTCCTCCGGAGCGAAAATGAGCTACGGCTACAAGTTTTCAGGTGGCGTTTCAACTTTCGCATCACGACACAGGCCTATTGCCATATATTCTCCCGAAGCCAGGAAGACGTTCTTTGTGTACGGCGGTACCACAAACGCTGATGAACAGCACCTCCTGATAATGATCTCCTATTTTGACCACAAAACGCATATGGTGCCCAGGCCAGTAATTGTATACGATAAAATGGGAGTAAAGGAACCTTACGACAATGCATCACTCGCGATTGATGATCAGGGATTTCTGTGGGTGTTTATCAGCGGATACAACCGAACCAGGCCCGGATTCATTTATAAAAGTACCAGACCATATTCAATTGATGCTTTTGAACTTGTAAGGGAAATAGAAATGATATCTCCGCAGCCATGGAGGGTAAATGACAAGGGTTTTATAATGGTTTATTCAAAATTGTCAAAAGGGCTGGATATTTGGTGTGCTTCAGGCTCCGACGGAAAATCATGGCCGGTTGATAATAAACTTGTTTCGATGGGAGGCAATCTGCAGATCTCAGATATTCATGAAGGCATTATTGTGACTGTTTTCAACTACTTTCCCAGGGGTGATATCGACGGCCAGACAAACCTTTATTGTTTGCAGAGCGATGACATGGGGGAGACATGGAAGACAATCGACGGGAAACCTGTAAATATTCCGCTTACCGATAAGAACAATGAAGCCCTGATAAAGAATTTTGAACAGGATGGGAAGCAGGTCTATCTTAGTGATATAGATTTTGATTCTGACGGGAATCCTGTTATTCTGGCTATTATCAGCAGCAGTCGTGTTCCCGGGCCCGGATCAAGAGACTGGTTCGTAATCAGCCGGAAAGACGGGGACTGGAACTTTAAAAAGGTGTGCGAATCATCTCATAATTTCGACAGGGGATCTATTCATATAGAGGGCAGCGAGTGGAAATTGATCGGACCTACGGAGCCCGGTCCGCAGGAAAGCGGGACAGGAGGCGAAGTTGCATTGTGGGTAAGCAGAAACGGGGGAACCGACTGGCAAAAAGTAACCTTTGTTACAAAAAACAGCATTAATAATAATTCCTTTGTTCGCCACCCTGTAAATGCACAAAAGGACTTCTATGCCCTTTGGACCGACGGGAATGCGGATGAATTATCAAAATCATATCTTTATTTCACAAATGAGAAGTGCGATAAGGTATGGATGCTTCCATATGATATGAAGGAGAGCATGCGTAAACCAGTCAGGATCAGATAGGCCTAATTAAGCTTGTAAAGCTTCGCCGCATTGTCATGGAAGATCATTTTCGCTATCACCATAGCCTCATGTTCGGTAATATATCCGTCCCGAACCTTGTTAATCAGGGCTTTGGAGATTATCCTTTTTGCTGATTTAAGCTCGCTGTAAACATTTTCAACTGCCATGCAATCGCCACCAAATGCAGTTATCCTGCTAACAGGTACCATCTCGAGCCATTCATTGAAATATCTTTCACTGTAAGTCGGCGAAATCATGTAAACCCAGTTCATGTCGATATAAACATTTCTATAGTTCTTGGCAAGGGCTGAAACCTCTCCACCGTAAGGATAACTACCGTGATAAAGAACAAATTTAACATCAGGGTAATCAATAAAGAGATTTGTAAGCAGAGTTGGATCGGAATCTCCGATTATCTTTCCTTTCCCGGCCTGTATGCCGGTGTGAATCGCAACAGGTTTATCATATTTCCTTGCAAGGTCCAGCAGCCTGAAGAGCATGTAATCCTGTAGCGGCTTTGCCTCTTTCATCGATAATTCAAAATCTTCTTCGCCGTTTACGAGAGTCTTGAATACCTTTTTTGCAGCATCCGCACCCGTTTTATCGAACTGCAGAGTCCGGTAATACGAACTGAATATTTTTGCGGCTACCATTCCGTTCTTCAATTCTTTAACAAATGCGGTTTCAAGCGATCTTACAAAATCGTCAAGCGAGTATATGGGGTCGAGCTGCTGAATTGCAAGTGAATCAATCCTGAATTTTGATTTTATGGTAAGCCAGTCGTCGAACCTTTTTTCATATCTTATAAAACCATCCTTGCCAGGCATGTAGTTTCCATCCTTGATTATATAATCTATCCGGCACGAATCCCTTATTATCCTGTCGAACCAGTCAGTCTCATAAGCTTTCCTTATCTTTTCGGAAAGAGGCCCCACTGTTGATTCATTAAGCTCATTGATGCCATAAAAGGTGGATGTACTTTGAATGATCATTCTGTTAAAGGATGTATTGAACGAATTATTCCAGTATGGCTCGATGATTTTCCATTTGCTTACCGGATCGAGCTGTCTGTTAAAGATACTGTCAAAGAGAGTGTCGGGCATTCCGGCAGAGACAAGGTCGTCATAACCGTTCTGCATGAACAGAAGCGAAAAATCGAGAAAGTAACTGTCTTTCAGCATTTCAGGACCAATGAGATGCTCGTGGGTATCTATAATTCTGATAGTATCTATATAATTGTTTATCCGTGTTTCGAATCCCGGTGCCGGAAGATTATGTAAATATCTCTGAGCCTTTCCTGGCAAAAAGGAAGCAATAAGTATCAAAATAGTTACTCTGAATCTCATCAAACGAGGGGGATATCCAAATTTCACGGGTTTAAAATTAGACCATTAATTCGGGCCCCTTATTCCCTGTTAAGGTTATTTAACACAATTTAAGATGTAATAACAAAAAATTAGGGGGGCATTTGAAACATATCCATATTGATGGAGGAGATACCTCATTACGCCAGACCTTCGGAAGCTCAGGTCTGGCTCCATTCGGAATGACAAAGCACATAGGTGGGTTACGGGGGAATGAGGCGGGGCGTTTTGATGAAAAGTTTTTACTGAAAAAGGAACATATTACAAAACGCCCCGCCTCATTCCCCCCTTTCTTTTAAAAAGACGCCTTGTCATCCCGAATGAGCCGTTCCTGAGCGTGCGAAAGAACGGTGAAATGAGGGATCTCCTGCAATAGGCAGTACTTCGCTTATCTCCCCGATTATCAGAAGATGCATGTATCAACGTATTATAAGCAGTACCTTAATACGTTGCCGGATCTGGTTCAGTCGTGGTAAACGCCAGATCTTCAGCCCCTTCAGTGCTGTTATTACGGAAGGAGTTCTCGGACCCCCGGTTGTTCACCGGGGGTTATTCACATTCAACTCTTTCAGAGTTGCGGTGCTTTGAGCAGGAAGCCCTTTCAGGGCTTTATGAGGCAATTGCACCTATTTATTATCCTTTTGTTTTGACAGCCTGCAAGATACAAGTCAGGAATTATTGAAAGGGATTCCTCATGGAGCCTGACCTTCGCATACTCGGGTCAGGTTCCATTCGGAATGACAAGACTGTTTTAATGGAAAGGGGGGAGAGGGAAGAAGCGGCGATTCACAGAAAGATTACATTATAATTGCTGACTCCATTGAATCGCCGCTTCTTCCCTCCCCCCGGCACCCCCAGATGCCATTTTCATCCCGAATGAACCGGTCCCAGGTTTTACGGGGGACCGGTGAAATGAGGGATCTCCTGTTTGAGACAGGGATTAATAATTAATAGGTGCAAAAAAAGAGGCGTGCAACCTGCACGCCTCCTTTATGAGATTCAGATTATCCTGTAAATAATCAATAAGCAGCATCCTGGGTCAGAACGCCTTTCTGAAGGTCCATCTGGCTCTGTGGTATTGGCCAGTAGTCATCCTCGGCAGCATTGAAAACAGCTCCGACCATGAAACCTCTGAATGTTACATCATCGGCGATGTAGTTGTTCAGGGTTGTTGCGAGGATGCCCCAGCGCCTCAGGTCGAAGAACCTGTGGTTCTGTGTTGCAAATTCGAGCCTTGTTTCTTCCTGTACGGCTTTAAGAGCGTTTTCCTTTGTATCGAAAGGATATGCTCCTGCGGTTGTAGGATAAGGTTCGACCTTGTAATTGGCAGCCGGTTTTGTCCAGTCAACAACAGGATTTGAAGCCAGGTTCTTGGTGCTTGTGCAGAGGCCCATTACAGGTGTGCTGTTCTTGGCACGGGTACGGATCTGGTTTACAAGATCTCTTGCCATTGCAAGGTCGTTGTCTTCAATTGCGCATTCAGCTCTCCAGAGGAGAATGCTTGCATAACGCATCATCCTGAAGTTTTTGCCATTGTAGAATCCGCTGCCGTTCAGGTTCAGTGCCTGCTCATCTTTTTTGTGCATGAAGATCTTTGTCATCATCGGACCACCATTGACCTGTTCACGGATCCAGTCGTTTCCGGGATGTATGCCCCATCCGAGGAAGTCAACACCGCGGCGTGCAACTATAAAGTCAACACGCGGGTCGAGCAGGTGATCTGTCGGAGTGAAATCTACACCGCTGCCAAGACCCATATCTGTAGCAAGGTGAACACGGTCGGCCGGGTTAAGAACCGGAAGACCATTGGGGTCGACCTGGAATGCATCGAAAAGGTTCCTTGATGGCTGATAGAATCCCCAACCGCCGCAACTTGCAGGACCATTCTGGTGGAAGTTGCAGCCTGAACCGTTAACCGAGCAGGTTCCTGTTGCCGTTGATGAGCACTGCAGTTCGAATATCGACTCAACGTTGTTTTCGTGGGTCATATCGAAGTTGTGATTATAATCAGCAGCAAGACTGAATTTTCCACTGGCGATGATTGCATCAAGCAGAGTTTTTGCTGCCGGATACTCCTTCTGATACATATGAGCCTGTGCCTTGAATGCCATTGCAGCAAATTTTGTTACACGACCGGCTTCATTATTGTATTTGGTCTCAGGGAGGTTGTCAATAGCAAACTGAAGGTCGGCTTCAATACCATCCCATCCTGAATCAGTGTTCGGAACATCCTGGGGTAATGTCTCCCCAAGTTCAGCCTGAGTTTTAATGTAAGGGATTTTTTCAAAGATCTTGTTTGCCTGGAAATGGAACCATGCTCTCAGGAATTTAGCCTCTGCCTCAACCTGCTTGGCCCTGGTATCGGTAAGAGGCGTTGATCCTGCCTGTGCCAGTGTAAGGAAATCAAGACAAACATTTGCTCTTGCAACCCCATCATAGCAGGCATTCCACCTGTTTTCCATGTAGGGATTGTTGGGTAGCGCCTGGTATTTCTCGAGGAGGTTAAAGTTACTCTGGTCACCTGCTGAAGTACCTTTATAAGCGTCATCCGAGCATCCTCCGGAATAAGTCCAGTCACTTGCCATTGCAGCTCCGAACATCGACTGGTTACCATTCTGCATCCTCTCGTAAACACCTATCAGCAGAGATTCAACTCCGTCGGGAGTCTGCATCTTTACGTCAGGGGCAACTCCGGGAGGCTCCTTGGTAAGGAAATCCTCGTTGCACGAAACTATCATAAGGAGGCTTCCGAACAGTAACGCGACAGATAATAATTTAGATAATCTTTTCATATTCATTTGTGTTTAATATTCAACAAATTTTACAATTAGAGACCGAAAGTAATACCGAAGATGAATTGCTTTCTTGTAGGCCATGCGCCTGAGTCAATACCCATGTTGATGCCAGCGCCTGAAATTTCAGGGTCGAGGCCACGGTAACCGGTTAATGTGAACAGGTTGGAGCCCTGGAAATAGACCTGCAGGCTTCTGAATTTATTATTCAGGAGCTTGTTTACATCGTACCCGACTCTCAGTGTTTTCATACGGAGGAATGAACCATCCTCAATGAATGCTGTTGAAGGCTCCTGGTGAGGTGTGTCGTTATTATAAATGATCGGCATTGTAGGTTCGCCTTTCAGATACGGGCTGCCCCATGATTCATAGAGTCTTCTTTTACTTTTTCCTGATTCAAACTGTGTATAGTCGATAAAACGGCTAACATAGTTGACTATCTCGTTACCTACGGAAGCATAAAGGGTTGTCATTACGCTGAATCCCTTGTACCCGAGACTGAGGCTGAGACCAGCTGTGAAATCAGGGTGAGGTGATCCGATATATGTACGGTCGGCTGCATCGATGTAACCGTTTCCGTCAACATCTTTGTATTTGAAGTGACCTGCCTTGTTATATGTACCATTTGCACCAAAAGCTTTTGGCCATGCAGCAGCTTCTTCATCCGAATCGAAGATACCTTCAACTATATAACCGAAGAATTCAGGGAATGCCCTTCCTGTCTGGGTCCTTGTATAGTATTTTTCACGATATCCTGAACCCTGGTAGAAGTCGGTGGCAACGTCGGTAAGCTTGGTAAGCTCATTCTTATATCTTGAAAAGACGAGGTCAGCGCTGT
>Ga0116170_10004498_pt1 | contig 12718 bp, 8 predicted proteins | sample AD_JPNHW1_MetaG_FD_89797 | JGI IMG/M metagenome (GOLD analysis project Ga0116170, IMG submission 89797) | Active sludge microbial communities of municipal wastewater-treating anaerobic digesters from Japan - AD_JPNHW1_MetaG | ecosystem: Engineered > Bioreactor > Anaerobic > Digestate | place... | reverse complement strand
CGGCAATGATAGACCCTTCGATTGGTCAAATACTGTCCAATTTGCATCAAGAATCGAAAGCTTTCCCTGGCCAACCTATTGCGCTCGATTCCTCCTTTCCCGAACCCACCTCTGGTACGGTGGGGATGGCCCTGGGGCCATGGATGGGTTGGCATGGGTTCCACGCTTTACGATTTCCTTCCCCGTGACGGGAACGCGGCTAGCGATGCGCTGCTGGGGCGTTTCCTGGAATATGCCGAGAGCAAAAACCTTTCGCTCTACGAGGCGCAGGAGGAGGCGGTCCTGGAGCTGTACGAGGACAAGAACGTCATCCTCAACACACCCACGGGTTCGGGCAAGTCGCTGGTGGCGTCCAGCCTGCATTTCCGGGCGCTGGCGCTGGGGCGTCGCTCGGTCTACACCTGCCCCATCAAGGCCCTGGTGAACGAAAAGTGGATGGCGCTGTGCCGGGAATTCGGCCCCGAGAACGTGGGCCTGAGCACGGGCGATGCCACGGTGAATCACGATGCGCCGATCCTGTGCTGCACGGCAGAAATCCTGGCAAACATCGCGTTGCACGAAGGCGCGGGTTCCGATATCCGCGACGTGGTGATGGACGAGTTCCACTACTACGCCGACCGCGAGCGCGGGGTGGCGTGGCAGGTGCCGCTGCTGACCATGCCCCAGACGCGGTTCCTGCTGATGTCCGCGACGCTGGGTGATACGACTTTTTTCGAAGAAGCGCTGACGCGCTTGAACGGGCGCGAGACCGTGACGGTCAAAAGCTCGCACCGACCCGTGCCACTGGCCTTCACCTACGTCGAGACGCCCCTGGCCTTCACGCTGGAAAAGCTGGTGGAAGAAGGCAAGGCCCCCGTCTACGTGGTGCATTTCACCCAGGCGGAGGCCGCCGAGAGCGCCCAGGACTTCACCAGCATCAATGTTTGCACACGGGACGAAAAAGCGGCCATCGCCTCGGCCATCGAGGGCTTCAAGTTCAACAGCCCCTACGGCCCCGAGCTCAAGCGCTGGCTGAGGCATGGGATCGGCCTGCACCACGCGGGCCTGCTGCCCAAGTACCGCATCCTGGTCGAACAGCTCGCGCAGAAGGGCCTGCTGAAGGTCATCTGCGGCACGGACACGCTGGGCGTGGGCATCAACGTGCCCATCCGCACGGTGCTGTTCACGAAGCTCTGCAAGTACAGCGGCGACAAGACGGCGATCCTCACCGCGCGGGACTTCCACCAGATCTCCGGACGCGCGGGGCGCAAGGGCTTCGACACCGTGGGCTACGTGGTGGCGCAGGCGCCCGAGTACGTCATCGAGAACAAGAAGCTCGAATCGAAGGCAGGCAAGAAATACGTCAAGCGCCAGCCACCCGAGCGCAACTTCGCCAACTGGGACGAGAAGACCTTCGCGCGACTCATCGAGGCCCAGCCCGAACGCCTGGTATCGCGCTTCCAGGTCAGCCACGGGATGCTGCTCAACGTGCTCTCGCGGCCCACGGACGGCTGCCGCGCGATGCGCGAGCTGATCCGCGGCAGCCACGAGACCGACCGGGCCAAGGACGCGCACCGCAAGCGGGGCTGGCAGTTGTTCCGCAGCCTGTTGGACCGGCGCATCGTCGAGTTCTCGCCCTCGCCGGAAGGCGCGAAGGTCCGCGTGAACGTGGAGCTGCAGGAAGACTTCTCCATGAACCAGGCCCTATCGCTGTACCTGCTGGACACGATTCCCCAATTGGATGCGGCTTCGCCGAGCTACGCGCTGGACCTGATCACGCTGGTGGAAGCCATCCTGGAAAACCCGGAGCTGATCCTGCGCAAACAACTGGATCGCGTGAAGGGACAGGCCCTGGCGGAGATGAAGCTGGCGGGCATCCCGTACGAACAGCGCATGGAAGAACTGGAAAAGCTCGAATACCCCAAGCCCCTGCGCGAATTCATCTATGGCACCTTCAACGAATTCGCCTCCGCGCATCCGTGGGTGGGCACCGAGGCCATCCGGCCCAAGTCCATCGCCCGCGAGATGTTCGAGACCTACAAATCGTTCGCCGACTACGTGCGCGAATACGACATCCAGCGCAGCGAGGGGCTGCTGCTGCGCCACCTGAACAGCGTCTACAAGGTGCTGGCCCAGACGGTGCCGGACGGCGTGAAGACCGACGAGGTGCGCGAACTGGAAATCTATCTGTCGGCCATGCTGCGCTCGGTGGATTCCAGCCTGCTGGACGAGTGGGAGAAGATGCGCGACCCGGCCTATCAGGCTGCGGAAGCCAAGGAGATCAGGCCACCCGGCGCGGAAGAAGCCGATCGCGATATCACCCGCGACGCCAAGAAGTTCACGGCGCTGCTTCGGGACCGCGTCTTCACCTTCCTGCGCAGCCTGATCCGCGACGAATACGACGAGGCCGCCCAGCAGCTCGTCGAGGATGCTGGACAGTCGTTGTCCAACGCCTGGACACCGGACCAGCTTCGCGGCGCCCTGCAGGCGTATCGCACCGAACACGGCGATCCACGCCTGGACGCGGAAGGCCGCAACCTGCGCCACACCCATATCCAGAAGGAAAGCGATCGCTGGATGCTTCAGCAGATGCTGGTGGACCGGGAAGAAATCAACGATTGGGTAGCGGAATTCGAGGTGGATCTTGATGCCTCCCGGAGGGCCGAACGGCCCGTGCTGACCTTGAGACGCCTGGAGTCCTTCGACGGGAATCCCTGAAGTCGATCCACACATAACGCGCGCACGAACTGGATGCCACCCGTAAAAAATCACATGCCGCGCCCCGCTGGACGATGAACGGGAAAAGCCAAGGAGCTTCCATGGCAGCGATTCCCTTGACCGCGTTGAACGCAGAGGATTACCAGCGGCTGGTGGAGCAGGCGCCCATCTTGATCTGGCGCTCGAATACAGACGGCCTGTGCGACTACTTCAACCAGCGTTGGCTGGCCTTCACGGGGCACAGCCTGGAGCATGAGCTGGGCGATGGCTGGGCGCAGGGCGTTCACCCGGATGATCACGCAAGGTGCATGTCCACCTTCCTGGACGCCTTTCATCGGCGGGAGGCCTTCGAGATGGAATACCGCCTGCTGCGGCACGACGGCGCCTGGCGATGGATTCTGGATCGCGGCGGCCCCTCCTATGGTCCCGATGGGCAATTCCGCGGCTACATCGGCAGCTGCGTGGATGTCAGCGAGCGGGTGGAGGCCCAGGAAGCCCTGGTCAAGGCCCGCGAAGCCCAGGTCAGAACCCTGCAGGGCCTGCTGCCCATCTGCATGATCTGCAGGAAAGTCCGGAATGACCAAGGCTATTGGGACAGCCTGGAGGCCTACATCCGCGAGCACTCCAACGCCGACTTCACCCATGGCCTATGCCCGGAATGCAAGCCGGGCTACATGAGAGGCCTGCATGAGGAAATGAAGGATCGGTAGATGATGCGCCGGTGAACCATGGGACCAAACCCTCTGGCCCGCCCTGGATTCGGGCCCTCCTGGCCGGGGCGTATACTGCAGCGCATGAAAAAGCCATCACTGGCCTGGGACTTTCCGCCCCTCATCACCGCCGGATTGCTCTTGGCATTCTTCGCGGCCTTTCGGCAACGCTTCCCGGCCCGGGTTCCCGTGCACTGGGGCCTGCGCGGAGCCGATCGCTTCGTCAGCCCCGAACGGGGCCTGCTGGAAGGGCTGGTGCTGGCTGGCTTGATCTGGCTGTCCCTGTTCGCCCTGAGCCACCTAGCCGGGCCCGGACCCGAGGATGACAAGGTGAACCAGGCCCTGGGGGCCTTCATGCTGCCCCTGCGCGCGCTCATACCCACGGGCCTGCTGCTGCTTATGGGCTGCATCCTGGCCTCGCCGATCCTGGGCGGCGCCGCCTTCGGCGTGGGCATCGGCCTCTTTGCGATCAGCAACCTGGCCGCCCTGGTGGCGGGCTTCCTGCGGCTGCCGCCCGGCGCGCTGGACGTCGATCCCCAGGATCCCACCCAGACCTCGGAAGCGACCTGGCGCTGGGGGATGTTCTACGTGAATCCCGAAGATCCGCGCCTGTGGGTGTCCAAGCGCTGGGGCGGGGATTGGACCTTCAACTTCGCGCACCCCCGGGCCAAGGTCTACACCCTGGCGATGCTGGGGCTCCCGCTGGGCGCGGTTCTGGTGCTGATCTTGGGCCATTTTTTCGCGAAATAGGCAGGGCGTGACTTTGGGCATGCCTCCCTACGTCCATCATCTGAGATGACTGAAACACGCAATCATTCGATCCAATCCGCAATGGAGGCCCCCATGCACACCCGCGCTCACGGCTTGAGGCCCATGGTCCATCTCGCCTGTCTGACGGCCACCCTGGCGGCCCTCGGCGCCACCACCGGATTCGCGGCAACCGTTCCAGGCGCTCCTGATGCGCCCACTGCGGCATCGGGCTACCAACAGCCACCCAAGGCGATCCTGGACGTGATGCAGGCGCCCTCCAGCGCCACGCCCTACGTCAGCCCCTCTCGGCAGCATCTGCTGCTGGTTGCGATGGAGGACTATCCCTCCATCGAGCGCGTGGCGACGCCGTTCCTGCGCCTTGCGGGCGTTCGCATCGAGCCCGCGAACCACAGCAAGCACGATACCCCCGGTGGATACGGGATCGCACCCGCGGTGCGCAGCTTCGAGCTGGTGCGCCTGAGCGATGGTCACTCGAAATCCATCGAATTACCCAAGGGCGGCCACGTGGGCACCCCCCGCTGGAGCGCGGATGGCAAGCACTTCGCCTTCGAACTGACCACGCCCACCGCCGTCGAGCTGTGGATCGGAGACGCCATGCGGGCCGAAATTCGCCGCATCCCCGGCGTGCGCCTGAACCCCATGTTCGGCGACGAGTTCGAATGGATGCCCGATCAGCAATCGCTGCTGGTGAAGCTTGTGCCCGAGGGCCTGGGCGAAGCGCCCAAGCGCCCGGAAATCCCCCAGGGCCCCAGCATCCAGCAGTCCATCGGCGGCAAGGGCCAGAGCAGCACGTACGAAGCCCGCGACACGCTGGGCAGCCCCCACGACGAGGCGCTGTTCGATCACTACGGCACGGCGCAGCTCGCGCGCATCGATCTCGCCACGGGCTCGATCACGCACCTGGGCCAGCCGGACCGGTATCTGGAGATCGCGCCCGCGCCGGACGGCCACCACATGCTGATTTCGCGGCTGCACAAGCCCTATTCGTACGTCACGACCTTCGAGCGCTTCCCCCGCGAGGTGGAGATCTGGAACATCGCCGATCCCGCGCGCATCGCCCGCCACACCGTCGCGTCCCTGCCCCTGGCCGATCGCGTCCCCATCCACGGCGTGCCACTGGGACCGCGCCAGTTCTCGTGGCGTCCCACGGATCCGGCCACCCTGGTCTGGGCCGAAGCCCTGGATGGTGGCGATTGGTCCGTGAAGGTGCCGCACCGGGACCGCATCCTCATCCAGAAAGCGCCCTTCCAGGAAGCGCCCACGGAACTCTTCCAGACCGAGCAGCGCTACGCGGGCATTGCCTGGGGCGCCCGGCCGGATCTCGCCCTGCTGTACGAAGAGGACGACAACCGGCACTGGTGGCGGTCCTTCATCGTCAATCCTAATAATCCCAGCCAGGCGCCGCGCCTGCTGTGGGATCTATCGAGCGATGAGCAGTACGCCGATCCGGGCAATCCCGTCTGGCGCACGCTGCCCAACGGCGCGCGCGTGCTGTGGCAGGAGGGCGACAGCATGTTCCTGGCGGGCAATGGCGCATCGCCCGCGGGTGAGCGGCCCTTCCTGGACCGGCTGGATCTGCGCACCTTGAAGACCCAGCGCCTGTTCCGCAGCGAAAAGACCGCCTACGAGCGCTTTGTCGCCTTCACGGGGACGGATGCCAAGCGGCTCCTGACCTGGCACCAATCCCCCATCGATCCGCCCAGCGCCGGTCTGCGGACCCTGGGATCCGCGATCACGTCCGCCCCGGGCGAGGCGGCCTTCGCTTCGCAGCGCGTCGCGCTGACCCATCCGGTCGACCCCGCGCCCGAGATCCGCAAGATCCGCAAACGTCTGGTGACCTACAAGCGGGCCGATGGCATGGATCTCTCCTTCACGCTCTACACGCCGCCGGGCTACCAGGAAGGCACGCGGGTGCCCACGATCCTCTACGCCTATCCGCAGGATTACGCAGACCCCTCCAAGGCGGGACAGGTCACTGGATCGCAGTACACCTTCACGCGGCTGAAGAACTACCGCCTGCTGCTGCTGGCGGGCTACGCCCTCATCGACAACGCCTCCTTCCCCATCGTGGGCGATCCCAAGAAGGCCTACGACACCTACATGGAACAGCTCGTGGCGGACGCCAAGGCCGCCGTGGACAAGGCGGTGGAACTGGGCGTGGCGGACCCCGATCGCATCGGCGTCACCGGGCACAGCCACGGCGCGTTGATGACGGCCAATCTGCTGGCGCATTCCGATCTCTTCCGCGCTGGCGTGGCCACCAGCGGTTCGTACAACAAGACGCTGACGCCCTTCGGCTTCCAGAACGAGCGGCGCTCGGTGTGGGAAGCACCGGATGTCTACCGCCAGGTCTCGCCCTTCTTCTTCGCGGACAAGCTGAAGACGCCGCTGCTGATCGTGCATGGCGCCGATGACGCCAACCCCGGCACCACGCCCCTGCAGGGCACCAAGCTGTTCGAGGCCGTTCGCGGCAACGGTGGCACCACGCGCCTGGTCATGTTGCCCCACGAACCCCACTGGTACACCGCCCGCGAATCCAACGAGCATCTGATCTTCGAGATGCTGAACTGGTTCGACACGTATGTGAAGAACGCGCCAAAGCGCTAGGGGCGCTGAAGCGTTGACCTGAAACGGCCCCGGAAAACGGGGCCGTTTCACTGGATGGACGAACCCCTTGCGCGAAGCCATCGGTTCATCGGATCCGGCCAGAAGCCCGCCTTTCGATGAAACGACGCCGGGGCTATCTTGAAAGCATGTTTCAAAAACTTCGACCCATCCTCAATCTCACGGTGGTGGTAGCCAGCCTGGGCTACTTCGTGGACATGTTCGATCTGCTGCTGTTCCCGGTGCTGCGCCAGTCCAGCCTGACCGCGCTGGGGGTGACGGGCGATGCACAGGTCGCGACCGGGGCCTATCTCCTGAACATGCAGATGGCGGGCATGCTGCTGGGCGGCATCTTCTGGGGCGTGCTGGGGGACAAGAAGGGGCGGCTGTCCACGCTATTCGGCAGCATCGCGCTGTACTCGATCGCCAATATCGCCAACGCTTTTGTGCATTCGGTGCCCGCCTACGCATTCTGGCGCTTTGCGGCCGGGTTGGGCTTGGCGGGTGAACTGGGGGCCGCAGTGACCCTGGTGAGCGAGGTGCTGCCCAGGGATCTGCGAGGCTATGGCACCACCATCGTGGCGGCCGTGGGCATCTTCGGCGTGGTGGCGGCCAGTCTTGTGGGCAAGCTGATGCCCTGGCGCCTGGCCTACGTGGTGGGGGGCCTTTTGGGCATCACGCTGCTGCTGATGCGCGTGCGCATGCGCGAGAGCTCGATGTTCCATGAGGTGCGCCAGGGCAACGTCCAGCGCGGCAACTTCCTCTGCCTGTTCACGAGCCTGGAGCGCTTCGGGCGCTACCTGCGCTGCATCCTCATCGGCCTGCCCACCTGGTGCGTGGTGGGCATCCTGGTGACGTTCTCGCCGGAATTCGCCGTGCGCCTGGGCGTCACGGGCCGGGTGGCGGCGGGCACGGCGGTGCTGTGGTGCTACGCGGGCATCACGCTGGGCAGCTTCGCTTCCGGTTTCCTGAGCCAGATCTGGGGCAGCCGACGCAAGGTGGTGGCGCTGTTCATCGGCATCACCGCACTGGGCATCGTCGCCTACCTGCTGCAGCGCGGGATCCCGCCGCTGGGCTTCTACGCGCTGTGCGGCGCGCTTGGACTGGCGACCGGCTACTGGGCCGTGTTCGTCACGGTGGCCGCCGAGCAGTTCGGAACCAATCTGCGCGCCACCGTAGCCACCACTGTGCCCAATTTCGTGCGCGGCACCGTGCCGCTGATTACCGGCAGTTTCATATGGTTGAATGCCCATGGAGGCAACTACATCCGTTCCGCCTGGATCGTGTGCCTCACGGGCGTGGCTGTGGCTCTGATAGCCCTGGCGGGACTGCGCGAGACCCATGGCCGCGATCTGGATTTCGTGGAGTGATACCGCCTTACGAGGTCAGTTCCGCAAGGAATGCCTCGCCATACTGCTGAAGTTTTTTCAGGCCAACGCCCGATAAGGCCAAAAAGTGCTCGGGCGTCTGGGGCCGGAAGCGCGCCATGGCCTGCAGGGTGGCGTCCGTGAACACCACGTAGGCCGGCACGCCGCGCGCATCGGCCAACCGCTTGCGCAGATCCTTCAGCCGCAGGTACAGGGCCTCTTCCTCGCTATCGGGAATGGGCTGCGGAGCCTTCAAAGGTCCGGCTGATGCTAGGCGCGCCTGCTTCGCGCGCTTGGGGGCTTCGGCCAGAAGATCGCGCCCCGAGCAGGCATCGCAGCTGGACCGGCAATCGGAGATGCCCTCTCCGAAGTGCCGCGCCAGCTGCTTGTGGCGGCATTCCGTGGATTCGGCAAACCGGAACATGTCGCGGATCTGGCGCTGCTGCAGAGCCGCGAGATCCGCGTCCAGATCCTCGGTGAAACGGTCGAGGCTCATGACATCGGCCCATGAATAGAACAGCACGCAGTCAGCATCGGCCCCGTCGCGGCCGGCACGCCCGATTTCCTGGCTGTAGCCCTCCAGGCTCTTGGGCAGATCGCGGTGGATGACGAAGCGCACGTTGCTCTTGTCGATGCCCATGCCAAAGGCGATGGTGGCCACGACGACATCGATATCGTCGCGCCGGAAGGCCTCCTGCACGGACTCGCGCTCTTCGGCCGGAAGTCCGGCGTGATAGGCCTTGGCGCGGACGCCGTTGGCCTGAAGGAATTCCGCCGTGCCCTCTACGCTCTTGCGCGAAAGGGCGTAGACGATGCCGCTCTGCCCCGGCCGCGCCTGGATGAGGCGCAGGATGGCCTCCCGCGTGGGAGGCACCGCCGAATCCCGTTTCGCCCCGGCCTTCTTGAACGCGTGGATGTGCAGATTGGCGCGGAAAGAGGATCCGCGAATAACCAGCGGATCCCTCATGCCCAGCTGTTCCGTGATATCGCGGGCGACGGCGTCGGTGGCGGTGGCGGTCAGCGCCAACACGGGCAGGTTGCCGCAGCGCTCTTTCAGCGCAGCCAGGTTGCGATACGAGGGCCGGAAATCATGGCCCCAGTGGCTGATGCAATGGGCTTCGTCCACAGCGATGAACTTCAGATCCAGGCGCTCCAGCAGGGCGCCCACGCTTTGTTCCAGGCCTTCCGGGGCGGCGTAGACCAGCTCGTATTCGCCTTGATGCAGGCCCTGCACGCGTGCGCGGCGCTCTTCCGCGCTCAAGGTGGAATTGAGGTAAGTGGCGCGCAGGCCACCCTCCACCAGGGCGTCCACCTGATCCTTCATCAGCGCGATGAGGGGCGAGATCACCAGCGTCGTGCCGCCCAGAAGCCTGGCGGGAAGCTGGTAGAGCAGGCTCTTGCCAGATCCCGTGGGCATCACCGCCAGCGCGTCGCGCCCGGCCAGCACCGCCTGGATGACTGTTTCCTGTCCCGGCCTGAACGATGCGTATCCGAAGGTCTCTTTCAATTGCTGGCGCAGCTTCAGGCCCTCCGAAAGGCGCTTCAGCTCGACCAGCGCACTTCGGTCGAAAGCCGAGGCCTCCTGGCGGTAGCGCTCGCGCAGCGCGTGCAAGTGGGTCTGCGCCGATCCGAGATCCCCCTCGCCGAGGGCCTCCCGCAGGAGGTCAATCTGGGTGTTGAGGTCGATCGAATCGGAAACAGAAACTGCCATGCCTCCATTGTGGGGCCAGTCGCTCCATATCCGACCGATTCGCGCCAAGGGTCTTGATGGAATCTTGATGACTTTCCCCCACATCCTGACGCCGTGTTGATGGGGGAGATCGGTAGGCTCCAACGATTGGGTTTTTGACTTTCGCGGAGAGCTTAACCATGGCCGCTTTCAGACGTCTTCTATTGGGGCGCCGTCTCGCCAGCAGCGAGGCCCACCACTCCCAGGTGAACAACTTCATCGGCCTTTCCGTGTTCAGCTCGGACGCCCTGTCTTCGGTGGCCTATGCCACGCAGGAGATCATGGCGAGCCTTTCCATGGCGTTGGGGCACCAAGGCCTGCTGGCTGCGGGCGCAGCGGGGGCCGTGGCCAGCCACTGGCTGTTTGGCCTTTCCATATGGGTGGCGCTGGGCATTGTCGTGCTGCTGCTGATCCTGGGCATCAGCTACCAGCAGACGATCATGGCCTATCCCGGCGGCGGCGGCGCCTACAATGTGGCCAAGGACAATCTGGGCGAGGCGGCGGCGCAAACGGCCGGGGCGGCGCTGCTGACGGATTACATCCTGACGGTGGCCGTTTCGGTTTCGTCGGGCGTGGCGGCCATCACCGCGGCGGTGCCTGCGCTGGATGGACACAACGTTGCCATCACGCTGCTGGCGATCCTTTTCATCGCAATCGCCAATCTGCGCGGGGTGAAGGAGAGCGGCAGGCTGTTCTCGGTTCCCACCTACGGATTCATCGCCTGCATGATGCTGCTCATTGGATCCGGCATCGTGCGCTGGGCGATGGGCGGGCACGCGCCCGAGCCCACGATGGAACAAGCGACAGCCTCCATCCACCACACGCAGCGTCTGGCGGGCCTGGCCCTGATCTGGGTCTTCATGCGTGCCTACTCGGCGGGCTGCACGGCCCTGACGGGCGTGGAGGCCATCTCCAACGGCGTGACCGCCTTCAAGGCCCCTTCGGCCCACAACGCAGCCAAGACGATGATCTGGATGGTCCTGCTGCTGGGTTCGATGTTCCTGGGCATCACGCTGCTGGCCAATCATTTCGGCGTGGTCTACCACCACAGCACGAATGCGGCGGTGGTCAACGAGACGCTGCTATCCAAGCTCTGCAAGGCGGTCTACGGCGACACCACCCATGGATTGCCCAGGCTGGCCTATTTCGTGACCCAGGGCTTCACGTTCGCCGTGCTGGTGGTCGCAGCCAATACGTCCTACGCGGATTTCCCCCGCCTGGCGGCCCTGCACGCCAAGGACGGCTTCCTGCCCAAGCAGTTCACCAGCCAGGGCGACCGCCTGGTGTTCAGCAACGGCATCATCATCCTCAGCGTCGTATCTAGCCTGCTGGTCGTGCTCTTCCACGCCAACACCGACATCCTGCTGCCGCTCTACGCCTTGGGCGTGTTCCTGGGCTTCACCATCAGCCAGACCGGCATGGTGGTCCACTGGTTCAAGAAGCGCGGCTCGTACTGGCGGGTGAAGGCCATCGTGAACGGCATCGGCGCCACCGCTTCCGCCATCGTCATGCTGGATATCGCCATCACCAAGTTCATGGCGGGTGCATGGATCGTGATCGTGCTGGTGCCAATCCTGGTGCTCATCTTCTTCCGCATCCACCGGCACTACATCGGCCTGAAGGCCAAACTGGCCGCCAGTCGGGCTGAGACCTGCTTCCCCGACGCGCACCACGCCATCGTTCTGGTCTCCAGTCTCCATCGAGGGGTAGTGGAAGCCTTGCGCTACGCCCGACTCATCGCTGGCGACCGGGTGGAGGCACTCTCGGTGGACCTGGGCGGCGACGACGGCCAGGAGAGCCGAGGCATGGAAAAGATGCGCGCCGACTGGACCCACTACGGCATGGGCGTACCCCTGCGAGTGCTGAACAGCCCCTATCGGCGCATTGTCGAGCCGATTCTCGATGAGATCGATCGGTTCCAGGAAGCCCAGCCCGGCGTGAGCTTGACGGTGATCCTGCCGGAGTTCATTCCTTCCCAGTGGTGGCAGCGATTCCTGCACAACCAGATGGCCCTTCGCATCAAGGCCGCGCTCATGATGCGGCCCGGACTGATCGTCACCACCGTTCGCATGCATGTGCCTCAGAAAGCCGAAGCCCTGAAGGAATCCACCGAATCCCTGCTTCTGAGCCACCTGGAGCAGCTATCGGAACAGCGAGGCTGATCCCGCAAGCGCAACGGCATCCCTTCATCCTGGGGGGAGAAGCGGCGGCTTTCTCCGCCTTGTGCGTGCAAGCAGCATCAAGGTCTTGGGCCCCCGAGCTTCAAGCGCCCCACGGGCGGAAGCGAACCATCTGATCCCCTGGATCGTAAAGAAAAGCGGACCGCAGGGTCCGCTTTCGCTTGGCTTCGATGGGGAAGCTATTTCTTGGCTTCGGACTTCTTGCAGCAGTCCTTGTCGCCCTTCTTCGTGCATTTCTTATCGCACTTCTTGTCGCCCTTGGCGCACTCCGTCTTGGCGCTGGGCTCGGGCTTCTTGGTCTCGTTGGCAAAGGCCGGGCAGAGCAGCGTCGAGAAGATGAAGAGGAACGCGAGCTTCTTCATGAAAACCTCCGTGGATGGTGGACCCGGAAATCCGGATGAAGGGAAGGATAAAACAAGAAACGGGTCCCGAAGGACCCGTTTCTTGTTGATGCAGGATGGGAAGAATTACTTCTTCACTTCTTCCTTGGCTTCCTTCTTGGCAGCCTTCTTGGCCTTCTTGGCGGCCTTCTTCTCAGCCTTGGGCTCTTCAGCCTTCTTCTCTTCGGTGCCCAGAGCCTTCTTCACTTCGTCCTTCTTCTCGGCAGCGACGGCTTCCTTCTTGGCCTTCTTGGCCTTCTTGGCCTTCTTCTCGGCCTTG
>Ga0116170_10004496_pt1 | contig 12725 bp, 6 predicted proteins | sample AD_JPNHW1_MetaG_FD_89797 | JGI IMG/M metagenome (GOLD analysis project Ga0116170, IMG submission 89797) | Active sludge microbial communities of municipal wastewater-treating anaerobic digesters from Japan - AD_JPNHW1_MetaG | ecosystem: Engineered > Bioreactor > Anaerobic > Digestate | place... | reverse complement strand
TTAACTGGGTGACATCAGGCGCAGATCCAAATTCGTCACCGAACAGTGCGAGAATTGGTTACGATTATAGTAATCCTTTGGATGACTGGTTATTCTCCGCACCGGTTCAAATGGTTGCTGGTGGATTCTATACAGTTACATTCATGTATGATACATCCGGTTCATATCCTGAGAATCTGGCTGTAGCAGTTGGTACAACACAGACAGCAACAGGTATGACGAATGTTCTTTGGGCTGGTGAAGCAATTGAAAATGATGTGTATATGTCACAAACAGTTTCATATATAGCTCCAGCTGATGGTAATTATTACTTCGGCTGGCATGCATATAGTGATGAAAACATGTATTATATCTGCGTTGATGACATCGTCTTCAACCACCCAACAGAACCAGCGTTGTCTGTAGATAAGACTTCAATGATTCTTCCAGTCACACCGATTGGTGGTGGTTCATCAGATGCCGTTACAATCAGCAATATTGGAGTGGGAACCCTTACAGGTACCATTTCTTATTCTGCAGGATTGTCCGGTGAAACATCATTCGCCATCGATAACCTGACACCGTTTGTATTCGACGTTACCTACGAACCTACTGTGCAGGGACTCTTCACAGGAACTGTTACCATCAATACTTCCTATGGTAGTGCAACAGTCAATGTGACGTCCAATGCCGGTATCGATGTGGCTGACTTTGAAGCAAACTTCCCGCCATGGTTCATGTGGGATAACGATACCAACACTACATTAGGTTGGGGCTGGTACCGCGGTTTACCGCATACAGGTGTTTTCGCAGCTGGTGTTGATACTCATGATCAGGATGTCACAGCCGATGAATGGCTCATCACTTCCTGGTATCATATTACTGCCGGCGACAAGCTGTCCTTCTATTGGAGAACAACTGGAAACGAGACAGAATATCCTGAGCAGATGAAGGTTCTGATGTCCACAACCGGAAATACACCTACTGACTTCTCAACCGTCCTGTTAGATACAGGCCTTATCGTTCAGTTCGCGTATACCGGAGTGGAAATCGATCTGACACCTTATATCGGCCAGACAGCATGCTTCGCATTCAATTGCGTTTCTCCTGACGGCGGCTGGTATCTGATGGTTGACGATATCGGTATGCCTGGTCTTGCTAATGTAACCGTTCCCACTAACCTGGCAGCGGTACCTGATCCGACAGGCGTTATATTGACCTGGAATGCAGTACCGAATGCAACATCCTATAGAATCTACACATCCACTGATCCGTACGCAGCTCCTGAATTGTGGACTCTTCTCACAGAAGAATACACCAATTCCTACCTGGATGCTGTACCGAATCCGATGCTGTTCTATAAGGTGACTGCCGTCAACGGTACCAAGGCAATGAATAATGCTCACGCATTCAAGGCTCAAAAACCTGTCACTGCCAAGATACTGAAAACTGCACCTGAAACGGGCAGAAAAAAATAACTTGATAAAAAACGGGCGGGGATTATTTTATCCACGCTCGATAAAATCTGTAACTCGGTCTGTAAAAAAAAGACTACAAGAAATACTTGTGTTGAACCCTAAGGAGGTTACATGAAGAAAGTGTTACTCCCAATCTTATTGCTCATGGCGATCAGCTTCATGTTCGCCGTTGAGTCAGCACCCAGCGCTATTGTTGGGTACGTGAAATACCAATGTGATACAAATGAAAATGGCGGCTTGAATCTGATTGCCCTTCCATTTGTGATTCCCTATACTCAAGCGAGTGAATTAGGTGATGCCATTGGAACCGATAACATTGACGCGATTAGTTACTGGGATGCTGCAAACCAATATTGGCTCTCTGCATCATGGCCTGGTGAATGGGTTGATGATTTTCCAATTGCGTCGAATGATGTATTGCTAGTAAACTATATCTTACCAGCACCGACTACAACGTACTTTTATGCAATGGGCTCATTAGCGTCAAATCCTGTTTATTCATTTGATTTAAATGCCAATGGCGGGTTGAATACCATGATGGTTCCTTTGAATCAAGCTTCTTTGACAACCGCAAGCGCACTTGGTAATAGTATTGGTGCAGAAGCAGGTAATATTGACGCAATCAGTTATTGGGACACTCCCAACCAGACTTGGTTTTCAGCAACTTGGCCTGGAGAATGGGTTGACGATTTCCCAATTAGTATTGGTATGCCTTTACTTGTTAACATCACTTCAAGTGGAGTAGTGTGGCCTGGTACTAAAAATGTTCAAAATTTGAAAGCTTCCAGAGCTTCAAAATAACGTAGGAGGATGAATATGAAGAAAATAATACTGTTAGTCATTGTTTTCGCAACTCTATTAAGTCTTGCAAATGTGTTTGCTGCTAATCCACGTACAGTTATGCAGTTAGTGCAATATGCTAACGGTACACAGCCACCATATACTGTTGGACCATTAACACTCAGAGCTTGGTTTGCAGAACGCCCAACAGAAATTTTAACGTCGATTGCTAATCCAACGCTTGTGAAGTTTCAAAACTTAACTACCGCACCAGCTGGGACTTATGCAAGTGTTAATTGCTCTGGCTTTGCTTCAGCATGGAGCACAGCAGGTGGAGAACACCTGACCTTAGAAATCACAGATACTCAGCATGGAAATGTAATGGTGACGACAATAATTGTCACTCCATCCGGTTCTGCTTTGATTAAAATCACAACACCCATATTCATTCCATGGCCTGTAGTAACCACAACCTTAGTCCCCGCCGAAAACCCAACTCCAGCAACTGGTGCACCAGGCGTGGCAGTGGCAACTTCACAGGTTTCCTGGACTTATCCTGTTAATGCAGAAACCATCACCCCTGCTGTTGGCTACAGAGTCAAGTTTGGTACCGCATCAGATCTGGCTGGTGTTTCAGCAGTTTATGTAACAGGCACAACCTTTACATTACCTGCTCTTGCATACAATACAACGTACTACTGGCAAGTTGTTCCAACCGATGCAAGTTCAAAAAAGAATGCACCCAAGACAGATGCATCAAACTGCCCAATTTGGAACTTCCATACAGAGTCAGAAGTACTACCACCGAACACGATTTACCCAACAGAACCCGGAGCATTCGATTATCCTGCAAGCAATCCATTGAATACAATTGGCATTGGCTTCAGCGGAACAATCAGTGCACCCGGAACCTTGGTATTTGGTGAAGTAGTTCCTGCAAAAGCCGGTACCTATCATGGCTACTTGCATGTGGAACATGTTTACACAGTATCTGCCAGTGATCAGGCAATCCTGAATCACGCAACATTGAACTTCAACTATGGTGCAGCAGCCGGTTACAAGTATGTTGCAATTCACTGGGGCGGAACCAATGATGGTTACTATCCAATTGATCATCCTGAAACAGCCGGTATCACAACACCTGGTTACTATTTCAATGGTGGTGTGAGCGAAGGTGCTCCATATGACTTCCCATTGGGAATGGCACCATTCACAGGCGCAGGTTATGCCGGTGGCATCCTGACCGTTGGACCTATCCCGAACTACACAGCTAAAGATGCTGGTATCTTCGAAATCATCCTTGGTAAGGACGTCGATCTTCCAGTCGAGTTGTCATCCTTCAATGCTGTTGCTACAGCACAGATGTTTGTCAGCTTGCAGTGGACAACCGAATCCGAAACCAATAACCTTGGTTTCAACGTTCTTCGTTCTGAAGACAGCAACCTTGCCAATGCAGTTCGTGTAAACAACATGGGCATTATTGGCGGTACCAACACATCAACAGAACACACCTACAAATTTGATGATACGAATGTTGAACCACAGACCACATACTACTACTGGCTTGAAATGGTTAATAACGACCTTTCCAGCACATTCACCAATTATGTGATGGTTGCAACTGGTGACAACAACAACCATGTTGTTCCACCTGTAAACACAACGGTTCTGAGAAGTGCTTTCCCGAATCCGTTCAGTGCAAGCAGTTACACAACCATCTCCTTTGATGTTAAGAATAACGAAAATGCAACTCTTACCATTTACAACGTACTTGGTCAAACTGTGAAAACATTTGTCCGCACAACCGGTTCCTACAATATTCAGTGGAACGGTCGTGATGACAGGGGTGCACAGTGCGGCAGTGGAATTTATTTCTACAAGCTGACTTCACCCAGTGTTAACGCAACCAAGAAGATGGTTATTGTAAAATAACCTTCTGATATAATCAAAGAGGTAGGATGAAAGTCCTGCCTCTTTTTTTTAGTTGAAATGTAGGGGTTTGCGGCAGTAAACCCGATCCCCATGAACATCGGAGATGTGAAAGCGCATAGCCTGAGGTGTGAACCTCAGGTACATGAACACGCATTACAATTATCTTTACCCCCGTTTGAACCCTTTATGGGTGACATCATTCCTGAGGTTTACACCTTAGGCTATGAGCGGACACCCTTGCAGGGTTTAATCGACTCAGAGCATTTATCAGCAGAAGGTTTACACCTCAGGCTATGAGCGGACACCCTTCCAGGGTTTGAATGATTCAGAGCTGAAACCATATGCATAATTGGATCATGAAAATTATCATTTTCATTCTATTGATAGCATGGCAAAACTTATCGGTTGACACCCTCATTTATTCCAAAGAATTATTCTCCTATTGTTGTCTTATACATTAACGAATAAATGGAGAATCTAATGAAGAAGAATGTATTAACTCTACTACTCCTCATTTTCGCAATAACTTCAATTTTTGCCAATGCGCAATCATTTTATCATAATCCAAGAGTCTATTATCAAAAGCTATTTAGTCCAGCTGCGGATATCATGAAAATTGTGACTAACAAAGGCAGGACACACAATGAAAACTACCTGGTTGAAGTAACCTGTTCCTCATCTCCCGGTCAAGTGTTGACAACAGCACAGCCCGGCGGTGAAAGCCCTAATTGCTTACGATTATTTTCAATCAATTCAGAAAAAAATCACATGGTACTGCTATTTTTACAATTAGCAGAATTTAATAACCAAGTTGCACAGGGAGACGAAATTCATTGTAAAGTTATCTATATAGGAAAAGGGAAATACCAGGATCAGTCTACATCCTGGAGCTATTTTGTTCCAGAGGGTAGTAAATCCATCTTGGTTACTACACCTGGTGAAGAACAGATTGTTCCCCCGCTGGATAAAAAGACATTGGAAAAGATAAAAAAATGAACTGAAAGGTTAACCATAGAACCGATGAAGGCAGGATGAAAATCCTGCCTCTTTCTTTTTAGTTAAAAGTTAAAAGTTGCAGATCCCTTCCCTTTGGACGCCGTACTGAGCCTGTCGAAGCATAAAGGGACCCTCTGAATCCCCCTTGGTAAGGGGGAGAAAAGTCACGGGTGATTTGGGGATTTGTTATTAAATACCCAGCTTTTTTCCCCCTTCCCAAAGGGGCAGAGATAAGCAATTTTCCTCCATTGATAATCCAGCTTTCAACACACCTTAGGAGGTTTCGTTATTCTATTTTTGAAACCATCTTTTTCCTTGACGTTTTGTAGGGTAATTTAGATTATTATATACTGAAATAGAGTAAAAGTATTATTAACATAACTAAGTAGAAAGGAGATATTATGAAGAAGTTACTGATTCTCTTCTTTGTCGTCCTACTGGGATATTCCCTGCTGCCTGCTATTGTGAGTGAATACACATTTGCAAGCAGTATCGGAACCTATACCCCCATTACGGATGGAACAGTACAGGGAACTTCCGCTAATGATGATCATAGCTTTAATGCTATTCCCATCGGTTTTGATTTTACATTTGATTCAAATGTGACCAGTGTAGTCAGTATCAATTCAAACGGATTCGTTGCTTTCGGTCCGACTGCTCAAACCAGTCCTGTTTCCATCAGCAATGCAAATGCGAATGCAAGCAATCGTCTTTGTGCAGTATTGAATCGTGACCTGAAGAGCAAAACAAATGGCGTTTTAATGACCAAACTTCTTGGTGATGCACCCAATCGTATCTTTGTGGTACAATGGGCGAACTACCAGAGATATGGCACAAACAATGCCGGTGATACCTTGAATTTCCAACTTCGCATCCATGAAACGACGAATATGGTCGAGATTCAATATGGTCATATCGTTTTTGGAAATTCCAATTTGACGAACAATACCTTCCAGGTTGGCATACGCGGAAACTCAAATGCTGAATTCAGCAATCGCAGCGTTGTCATCAATACCAATACCTGGACAACTTCAATTGCAGGAACACTCAATACTTCTTCCTGTGCAATGTCTCCTACTTTTGTACCTGACCAGGGATTAAGTTTCCAATTTACACCGCCAATCGTGGGAGATACTCCCCAGCCGGCGATTGTTACATCACCGGTCAACAATGCGGTTGATGTACTGCTGAATGCTCACCTTATCTGGGCAGACGGCGGCGGCACCCCGACCGGTTACAAGGTGTATCTTGGAACAGACAATCCACCCACCAATATTACCAATGGTGTGGATGTCGGCTTGACAACCAATTATACTCCTGCCGTACAATTTACCTATTCCACCGTTTATTACTGGCAGATTGTTCCTTATAATCAGTTTGGAGATGCTGACAGCCTCTCCGTCTGGTCATTTACCACCCTTGCCGACCCTTCGATTTTAACCTTCCCTTATAATGAGGGTTTTGAAGGTGCCTATTTCCCACCATTGGGTTGGACAACAACCGGGTGGATCAGAGGCAGCGTATCCCACAGCGGTACTTACTGTGCAAGAGATTTATATTCTCCCGCCGGCACACGGATCCTGATGACTCCACGTATTGCCATGGGTGAAAGCAAGAGATTGAAATTCTGGTGGCGTGATTCGGATATATCCAAGGTTGTCGGACATGATACTACATACGTTGAGATTTCCGTTGATGGTGGAACAAGCTGGACAATTCTTGGCTCTCTTTCATCCGCTGCTGTCGAAAATGCCTATCATCAGGTAATCATCGACCTTTCTCCCTATACGAGTGAGAACACATATCTGCGTTGGCGCGATGTCACGGATGGAACAACCAGTGCCTATGGTGTGGGTCTCGATGATATTTCCATCGATACATTCATTCCTACATACAATCCACCTACCAACCTGACCCAGGTTTCCGGTAATGCTTCCGTGGCATTGACCTGGCAAGCCGCGGTCATTGCTGATGGCATGACCTTGAGCAATTACAAGGTCTATCGTGATGATGCCCTGGTCACTACTTTGGGACCGACAGTCTTAACCTATAACAATACAGGTCTGACCAATGGTACCACGTATAATTACTATGTGACTGCCTACTATACGAATCCCGTAGGAGAATCTGTACCATCGAATACAGTACAGGGACATCCTCTTGCTCCTGTCTTCGATCCTCCATCCAATTTAACCGCAATCCAGACAGCCTGGAATGCAGTGACATTGAGCTGGCTGCTTCCCGGAGAGACACCTCCCGGAATCACGGAAGGTTTCGAAGGTACATTCCCTCCAACCGGTTGGACACAAACCATTACCAATACCGGTGCTGCCAACAGCTATGGTGTTTATCCGACCTGGTGCCAGATTGGCACTGTGAACTCGGAAACACCGATACCACCACATGCCGGGAATAACCAGGTTGGCTTATGGCTTTCATTCTCACATCAGGATGAATGGCTTATGACACCTCAGTTCAATTGTCCAGCCAGTGCAAACCTGTCTTTCTGGTCTTATTGCCATCAGGGTTCAACCAATGCTGATCATTATTATGTGAAAATATCCACGAATAACGGAACATCCTGGACAACCCTTTGGGATGCTTCAGCTTTACCAGTACTGGATAATTTGTATACATCACCATATAACATCAGTCTTTCTGCTTATGCAAATCAGAATATCAAATTAGCCTGGCATGCGATAGACGGTCCCGATATGGATGGTCTCTGGTATGTCTGGTTCATCGATGCTGTCACTGTTTCCGCAGGGAAGCATGCGATCAGTTTCAAGGCATCAGATTTCACGATCAAGAGCGCTTCTTCCAATACAACCCAGGTCAGGGTTGTATCCCAGGGAGCCTCAAATGCCCTGACGCGTGATGGCAGTGCCATGAATAATGTGCAACTGCCAACCCGCAACCTTACCGGTGTAAAAGTGTACAGAAATGGCGCTCTCCTGCAAACGATAGCCAATACTTCAACCCATCAATATATCGATGCCACGGTTGTGCCCAACACATATATCTACAAGGTCACTTGCTATTACAGCAATCCCAACGGTGAATCTGTATTCAGTAATGAAGCACCAGTCACCATTGCACCGTATGTGTTCAATCCACCAACCAACTTCAGTGCAGTTGCAGGGAACGCACAGGTTGTATTGACCTGGGCAGCACCCACCAGCGGAACTCCCACGGGATATAAGGTATATCGTAACAGCACCCTGGTAACGACATTGGGCCCCACTGTGTTAACGTATACGAATGCCGGACTGGTTAATGGCATTTCTTATGAATATTGGGTAACTGCCACTTATACGAATCCAACCGGAGAATCTGCAGGTACGACGCACATCACTGCAACCCCACAGGCACCTGTCCTGAATCCGCCCACCAATCTTTCGGGTACCATCATTGCCAACAATTCAGTTCATCTGACCTGGCAGGCACCCACCAGAATTCTGGCAGCAAGAGAAGGAAAGGATTCCATGCCTGACCGCAGTCATCTTGGGTATCGCGTGTACAAGAATAATGAGGCAATCCAGGATATCATGAATACCGCTACCCTGCAGTATGATGTTCCGGATCTTCCCAATGCAAGTTACAGTTTCAAGGTCACAGCGCTTTATACGGATGGTGAATCAGTACCCAGCAATGTCATCACCATCGTGGGCAATGATGACCCTGTAATTCCTGCACGTACAGCCCTGAACGGTAATTATCCCAATCCGTTCAATCCAACCACGGATATATCCTTCAGCTTGAACAAAGCCGGATTTGTCACCATTGAAATCTTCAATACACAGGGTCATAAGATCAAGACTCTTGTAAGCAAGCAGGTGGAAGCCGGTAACCATTCAATCAGCTGGAATGGCAACGATGACAAGGGTAATCCTGTTGGCAGCGGAATGTACTTCTATAAGATGAAGTCAGGGAATTACTCAAGCACGAAGAAGATGATACTTCTGAAATAAGAATAAACAATAATGCAAGGGGCAACCGCAAGGATTGCCCCTTTTTTTTACCTCTGAGGTTCCGCTCCTCTCCACCTTAGGCTATGATATTTCGTCCTTGCAGGACTGATAAGGTGGGGATTCTTTCCTGAGGTTCCGCTGCGCTCCACCTTAGGCTATGTGCTTTTACATCTTCGATGTTTATTGGAAATGGGTCTGCCGACGCGGAACACTAGTTCAAACTCATCCGTCACCAGACCCCCTGCCCCCCTTGGTAAGGGGGGGGGAAAAGCTGGGTATTTAATAACAAATCCCCAAATCACCCGTGACTTTTCTCCCCCTTCCCAAGGGGGATTCAGAGGGTTCTTTTATACTTCGACAAGCTCAGTACGGCGTCCAAAGGGAAAGGGTCTGCTGACGCGGACCCCTACGGTTTAATTTTTAACTTTTAACTTAACAAAGCTTCTTACTTCGAACTTCGAACTTCGCACTTCGTTATGGCTTCATTCTTGCATAATTGAAACAGAATTGGAGGTGTTATGAGATTTTTTCAACGGATGTTGTTCCTGTCACTGATATTTTCGGTTGCAGTACTTCACGCAGCTTGGTTAAACAACATACATTATACGATACAACAACCTGACGGCACCAAGATTTCGTGCCTGATTAGCGGTGATGAATTTTATCGTCGCGTGCATGATGCCAAAGACTTCACGATTCTAAAAAATCCGCAGACCGGGTATTTCACATACGCGGTGATGAAGGGGGGAGAACCAACTGCATCAGATCATATCGTTGGCAAGACAGATCCCTATCAGCTTGGCTTGGTACCGGGGATAAAAGAATCAGAAGCCAGGTACCTGGCAGCAAGGAAGCCTTTTGAGGATGCACTTGCAAGAGGCGATTACAAAGCCCCAACCACGGGATTATTAAATAACCTGGTCATTTTTGTCAGGTTCAGTGATGAATCTGAATTTGGAGAACCGGTCAGCAGTTATGACAATTTCTTTAACAACACTGCTCCGGGCGCCAATTCCATGCATAATTATTACGAAGAAGTATCCTATGGCACTTTGGATATGAACACCAGTTTCTATCCGGTGCACCCGCAGGGCATGGTGGTTTCCTACCAGGATTCACATCCCCGCACTTATTATGAGCCATATGACGCCAGCACGAATCCAAATGGTTATACTGATGATAATGATAGAACCTTCCGAGAACACACTCTCCTGCGTGACGCCTGTGTTTTTTGTGGTGCAGAGATACCCGCAACACTGAATATCGATGGGGATAACGACGGACAGGTCGATAATGTGTGCTTCATGGTCAGTGGTGGAGCCGGCGATTGGGCAGACCTGTTATGGCCTCATATGTGGGTGATGGAAACCTACAATGTCCAGATCAATGGGAAAAGGGTTTATACGTATGATTTCCAGTTGCAGGATTTTCTCATGTCAGAAGGTGTAGGCGTTTTATGCCATGAAATGTTCCATAGCCTTGGGTCACCGGATCTGTATCATTACAGTTATTCAGGTCCAAGCCCTGTTGGCGATTGGGATTTGATGGAAGGAACCCAGGATCCGCCCCAGCACATGGGCGCTTATATGAAATATCGCTATGGACATTGGATCGATTCCATACCGGAGATCACGACTTCCGGGATGTATTCCATTCACCCTCTGACATCATCATCGAATAATTGCTACAAGATAGCTTCCCGTAATTCAACAAGCCAATACTATGTCGTAGAATACAGAAACCAGAGCGGTATTTTTGAATCATCCGTTCCGGGGTCAGGATTATTGATATACCGAATTGATAATAGTCTGAATGGACAGGGCAATGCCAGCGGACCACCAGATGAAGTCTATATATATCGTCCGAACGGAACCACTTCGAATAACGGTCAGCTCAGCCAGGCAAATTATTCATCCCTGTCTGGGAGAACATCGATCAATGATGGCACAAATCCATCAGCCTTTCTGCAGGATGGTTCACCAGGAGGATTGAGCATTTATCAGATCGGTGAACCGGATTCGGTGATCAGTTTCTATGTTGATTTCTCATTACCTCCGACAACCTTCGATGAAGGATTTGAGACAGGTAATATGAGCACATATCCCTGGACCTTTTCCGGGAATGTCAATTGGGGCGTGGTTGCCGGGAATGCTTATGCCGGCTTGTATTGTGCAAAATCAGGCACGATAGGGAATAGCCAGTCGTCCGCCATTACACTGTCCTATAACGTTCCGGTGAATGGAAATATCGGATTTTTTAAGAAAGTTTCCTCCCAAGCGAGCCATGATTACCTGATCTTCTACGTGGACAATGTGGAAAAAGGAAGATGGGCGGGAACCATTGACTGGAGTTATACCTTCTTCGCAGTGACGGCAGGAACTCACATTTTCAAATGGACTTACCAGAAAAATGCCACAACCTCTTCAGGGAGTGACTGTGCCTGGATCGATAATATATCCTTCCCCCATGAGCCACCGCCACCGCTTTTGCCTCCCGCCGATCTGACGGCAACTCTTGAAAATGGGAATCATGCATACTTGCATTGGATTGCCCCTGATATGGATCTTCTGGGATACATCATCTACAAGGATGGTCAGTTCCTGGATATGCTGAGCGCAAGTGATTCAACCGTTTATCATGATCCGACCGTACTCACTGAGGAAACGACATATACCGTAACCACACTATATGAAACAGGAGAATCTCCATTTTCCAACGAAGTGACTATATCTCCAGTTGTAGCAAACGAAGACCCGAGTGTGATTGTCTCGAATAGAACGGGCTTGGAATCAGTCTATCCGAATCCATTCAATCCCCAAACAAGCATCGTATATGATGTGAAAAGCAGGGGAACAGTTCGTTTGGAAATCATGAATATACGAGGACAAAAAGTGAAGACTTTATATTCCGGCGAAATGAACCCTGGAAGGTACACAGCTTCCTGGCAAGGGACCAACGAACTCGGACATATGGTTTCGAGTGGTGTCTATTTTGTGAAATTCAGCTCTGATGGGCATCACGATACAAGAAAGATCATTCTTCTCAAATAAAAAAAGTGGAGAAAAACCAACCCTTGGGGATTCAGATTTGTGAATCCCCATTTTTGTTTGTAAAATCAAGGAAAATACATAAATTTTTGATTGACAAGGAACTTATAAAAATAAAATATCCATACTATGGATAAATAGCCTTAAATAATAGGATTTATCAAGATAAAAAACACGACAAAGAGCAAAGAGAAGGAGAGCTACTTATGAAGAGAATGGCTTTAATTTTTGCAATTATGTTCATCGTAAGCTTGGGTGCATTATTTGCGACAAACCTTGTGAGCGAGAATATCCAAAATTGGACGTCACGTGGCAGCTATGCTACCTGGACGCAAGCGATCTCAGTTGGAACAGTCAACATGACTCAGTGTATGGTTGCTCCCACAGGCGCTGCCAGCGGTACCGGTACAACCGGTTATGTTCAGATGCAGGCAAGCACTGGAATCATTGAAATTCCTGCACTCAGTTCTATTGGAACGATTGAATTTCACATTCATGCAGGTGGTGCCAGTCGTACAGCTAAGATTCAGCAGAATATCAGT
>Ga0116170_10004495_pt1 | contig 12727 bp, 9 predicted proteins | sample AD_JPNHW1_MetaG_FD_89797 | JGI IMG/M metagenome (GOLD analysis project Ga0116170, IMG submission 89797) | Active sludge microbial communities of municipal wastewater-treating anaerobic digesters from Japan - AD_JPNHW1_MetaG | ecosystem: Engineered > Bioreactor > Anaerobic > Digestate | place... | reverse complement strand
GGCCTCCAGCGCCGCGGCGGTCATGGAAGTTACAGTGGTCTTGCCGTGCGAGCCCGCCACGGTAACGGTCTTTTTCAACTCCGCCAGCTTTGAAAGCATCAGCGCGCGCTGCACCACGGTCAGGCCGCGGCGGAAAGCTTCAGCCAGCTCCGGGTTATCGGCCTTGATGGCCGAACTCACCACCACGACGCCGGCGGCGCCTAAAGCGGCGCGCGAATGGCCGATAGTTATTTTCGCCCCCTCCCGCGCCAGCGCGAGGGTGATCTCGGATTCTTTGGAGTCGGACCCCGACACGCCGTAGCCCAGCCCCAGCATCAGGCGGGCGATACCGCTCATGCCTATACCGCCTATGCCTATAAAATGCGCGCGGCGCAGGCCGTCGAGCGAAAAGTCGGAAGCGTATTTCATATTTATCTCTCCATTTTAACGATAAGGGCGTCCAGCCAGGCTTCGGCCGCCGTCACCGCGGCGGCCCAGCCGGCTTCCGACAATTCCATGACCGCGGTGTTTTCCAGCCGCGCGAAAACGTCTTCGAAAACAGCCGCGCCCCGGCGGTGAAAAACAAGGCAGGGGTGAAGGGAGAACAGCAGTTCGATGACCCTGGCGCTGAATTTTTCTGACTTGAGGGCCATCGGTCCCAGCTCGTCCAGCACCAGCACGCGGCCCGCCGCCGCCGCCGCGTTGAGCGCGCCCAGCGCCGTAACGTCGAACGCGTCGAGCGCGAGCCCGTACTTGTTGAAAGAAACGGCGGAGAGCAGCTGTTTTGAAGCCAGCACCACGCGCGGGCCGCCCAGCGGCTCCAGTTCGAAACCGCCGCGCCCGGCGACGCTCCTGGTCTCGAAAGTGCGGAAGCCTCCCAGCCAGCGGGCGTAATTGGCGCAGAGTTTGGACGCCAGGCGCTCTTTCAGCGGGTAGCTGGAAAAAGTGAAGACCAGATTCACCGGCGGCGAGGAAGCGGCGCTCATTTTTTAACCTCCAGCCAGCCGCGGTTGGCCAGGGCCGTTTTATTGCCCGGTTCCAGTTTAAGCGCCTCCAGGCAGGCGGCCAGCGCGCGCTCCGGGTCACCGGCCGCTACCCAGGCGGCGCTGCGCCCCAGCGCGGCCTGCGCCCCGCCCCCGCTGAAATCGGCCAGCGACTGCTCGGCCTCGCCCAGCAGCAGGTACCCCAGCCCTCTTACCAGCTTGAATTCCGGCCAGGTTACCGCCGGGTGCGCTTCCATTTCCTCCAGCGCCTCGCCGACGTTCTCCAGCCAGTTGTCGCCCATCACCCACAGCCCCATATCGTTGCCTACGTCGCGCGGCTTATAAAGCGCTTTCTTCTTACTTTCAGTATTGTTCCCGGCGGGCAGCCCGGTCTCGATATTAAAGCTAAGGCGCGAATCGTTGCCGGGCGCCACGCTTTTTGAAAGTTTCGCCACTTCCGCGGCCACGGCCGCGGCGCGCTTCAGCCTTTCCTCGGGCCCGGAGGCCGCAAGAAAGTATTCCCGTTTTGAGTAACTGACTTTAGGGCGGGCGAGGGCGGCCGCGAGCTTGCCGCCGCCGCGCCCGGTTTCGGGCGCCGCTTTCTGCAGGGAACCGGCCCGGGGAGTTTCCAGCAGCTCTACTTCTACCCTGGCCTCCTGTTCGGGCGGGATACGGCTCAGAGCGGAAAACAGCGGCCCGCCGGAGCCGCCTGCTGCGCCGGCCGCCGAGGAGCCGTTATCCCCCCCGGTGGCGGCGGCGCCGCCGGCGTAAGCCAGCGCCATCGAGATCCCGCCTTTTTCGTTGGCCGGCGCCAGCAGGAACGCGCCCGCCAGCGCCTTGGCGATCTCCCCCTGCCGGCGGGCTTTGACCAGCGCCCAGCACAGGCGGAACCGGGCCGCGGAATCGCCGGGCTTCAGCGCCAGCGCCTTGCGGTAAAGCTTCACGGCCTCGTCGAGCTTCCCCTCCCGCTCGCGCAGCACCGCCAGCTCAAAAAGAGCGTCCTCGTAAGCCGGGAACAGCGCCGCCGCCCGCTCCAGCTCCGCGGCCGCCTGCTCATAACGGCCCAGGCGGGAATAGAACATCCCCAGCTGGTAGCGGTAAAGCGGGTTTTCGGCGTCGCGCTGCACCGCGGCCCGGAAATAGTCCAGCGCGCGCGCGAAGTTTCCCAGCGCGTGATAGACGGAGCCGGCGTTCATTTTAACGTCGGCACGCTCGGGCGCAAGGACCTCGGCGCGCAGGAAATCGTCCAGCGCCTCCTGGTACTGCCCGGCCCGCGCGCGCACTATGCCGCGCAGCTGGAAAGCCATGGAATTTTCCGGGTCCAGCCTGAGGGCCGCCTCAAATTCATCCAGCGCCTTTTGCGGCTCGCCCAGCCAATAAAGCGCGGAGCCGTAAAGCAGGCGCGGCCAGGGGTTTTCGGGGCTCTTTTGCGCGGCCTTAAAGAATTCGTCGGCGGCGGCGGGGTAATTTTCCTCCCCCATAAAAGCGTAGCCCTTGCGGAGGTTTAGCGCTCCCTGCTCCTCCATTATGCGGTCCCAGACCGTTTTAACGCCCGGCTTTTCCGGCACGCAGGCCGCGGGCAGTACGAACGCGCCCCAGGCCGCAAAAAGTGTCGCGCAAAAATATAATTTGGAATTGCCCGGCGCCCGCATCAGTTGCCCCGCGCCTTGCCGACCGAGATCTGACGGGGAGTATTGAACTTCCCCTCAAAACCGAGCAGGTCCACCAGCGCCAGGCGCATCCAATAGTTGCCCGGGGCGAGGATGTCATTGACATCGATGGCCTCAAAAGCGTCGACCGTCCGGTTAAGGACGACGGCGGTAAAAGCCTGGTCCTTCGCTATCTGCAGATGATAACCCTGCACCGGGTTGGCCACAGAAATAACGTTGAGCAGGTCGTTGGCCGCCAGGCGCTTATCGTTGACATTGCCTACGGCGGGAGCTTCCTTCAGCAGGTTTTTTTCCGCCGTGACGGCCGGCGCGGCAAGCTTGGGCGCGCTTTTAATGTTCAGGGAGACCACGCCGCCGGCCATACTGAGTTTCGGGGCGCTGCCCGGAGAAAGCTTCGCCTGCGACTGCGCGTCGAATTCAAGCAGCGGCGGCAGTTCCACCGGGGCGGACGGGGGCATATCCAGTTTCACTTCGGTGGCGAAACCTTCCTTGACCTCGATGGTCTTGCCCTGGGCTTCCACGTCCGCTTTTCCTTTGTAAACCTGTACCAGCGTGGTCAGGTCTTCCTTTATCCTGGCCCCGAATTCCGTATCCTTAGTTTTCGGAGTTATCCTGGCGGAGGCGGTCACCACGCGCGCGCGCAGACCGCGCAGCTCTCCGGCCATCAGTTCCACGTCCGTGTTCTTCTTTCCCGGCGGGCGCAGCACGGCTATGGAATTGGCGTAAAGGCTGAGCAGCTCACCGGTGTAAAATTTAACGTCGGCCCGCGAATCAACCCTGGTGCGCAGCGTGTCGCTCTTGAAAAGGTCCATCTTCAGGGAAACCGGGTTCCAGTCCTCCGCCCCGGAACGCCGCGAAAGAACGTCGTTGAGAAAAAAGATCAGCTTGGCCGCCCGGTATTGTTCCTTTATCAGGACCACCGGCACCTTCAGGGACATGCCGGGCAGCGCTATCGACGGATCCGAAGAGGGCAGTTTGTTGTACTTCAGGATCTGGTTCCACTTGGTCGGGTCTTTCAGGTAAGTGTTGGAGAGGCTCCACAGCGTGTCGCCCGGCCGGACGACCACGGTCTGCAGTTCTTCAGCCCCGGCGGCGGCGGCCGCCAGCGCCAGCAGCCAGGCGCAGAGAAGCAGGGCCTTCATACCGTTTCGCGCACCCTGACCGCCCCGGATTCGTCCGCGACCAGGTTCCTTGGTATTGAAAAAATAAATTTGGCGCCCCGCCCGGGCTCGGACTCGGCCCAGATCTTTCCCAGGTGCACGGCTGCGGCGTACTTGCAGATGGTGAGCCCCAGCCCGGTGCCGCCGGCTTTCTGGCCTTTTACCTGTTCGAATTTCTCGAAGACCTTGGCGAGGTATTCGGGAGGAATGCCGTCGCCGGTATCGCGCACCCAGGCCGTTACGGTCTTATCGCCGCCGGTCATTCCTATCGTGATCACCCCGTTCTCGGGCGTGAATTTTATGGCGTTGCCGACGAGGTTGGTGAACATGCGCTCCATCAGGCCGCCGTCCGCGTCCAGCACCGCTTCGGCGTCCCCCTCCAGTTCGAAGCGCAGGTGTTTGCGCTGTCCGAGGGATTCCATCAGCTCGATCACGCGGGCGGCCACGTCGCGCAGGTTGACGGGCGCCAGTTTCACTTCCATCTTGCCGGCGTCCATCTTGGCCACGTCGAGGATATTGTTGATCATGCCCAGCAGGCGGAAAGACGCGCGGTCTATGGAAATGAGCATCTTTTTCTGCGCCGCGTTCACCGGGCCGGGGATCTCCTTGACCAGGAACTCCACGAAGCCTTTTATGGCCCCCATGGGATTGCGCAGGTCGTGGGTGATGGAGTGGAGGAACTCGTCTTTTATGCGGGCGAGCTCTTTATCCAGCGTTATATCGTTGAACGCCACCAGCCGCCCGATAGGTTCCGCGTGGCCGGGGGCCGTGATGGGCGTGGAAAAGCTCCGGAAAACCCTGTGGGAATGTTCCAGTTCCACTTCCATTTCCCGGAAATAATTTTCCTTGCGCGAGGTGAACACGTCCAGGACGGCTTCGCTGATCACCTGGTCCGCGATAAGCTCCTTGAGGGTGCGCCCCTCCACGGGCGCTTCCGTCCCCAGGCCCAGCACCGAACGGGCCTTGCGGTTGACCAGCTGCACGCGGCCTTCCAGGTCAGTCATGACAATGCCGTCTTCCGTAGAAAAAAGGATCGCCTCGGTGTTCTTCTGCTCGCGGATGATGCGGTCCAGCTGCATATCGGAATAAGTTTTGAGTTGCCCGACCATCGTGTTGAAAGTGTCGGCCAGGTCCTTGAGCTCGTCCGAGGTCTCCACTTCGGCGCGGCGCGTGAAATCCCCGGCGGCCACCCGCTCGGCCGCGCGCGCGAGTTCGTTGATGGGTTTGGCCAGGCTCCGGGTCAGCACCCAGGCCGCGGCGAAAGACAGCGCCAGGAAAAGCAGCACGGCGTAAACGGCCTGCCGCTTGAGGAACATGGCGTAGCGGTACGCCCCTTCCAGGGGCTGCACCACGATCACGGCGCCGCCGATCTCGGAGATAGGGGCGTACCCGCCCAGCAAAGCCTGATCCGACTGGTCCGTGAACTCCACCGAAGCGGAGGAAAGCGCTTTTACGGCGTCCCGGGAAACCCGCCACGCCGAGGCGCGGGCCGCGTCGGCCGGCGGCAGGTCCCTGGGCCAGGCTATGGGGCTGGCGGAAGAGTCCAGGATAAGCGGGAACCCTTTTGTCCCGAGCATCTTCAGGTCGAGGGAATCGATGAAAGACGCCATGTCCAGTTCCGCGCGCAGCGCCATGTCCTTGCCGAACGGATAGTAAAAGACCGCCGTCTTGCCTTTGTCCGCCAGGGAGACAGCGCGTTTTCCCTTGAGCGCCTTTTTAAAATCCGGCAGGGAGGCGTAGGCCTTCAGCGCCTCTCCGCCGCCGCCGTAGGGCGTGAGGATCTTTACCACTTCCTTGCCTTCTTTGGAAAGCACCGAGATCTCTTTCAGCTCCCGGCGCGTCTCCAGCAGCGAAGTAAGCAGCACCTGTTTGTTCTCCCAATCCATGCCGGCCATGGCGGCGCCGGCCGAGCGCAGGGCGGCGTCGGCGCTGCGGATGTAGGAGTTGAAATCGGCGGCTATCTTGTCGGCCTGGGCCAGGTGCAGTTCAAGGATAGCCGTGCGCACGCCCAGCTGGCCCAGGCTGATAAGGCGCAGGCCCAGCAGGGCCATCGGCAGCGCCGAAACAAGCACCATGACGGCCAGGAATTTATGGAAGAGTCTTAATTTCATTTGTGGCTGACGCGCGTTATCCCGCGGGATTAATTATAGCATTATGCGGCTGTGCGCCCGGGAACAGAGGGGCCGGAATTCAGCGAGCTCCGGCCGCGGCGGGATTAGGAGCCTGTTGCGGTTCAGTCCCCGGCCGCCAGCCGCCGCAGTTCCGGCAGTATCGCGCGCAGGGCCCGGGCCCTGTGACTGCACTCGTTTTTCCCGGCGGCGGGAATTTCAGCCAGGGTAAGCCCCGAGTCCTCCACCTCGAACAGCGGGTCGTAGCCGAAACCGTTGGCGCCCCGCGGTCCCGCCGTAATGCGGCCTTCCAGCACTCCGCGCGCCGTCTTTTCGGTCCCGCCCGGAGAAACAAGCGCGATAACGCAGGCGAAGCGGGCGCCGCGCCTGTCCGCCGGCAGGGCGAGCAGCTCGTTCAAAAGCCTGGCGTTATTATCCGCCGGGGAACAGCCTTCTCCGGCGTAGCGGGCCGAACGGACGCCGGGCGCCCCGCCCAGCGCGTAGACCTCCAGGCCCGTATCGTCGGCCAGCGCCCAGCAGCCCGATAGAGCGGCCGCGGCCCGGGCTTTTTTAAGGGCGTTCTCTTCCAGCGTGCGCCCGTCCTCGACCGCGGCCGCGGCCCCGGGAAAATCCCCCAGCAGCTTATATTCGAGCGGCAGCGCCGGCAGGAGGCCCAGCAGCTCCCCCGCCTTGTGAGGATTGAAGGTCGCGATAACAAGGGTTTTTTTCATGGTGATATCCGCCCGCCTCCGCCATTGCTTTGAAACGCTCTTTTAGATAGAATTCACTAAGAACGAACAATGGCGAATTTTCAAGAGTTTAACATTTTTGACCGCGCGCCGGTCCCTTTCACGGCCGCGCTGCCCGTTTTGGCCGCGGCAAAAAGTTTCGCGCTGCCGGTGGCCGGCGAAACGGCCGGAGATATGTCCCTGCATACGCTCATTCCCCTTCTTGACGGCGGGCGGGCCCGGCTCCAGGCCTTTACCGAAGAAGCCGCTCTGACGACGCCGTTCATAAAATACCAGCCGCTGGAAACCGCGCTGATCTTTTTCCACGCGCCCGCGCACGACTCTTTCAGTTTCGATCCGGGCCACGCAAAAACCACCTCTGTCAACGCCTCCCGTGCGGAAATTTCACTGCTGGCCGGCTGCCTGCAGGCGGGCGGCGCGGCTAAGGATGACCCTTCAAAAGCCGCGGCTGCGGAATTCAGCCTGGGCAACCTGCACAAAGCCCACTATTTCTGTTCCCTGGAACAGCAGCGGACGCCGGCGTCACGCCTGCAGCTGTGCGCCGTCCTGGCGGAACTGGGGCTTTACCAGGAAGCCTACGACGCGCTGAAAGAGGAAAAGGCCCCCGAAGCCCTGCTGCTGCTCGCCTCGATACACCGCAGGACGGGAAACCCCCAGCGGGCCGCGGAAGCCCTGGCGGCCATAGCCGGCGGCACGCCTGCGGAAACGGGCAAAGCCGCGGAGGCCGCCTGGCTGAACCTTGCGGCCGGCAGGGAAGATGAAGCGGAAAAGGAATTTGAGCGGCTGGCCGCGGCGGCGCGCAACAGGGCTGAGGCGCTGTCGGGGCTGGGGGCGGCGCGCGCGAAAAAAGCTTTCAGGACGAACGACTCCGCGCTGCTTGCCTCCGCCACGGCCGCGCTCGAATCCGCGCTCGCGGTCCCCTCTCCGTCGGCCACGCGCATATTTTTCCAGCTGGGCAATATTTATTTCCGCTCCGGAAACCTGGCCAAGGCGGAACTCTGCTACAGGCGCACGGCGGCCCGGTCCCCCGGCGTGCAGGCCCTGGCGAACCTGGCCGCGACCCTTATCCGCTCAGGCAAACCCCAGGAAGCCCGGGCGCTGACGGCCCGCATCGCCCTGACCGACCCGGCGGCGGCCAGGCAGCTGGCCTCAACGCTGCAGGGAGAAAAGGCGCCGCAGGCCGGCGGCCTGCCGGTGGTTTCTTCTCCTGTCGGCGGCAAGCCCGCCCCGGAGTTCAAACTTGAGGCGTTCCCCGCGGCGCCGCCGCCCCCCCCGGCACACGCTCAGCCGCCGCTCCCTTCCGCTCTGCCCGTACAGGCTTCCCTGGACCCGGCCATCACGCTGCCGCGCAGCAAGCTTCCGGCCCCCGGCCCGGCCGCGCCGCGGCCCGGGGGCGTCAACTTTGAAAGCACTTTCGAAAGCGCGCAGGTGTCCCCGGCTCCCCTTTCCGCGAATGAAGGCCAGGCTTCGCTGGAACCCGCCGCCCCCCGCAATCCGCTGCAGGCTTTTGCCGGCCGTACCGGAGGGCAGCCCTCCAGCCCCGAGGCTATGCAGGAGATAATGCGCGGCGTGCCCGACTTTTCCAGCCAGGAGCGGCGCCCTGAGGATTTCATGTCCGGCGCTTTCAGGCTGGCCTCCACGCTGGAGCGCGAATACGGCGGCAAAGTGCATTTCAACAGGGAAGGCCTTTCCACCCTGGAAGCGAAGCTCCGCTCCGCGTTCGTCGGCGGGAAATCGCAGGCAGGCATAGAGCTGGCGATAGATTCCGCCGCCTTCCTCTGCTATTTTTTACAGGAGCGCCACAAAGGCCGGCTGGTAAAGCTGCAGGGGTTCGAGCCCTGGGGCTGGCCCATGATCTTCGAAGCCGACGGCCGCAAAATAACCACCTACCCGGCCCAGCGCCCGTGGCGCCTGGTCTGGGGCGAGTCGGCCATCGAGCCCGGCTGGCTGATAAATTATTCCGATTGGCTGACCGCCTCTTTGCAGAAAAAAGCCACCCTGCCCTCCGGCGCCCCGGCCGTAAAGGACAAGATAGCGAGCCACCAGGAACGGATAATCGACGCCGAGACAGAGCATAAGCGCATCCTGCTCCTCGCGGCCGGCATACCGGAGCTTGCGGGCATAGAACCGGAGCGCTCCGGCCTCTATAAATTAGGCGCGGCGATCAGGAAAAATTTCAGGCCAAAAATACCCCCCAGCGCCGACGGCTGGAGGCTGCTGCGCTGCTGCGGGCATCTCCTGGCGCAAATATTGGAAAAAGAGTTCAAAGCCTCCTGGTTCAACACCGACGGCAGCGACGGCTCCTGGTCCATGCGCCTGCCCTGGGGCACCTTCGTCTTCCCCCTGGGCAAGGCATACAAAGCAGCCCTGTCCGGAGACGACCTGGGCGATTATTACTCCGCCCTGTTCGCCGAAAGGAAAAGCCGCCAATAAGCCGCCCGGACAGGCCTCTGGGCCTTTTGGCCTTGATTTCAGCCGGCTTTTTGGCAATAATAATATCAAGACCTCAGCAACGGAGAAAAGATGAACTACCCCATCCGCCTTTTTTGCGCTCTGATCCTGGCCGCCGCGCCCGCCTGTGCCGGCACCGCCCTGGAAGAACTCTCGAATCAAACGCGAACTCTGCCTCCCGCCGGCGCGGTACGCGGCCCGCAGAAACCGGGGCCCAAAGAATGGACCATCATGGTCTATATGAACGGCAAAAGCAACATAGAGCCTTTCGCCCTCGGGGACATGAACCGCTTTGAGACCATCGGCTCCAGCAAAAAAATAAATATCGTGACAGAGATCGGCCGCTCCCGGGGGCTGGACAACGACACCACCGCGGACGGCGACTGGGCGGGCGTACGGCGCTATTTCGTAACGAAGGACCAGGACAAAGACCGCATCGCCTCCACCATGCTGCAGGACCTGGGGAATCCCGATATGGGCGACTGGAAAGAGGCGGCGGCCTTCCTGAAATGGGCCCGCGCGGCTTACCCTGCCAAGAAGTATCTTTTCATTATCTGGGACCACGGCTGGGGCTGGATAGACCCCAAAAAGCCGGGCGAGAACCTGGCCGGCCGCGACAAATCCATCTCCCATGATTTCGTCACGGGCAATTACATAGCCACCACCGACATGGGCAAGATCTTCAGGGAAGCCGGCAAAGTGGACCTGTATGTTTCCATGGCCTGCTTCATGCAGATGGCCGAAGTGTCCTACGAGATCAAGGACGGCGCGGACATAATCGTGGGCTCGGAAGAAGTGATACAGCTGCCCAGCCTCAACTTCGAGGATTTCCTGGCTTTCATTACGGCCAACCCGGCGGCGGGCGCCGAAGCGGCGGCCGTTTCACTGGTGGACACTTTCCGGGAAATGTACGCCCGGCCCGAAAACCTGGAGATGCTGGAAAAGACCAAGTACGGCGTACAGCTTTCGGCCGTCAGGGCTGCGAAGCTCCCCGAATTTGCCGCCAGGGTGAAAGCCTGGTACCAGCTGGCCATGGCGGCCGGCGATAAGCCCGCGCTGGCCAGGGCCAAGGCGGAGGTGCTGCGCTTCGAAGTGGGCGACGAAACCACCGACCCCGACAAGCGCATTTCCTTCTACGGCGACCTTTATAATTTCGTGGAGCTGGCGGGCCGCTACGCGGGCCCCTCCCCCTCGGGCCGCCTCGCGGCCGCCGGGGAGGAGCTTAAGAATTTCATAGCCGGAGAATTGACCGTACGGAATGTCTGGCTGGGCAAGGACAGGACCGGCAAGCAATATTCCAACGCGCACGGCATCGGCATACAGATCCCGGGCCGCCCGGGGAACCTGATAGAATATTACCCCACCTATTCGAAACTGGCTTTTGAGAAAGCCTCCGGCTGGGATACGTTCGTCAAATACCTTGAAACCATAGCGGAATAGGGAAGCGGTTCCCGGAAATTTCACCGCTAAAGCGCGCATCGCGCGGCCCGGGGAGAGGCGAAGGATCTTCTTCTCCCGCGCCCGCTGCGCCTCCGCGGTGGATTCTTTAATGCCCCAGCATGGAGTAATCATAAAAGGGCCTTACGCGGCCGGCTCTACTTTCTGGCCGGCCTTCCTATTCCTTAATAAAGACAGGCGCAGGGCGCTGTCCGCCTGCTACGCCTTCTCGCGCGCGGTGGACGATATCGCCGACGACCCCGGGCTCCCGCCAGCGGGCCAGCCCCGCGGCCTTCTCCGCCGGCGGGAGGCTGTCGCGCGCATCTTTTCCGGCGCGGCGGCGCCGGACGACCCGCTCGGGCGTGAACTGGCCTGGGCTGCGCTTAATTTTCCCCTGAAACAGGAGCATTTCCTCCCGGTCCTGGACGGGATGGCGCAGGACCTTGAACAGAAGACCTACGCCACTTTCTCCGAGCTGGAGCGGTATATGCACCGGGTCGCCGCCCCGGCGGGAATGGCCTGCCTGGCCGTCTGCGGCTATGACGCCCCCGGCGCGGCGCTGCTGGCCGAAAAGCTCGGGAGCGCGGTGCAGCTTACCAATATCCTGCGCGACGCCGGAGAAGACTACGCGGCAGGCCGGGTCTATCTGCCCGCTCAGGACCTGGCCCGATTCGGCTGCCGGGAGCGGGACCTGGGAGGTTCCAATTACACCCCCAATTTTATAGAATTGATGCGGTTCGAAGCCGGCAGGGCGGAGGAATTATACTCGGCGGCGCTGGACCTGGCGGAGCCGGAACTCAAGAGCAGGCTTGCCGCGGCGCTGGCGATGCGCGGCCTCTACCGGGAACTGCTGGCCAAGCTCCGCCGCCGGGGCTTCCGGGTAAAAGGGGAAAAGATCCGCCTCAGCGCCGCAGAGAAATTCAAAGCGCTATTTAGCGCGTGGCAGGACTACAGGAGGCTTTAACCATGCTCAAATCCGACACCTGGATCCGCGGGATGTGCCGCAAACAGAGGATGATCTCCCCCTTCGTGGAAGGGCTTGTGGCCAAAGGGAAAGTTTCCTACGGCCTGTCCTCCTACGGCTACGACATCCGCGTGGCCGACGAGTACAAAGTGTTCACCGACGTGCATAACTGCGTGGTCGACCCCAAGGAGTTCAAGGACAAATCCTTCGTGGACATCAAGGCGCCTTTCTGCATCGTCCCGGCCCACTCGTTCGCGCTGGCGCGCTCGGTGGAATATTTCCGCATCCCGCGCGGCGTCATCGGCCTGTGTATCGGCAAAAGCACTTACGCCCGCTGCGGCATAGTGGTCAACATCACCCCGCTGGAGCCGGAATGGGAAGGGCACCTCACGCTGGAGATCTCCAACACCACCCCCCTGCCGGCCAAGATCTATTCCAACGAAGGCATAGCCCAGCTGGTCTTCCTGGGAGCGGACCGGGAATGCGAAACCTCTTATAAGGATAGGAAGGGCAAATACCAGGCCCAGCGCGGAGTGACGCTGCCCCGCATTTTAAAGCCATAACGGCGCCCCGCTGTTGAAAAAGGACTGATGGGAATTTTTTCCGGCGCAAACCACGCGATCACAGCCGCAACGCTGCTGCTGGCTTTGTCCGCGGCGGCCGCCGACGGCAACGAACTCGCCCGGGCGCGGGAAGCAGCGGCGCTGGGCTCGGAAGACAGGGCGCTGGACATCGCAATGCAGGGGCTGAAACGTACCCCCGCGGACAGGGAGCTTTTTCTCTACGCCGTGGAACTCCTGCCTGAAAAGCCGTCCGCCCGCGCCGCCGCGCTGGCCGCGCTGGCGCGGGCCGGGGCGGAAAAAGAAAAAGACGATTACGCCTGGTACCTGGGACTGTGCAAGACCACGCGCGTGGCGGGCCGCGCCGCGCAGGCCGTAGCCAACTGCCGCAAGGCCATGGAACTGGAGCCGGTCGCGTACCCTCCGTACAGGGAGCTGGGGCTTACCTACGCCGCCTCCGGCGATCTCGCCAGGGCGGCGGAAACGCTCGGGCAAGGTGTGGAAATTTCCTCCTCCAGTTTCCAGGCCCATTACCAGCTGGCCAGGACGCTGGAGAGCGCCGGCAACGCCGCCGGCGCGCGCAGGTCCTACAATACGGCGCGGCGCCTGGCCGGCGCGGCCCGCGATATGGACGCCAAGTATTACCGCGCGCTGATAGCCGCCGGC
>Ga0116170_10004494_pt1 | contig 12727 bp, 9 predicted proteins | sample AD_JPNHW1_MetaG_FD_89797 | JGI IMG/M metagenome (GOLD analysis project Ga0116170, IMG submission 89797) | Active sludge microbial communities of municipal wastewater-treating anaerobic digesters from Japan - AD_JPNHW1_MetaG | ecosystem: Engineered > Bioreactor > Anaerobic > Digestate | place... | reverse complement strand
GCAGCCAGTACGCCGTGAGGGCAAGGTCGAATGCGCCGTCCGTCCGGTCGAGGATGGTCAGCCCGAGAGTGGCAAGGTCGCGGCCCAGTCGTGATTCCTTGTGATGGCGACCGCCGCGCCATTGCGCCAGCCGTGCCGCCGGAAAGATGAAGGCATCGAGCACGGTATTGGCTGGCAGAGTGAACCTGTCTTTGACCAGCAATTCGGTGAACGGCCGGGTGACGGCGCCGTCGCGGGTGATGAGGCGCAGGTTGGGCGCAAGCAGATAGAGCGGGCCGAGCGTGTCGGAAAAGTCGAAATGTGAGATCAGGTTGCCGCCGAGCGTGGCGACATTGCGGATCTGCGGCGACGCGAGGCGTGCGCAGGCCTGGCGGAGCGCGGTGAGCGGCGCCGGCAGGTGCGCCGCGGCCGCCGCAGCGACGGTGGTGCCGGCGCCGATGGCGACTGTTCCGTCCGTTACGCTGACGGAGGAACTGATGATATGGCGCAGGTCGATGAGCCGCGATGCGCGGCAGCCGCGCCAGTGCAGTGAAATGCCGCCCGCCAGCAGCGCCGTGTTTGGTACCGGTGCTGCCAGCAGCGCAAAGAGCGCAGATGTATTCTCCGGTGCGTGATACTCCCGCGTCGCGTGGCGGGTCAGCATGCTATTCCTCCGGGTGCCGGCGCAGCGGCGGCGGGACGCGGCGTGATCAGAGCGTGCCCGCCAGTTGCCGGCCGTAGTCCCGGGCGCCGGCCAGGGCCGCGGCGTCGGGCGTCCAGGTTGCGCGGAACCCGTCGTCGACGACGGCAAACCCCGCACCGGCGAGATGCGTGCAGAGATGTTTCACCGATTCGCCGCTCCAGCCGTAGCAGCCGAACGCCGCGGCCTGCTTGCCCTTGAACCCGAGCCCCTTGCACAGGTCGAGCAGCGCCGCCAGGGAATGCAGGAAGGAGCGGTTGATCGTGGGGGAACCCATGAGCAGCGCCTTGGAGCGGAAGATCTCCGTGACAACGTCGTTGATGTCCGAGGTCGGCAGGTTGAACAGCTTTACCGTTACCGCGCGGTCGGCGTCCGTGATCCCCTGCGCAATGGTCTCCGCCAGGCGCCGCGTGCCGTTCCACATGGTGTCATAGACGATGCTGACCTGGTTTTCACGGTACTCCGCCGCCCAGCGCAGGTACTGCTCGACAATCTGCGCCGGGTGGTCGCGCCAGACCACGCCGTGGCTCGTGCAGATGACGTCGAGCGGCAGGTTGAGGGCGAGGAATTCGCCGATCTTTTTCGTGACGAGCCCGCTGAAGGGCGTCAGGATGTTGGCGTAGTACTTGATCGCCTCGGCATACAGCTCCGCGCGGTCGACCTTGTCGTTGAACAGGTGCTCGGTGGCATAATGCTGGCCGAACGCGTCGTTGGAGAAGAGGATGTTGTCACCCGTCAGATAGCACATCATCGAGTCGGGCCAGTGCAGCATGGGCGCCTCGACGAAGACGAGCTCCCGGCCGTTGCCCAGCGCCAGCTTGTCGCCCGTCTTCACCACCTTGAAGTTCCAGTCCTGGTGATACTGGCCCTTGAGCGACTTGACGCCGTTGGCGGTGCAGTAGACCGGGGTCCCCGGAATGCGGCGCAGCAGTTCCGGCAGGGCGCCGCTATGGTCGGTTTCGCCGTGATTGGCGATGATGTAGTCAATCTTCTGCAGGTCGATCTCCTGCGCAAGATTGGCGACGTATTCCTCCGCGTAGGGACCCCAGACGGTGTCGATGAGCGCGACTTTCTCCTCGCGCACGAGATAGGAGTTGTAGCTCGAGCCGCGATGCGTGCTGTATTCGTGGCCGTGGAAATTGCGCAATTCCCAGTCGATCTTGCCGACCCAGCTGACGTTGTTCTTGATGGCGATATGCATGGCGACCTCCCGCTGTTTTTACACAGTATACCATACTCACGGCCCGGTGACATTGACCAACGTCAAATATGGCCGCGCCTGCAACCGGGGGACACGCGGGATTGTCTATACAGTATGCACCATTCCATATTTGACGCCGGGAGGCAATCATGAAACGCGGATATATGCTGGTAATGCTGGCGGTTATGCTGCTGGCGCTGTGCCTGTCAGCATCGCCGGCACTGGCGGCGGACGGGAACGGCGACCGGACCCTGTCGCCCTATTTTGTGGTGACAAGCGACAGCCCGGGCGTGGACCAGCTCCCGTTGAAGTCGACGTCGGCGCAGGTGCGCATTGCCGGTGTCATCGCCGACGTGACGGTCACCCAGGTCTACCGCAACACCGGCACGCGCACGCTGGAAGCGATCTACGTCTTTCCGGGTTCGACCCGCGCCGCGGTGTACGGCATGACCATGACCATCGGCGAGCGCGTGGTGCAGGCGCAGATCCGCGAGCGCGAGCAGGCGCGGCGGGAATACGAGCAGGCGCGGCAGGAGGGGCGGACGGCGTCGCTGCTCGAGCAGGAACGCCCCAATGTCTTCACCATGAACGTTGCCAATATCCAGCCCGGCGATGAGATCGTGGTCGAACTGAAATACACCGAACTGCTGGTGCCGACGGACGGCGTGTACGAGTTTGTCTATCCCGCCGTGGTCGGCCCCCGCTATGCGAACCAGAACGCCGCGACGGCGCCGGCCACCGACCGGTTCATCGCCAGCCCGTATCTGCCGCAGGGCGACAGCGTGCCGTACGAGTTCAATCTGGTCACCACCATCGCCGCGGGCATGCCCATCCGCGAGATCACCAGCCCCAGCCATGCGCTCGCGGTGGCATACGACGATCTGCGCACGGCGACGGTGACGCTGCAGCCGGGGACGGGCAACGGCGGCAATCGCGATTATGTGTTGCGCTACCGGCTGGCGGGTGATGCCATTGCGACGGGGTTGCTGCTGTACGAGGGTGATACGGAGAATTTCTTTCTCATGCTGGTGCAGCCGCCGGCGCGGGTGACGCCGGCCGCCATCCCGCCGCGCGAGTTCGTGTTTATCGTTGACGTGTCGGGCTCGATGCACGGGTTCCCGCTGTCGATCACCAAGAAGCTCATGCGCGACCTGCTCACTGGCCTGCGCCCGGAGGACCGGTTCAATGTGCTGCTCTTCGCCGGCGGCTCGACGGTGCTGGCGGAGCAGCCGCTGCCGGCGACGGAGGAGAATATCGCCCGCGCCGTCAACGCCATCGACAATGAGCATGGCGGCGGCGGCACGGAACTGCTGCCCGCGCTCAGGCGCGCGCTGGCGCTGCCGCGCCCGGCGGGCATGTCGCGCAGCGTGGTGATCGCCACCGACGGCTACGTCGGGGTCGAGCGCGAAGCGTTCGACCTGATCCGCGGCAGCCTGGACCAGGCCAATATGTACGCTTTCGGCATCGGTTCGGGGGTCAATCGCTACCTGATCGAAGGCCTCGCGCGCTGCGGGCAGGGCGAACCGTTCATCGTGACCAAACCCGACGAAGCGAACGGGCAGGCGGAGAAATTCCGCAGGTATATTGCGGCGCCGGTCCTGACCGGCGTGCAGGTGCAGGCCGCTGGCTTTGACGTGTACGATGTTGAACCGCAGTCGGTTCCTGATGTGCTGGCGCAGCGGCCGCTGGTGATTTTCGGCAAATGGCGGGGCACGCTGCAGGGCGAACTGGCAGTGACCGGCACGGCCGGGGGCGGCGCCTTTAGTGTCCGTGTGCCGGTGGCGGAATTCCGCCCGCGTACGGACCATGCCGCGCTGCGCTACCTGTGGGCGCGCCAGCGGATCGCCATGCTCGACGACTATAACAATCTCAGCGCCCGCAATGAACTGAAGGATGAGCTGATCGCCCTCGGCCTTAACTACAATCTCATGACGCGCTATACGTCGTTTGTCGCGATCGACCGTGTGATTCGGCGCAATGAAAACGGCGAACCGGTGACTGTGCAGCAGACGCTGCCGCTCCCCGAAGGGGTGGAAAACAGTGCGGTCGGCACGGCCATGCCGCTGTCGCGGCCGGTGCCGGGCGGCAGCTTCGCGGCGCGGCATGCTGTTTCGGCCTCCGCACCGGCGACAATGCCGGCGGATGCGCTCAACGCGCCGGTGGTCGGCAACCTGTTCACCGGCACGGTTGCCAAGGAGGCGGACAGCATTGTGACCCGCGGCGCGCTCGCTGATTCCATCTGCGTGCTCGCCCTGGCGGTCGATCAGCCGGCGGTGGCGGTGGCGACGGTGCAGCGCATGGTCACCGGCCAGCTGGCGGGGATGCTGCCGGCGACGCCGGCGGCGCTGACCGGGCCGGGCCGGAAGCTGATGGTGGAACTGGCGGTGGATAGCGACGGCACGGTCCGTGCCGTGCGTCAGACCGGCGGTGATCTCGCTCCCGCGCAGGCCGCGCAACTGCTGGCGGCAATGCGCGGCTGGCGGTTCGATGGTCTCGCCGCGGCGTTCCCGGTAACGGTGGTCATGACGCTCGCCGTCTGGTAACCGGGCAGCAGCGCAACCCGGCCGGCCTCTTCGTGACGCCGGCCGTTGTTGTCTGCCGGCGGCCGGCAGCGGGCATTGACGGCACGGGCGGCGGGTGGTACGCTGCGCGGCATTCGTTGTGACTGTCGAATGCGGAAGAAGAAGCCATGACCACGCGGGAAGTGCTCGCTCTGCTGCAGCAAAGTGCCGAACAGGCCGCGCGCGAACAGTATGACGGTGCCCTGGCCGCGCTCGACCGCGCGCTGCAGCTCGAGCCAATGTTCACGCCCGCGCAGGTGCAACGCGCGTCGCTGCTCATGTCGCTGGACCGCCCGGAATCGGCGGTGGCGTGCCTGAGTCAGGTGCTGCGGCAGGCGCCGGAGCTGGCGCAGGTCCGGCAGCTGCGCCAGACCATCGCCGCATCGGCGCTCGCTGGTTGCGACCGGGTGCTGGCAATAGCGACTGACGATGTTCCTGCGCTGCGGCGGCGCGGCAACCTGGCCATGCTGCTTCAGGACTATGCCGCCGCCCTGGCGGCGTATACCCGCCTGCTGCAGCATGAACCGGAGGATGCCGACGCCCGCATCAATTGCGGCAATTGTTGCGCCGCACTTGGCCGGTACGACGAAGCGCTGCAGCAATACGATGCGGTGCTGGCCGCGCATCCGAATCAGGCCCTGGCGGCGTACAATCGCGGCACTATCCACCGGAAGCTCAATCGCAGCGACGACGCCATGCGCGATTTTGCGCGGGCGGTGGCGATCGCTTCCGACCTCGCGGAGGCGCGGCTGGCGATCAGCCATTGCCTGCTGGCGCAGGGCGATTACCGGAACGGCTGGCGCGAGTTTGAATGGCGCTGGCGCACCCGCCAGCTGGCGGGGAGCGTTCCACCGCTGCCGACTCCGCGCTGGCGGGGCGATTTCCCGCTGGCGGGAAAAACCATCCTGCTGTGGGCGGAGCAGGGTTTGGGTGATACCCTGCAATTCGCGCGGTTCCTGCCGCTGGTGGCGGCGCAGGGTGCCGCGCTGATCGTGCGCATCCCCGCGGCGCTGCAGGCGCTGTTCATGACCCTGCCATGCCCGATGCGCCTGATATCCCTGACCGACCCGCTGCCGGAACATGACTGCCATTGCCCGCTGATGAGTTTGCCGCTGGCGTTGGGGACGACGCTCGCCAGCATCCCGGCGGCGGTGCCGTATTTCCGGGCGGAGGCGGATGCGGTGGCGCAGTGGCGACAGCGGCTGGCCGGCCGGCGCCGGCCGCTGGTCGAAGTGGCGTAGGCGGGGCGCCAGTACGATTTTGCCAATCATGGCCGTGATGTCCCGCTGGCATTGCTGCAGCCGCTGCTGCGGGATGAGCGGCTGACGCCGGTCTGCCTGCAGATGACGGTGTCGGCGGCGGATGCCGACCTGCTTGCCGGCATGCCGCAGGTCGTGCGGGCGGGCGAAGCGGTGCGGGACTTCGCCGATACCGCCGCGCTCATGGCCAATCTTGACCTGATCATCACCGTCGATACTGTGGTTGCGCATCTGGCCGGCGCGCTGGCCCGCCCGGTCTGGATCATGCTCGCCCACGCCGCCGAATGGCGCTGGCTGACCGCACGCGACGATTCGCCGTGGTATCCGACCGCGCGGCTCTTCCGCCAGCCGGCGGTGAATGACTGGTGCGGCACGATCGCTGCGCTCACCGCCTGCCTCGGGCATGGTGTTGCGCCGGTCGTGGCCAACGGGTAGCCAATGCAAACGCCAGTGCCGTCGGGAATGCTGGAGCTGGATCCGGCTGAGGCGGCGTTCACGTCCCACGCCGAATATGCCGCGTACCTGCGACGCTGCCCGACAACCGCTGCGGCGCAGCAGGAGATTGAACGACGACTGATTCCCGCCGCAGCGGAAGCATTCACGGTTGACGGCTACTGCCATCCCTGCGGCAGGCAGATGCCGCTGGCGGTCGGGTTTGCCTACGCCGCGTTCCGCGATGGCCGCCTCGTTCCGAACTGGCGCGAATGGCTGGTCTGTCCGCACTGCCGGTTGAATAACCGCCAGCGCGCGGCCGTGCGGATGTTCGAGCTCTATTGCCGCCCGGAACCTGCCGCCCGGATCTATCTGACCGAGCAGTTGTCGCCGCTGTACCGGCAGCTGGCGGCGCGCTTCCCGGGCCTGTGCGGCAGCGAATACTGTCCCGACGGCGATGTGCCGGGCGTGCGGCATGAGGATCTGACGGCCCTCACGTTTGCCGACGGAACCTTTGCTCATGTGCTGACGTTCGATGTGCTGGAGCATATCCCGGGGTATGAGCGCGCGCTGGCGGAATGCCTGCGCTGCCTGAAACCGGGCGGGTGCCTGCTGCTCAGCGTGCCGTTCGCGGCGGCAGAGGAACACAACTGCCTGCGGGCGACAGTCGCGGCGACCGGCGAGATAACGCATCTGCTGCCGGCGGAGTATCACGGCGATCCATGCCGCGCAGGGGGCTGCCTGTGCTACCATCGGTTCGGCTGGGAACTGCTGACGGTGCTGCGGTCGGTCGGCTTTACGGAGGTATGCGCCCGGCGCTACTGGTCGCCGGCGCTGGGGCATCTGGGCGGCAATCAGTTTATGTTTACCGCACGGCGGCCGGGGGCATGAGGGGGAAACGGAGACAACCATGAACGAAGCGGCAGCGATCAGGCAGTGGGGCCGGGTGGCGTTCGCGCACGGCCTGCTGTACGGGGCGAGCGGCAATCTCAGCATCCGCCGTGGCGAGCGGATCTGGATCACGCGTTCGGGGAGCTGGCTGGGCTTTCTCACCCCCCGCGACGTCATTTCCTTCCGGCGCGGCGGCCCGCTGCCGGTCGGGGTCTCGATGGAAACGGCGCTGCACCTCGCGGGGTATGCGGCGGATGCCGGCGCGCAGTGCATCCTGCACAGCCAGCCGCTCGCCAGCACGCTGCTGGCCTGCCGCGGCAGGCGTCCCGCGCTCAATCTGGTGCCGGAATCCATGTACTATGTGCGGCGTGTGGCGCTGGTGCCGTATGCGCATCCCGGCTCGGCCAAACTGGCGGCGCTGGTCGGGAAGGCGGCGGGCAAGGCCGACCTGATCATGCTGCGCCATCACGGGTTGGTGGCGCTGGGCGCCACGCCCGAGGAATGCCTGCTGAAGACGATTGCCTTTGATTTTGCCTGCCGGTTGGCGGTCGAGGGGAACGGCAAGCTGCCGGCATTGCCGGAGAAGGTGCGGCGCGATCTGCAGCGGCAGCTGGCGGCGCGTCAGCGTGCCTGATCTTTGAATCATGCGCGTTGTGCAAAGAGCGATCAGTGGCGCTGACGGGTGCCAACATATGCCACGCAGTTCAAAGGAAACTGCCAGACCCGAAGCGGCCCAAATACAATCGACACCATTGCGGTTGATGCTCCCGGTCTGCCCGCTCTCATGGGGAAAGGTCGGCGCGCAGCGTCGGGTGTGGGGAGGCAACGGCTTGCCCCTCACCCTGCCCTCTCCCGGAGGGAGAGGGAAAAGCGAAAACGCGAATAGCGCCTGCTCCCGGAGGAAGAGGGATAAAGCGAATACCTCTGCCGCGATATCTTTCGCGAGGGAGAGGGGAAAATACGAGAATCGCGTGCGGTGCTATCTCTCGGAGGGGGAGGGGAAAACGAAAGCGCACGTAGCGACATCTTTCGCGAGGGAGAGGAAAAATGCGAATATCGCGAGCAGCGTCCATGCCGCTCCGTTGACGTGTTAGGAAACGATAAGTACACTCACTGGCAAAGCGATGAATCGGGCAGCCGCAGGTTGTGCGCCGGCAGCCGGCACAAGCCGGTGCAGCCGGAGTTGGGCGGGTGCATGACGAAGGCGCAGGGTGCGTCCGACCGCAACGCGGTCATGGCGGCGCCCGCAGGATAACGGAGAGGATTATGACGACAGCAGCGGCAGTAATCGCCAATATCGGGAAAGTCATCAAGGGCAAGGAGCAGGCCATCAGCGAGGCGCTGGCGGTATTTATCGCCGGCGGCCATCTGCTGCTTGAGGACCTGCCCGGACTGGGCAAGACCATGCTGGCCCGCGCGCTGGCGCGGTCCTTTGCGCTCGACTGCAAGCGCATCCAGTTCACGCCCGACCTGCTGCCGGGCGACATCACCGGCGGCCTGGTCTGGCATCAGAAGGCGGAGGAGTTCGTCTTCAATCCCGGGCCGCTCTTTGTCCATATTCTGCTGGGCGACGAACTGAATCGCGCCACGCCGCGAACGCAGGCGGCGATGCTCGAGGCGATGGGCGAGGGAAGGGTCACCTGCGACGGGCAGCAGCATATCCTGCCCGATCCGTTCTTCGTCATGGCCACGCAGAATCCGATCGAATCGCTCGGCACTTTCCCGCTCCCCGCGGCGGAACTCGACCGGTTCATGGCGCGGCTGGCGGTGGGCTATCCCGATGCGGCCAGCGAGCGCGCCATCCTGCAGTCGCAGCAGCAGGGTCATCCCATCGACACGCTGCAGGCAGTGGCGGGGGAATTGGAAGCGCGCGCGTTGCGGGAACAGTGCCGGCAGGTGCGGCTCACCGATGAGCTGCATGATTATATTGTGCGGCTTGCGGCGGCGACCCGGGCGCATGAGAGCGTGCGGCTGGGCGCCAGTCCGCGCGCGTCGCTGGATATGATGAAACTGGCCCGCGCCTTCGCAGTGCTGGCCGGTCGCGAGTATGCGACGCCCGATGATGTGCAGCGCGCGGCGCAGCTGGCCATGCCGCACCGGCTGATCCTGCGCGCGGCGGGCGACGACACCATCCGGTTCGTGGCTCAGATCATCCTGACGGTCCCGGCGCCGCGGTAGGCGGAACGGGCCACATGCATTGCCCGCAGCCGGCTGCGGTATTCCGGCCCGTCTGCTGCCGGCGGCGGTAACTGCCATGGCGCGGCGCTGGGCTGTTGTCTTTTTGACCTTTGCCGTGCTCCTCTATGTTGCCGCGCCCATGATTACCAGCAATTTTGCCTATATCCTCGCGGCGCTGTATGCGCTGGCAGCGGTGCTGCTCTGGCCCGGCGCGCGGCCGCGGGTGGCGGCGGAGTTGCTGCTGCCGCGCCGGGCGGTGGCCGGCCGGCCGGCGCCGGTGAGTGTGCGGCTGCGCGGCCGGATGTGGCTGCCGCGTCTGGCGGTGGTGGTTGAGCCGTTGCTGCCGGAAACGCTGCTGCCGGCGCTGCAGCCGCGCGCCTGGCAGCTGCGCCTGCTGCCCCCGCGCGGCGAACGGAGCATGACCGCGGAACTGCGCCCGCCCCGCCGCGGGGTGTTCCCCGTCGCCGGGGTGCGCCTGCTGCAGTACGGGTTCGCCGGCATGGCGGCGCGCACGGCGACGGCGGGCGGGGAGCAGGAACTGATCGTGCATCCGCGCGCCATCGACGAACTCCCGGTGCGCGACCTGCTGGCAGGCCGGCTGACGGCGCTGGGCCAGCGCTACATTCCGGCCCGGTCGGGTGAGGAATTCCACGCGCTGCGCGAGTACCGGCCGGGCGATCCGTTGCGGCGCATCCACTGGCGGACAACAGCGCGTACCGGCGAACTGATGGTGGTGGTGGCGGAAACCCCCGCGCTCGAGGCGCCCGAGGTCTGGCTCGATACCGGCATGGCTGCGTCGCCGGCCTTCGAGTATGACGTGCGCGTGGCCGCGACCCTTATCGACTACCTGACCGCGACGACGGGCTGCTCCCTGCGCGCCGGCGCGGCGCGGCGCGAGCCGGGCGCCGGGGCGGGGGCGCGGCAGGCGATGCTCGATATCCTGGCGCGGGTGGCGGCGGGTGAGCCGGCGGCGGAGCCGGCGGCGAACGCCATCATCATCACTGTCCCGGGCCGGCCGGCGGCGCTGGCGCCGCCGGCGCAGGCGACGGTGATTGTCAATGACCTGTGGTCGCCGGACGGCGGTTGTGCCGCGGCCGTGGTGTGCCTGTCGTCGCTGAAGCTGGTGCGCGATGACGGCGGCCCGCCGGTTGCGGGGCGGGACGTCCGGGCATGATTATCGACCGCATGCTGCGCCCGCGCGATCCGTCGGCGGAGGTGTGGCGGCTTGGCAAACGCGAGCGCGGCCTGCCGTTCGGCCTGCTGGCACGCTGTGCGGTGACGGTGTTTGCGGTGCTGCCGATGGGGGCGACCTGGCCGCAGCCGCTGCTGGTCGGCTTCTTTGCGCTGCTGCTGGCCGGGTTTCTGGTCGACCGCTATCTGCCGCTCCCGCGCTGGGTCTATTTCGTCATCCGCTTCCTCGCGTGGCTGCCGGTGGCGTATGTGTTTGTCGCCCTCTACTGGCTCGACACCTCGATCTTCGCGGTGATCGGCAATACGCTGGCGGCGTGGATCCTGCTCTACAGTTTCGAGGCGACGCGCCGCGATTATACGTTTTCCATGCTGATGATGGGCGGGCTGCTGCTGCTGCTTGCGTCGCTGCTGCGCCGCGATAGCGTGCTGCTGGCCGGGTTCGTCGTCTATGCCCTCGGATTCATTCCGGCGCTGGCCGACGCGGCCTGGCACGCCGCGAGCAATCGTCATCGCGCGGTGGCGGCCGACCGCGGCTGGTCCGGGACGCTGGCGCTCAGCGCGGCGGGGCTGCTGAGCGCGCTGCTCGCGCTGCTGCTGGGCGGGGCGCTGTTTGTTTTCATGCCGCGGCTGGAAAGCGACTTCCTGCGCGGGGTCGGCATCAATAATATCTACCAGCGGTCGATGCCGGTCTTCCGCATCGGCGGCGGTGCGCGGCCGCTCGACTGGCGGCCGGTGATGCGGGTGCGCACTGACGCGCCGGGCAATTACCGCGGCCAGGTGTTCGTGTTCTACGGCGGCCGTATGTGGTCGACGATCAGCGACAAGGCCTTCATGCCGATGCGCCGGAATGCGCAGGGCGACGCGCTGATGCCCGGGGTCTGGCAGCAGCACTGGCGCGGCGGCACGCACACGGTGCGGCAGGAATTTGAGGTGCTGCCGGGGTTCTCCACCAATCTGCGCTATCACCGCCTGGCGCCGCTGTCGGTCGCCAGCGATGACCGTGATCTGCGCGCCCGGCCGGACGGCATGATCAACGGCGCCCAGCGGTCGGGATTCAGCTATCGCGCGGTGTCGCAGGTGGCGCATTCGCCGCTGGCGCGCGCGCGCGGGGGGGAGGAGCCGCTGCATCCGAAGCAGCGCGGCATGTACCTGCAGCTGCCCGCCTATCACAGCAAGCGCGTGGCGGCGCTGGCGCGGGAGATTGCCGGGCAGGGCGACGATTATGTGCGGGCCAACCGGCTCAGCAACTGGCTGAAGGAAAACTGCGAGTACGACCTGGCCGCGGCCACCCCGCTGCTGGGCGCGGATATGCTCGACTATTTCCTGTTCACCTCGCGCGCCGGCTGGTGCGAGCATTTTGCCACGGCGCTGGCGGTGATGTGCCGGCATGCGGGGATCCCGTCGCGGTTGGTGACCGGTTTCGCCGAAGGCGAGTACGATCCGCTCGACGGCAGCTATCTCGTGCGCGCGCTGCACGCGCATGCCTGGACGGAAGTGTATCTGGCGGGGCGCGGATGGTACACGTTCGATGCGACGCCGGCCGGGGCGTTCCCCGCCGGGACGGAACCGGGCATGGCCGGCAGCGACTGGCGCTCGGCCTGGCCGGACCGGATGCTGAAATTCATTGATTCCGACCAGGCGCAGCTCGAAGGGATGGCTTTGCAGCTGGTGCCGGTCCCTGATGTGCTCGGTGAGTGGACGCTGGCGGCGGCGGTGGTGCCGCTGCTCATGCTCCTGGCCGGCGCGGTGCTGCTGGTGACGCTGTTGGTGCTCTGGCGGCGGCGGGCGCGGCGGCAGGCGGTGGCGGTGGCAGAAATCGTGCGGCTATACGACCGGATCCGCGCGGCGCTGGCGGCGGCGGGGGCGCAGGATGCGCCGGGCTGGACGCCGCGTCGGTTTGCGGCGCAGGACTATGTGCCGGCCGATCCGGCGTGGGCGCAGGTCTTTGCCGCGCTGGCGGAGCTGACGGAGGCGTATTATCGCTGCCGGTTTGCCAACGCACCGGACGGCGGACTTCTGGCGCGATTGCGCGCGCTGGTGCGGACGCTGCCGCGCCGCTGAATATGGTATAAGCAGTGATTATGAAGAAACTGCACGCAATCCTGCTGCTGCTGTGGGTGCTGGCGGTGCCGGTGGCGGCGGAGACCATGCCGTGTGCTGGCGGGCCGGACACACCGGCGGCCGGCGCGCTCACGGTTGAATTTCTCGATGTCGGACAGGCGGACGCCATCCTGATCACCATGCCGCACGGCGGGCGGTATCTGGTTGATGCGGGCGCGCGGCGGGAGCAGGTGCGCGAACTGCTGCAGGCGCGCGGGATCACGCGGCTCGACGG
>Ga0116170_10004493_pt1 | contig 12728 bp, 10 predicted proteins | sample AD_JPNHW1_MetaG_FD_89797 | JGI IMG/M metagenome (GOLD analysis project Ga0116170, IMG submission 89797) | Active sludge microbial communities of municipal wastewater-treating anaerobic digesters from Japan - AD_JPNHW1_MetaG | ecosystem: Engineered > Bioreactor > Anaerobic > Digestate | place... | reverse complement strand
CTTCGGCCCCGGAGTGGGCTTTGGCGACCTCTGGTTCGACGCCTGGACCGCGCTCACGGAAGCGGAACGGGAGGCCCTGCGTGAGTCCTGGCGGGAGAAACTCCTGGAGGCTGCAGAACAAGCCCTCCAGGGCGACAAGGGCATCGGCCACCTGCCGGGCTGGGCGCAGAAGCTCCTGGGGCCCCTCCTGAATCCCCGAATCCCCTGGCAGGTGAAACTGGCCCAGAAGATCCACGGCCACATGAAGGGGCGCCGGCGCACCTTCTCGCGGCCCGGACGGCGTTCCCATGCCGTGGGTGCCGTGCTGCCCGGCCCCATCAAGGACCGCGGACCGGTGGGGGTCTTCGTGGATGTCTCCGGCAGCGTGGGGCCAGCGGAACTTGGTGCCTTCATGGGCGAGCTGGTGGGCATCCTGCAGAACGCCGACCTCCCGGTGCGCCTCATCACTTGGGATGCCGCCGTGCAGGAGGATCTTTTCCTCGAACACCCGGAGGATGTGCGCGAGGCCATCCAGCAACGGAGCCTCGCGTTCAAGGGCGGCGGCGGCACCGATCCCCGCTGCGTCATCGAGCACCTCCAGTCGCCGGAAGCGCTGGACCTGCCACTGGTCAGCTTCGGCGTTCTCCTCACGGACGGGTATGTGCCCTGGCCTGATGCCACGGACTGGCCCATCGACCTTCTGGTCGTCTGCAGCGCGGCGCTGCCCGAACCCCACTACGGCTATGACGCCCTTCGTCTCGAACTTGGAGAACTCCATGGTTGAAAAGCTCCAGCCTGCCTACCTGCCGCATATCCGTCCCGGCGACCTGCCGGACCTTGCCGTGGCCTTGGCTCATAGTGGGCTTGCCATGATGCTCTATGGGAGCCCCGGTATCGGGAAGACCGCCCTCTTACAGGCCCTGGGCGATGAGCCCCGCCTGGTGGCCTGGGCTTCTGAGCAATGCGGCGAAAGGCTCGAAGCCCTGCCGGTGGTGACCCTGAGCGCGCCGGAACTCAACGTGGAGGACCTCCTGGGCGTGCCCACGGTGGAGGAACTGATGCGGCGCCTGCCGGACGGGAGCGAGCGGAAGTTCAAGGTGACGCGCTGGGCCACCCCTGCGGTGCTGGACCCCACGCGGCCCTTCGTGCTCTTCATCGACGAGCCCAACCGCTGTGAGCCCTCGGTCCGCAATGCCCTGTTCCAGCTCATCACCGGACGCACGACTTCCGGGGGTTTCTGCCTGCCCCAGGGGTCGGTCGTCTGCATGGCCGGCAACCGGCTGGAGGACCGGGCCGGAGTGCGCAGCATGGACACAGCCTTCAGCAACCGCTGCGCCCACTTCGAGCTGACTGTGGACCACGAAGCCTGGCTGGACTGGGCCTCCCGCCAGCCGGGCTTCTCGCCCATCGTGCGCGCCTTCCTCGCCCGCCATCCCGGCTACCTCAGCCGCTTCGACCCGGCCAGCCCCAGTCCCCAGCAGCCCACGCCCCGCACCTGGGCGGGCGCAGGCTTTGCCCTCCCCAAGACACCCGAGACGCTCCACAGCCAGGTCATGCAGGGCATCGTGGGCGTGGAGGCCGCGCAACTCTTCCGCAGCTTCCAGAATCATGCGGACTTGGTGCCCGATGTGGCCCGCCTGCTGGAGGATCCCAGGGGCGTCAAGGTGCCCAGCGAGGGCCAGCTCGACCAGGCCTGGATCCTGGCCACCGCCCTGGGCGACCACCTCATCACCCCTTCCAAGACCCCGGCAGGGCAGCGCGACCCGCTGGGAAATGCGGTGGGCATCGTCATGGCCCGCCTGGCCAGAGCCGGCTTCGAGGAAGTGGCGATCTTCTCCCTGCGCCGTGCCTGGCGCAATGCCGAGAAGCACCGCAAGGCCGCGGGATCGCTGCCAAACCTGCGATTCTTCAGCGCCGTGCAGACCCTGAGCGAGACGCCCTCCTTCCAGCGCTTCCTGGAGGCCATGCAGGAGGAAGGGGCGGCATGAAGGTCATTGTTTTGAAGGCACTTTGGACGTCGGGGTCTCCATCGTTCCCTCTCCAGGCAGCGGGGGACAATTCCTGTCGCAGAGCGGCGGCAATGCTTGTTCAAGAGGAGGTTCTCTTGCCGTTCGGTCCAAGTGTCCCTGCAAGGGTTGATCTGAATGGCTTTATCATCTGTGCTCTGCCGCTCCCAGACGTTTTGACGATCTGGCCGGGACGCTGATGGGATCCTTGCTTCCTCCTCCTTTGCCGCCGTACCCATATTCCCGGTCAAAAATCGAATTCTTGCGGGGCGAGGACATGGATGATCCGATTTCGGCCCTGCTTATGGAGCGCCGCTACTCGGAAGCATTGCCCTTGGTCCTGGAAGCGATGGTCCTAGCCCGCAAGGGGGGTGCGTCTGAGGCATTGCTTGATTCACTGTCCAACCTCTGGGTGATCTACAGCGAGTTGGGCCAACTCGGCAAAGTCGTTGCGGTGCTGGAGGAGGAAGTTGCCCTGCGCCGTCATCGGGGGTCTCGCGAGTTGTTTCCCGATTCACTGAAGAGCTTGGCCACCGCCCTGGCAGGGGTCGGGCGGGTGGGTGAGGCCTTGGCCTGTCTCCGCCACGCCCAGCGACTGTTTCGCCGTCAAAAGAACCTGGCCGGACTTTGCGAAGCGCTCTGCCAAGAGGCAAGAATGTTATTGGAATTGGATCGCCCTAAGCGGGCGGAAGCTCGCTTGCGCTGCGCTCCGGCTTGGCCTCCGCATGAGCCAGGAGGTTTCCCGCACGATACCCTCCAGTTGGGCAGCCTCCTCTCCAGATGCCTTGAACGGCAAGGGCGTCTTGCGGAAGCAGCAGACGTTCTGCAGAGTGCCCTGTCAGCAACCCGTGGTTGCAAACGCTTCTCCTTTGCAGCAAACCTTCAGAGCCTAGGCCGGCTCTACGGGAGACTCAAACACCAATGGGAGGCCCAGGTTTGTTTCGAGGAAGCGTGGCGGTATCTTGAAGGAACCGGTGACTCCCCATTAAGGATGGCCCTGAAGGCAGATCTCCGCGCTCTTGCTGCTCACGCCCCCGATTCAGCTATCGAAGAGAAATCGCATTGACGGTGGGATCAGTCTCCAGCTTAAAGACGTTCCATACGGACCACTGTTGCAGCACCGGAGCCGTATTCCAGCAGGGCAAACCCGCAGGAGATATTCACGATCAGCGTGTCTCCCCGCGCGATCATCCCGAAGCTTTCGTGCACATGGCCGCAAAGGACCAGGGCCTTGGGCCAGCCCCGCTCCGTGAGATATTGCAAAAGGCATCGATGACCGATGTGTTCCCCGCTTGCAGTCCGGTCCTGGGACCCGAAGGGCGGCACGTGGCTGAGGTAGATCCGGGGTGATGGACACTCCCGGAGCTGTCCCTGGAACTCAACCTCAAGCTCCTCGTCCTCCCACTCGCGGCTCCAGCCCCAGCCTCCGAATTCCAGGGGGATCCCCTCCAGGCGCACGACATGGTCCTGCACCTCGGGCGGCAGGCGGCCTAGACCTGGATCGCTGAAGCCCTCGATCTCATGGTTTCCTCGCACCAGCGTGGTCACGGCATAGTCCCGGACAAAGTTCGACCGATAGACACTCCAGAAGGAACGCTGGGCATCCAATCGATTCCCTTTCCCCGAAATCATCGAGAAGTCCGGCAGGATGTCCCCGCAGAGCACAATCCAATCCGGGCGCACGTCATCGATGAGCTGTGAGGCTTTCTTCATGGCCCGACCATGAAGGTCGGAGAAGGCGAGGATCCGAAGGGGAGCGGTCAGCATGTTTCCAAGTGTAAGGTTTTATGGCGACATGTCATGTCGCTTCTGATGCCTCATCCTCTTCCTGGGGGTGGGCATGCAAGATGGCGTCATCCAGGCTTCACCGAGCGACCGGCTGCTTCCCTACCTCGAAGCCCTGCGCGTCTCAGGCGTCCCTGCCGAGCTCATCCTGCCCCAGGCGGAAGAGATGGGAGCTGATCCCGAGGAACTGCTTCGGATCGCCAAGCTCCTGCTTGGGTCTGACCTCGCCCCGGAGTTGCCCTCTCTCTGGGTGCTGATTGGCGTCACCAGGAACTGGCAGCCGTTCATTCCCAAGGCTGTCCAGCTTGGTCCCTCGTTCCTGTTACCGCTGCTGCATCCGCCGATGCGGCCCAGTGATCCCGCAATCGACTCTCTGGGCAAAGAGCGGCGAAAGCGGCTCGCTCCCGTCATCCTCACGCGCCTGGACTACCCGAAGATCCTGCTGGGTTCGCGTCCTCTGCCTGTGAATCCACCCGGTGTGCTGCCGTGGCTGGAGGTTGGCGGGAGCCTCTGGGCCTCGACGCTGGAAATGCAGGATTTCGCTGCGCTCTCAACCGAGTGGAGAAGCGTCATGGCCAGCGTCCTGATCCTGCGGGACGCCGTTGGCCCAGACACGCTCAAACGTGAACGCTGGGGGTATGTCTACACGCGTCAGCCCCATCCTGCTGCCCGGCTATTCCGCGTGAGCGGACTCCGAAGGCTGCAGGGAACCGCCTCCCTGCACTCCCTGGTGGCTGTCTCTTGTCCCGCTCTCGCAGAGATGGAGCTGGCTCCCAAGATCCTGGTGATCAAGGACTGCCCTTCCATCTCCAACCTGGTGTGCAGGAGCCAGGGCAACCTGCTGCATCTGCAACGCTGCCCTGGACTGCGGTCCATCGACGTCGACGACCCTTACGACAGAGAGGCTGCGCGCAAGGGAATCCTCTCCTATCAATCCGTCGTCATCGACGATTGCCCGAATTTGCGCGTCCTCCCAGAGCAGATCAAAGTCGGCGGCAACATGATCTTGCGTCAGATGAGGACCTTGGCTAGCTGGCCCACCCTCTTCCAGGTCGGAGGCGACCTCAAGATCAAGGATTGCCCTGACCTGGAAGAACTGCCGCCGCTCGAAGTCAGCGGCTGCTTACGAATGGAGGGCGAATCCGGACTCCGACGTTTAGCGCCTGGTTCCGTCATTGGCAGGCACCTGGACCTCCGAGCCTGCAAGCAACTGGAGGGCATTCCCCGCGGCGTGAAGGTCGGAGGCTGCCTCTACCTGCCTTCCCATCTGCACCGGCAGGCCAGGGTCTTCGAGGATCCAGAACCGCTTCTGGAGATGCCCCAGGACCGCTATCCCGCGTTGCGAACCCTGTTGATGGGCCTGCACTTCCCGGAGTTGGCGCCCCTGGAGGAACGCTGTCATGTACACGATTGTGCCGAGACTCTCCTGGAAAGCCTGAGACGCGAACTCCGCGAGAACCCGAGACTTGAAGCAGAGCTGCTCTGGACTGCTTCAGAGGTGTGGCGGGAACTCTCCGAGGAACAATGGGCAGAGAGCCATCCATGGTGCGAGAACGCGGAGGAATCAGATGGCGAGTTGCCAATGGCATGGTTCAGGGGATTGATATTTGATCAGAAACTGCCCCTTGAACGTCCCCCTTGCTCGACAACACGCTCAGGTAACAACACATGAGCACAAGAATGATTCCCCCACTGACTTCCAAGTCAGCCTTACCGATTCAATCGACAGGCTTACTCCAGATCCTGTTATTTTAAGATTTGCATATCTTTAGGCCCTTGCTAGGGAATCTAGATAGGGATTATGTTTATAGAGCATCTTGAAAGTGAAAAGAACCATCGTCTCTTGCTTTTTTCCCTAGCTCAACAATAATTGTTTTAGACTCAGGAGAGGACACACGTGAGTAAAAGCGCACCCGCAAGGGACTTGATTAACAATAACTCTTCTCATAGAGCCAAACCTCAATCAATGATTAAAAAGTTCGATCGGATAGCCCTAGTAAGTCATAACTATAATAAAAACAAAAAAGGTGAACCGTGGGACTATTCTGCAGAGTTCGACCAAATTAACACTATATGCGACAAAAATGGTTGCGATACCATACTCTATGCACTATATACCTGGGATCAAGGAGCAGCTCGCGCCCGGAGAGTTCCTTATCCATTTAAAGAATTAAAAAATGTGAACCACATTATCTTAGAATCCGGAAATCTTTCTATAAATAACAATTCGCCGAAATTTATGGATGATCTTACTGTTGAAATTTGGGATCGAGCAGATGAACTACCTTCTGAGATTCTTCAATGCTTCTCAACTACATCACAATGTACCCAGTCGCGCGGCCAATATTTATTAAACAATTTGGATAACAGAATTATTAACAATGGTTTAGTTCTAATTTGTGGAGAGACAAATCTTGTTTCATGGTCAAAGGCAGAAAACAGGATTCAAGATCCACTAAATATCAATTCACGTTTATCTGAAATGGATATTTCACTCATATTCAACCCCGTCCATGACTATATGACTTGGAAGATGTGGAGAAAACGGAAATATTTGTCTCTTGGAAACCGCACCGTAATATCAGTATGGAACGAGGGATCAAGATGTGATTCACCGAATGGTCCCTGGATGGTATGTCACGACGGTCTGCAAAGGACAGATGTTGTCAAGGAACTTCATGTAAATGGCGGAATCTGTAAGAGTCGTCCAGACCTCAGAATCGGGATACTAGACATAGCTGATATTTAAATACAACAATATTTGCATCATATTTTGGCGCGCTAGGTTCAACTTTCTTCATGAAGGATCACAGACCATGACCATTTCCTTTCGTCACTCAGCTGGTTTTGGCAAGCGTATCGAATACTGGTTAGCAGGTTTGATGCTAAAGCAAGGCATCGATGTGTACTTGCCAATGGTTGACGATGATGCCATCGATGCAGTTATTAAATGCCCCGATGGTCGTTTCATTCAAATTCAAATTAAAGCACGGTCAAAAGATGTCAATCCTGGGGATGGCGCACTATTTGCAGGAATAACCCACACGAGACGAAGCGATTACTATTTTGTATTTTACTCTGAACGTCACGATAAAGTTTGGATTCTGTCGTCAGAAGAATTCCTGAAACATTCTTATGAAAACAAAGCAGGGGATAATATTGGAAAACGCAGTATCTGGCTAAACGGCAAACGTAAAAATAAGAATACAGGCGAGATCACTGAACACATATACCCTCGCTTTGTGCATTATGAGGCCATTGATTTCGACTTGTCTCGGTTACTAGAACCTATTGACCACTGCCCCGAAAGCCACTCCAAAACATAGACTAATACCACCTTAAGACATGGCGTATTTTCGGTAATCTGGACCGTAACACTCAGTTTTTTAACTACTTCAGATATTTCTGGATACTTCTCTGCCTGGACTTGCCGAGAGGAGTCGGGTTCGGGTTCACAGCTATGCTTCAGCCTGCTCAGCACGTGGTTCACGATCACCAGCAACTTCCGAGCGATCATCATTCGCGTCTTCATCTCGCCCCCTGTCCGAGCGCACTGTCTACAATAAATATATCATAGATTGCATTTCTTCACCTTCACTGCTACTCATGCGACCTCCACCATCGTGGTGCACACACACGGGATGGGCCTTGTGCCATGTGCGCTCCTCAGAACCCGATGCTCTTCCTTCGCCCCTCTGGCTTGACCTCGCACTCGGCGGCCAGCCGCGTCACCAGGTCCTTGGCGCACTCGATCTTCCGGAGGCGGGTCTGGCGTACCACGTTGGCGAAGTCGCCGGGGGTGAGCAGGCTGATGGCACGCAGCGCTGCCTGGTCGCTCGCCTCGGCCTGGAGGTTCAGCCGCTTGGCCATGTCCTGGAACATGAGCCAGGCCTGTTCGGCCTTCAGGTAATCGAAGCGGATCTTGAGGTCGAAGCGCCTCATCGCTGCTTCGTCCAGGGTATCCATGAGGTTGGTGGAGGCGATGAAGATCCCCTCGAAGGCTTCCATCTGGGTGAGCATCTCGTTCACCTGGGAGATCTCCCAGCTTCGCTGGGCACCCTTGCGGTCCTGGAGAAAGCTGTCGGCCTCGTCCAGCAGAAGCACGGCGTTCTCCTGCCCAGCCTCCTTGAACATCCGCGCCAGGTTCTTCTCGGCCTGCCCCACCCACATGGACTGGAGATCCGAGGCCCGCCTGACGATCAGGGGGCGGTCCAGCACCTCCGAGACGTAACGGCCGAAGGCGGTCTTGCCGGTTCCAGGAGGTCCGTAAAGGCAGAGTCTGCCCTGACCGTGGGCCAGCAGCCCGGTCTTGACCACAGCCAGATCACAGTCGGTGTTGAGCACTTCCGGGCGGTAGTCGGTCATCATCGTCGCGCTGCCCCGAGGCTCCCGCGCGCACCCCATGGCCTCCAGGGTATTGCCCATCACGCGCGCGAGCGCCGCGGCGGAATCCAGCCCGGAGCCGTCCTGCTGGAGGAACTGGACCACTCTGGCGGCCCGCTCCACCACCGCAGGCATCAGTTCTTCGTGCTCCGCCATGCTCGCCTTCCAGGTGGAACTCACGGGGAGGTCCGCCAGGTAGCCATCAAGGATCTTCGCCCGCACGCTGCGGGGCGGGATGCCGATCTCCAGCACGTAGTCGAAGCGGCGGATGAAGGCCTGGTCGATCGCCTCGAGGCTGTTCGTGACCCAGAACGTGGGCACCGGATTCCCCTCCAGCATCCGGTTGATCCAGCCCTTGATGCCGCTGCTGTTTCCCCGCTCAGCGAAGGGGTCGCGATGGCTCCTCCGGAAAACGTCCTCCACTTCATCGAAAAGAATCAGATGTTGCGCGCTGCCCTGCAGGATGGCCTGGGACAGGCGATAGGAACGGAAGCGCAGTTCGCCGGCCAATGGTTCTCCCTCATCGCCATCCGTGGCCACTTCAAACAGGGTGCAGCCCAGTTGTTTCGCCAGCATCCGCGCAAACTGCGTCTTCCCCCCCCCAGGAAGGCCATGGACCAGGATGTTGACCGCCGTGCGACGGGAGGCCAGGGCATCCCGCAAGAAGGGCTCCAGGATCTGGAGATCCTGGCGGAGATGGGGATAGTCGGACATAGCCAGACTGGCACGAGGAGCTTCGGTAAAGCTCTTGGAAAACAGCTGATAGGGGTTCCTGTGCCGGACAGAAAGGTTGTCGGCGAGGCCGGGAAGCATTTCCACCTTGTTCTCGAAGGACCATCGATTCTGCAGGTCGAAACGCACCAGCCCGGCCTGGGACAGCTTCCCCTCCGACCGGAGGGCCTGACGGACCGAAGCCATGGGGAGCCCCAGCACCTTCGAGAACAGGGATTCGATGCCACTGAGGGTGATGTTGCCAAGCATGGACAGAACGGATTCCAGGGCGGGATGCTGGGCCCGGAGCACGTTGAAGTGCAGGAGTTCCGTCTCTACCGGAGACAGCCCGGCCATCTCCCCCAGCCAAAGGAGGTTCTGAGCCAGCGCCGTATCAACAGGCAGTGCGGCACCCCGGGATTCGGCCTGTTCGTGCTTGGCCCAAAGGGCCGCCCGGGCTGCGCCTGGGTCGAATTCGCCACGCCCACAGAACCGGCCCAGCCCGATGTATTCCATGATGCTGTCGTCATTGCTGCCCCGGTCACCGATCAGGTTCTTGTGCCCCCCGAGGGGCACGAGCACCCGCAACACCCACAGCCGGATGATCCGGTCGTAACTGGCGGGGATCCCATGAGCAACTGTGCTGCTTCGACCTCTTCGCACCTGGACTCCTATGGCTACAGGAGAAGGATAGGGATGGTCGTGCGACATCATGTGTCCCATTCAGGGCAGGATTCAGATAGGATTGCTCTCGAAGACTCCCCGCCCATCTGGAAGGCCATGCCCATGACCAGGAAAGCCCTTGTGGAAGCAACCCCTGTCTCCGTCGACGAGAAGGCCGTCCGCATGATTCTCGCGGAACTCAGGGAGGCGGGATCGAAGGGCGTGCTGAAAAGCGGCCTCCGGCAAGTGCTGTCCCGCGCGGCCGAAGAGGAGGATCACGCCCGCCTGCCCCGGACGGAGGAAGACCGGAAAAAATGGGCCAAGGCCCTCGACAAGAAGGTGGAGCGCTGCCTGCGCAGCCTGGAAGCGGACGGGGCGAAGATCGAGCGCGTCAAGGCCGAGACCGGGCGCCTGGCCCGCTTCGCCCTCAAGAAGGGCCCCACCTGGGACGAGCATGTGAGCGCCGAGGCGCGCCTGGCCCTGAAACTGGCCGCCATGACCCTCTCCCACACCGGGACGCGCCTATGGCACGAGAAACTGGCAGTCATCGAACAATTCTCCGAGCGCCACATGTCCCACCGGGACCACCTCCTCTTTGAACACCTCGACAAGGTGGTGAAGGTCTTCGGCGGTGTCGAGGACCCGGTGGTGGCCAGTCTGGAAGAGATCCTGGAACCCATCCTCAAGGGCATCGAGGCCTACCGGATGCTGGCCGTCGACTACCAGCCCGCAGGCGCGGCCCGAAGCTTCACCCTGGAGGTCGTGCCGTACGCCTTGACCCATGATCTCTTCTCGGGCGGCGCCTATCTGCTGGTCTGGGATCCCAGGGCCCGCCTTCCCAAGCAGCTCCGTCTCAACCGCATCAGCTCCGTCAAGATCCTGAAGCAGATGGGGATCGTCTCACAGCCCGAGAAGATGCAGCATGCCTTGGATTACCAGATCGGTGCTTGGGCCTGCGGGGATCCGCCCTTCGAAGTCGTGGCCCGGATATGGGGTGCGGCCTGGGTCCAGTCCCTCCTGGACGCGCCTCCAGATCTGCCAGGGTTCGAGAGTACGATCGAGAAGGGGAGGAAGAGCATTCTGGTGCGTTTCGAGGCCAACAAGGAGCAGGGACCCGTCCGTTGGTTGCTCCAGTTCGGATGCTGTGCGGAAGTGCTGGAGCCGAAGGCCCTGAGGGACCGGATGCGCGAAGAGTTGCGGGCGACCTTGAAGGTATACAACAGCTGAGGGCATATCGTTGGCGAAAATCCCGGTTTTTTGATAGAGGTGACTACATGTCTACACCTGAGAATCAACTCGCTGCTCTTCTTGAGCTTGTCAATGAAGCGGAAAGGCTCCATCAAACAAAACTCTCTGATCCCGGACAACAGGGTGCGAGCCAAGGTGTGAAGCCGTTCTACACGAACATTCGCGCTGTCGCCGAGCATGGGTCCAAGCTCTTAGTACTGGGCATCAATCCGGGGGGGAGTTGCAGCCGTCACCAAAAAGAAGCCCGGGCAGGTATGTTGACGGCCTTGAAGGACCCCAAGCTGCGGCCTTGGTCCGCCTTCCTCGATGAGGCCAATTTAGATGCCCCGAGACGGAATCCATACCGAAGTTTTGTGCTCCAACTCGGCGATCAGATGTGGGAAAGCCGTGAGCAGCTTCGCATCGTCCCTTTCGGAAATCTCTGTCCATTCCGAACGCCGAGCACCAAGCGCCGTGATATGCACGCCGATGTCTGGCGTGAGGGCTCGGGGTGGGGATGGAGCCTGATCAAAACATTGCAACCCCGCGTGCTTCTTCTACTCGGCAATAGCAATTCCCGGAGTGGGTGGGGCCTGCTCAGGGAGAAGGATCAATTTCTGGATACATCTGAAGGTCCCCGTCATGGACGGACGCTGCTCTGGAAGAGGGCGACCTTGGTCTGGGACGCTGAGAACAGCACCCAGGTCGTGGCGCTGCCCCATCCGGCCACCCGGCTCCAAAGGAAGGTATTGGAGGAGTTGGAATCCATGTCAGTGGATCCCTCCTGGGCTGGCATATGGGCTGTCTGCCGAAGCTTCCGGCCTTGAGGCGCACATAGATACTCCTAGGGATTCAGCGATGGGTTCGGAGGCTACGCTCCAAAGGCCCCATCGCGCCCCAATTTCCTGAAACACTAGGAGGGGGCAATTGATGGCAAGCGACCTTGATGACCTGAGGCATATCCAGGCCCGGGTTTTCCCGTCATGGTAGAGCGATGGAGCCTTCGAGCATGGGGTGCAAAGCGGAGCGGCCCTTGCGGCTTGCGGCCGCCGCTCGAAGGCGGACGTTCGGGGCTCCGACGGGAAAGTCGTGGCGCAAGACGGCATGCTTGTTGTTGGAGGTGCCGATGTTTGGTGATACCTAACGATGGAGCAAGCGCCGAAAGCTGGAAGTGGTGATGCGGCTGTTCAGGGCCCAAGTTCCATACTCAACCTGCCAGTGAAGCCAGTAGCCACGGTATTTACGGTGGAAACCCGGTGCTGAAAGTCTGACATGAAAGCCAATCCGAACGCCTGACGCTAGTAACTTTCGGGGCTCAATCACACGGCCTGCGAGACTCCCTGTCTACGCTTCGCAGCCCAGGTCATCCTGGTTCCACGCAAGACTCGGTTCCGGCTGCTGGCTGGGCTTGGCCGGGCGGATTGTCCGCTGGGTCCCGATTCGAGGTTTCAGGCCGTCTACGTCATCCCTCCTCCTCGACCAAGCTTTGCTTGGTGCAATGAACGCTTATTTTTAATATTTATATCTTTTTCAGAATTCACTACAAGGCTTGTATTTATGTGGGTATTAGGTATAGTCCAAGATATCGAAGTAATCACGGCCCAATATGAGTCACTCTGTAGTTGCAAAATATTTACAATTTTTCAAAATTGTTACCATATTTTAGCCATTAAAACATTTCCAAATATAGATAGTATTGACTCATCAATTCGAAATCATATTCAGCCCATCACAGCCTGCAGATGGCCCTATCATCTACCAATGAGGCAAACACCATGAGCCCAACGCACGACATTCCCCGCATCACAGGAGATAGAAATATTGATCCTATCAACGATCAAGAGGATCAATTAGGCCTAGATTCTGAACATAGAATATGCGAGATCATAAAAACTCTCAAAGTTAAAAAAAGTGGCAATATTGCATGTGCCATGCGATTGCTGGCAATCGAAATCGCAGAAAACCTAAATCACG
>Ga0116170_10004487_pt1 | contig 12743 bp, 7 predicted proteins | sample AD_JPNHW1_MetaG_FD_89797 | JGI IMG/M metagenome (GOLD analysis project Ga0116170, IMG submission 89797) | Active sludge microbial communities of municipal wastewater-treating anaerobic digesters from Japan - AD_JPNHW1_MetaG | ecosystem: Engineered > Bioreactor > Anaerobic > Digestate | place... | reverse complement strand
CAACACATTTGTATAGGTTCTTCGCATAGAAAAACCTCCCTTCGTCATAGATTATCCTACGTTGGGAGGCTTCTTGGCAATGTCCGTTTTTCCTGGGGCAGTGCAGTGCAGGGGTGAAACCCCACGCCGCAGCGCAAACCCAACCAGCGAGCGAACAGCCCGCAGGGCTATGAGGCGAGCGGTGGAAACGCATTATTACGGTTAGCCTGCAACCCGTCCCCCCCCTCCGCCGCAGCGGAACCGGGTCAAGGGCGAAGCCCTTGGCAGGGTGCAGGGGTGAAACCCCTGCTGAGGTTTGGGGCAGAGACCAAGCCCCACGCCGGAGCGCAAACCCAACAAGCGAGCGAACAGCCCGCAGGGCTATGAGGCGAGCGGCAACAGCGCTCTGCCGATTTACGCGCTCCATTCATTCCGCCCTTGGGCGTGCAGCCCCGGTTTTTTTTGTTTCCCTTGCCACATTCCGCAGATCAGGAATCTCCCCCGCCGTACGCGAACCCTTCGATTCAGCGCCCCCCATGCAGCGGCGCGGCTCGCCGCCCGTGCCCGGCCGAACGCCGAAACCGGTTGCCGTAACATCCCGGAGGTTTTGCAACAAAAGCCTGCTTTTGCTTGACTTCCGTTTCAAAAAGCGTCATACTTTGGACGCGCATCCTTGGTGATTTCGCACATAAAAAGCGCCACGGTTCAGGGCAACCCGCCCGCGCCCGCGGGCGGCCAGGGGCGCGGAGAATGGCGGGCCTGACCGCCGATACGGCTAGCAACGGAGGATGCGGGGATGAAAATCCAGCGGCAGGCAATGCGCTTTCGAATTTGCGGTTGGCTCCTGACGGCTTCTTTTGCGCTTGGCATGGGGCTTTGCATCGGCGGCGCAATAGCGAACGCGGAGGCAACCGCGCCGACGGCGACCCCGACGAACGCAATCGCCGCAGCGTCCCCTGCCGGCGCGGCGCTTCCCGCCGACGCGCAATCCGCGACCGAGCTTTTGTTACAAAGCCCCGCGCAAACCTTTGCGGATGCGACCGCGCTACAGGGCCTGACGCAACTGCAAAGCCTGACGGTGGAAGGCGGCGCTTTGCAAAACCTGAACGGTTTGCAGGCGCTTCCGGCCCTGCAAAGCCTGACGCTTCGGGATTGCCCCGCAATGGACCTGTCTCCGCTTGCGGACTGCGCGAACCTGACCCGGCTGACAATCGTGTGGAGCAGCCCCCAAGCAAGCGCAACGTGTTATGACATTACGCCGCTGACCGGTTGCCCGAAGCTTGCGGACGTAACGCTGACCGGGCCGTGCGTGGCGGACTTGTCGCCCCTTGCCGGGTTTGAGAAGTTGACCACCCTGTCGGTCACCGATCCCGCTTTCACGGACGCATCGCCAATCGGCCGGCTAACCGGGCTGACCGGCCTTCGGCTGTATGGGCTTACCGCCGCGCAGCTGACGCAGGCGTTTACCGGGCGCAGCCGTAAGCTGGCCGCCGCTTATGTCGGAGCCTGCGACCTCACCCCCGACGCGTCGAGGGCGATCCTTTCCCAAAGCAGGCTCAAGGCGCTTGGTTTTAGTCAGGTGGAGGGGCTGGACGCCACCGCGGAAGGCTGGGCCGGTTTAAACGAGCTGACCAGCCTGCAAATGGACGGCGGCCACCTTGCCGATCTGGGTTTTGTAAGCCGGTACCTGACCAGCGCCGTCGTCAAGCTGACCGACGTGCGGGTGGGCGACGGTTCCGCCCTTTGTACGGTCGATTTTGACAAGTATTTTATTACGCTGAAAAACGTGCCGGACGCGCAGGCGGTGAAGTTGCTGGCGGGTGAACACCGGCAGTGGAATTACGCAACCCTGCGCATGGAGCAGGGAACCGTCGGCGCGCAGGTGATCGCGTCGCTTTCCGGGGTGGAGGGGCTACTTTCGCTGGATGTGCAATCCCCGGCAGCCGATGCGTTTGCGCTGGAAACCTGGCGCGGCTTTGCCAGCCTGCAACAGCTGAAAATTGCCGATTGCGGGCAGACCGACCTCGCGATGCTAACCGCGCTTCCTTCCCTGCACAGGCTGGCGCTGACGCGTTGCACCGTGCAAAACGGGGCGAGCCTTGCGCAGGTTCGCAAGCTTACAAACCTTTCGCTCACAGGGTGTACGGTGGCGGATTGGGCGTTTCTGGACGCGCTTACCTGCGGGGCCTATCTGACGACGCTTTCCATCGCGGATTGCGGCGGCCCGGCATCGCTTGCGTTTGTGGCCGCCCTGCCCAAGCTGGAAACCCTCGCGTTGGAGGCCGCCGGCGCGACCGACGCGACTCCGCTGGCGGCGCTGACCGCCTTGCGCAACCTTTCGCTTTATGATACCCCCATTCGGGATTACGCGCCGCTGGCCACGCTGGCCGGCCTGCAACGGCTTAGCTGCAATGAAGCCGCAGCCTTGCCCGAGCTTGCCTGCCGGGTGGATCATCGGCGCTTGATTGCCCTCCCGTAGGGAAATCTTAGGAGGCTCACATGGCTGTAAGACCATGGACACAGAAAGCGCAACGCCTTTTTACCCCCGCGGAGCAGGCGGCGTTGACGCCCTACCTCAACAATGTGCGCGCGCGTATCGACCTTGCCCCGAAGTATGTGCATCAGCTGATGGACGACCACGTCGAGGCCCTGCGGTGGTATACGGATCATGGGGTAACGCTTTCGGAGGCGATGCGTCGCCTGGACCCCGCCCAAATGGGGGATTTTTACCTGCGCGAACGCACCGCGTGGTACCCGCTGGATACCGCCGCGAAGGTATATCCGCTGTGCATGAGCCTCAAGCGGATGATGATGTTCCGCATGTCGTTTTACCTGAAGCAGCCGGTGGAACTGCCCATCATGCAAATGGCGCTGAATTACACGGTGCGCCGCTTTCCTTATTTTGCCACAACCATCAAATGCGGGCTATTCTGGCACTATATCGACAGCGCCATGCGCAGCTATGTGGTTAAACCGGAAACCAAGCCCCCCTGCGCGCCCATCCGCCTGAACGCCATTACCAGCCCCACCTTTCGGGTGGTGTGGCATCAAAACCGCGTGAGCGTGGAGTTCTTTCATGTGCTGACGGACGGTACCGGCGCAGCGATTTTTATGAAAACGTTCCTGCGGGAATATCTGCGCCTGTTGGGCTGCGAGGCTCCGCTGAGCGAGGGCATCTTCGCGCTGGACGATGAACCCAATCCCTGTGAATGGGCCGACGATTTTCCCCTTGCGGATAAGCACCCCTCCCCGGAAGGGTTTGGCGATAAAACCGCCCTGCAAATGCGCGGCCTCACCAGTCTGGAACAGCCGGCGCGCGTGCTGCACATCAACCTGTCGGTGGAAGCGCTTCGCCGGAAAGCGAAGGAAAAAGGCGTGACCATCACCGTGCTGCTGCTGGGTTGCATCATGTTGGCCCTGAAGGACGCGGCCGAGCCGCACGGGGGTAAAAAGAAGCTGCAAATTCAGCTGCCTGTAAACATGCGCAAGTTTTATCCCTCCAAGACGCTCCGCAATTTCAGTATGTATTGCTCCATCCGCCTGCATCCGGTGGAAATTACCGGGTTGGACGCGATTTTACCCAAGCTGTCCGCGCAGGTGTGCGAGAACGCGAGCAAGGCGAGCCTGGACCGCACCATGACGCTTTCCCGTAAGCTGGTGCACTATCTGCGGGTGATTCCCCTGATTGTGAAACGGCCTATCGCGTACCTGATTTACGGCCGCCTGAGCGACGGGGTGTTCACCACCACGTTTTCCAATCTGGGCGCGATCACCTTGCCGGAGGCCATGCAGCCCTATGTGGAAAAGTTCGATTTTGTGCTGGGCGCGCCGATCAAAAACCGCGCGGTATGCTCGCTGTGCAGTTACGGCGACCGCGCCGTGTTCACCGTTGTGAAAAACACGGCGCTGCCTGCGTTTGAAAACGCGCTGTACGGCTATTTGTACTGGCTGGGGCTTGCGCCGTATGTCGAGGGCACGTGGTAGGCGCACCCCGGCGGGCAACCGCCGCAACGCAGGAAAGGACGGTGTGCTGATGTGACCATTCCCCCCATGCAAGTGCATATCACCTACCCGGAGTTAACGCCTCACAGCTTTTGGCGGCGCAACCGGCGGGAGCTGATCCGCGGGCTGTTTATCTTTTTAGCCTATGCGTGCGGGCTAATCAACCTCACGGTTGGGGGCGTGCCGTGGGCGCTGGCGGCCATCGGCGGGCTGGCGGTTTTGTGGATTGCGGTGTTTTACAGGCCGCTGGTAGAAAACACAGTGATTAAAAAAATCACGGATGTTGGCGGCGCGGTGTGTTTATATCTGTTTTTGCTGGATGGGATTTTTGGCGGCCAATGGAGCGGGTTTGTGGCGCCAATTGTGTTTTTTGCGGATTTGATTATCGCGGGTACTTACTTTTTAGCCTATTTCAAAAAGGAAAAGCGGAATTTTCTGCCGCTGTTTGAGCTTTCGCTTGCCGGGTTAGTGGCGATTTTTTGCGGGCTGGTTGGTTGGCAGCGGCTGGATTGGCCGCTCATCGTAGTTGGCTCAGTCAGCCTTGCGCTGTTGGTGCTGACCGTCGCGCTGCATTTTCGGGCCATTGCGGAGGAGTTTAAAAAGAAAATTCATATGTAGCGGCGCAAGGTTGGCCGGTGCCCCCGCAATGGAAAAGGCCAAAGTAAAAGCCCTTGACCCCAGCCTGTTCAAAAGGTGGGTCAAGGGCTTCTTCGTTGACCCGGCTCCGCTGCGGCGTGGGGTGGGGACGGGTTGCAGGCCAACCTATACAATGCGTTATACCCGCTCGCCTCATAGCCCGGCGGGCTGTTCGCTCGCTTGCTGGGTTTCCGCTGCGGCATGGGGATTTGGGGTTCTACCCCAAACCCCGGCAAGGGCCTCGCCCCTGCGCCCTGACAAGGGCTTCGCCCTTGACCCGGCTCCGCTGCGGCGGGGGTGGGGACGGGTTGCAGGCCAACCTATACAATGCGTTATACCCGCTCGCCTCATAGCCCTGCGGGCTGTTCGCTCGCTTGCTGGGTTTCCGCTGCGGCGTGGGGATTTGGGGTTCTGCCCCAAACCCCGGCAGGGCCTCGCCCCTGCGCCCTGACAATGGCTTCGCCCTTGACCCGGTTTCGCTGCGGCGGGGGTGGGGACGGGTTGCAGGCCAACCTATACAATGCGTTATACCCGCTCGCCTCATAGCTCCGCGGGCTGTTCGCTCGCTTGCTGGGTTTCCGCTGCGGCGTGGGGATTTGGGGTTCTGCCCCAAACCCCGGCAGGGGCCTCGCCCCTGCGCCCTGACAAGGGCTTTCGCCCTTGACCCGGCTCCGCTGCGGCGGGGGGATAGCTGTGGGGGGGCTGAACCCTGTTGGCTCAACGGATGATATCGGTGTGCATATAGGGGCGCAACGCTTCCGGCACGGTCACGCTGCCGTCGTCATTCTGATAATTTTCAAGAATGGCGGCAACCGTCCGGCCCACGGCCACGCCGCTGCCGTTTAATGTGTGGCAGAATTGAGGCTTATCCTTCGCGGTTTCACGGTAGCGAATGCCCGCGCGCCGCGCCTGAAAATCCTCGCAGTTGGAACAGCTGGAAATTTCCACATAACGGTTGTAGCTGGGCATCCATACCTCAATGTCATAGGTCTTGGCGGAGGAGAAGCCCATGTCGCCTGTGGAAAGGCACACAACGCGGTAGGGCAGGCCCAGCAGCTGCAAAACCTTTTCGGCTTCGGCCGTCATGGTTTCCAGCTCCTCATAGCTCTGTTCCGGCTTGGCGATTTTCACCATTTCCACCTTGTTGAACTGGTGCTGGCGAATCAGCCCGCGCGTGTCGCGCCCGGCGCTGCCCGCCTCGGAACGGAAGCAGGCCGAAAACGCGCAGTGACGGATCGGCAACTGATCGCCGTCCAGGATCATATCGCGGTACAGGTTGGTAACCGGCACTTCCGCCGTTGGGATCAGGAAGGTGTTCGGGTCCACCTTGTAGGCGTCCTCCTCAAACTTGGGCAATTGGCCCGTGCCGGTCATGGTCGCGCGGGTGACCATATAGGGCGGGAGGATTTCTTCAAACCCGGCGGCAATGTGCGTATCCAGGAAAAAGCTGATAATGGCGCGTTCCAACCGCGCCCCCAGCCCACGGTACACGGTAAAGCGCGCGCCGCTGATCTTGGCCGCGCCGTCAAAATCGAGTATTTTGAGATCGGTGCCAATGTCCCAGTGGGGCTTGGGCTCCCACGCAAACGCGCGCGGCGTGCCCCAGCGGCGCTGCTCCACGTTGGCGCGGTCGTCCTCGCCTACGGGCACGGAGGCGTGCGGGTAGTTGGGCGTGCTCATCAGAAAATCGTTGATGGAGGCGTCCAGCTCGGCAATGTCGCTGTCGATGGCGGTTATTTCATCGCCCAGGCGGCGCATTTCCTCCATGATGGCGGCAGTTTCGGCCTCGGTAGCGCCGTTCTTTTTGGCGGCGCCGATCTGCTTGCTGGTCTGGTTGCGCAGAGCTTTCTTTTCTTCCACCTCGGCCATCAGCGCGCGGCGTTTCTCATCCTGACTCAGAAATTCATCCACGATGCCCGCGTCCTTGTTGCGGCGGGCGAGCATATCCTTGAGTTCCTGCGGGTTTTGACGGATTCTTCTCACATCCAGCATGTGTATTCCCCTCCTGTGTTTCAATTTGGTCAATCCATAAAAAACGCCCCTGCCAACGGCTTTCGCCATCACAGGGACGGAGGTTGCGTTGCTCCGCGGTGCCACCCGGCTTAAGCGCGTTTGAACGCGCGCTTCTCTTTTACCGCGCTGTATCGGGCGCAAACCCGGCCGGCTCGTCGCCGACGGCTCGCGCGGTGGATGGATTGGCGCGCTCCTGCGGGCTTGCACCGTATGCCCGCTCTCTGCAAGAAGCATCGCCAACGCTGCCGCGTTCATTGCTTTGCCCGTATTATACGCGCACGCGCAAATTTTGGCAAGCCCCAACCCAAGGCAACCCGCCACCGGGTTTTACCCCAGCCGGGCGTACACGATGTTGCGCACCTTGCGCATCAGCGGCGACAGGGGCGAATCGGCGCAGTGCTGCAACATCAGTAAAATCATATCCTGCTGCGGGCACACAGTCATAAACGCGCCCGCATAGCCCTCCCAGCCAAATTCGCCCGCCGCGCCAAGGGTGTAGCTGCGCGCGGGGTCCAGCATCACGCGCATCAGCCCGCCGTAGCCGTAGCCGTTCATCGTATCCCACGGCACGGTAGCCGCCTGCGCGGGGCTTAAGTGGTTATGGGTGAGCCATGCCACCGAACGCTGGGACAGGATCCGCTCCCCGCCATATTCCCCGCCGTTCAGCAGCAGGCGCGCGAACGCGAGAAGATCGTCGAGCGTTGATACCAGCCCGCCCCCGCCCGAGAAGTAACTGCGGCTGCCGAAGCGGTCGTCCAGCGAGCCGGAGGGAGGTATCACCGGGGCCAGAATGCCGTCCTTATGCTCATAGAGGGTTGCGAAGCGCTCCCGTTTGGCTTCCGGCACGGTAAAGGTGGTGTCCCGCATGCCCAGCGGCTCAAACAGCGTTTCCGCCATCCATTCGTCCAGCGGTTTCCCGGCTACGGTTTGTACCACAGCGCCGAGCACGTCGGCGGAGGTGCCGTACAGCCACCGTTCGCCCGGCTGAAAGGCCAGCGGCAACGCCCCGATGCGGTTGGCCACGCTCAGCGTATCCGGCTGGTTGCCCGCGAGGCTTTCCTGCTCCAGCTCGGCAAACAGAGCGGCCATAGCCCGCTCCGCGGGGGTTGCGTCGCCGGGGTAGCAAAGGCCGCTGGTCATGCTCAGCAGATCATACACCCGCATGGGGGCGGTTACAGGCACGGTTTTTGCGTCCGTGAGCGCGACCCGCTGGTTGCAAAAGCCCGGCAGAAAATCGCTGACCGGCGCGTACAGGTCCAGATCGCCGCGCTCTGCCAGGATCAGGGTCGCAACGGCGGTCATGGGCTTGGTAAGGGAATGGATACCAAACAGGTGATCCCGGCTGATCGGCGTGTTCTGCCCCAGGTTGGCATAACCGCTTGCCTGAAAAAACCGTTCCTCGCCGTTTTGCCATACCAGCGTCAGCGCGCAGGGGGTTTCCCCGGCGGCGACCGCCTCGTTCATGACGCGGGCAAGGTCTTTCTTTAATTTTTTCACCGTACACAGCCTCCCCTCAGGGCGTTTTGTTAGCTGCATCATAGCATGGCTAGCGGGGTAAAGTCAACGTGCATGTGCGTTGGGCGCGCCGTGCCTGTAAAACGCGCGGGAGCGCGCCCCTTTTTTCGGTTTACACCCTTGCGCTGGGGAAGGAAGAAGGCACTTGAAAGGAGAATATAAAACAGATTGAAACATAGGAGGTACCCATGCCTCAGGAAACCGATCACAGCTTGACCGCACCCGAAACAGAGGGTGAGGATATATTCCGGCGTGGCAGCGTAAGCCTGCTGACACAGGACGCGCAAGCCCTGACGCTGCGCGTGGGCACAACCCCCGAGCAGCTGGTTATGCTGCGCGCCGACGGCACGGCGGAGTGTACCTGCGGTGGAAAAGGGGATCATGGCTGCGCGCATATTGTAGCTGCCATACTGCGGGTTACGGAAACCGGCGCCTTACGGTTGCTGCGGCAGGAGCGGGAGCTGAGCCTTGGGCAGGAAATGCTGCTGGCCCTGAGCCGTGCCATGCCCGGCGGGGAAAGCGTGCGCGTTACGGCCATCTTGCGCCTGTTTGAGGACGGGCGCACCGGGATTGGCCTGCAAATGGGTCAGGAACGCTTGTACGCGGTCCGGAGCATTCCGGAACTACTGACCTGCTATGCCCGCGGACTGACGCTGGAGCTATCGGCAAAATTTACGTACCGCCCGATGCAGATGCGCTTTTCCAAGGATGACGAGGCGCTTCTGGCCATGCTGATGAGCCATATCCCCCTACGCGGGGAGGAGGATGCCGATGCGCGCGACGCCATCCCCGGAGAGGATGAAACCCAGACCCGGCCCACCAGCGAAGGGCGGTTTACCCTGCTGACCGGCGCGTTTTTGCAAAGCGTGCTGCGCTTTTTTGAAACTCGGCCGTTTATGCTGATGGCTGATCCGCTGCGGCAGTCGCAGGCCAACATCCGCACGGTGGAGCTGCCGTTGTGCTTTTCGGTGAACCTGGAGAGCGGCTCCGTGTTTGTAACGGCGGACGGGGCGGAGGGCATGCGCCTGATAACGCCCGACGCGCGGTATGTGTTCTACGATGGGCGGATTGTGCGCCTGCACAGCGCGCAGGCGCGCGTGTGCCGCCTGCTGGCAACCATGGGGCGCGCCTTCCGCTTCACGGTGGATGAAACGGAAGAAACCCTATCCACGCTTTTGCCCGCGCTGTCCACCGTGGGCACGGTCGTGCCCTCGGCTGGCCTGAGCAATCGCCTCCTGAACGAGCCGCTCAAGGCGAAGGTATACGTCGATCTGGCGGATAACAACGTGGAAGCGCGGGTGGAATTGCATTACGGACAGCAAGTGCTGTATCCCTTTGATACGGAGCCGGTCGCCGCCACTGCGCCCGCTTCCGAAGCGGATGCCTTGGAGCCTGTGCAGAAACTTTTGCTGCGCGATGGGCGCGCCGAGGCGGAGCTTCTGGATTTTTTCAGCGACGCGGGGTTTGTGGTGCGCGAAGGGCGCATCGTGTTGCGGCGCGCCAAGGACATCCTCGCCTTTTGCACGCAGGGGGTCGCGGAACTGGGAAAACTGGCTGAGGTATATGTGAGCGAGGCTTTCCGCAAAATCAAACCGCGCCGTTTTGTGGGCAAGGCGTCCTTCCGCATGCGCGGCGGTCGGCTGGTGTTTACCCTTTTGGAGGACAACGAGCCTGTCGCTGAGCTTTTGCCGATTTTGCAGGCCGTGCAGGCCCGCCAGCAATATGTGCGCCTAAAGAACGGAGAGTTTTTGGATGTGCGCGATATGACGGCGCTCGCGCCTGTTGCGCAGGAATTGCTGGACGCGGCCCTGCTGGACGATCCGCAGGCTGGGCCGGACGCGCGCGAGCTGAGCTTTGGCGCTTACCGCGCGGCCTACATGGTCAGCATGTTGCGGCTGGCGGGCGGCCCTGTGGAAGCCAGCGAGGAAGTGGAACGCGCCAGCCGGGCGCTGAGCGAGCGCGCGGAGCAGGCGGAGAGTTTCATACCCCAAAAGCTGAACCGCAAGCTCGCGCCTTACCAGCGGCGCGGCGCGGGCTGGATTTTATCGCTGTACGAGGCGCGCATGGGCGGAATCCTCGCCGACGAGATGGGCCTTGGCAAAACCGTGCAGGTAATCGCGGCGCTATCCGCCGCTAAAAAGAAAAACGGCAGCATGAAAAGCCTGATTGTCACGCCCACGTCGCTGGTGTACCACTGGCTGGCGGAGTTCAAGCGCTTTGACGACGGGCTGACCGTGCGGCTGGTGACCGGCATACGCGAGGAGCGCCGCCAGCAGATTGGCGAGCTGAAAAACGACCCGAATGTGGACGTGATTCTGACCAGCTATCCGCTGTTGCGGCGGGATATTGAAAATATCCGGGACATTCCGTTGCGGTTTGCCATTTTGGACGAAGCGCAGTTTGTGAAAAACGCGCAATCCATCGGCGCGGCGGCCGCCAAAGAGCTGAACGCGCAGGTGCGCGTGGCGCTTACGGGCACCCCGATGGAAAACCATACCGGCGAGCTGTGGAGCATCTTCGATTTTGTGCTGCCCGGCTATCTGGGCACGCAAGCCGCCTTTCTGCGGCGTTACGGCGGCAGTGAGCGCGCGGAAGAATTGCAGGAGCGCATCCGTCCGTTTTTAATGCGCCGGTTGAAACAGGAAGTGCTGAAAGACTTGCCCGGCAAGCATGAACAGAGCCTGTATGCCGCGATGACCCCGGAGCAGGAGCGCGTGTACCGGCAACTGCTGGAAACCCTGCGCGCCCATGTGGGGGAGGCGTTGGCTTCCGGCTCGCTGCCCCGCGCGCGGATGCAGGTGCTCAGCGTTTTACTGAAGCTGCGGCAGGTTTGCTGCCATCCCAAGCTGTTTTTACCGGATTATGAGGGCACTAGCGGAAAGCTGGAGCTTCTGGTGCAAACCGTGCAGCAGGCCATCGCCGGCAAACGGCGTATACTGGTTTTTTCCCAGTTTGTGGGGATGCTTCAGATCATCCGCAAACGGCTATCGCGGGAAGGCGTGAAAACGCTGTATCTGGACGGCTCCACGCAGCCGGAACTGCGGAAGGAGCTGTGCGACCGCTTCAACGGGGGCGAAGGGCAGGTATTCCTGATTAGCCTGAAGGCGGGCGGTACCGGCCTCAACCTGACCGGCGCGGATTTAGTGATCCATTATGATCCGTGGTGGAACCCCGCCGTGGAGGATCAGGCGACCGACCGCGCGCACCGGATTGGCCAGACCAAGGACGTGGATGTGCTCAGGCTGATCGCGCAGGGCACCATTGAGGAAAAGGTGACGGACCTGAGCAAGCGCAAGCGCGCTGTTTTTGACCGCGTGGTGCTGGCCGGGGAAACGGCTTTGGAGAGCCTGACCGAGGAGGATATCCGGAACCTGTTTTTTTAAGCCGGTTGCCGGGGAAAGGCAGTTTGCGCTTCCCACGGTTACCGGCGGAGCGCCAAACCCCACGCCAAAGGAGGGATTGCCTGTGTGCGGCCGATATTATGTGGACTTGGAAGAAGAAAACTATAAAACGCGCGCTATCCTTGCGGAACTGGAGAAGCGTCGCCTGCCCATGAGCGAGCAGGCGCGCGGCGGCGAGGTTTATCCTTCGCAGGTGGCGCCGGTGATCCTGAACGAGGCGGATTACGGGGTGACCGTGCGGCCGATGAAATGGGGATTTCCCCGCGTGGGCGGCGGAGGGATGGTTATCAACAGCCGCAGCGAAAAGGCGGACACGACCCCGATGTTTCAGCGGGCGGCCCGGGAGCGGCGATGCCTTGTGCCTGCAAGCTGGTTTTTTGAATGGCGGCGCACATCCGGCCGCAAAACAGGCGACAAATTTGCGTTTGCGCTTGCGGAAGCCCGCGCGGACGAGCTGATGTATATGGCCGGCTTTTTTGGGCAGTTTGCGGGCGGGTTTGCAAGCGGCGGGTACGACGGGTTCGCCATCCTTACCCAGGCGGCGGATGAGCAAATGACGCCTTACCACGACCGCATGCCGGTGATCCTGCGTGCGGAGGCGCTGAAAAAAGCCTGGCTGGACGTCGCCGTGCCTTATGCCGAGCTTCGGGCGGCGTTTGAAACGCCCCGGCTGACCGTGCAGCCCGTTACGCCGGATGTTCAAAAGGCGAACTGACCCATGCGCGGCAAACCCAAACGGAGCCGAAGCTCAGGGATTGCTGCGCAAAATTACTTATCTATACCAATCCCCGGCCCTTGCGCAGACCTCTGGGAACCCTGTGTTCCGGAATGGCTGTGCAGGAACCGGGGAATTTGATTGAATCCGGGATATTTTGAATGCAAAGCACAGAGCAAAAAAGCGGCAAAGCGTTACCCCCGCTCGCCTCATAGCCCTGCGGGCTGTTCGCTTGCTTGATGGTTAGGCGCTGCGGCGCGGGGGCTTGGGGTTCCGCCCCAAACCCCGGCAGGGGTTTCACCCCTGCACTGCACTGCCCCAGGAAAAACGGACATTGCCAAGAAGCCTCCCAACGTAGGATAATCTATGACTAAGGGAGGTTTTTCTATGCGAAGAACCTATACAAATGTGTTGGATCATAAAGAACTCATCCTAGAAAGACTGGGAGAAGGTAAAACACAACGGGAAATAGCACAGGAACT
>Ga0116170_10004486_pt1 | contig 12744 bp, 8 predicted proteins | sample AD_JPNHW1_MetaG_FD_89797 | JGI IMG/M metagenome (GOLD analysis project Ga0116170, IMG submission 89797) | Active sludge microbial communities of municipal wastewater-treating anaerobic digesters from Japan - AD_JPNHW1_MetaG | ecosystem: Engineered > Bioreactor > Anaerobic > Digestate | place... | reverse complement strand
CGGCCCCGAAACACAATATTATTTCAGGGACAGTATCACCCTTGACTGGGATAGCATCCTGATCACAAACCTCGATCAGAGGAAACCTTTATATTATGCAGGCTGGGCCGGGGTGCAATCAACCAGCGGACATGCGTTTGTGTGTGATGGATACCAGGGAGCAAACTATTTTCACTTCAACTGGGGCTGGGGTGGCTCCAATGATGGCTATTTCTATACTGATAACCTTACACCCGGCGGATCAAATTTTAATTATGCCCAGGAAGTGATCCCGATGTTCCCCGACACAATAAATTACAGTTATCCTGATTATTGCACCGGCAGCAGGCTGCTCTCATCACTCGACGGCTCAGTGGAAGATGGCAGCGGTTGGTACAACTACCTTCCCGGCGCATCCTGCTCATGGCTGATTGCACCACAGGACATTGAACATGACTCAATTACCAATATTAAACTGAATTTCAACGCTTTTAATACTGAAACCATTGATTCAGTAAAGGTTTATGATGGCGATACCACAACGGCCAGTTTACTCGGAACATTCTCAGGAAACACATTACCTTCAGAAATTACCTCGAGCGGAAATCATCTCTATCTTACATTCTCCTCCTCCGATGCAAACCAGGCCGGCGGATGGATAGCCGATTATCGCAGCACATTACCGGTTTACTGCAGCAGTATGACAACTCTTACAGCACCTTCGGGAGAATTCAGCGATGGCAGCGGTATCAAACGGTATAATAACAATTGTGCCTGCAAATGGAAAATCGTGCCCCCCGGGGCCGGTTTCGTAACATTATGGTTTACCGGCTTCTCAACAGCCGACAGTCTTGACAGGGTAATTATTACTGATCTTTCAACACATGAACAACTGGGTGAATTCTCCGGAACAGAGATACCGCCTCCCGTTACCGCAGCAAGTGGCAAAATGCTCGTAATATTCTCAACAAACAGCAATGGAACAGGTGAAGGATGGGATGCTCTTTATACGAGTTATGGTGTGGGCGCACCTGAAAGTACTTCTGGTGGCAAAGACGCATTTCTCTATCCGAACCCGGCAAAAGACAAAACCAGCCTGTATTTCAACGCTGACTATACAGGAAAGGCTAAAATAGAGTTATTAACTGTGACCGGCACAATAATTGAAAGCCGGGAAGCGGAACAAAAACAAGGAGGAAACCAGGCAACTTTCAATCTTGAAAGCTTAAATCCGGGAATTTACATGGTATCTCTTTCGGCAAATAATAACAGAAAAGTGTTGAAACTTATCGTAAATTAGATTATTTATCATTGATCAATAATCTGATTTACTGCGTTTTACGAATAATTTCTTGTTGAAATAAAAAAATGATTGATTTAGCTTTGTCTTTTTGTATATTTAATACGAAATTTGCACGTTCTGCAAACAGCTATGTTTTTAGCTGGAACAAAGGCATGATTAACTAACCAAGTAACTGATTTACAAACAAATAATAATAACTTTATAGCTAATACATTATACAACCAAAAACAAATAATTATGAGAAAGTACGCTCTATTGGCAGTTATCATTTTTCTGGGTGCAACGGTAAACCTGACCACTGCCCAGAATTCAGATCACAAATGGGCCTTAGGTATTAACTGGCATTGGGAAGATTTTCACATGGTGAAACGTGATTTCCCCGATCAGTTCAAATACACCAGGTGGCAAGGTTACAAATTCCCTTCATCACTTACTCTTGGCCGTTACATCAATCCTTCATTCAATGTTTTAGGCTCCTTTGGCCTCAGCAAACTTGAAAAGGAATCAATGGCTGAACCACTCGTAAATCAGCCCCTGTCTGACGAAAAATTCTGGACAGGAGATCTGGCGTTGGCATACAAATTTGCCAATGGTTACATCCTGAAAGAAACATCCTGGTTCGATCCTTACATCTACCTTGGACTGGGTGCTTCAAGCATCAAAGATCTCAAGCAGGAAGATGGAAAAACCACTTACCTGAAAGAGGTTACCGGTCTCGGAATTACCGTATGGCCTACCGACTGGTTAGGTCTTAATTTCCAGGGCGCTCTGGATTATGTTATCACACCCAAACTCGATGGCGAAAAACGTGATAACTATGCTCATTTCACCGGCGGCCTCAAATTCCGTTTTGGTGCTCCTAAAGACACTGACGGTGACGGCGTTCCCGACAAAACCGACCGCTGCCCCGAAACTCCCGGTAAGGTTGAACTCATGGGATGCCCCGACAAGGATAACGACGGCATTGCTGACCTTGACGACGCATGCCCCGATGTAGCCGGTAAACCCGAATTCAAAGGGTGCCCCGACACTGATGGTGATGGCATCATTGATAAAGATGACGCTTGCCCCACCGAAGCCGGTCTGAAAGAATTCAACGGATGCCCCGACAAGGATGGCGACGGAATTATGGACAAAGACGACCGCTGCCCCGATGTTAAAGGCCCGAAAGAATTCAAGGGATGCCCCGATAAAGACGGCGATGGCATTGCTGATATCGACGACCGCTGCCCAGATGTTAAAGGCCTCAAAAACCTGAAAGGATGCCCCGATACTGATGGCGACGGCATTGCTGACATTGACGACAAGTGCCCCGATGTAGCCGGAACAGCTGCAAACAACGGATGCCCCGAAGTGAAGAAATTCGACCTTTATAAAGTTGTTTACTTTGCTTCCGATAAGAGCGTTGTAATGACCAAATACACCAAGGACCTCAACGAAGTTGTGACCATTATGAAAGATCACACTGACGTGACGGTTTCGGTTGAAGGCCATGCTGACGCCCAGGGCCCTGATGCATACAACATGAAACTCTCTGAAAAACGTGCCGATTATGTTATCAACTACCTCGTTAAGAAAGGTATTGATAAAGCACGCCTGTCGAAAGCATTCTTCGGAGAAAGCAAACCAGCCGGTGACAATGCCACTCCTGAAGGACGTGCATTGAACCGCAGGGTTGAAATTAAGGCTAAATAAGCTTTCTTACAACATGTAAAAAAGGCCGGCTTTCACAGCCGGCCTTTTTTTTATTCACCAGGTTCGGTCAGATCCCTGTGTTCATTAATACATTTCAAAATTCGGTTCCTGAACCTCAAACAGGTCATATGCCTGGTAGCCAATATATCCGATAATGCTGTGCCGGTAATCGACGGCTCCCCGCATACATGCCAGGCTATTTCAAAGGCTTTAGGCAACTCAATACGGCAATGGTGAAAAATGGTGTGAGCCGTTGCCGATTCTTCTCTCTTACAGCGCGTACAACGCCTGGCATAGGCCGTTTTACCCTTGCCATATTTGGTATGTCCGCAAAAACGGCACTTGAAACCAGAACTCCATTTCATATCTGCCAGAACTTTCAGGCAGCTTTCCTCATCATGGAACGTCTCTCCAAATTGAGTGATATCAAGATGTTTAAGAAATAGTCTCAGATCAGTTGGTTGTTCGCTTGTCATAAGAAACTGACATATTGTCGGTGGCACAGAATTTGTTGACAAAAGTAAATGAAAAAAGTGATATTTATGCGATATATTAAAAATATTGCATATCTTTGCAGCCTGATAATCAATTAAACAAAATAATACATGAAAACGACAATCCTTTCATCAGCAATAGCCTTATTACTCATGGCAAGCAGTTGTGGAAATGCTAACCCTAAATCGGAAGGCAATACCTCCTCGCCTGAAACCACAACCACAGAAACTGCTGCAGCTTCGGGCCAGCAAACAGCCGAAAATCCTGCAAACCCGGCATCAGGCGAGACAGGAAAACCCATCATGCTTACCAAAGCCCTATTCCTTGAAAAAGTCTATGACTTTGAGAAAAATCCTGACACATGGGTTTACAAAGACAGCAAGCCCTGTATCATTGATTTTTATGCTGACTGGTGTCGCCCCTGCCGCATGGTTGCTCCCATTATGGAAGAATTCGCACAAAAATATGCGGGACAGATCACCATTTATAAAATCAACACCGACCAGGAAAAAGAACTTGCCGGCTATTTCGGTATCCGCAGCATCCCTTCAGTGCTGTTCTGCCCGGCAAATGGCAAGCCACAAATGACACAGGGAGCATTGCCAAAGGAAGAGTTTGAAAAAATCATCAGCCAGGTTCTTTTGGTTCCCTCGACAAAATAATTCAACAAGTTGTAAATCATAACAATCAATAATAATGGAACATCTCACTAAACAAACATTCCTCGAGAAAGTATTCAATTACGAAAAAAACCAGGAATGGAAATTTGAAGGCACCATGCCCTGCCTCATCGATTTTTACGCTGACTGGTGCGGCCCCTGCAAAATGGTAGCACCCATTCTCGAAGAGCTTTCGAAAGAGTATGATGGAAAAATCAACATCTACAAAGTAGATACTGAAGCCGAACAGGAACTGTCATCAGCATTTGGAATCCGGAGCATTCCTTCATTACTTTTCGTGCCTATGGTCGGGCAGCCGCAAATGGCTATGGGAGCTTTGCCCAAAGCATCGCTTGTTCAGGCAATAAATGAAGTACTGATCGGCACTCCGGCAAACTAACCCTTTCCTGCGATTTAAGTATAAAAGGCCTTTTTGAGGCCTTTTTTCATTCCTGCAAACGCCATTTCATTAATGCCATTTACCTTTGCAGCATGAATTTCCAGAAATCTATTCCACCGGTTCTTCTTCCTGCGGCTTGTCTGCCAAGTGTTGAATACTTCTGCTGGCTTTTTCACGCAAAGAAATCATTGGTTGAAATTCATGAAACTTATCCAAAGCAGACCTGCCGCAACAGGTATGCAATCCTCACTTCTGCAGGGTTCAGGTATTTGTCGGTTCCGGTGATTAAACCTGATGGCAATCACACACTCACTAAGGATGTGCTCCTTGAATCGTCTCCACTATGGACACGCATCCACTGGCGAACTCTCGAATCAGCCTACAACAAATCACCATATTTCCAGTATTACTCAGCAGAATTTGCTGAAATCATTCTCAATCCGCCTGACCTGCTGCTCGAGTTCAACTTTCAGCTTATCAGACTATGCTGCAATCTGCTGAAATTTGATCCTGTCATCCGCATGACAGAACTATTTGAAAAAGAGACCAGTACCATTGACCTGCGACATAGGATTCTGGACAAGAAAAATCCGGAACACTCATCAGGCATCAGCAAATTGGATCCTTATATCCAGGTTTTCTCCGACCGCCATCCTTTTATTGCCAACCTGAGCATTGTGGACCTGTTGTTCAACCTGGGGCCTGAAGCAACTGCATACATCGAAAAACACAGGCCCGATCCTTCACTGCTTATGCCACAGGGTACTCAATCCTGACATGGTAGATACTCAGCAGTTTCTTTTTCAGGATTTTTTTAATGATCGTAATATCCTTCAGTGTCAGTTCGCTGTTGATGAACTGCCCGTTTTGCAACTGGCTGTCGATTATGCCATCTACCATCCCGTTGATTTGTTGCTCATCTGGAGATTTCAGCGATCTGGATGCGGCCTCAACCGAATCGGCCATCATTAATATAGAAGTTTCCTTGGAGTATGGCACTGGTCCCAGGTACCTGAATGCTGAATCATCAACCGGATTTATCGGTGATGATGCTTTGTAAACATTATAAAAATATTGGGTAAAACGCGTACCATGATGCGTACGAATAAAATCAATCACAATTTCGGGCAACTTGTGCTGGCGGGCCTTTTCAATTCCCCTTATCACATGGCTGATAATAATCCTGGCACTCTCCTCGCTTGAGAGCTCATCGTGTGGATTTAAATTACCGGATTGATTCTCAATAAAATACAAAGGCATGTCCATTTTGCCAATATCATGATACAAAGCACCTGTGCGCGTGAGCAACGAATTTGCCCCTACGGCTGTTGCGGCATCTTCAGCAATATTGCTTACCATAAGCGAATGCTGAAATGTGCCGGGAGCTTTGAGCGACAATTCACGTAGTAGCCGTGAATGTGTGTCGGATAATTCGATAAGCGAAACATCCGTCACCATGCCGAATACCCTTTCAAATACGAAGATCAGCGGATAGCTGAAAAGTGTGAGCAATGCACTGATACCAAACAGAACGAAATTGAACCGGTATATACCTGTCAGTGAGGCATCCTGCAACAGGGTCATTCCAAGATAAATCATTGAATAGGTGATAAATATCCAAAATGAGGTCATGAAAAACTGCGAACGCCGTGTAAGATTTGTCACCGAAATGATCGTTAAAATCCCTGCAATAAGTTGCATATAAAGGAATTCGAAACTATTGGGCACAATAAATCCCAGGATAATTATTGTGATGATATGCACGAACAAAGCAAGCCGGGTATCATAAAATGTTCTCACAATGATAGGTACCAGGCACAATGGCACGGCATTGAGCCACGTCACATCCCGGTTGACAATAAAAGTGGTAACCGACACCATGATTGTAATAAGTGAGAGCAGCAGGACGATATTGCGGTTTCGGACAAAAATATCGCGCCTGAAAGTGATCATGAACAGGGCAAATACCAGCAGAGCTGCCGAAATAAGAATCACCTTCCCGGCCATCGACATGCGGTAATCTGAAGACTTCCCCATGCGTGCCTCGTATTCATTGCGGTACGATTCAAGCACCTTGTACTTTTCTTCGGTCACCAGTTCGCCGTTGGAGATGATCTTCTCCCCTTTCTGCACCATGCCGCGGGTAATTGATACATTTCTTAAAGCCTGATCACGCTGCTCATTGCTGAGTGTTTCATTAAAAAATACGTTGTGCGCAATGCATTCCTGCAAGAGTTGCAGCATCAATCCATGATTTGGCATCGGGCTGTTGCCAAGCTGACGTGTAATGTAGTCATTGGCCGTTCTGACGGTAAAAAAATGTGAAATCGGCAGTATTGAAGCCACATTCCCTCGCAATAGGGCAATCCTGAATGTATTGTCCTTTTTCTCGATTTCATCGGTCATTTCAATGATTCCGCGGGCGAACAAGGTATCGATGATCTGCTGACCTGCCGTGCGCCACTGCTCAGTCAGGAGCTTACTGTCGGCTCCGTTTTTCTTTTCCCATTCCTCATCGAAACGGCTCAGAAACTTATCCCGCTGACTGTTTGCCACTTCCTGGTCGTACCTGAAAAATAAATACGAATTATTCAGAATGCCACGCCTTTCGCGCTGAAGCTCAGCATCTGATTTCTTTACAGCAAAATCAAACGGAGCGATAAGTTCATCATGCTGCCATGGTTTGCCTTTTTGATATTCTGATTTCAGTTTACCCTGCCGCGGAAAGATATTCACAAGAATTATCAAAACCAGCAGGAAAAGCAGCACTTTATTCAAGTCGTAATAGTATTTTCCTAAGCCGTTAAACCTGAATTTCATAAACAGGAAATTTTCACCCACGAATATAGATAAATTTGGCAGTAAAGCTTCAAACTGTAACTTTGCTAATGAAAAGTATTGTTAAAAAACACATTCAATGATAGGAAAATGCCCGCTCAGCCTTGTTCCTCTCAGGCTCGAACCCTCTGACAGGTCTGAAATGGTGAGCCAGTTGCTCTTTGGCGAAAGCTACCAGGTAATAGATGAACTCAAAGGCTGGCTGCTTGTTAAGGTTCTTCACGACGGCTATGAGGGCTGGATGGACAAAAAGCAGTCGCTTGCTCCTGAATTTAGTCAGGCTGTGAGCGAAATTTCCGGGGTCATACATGTCGTTGCCGGAACTACTGCACCCGCCTACCGGGCCGGCAGCGAGAATCCGGTGATCCTTTGTAAAGGAAGTGTGTTGCCGCAGTTGCGTGACAAAAAGTTTTCGCTTGGCGGGCAGGAATATCTTTTCGAGTCGGCAACCCGGGAAATTCCTGAATCTGCGCAGCCGGGCAAAATTCTTACAACCGCAATGGAATACCTTTATACACCATACCTGTGGGGTGGCCGAAGCCCTTTCGGCATTGATTGTTCAGGTTTTACGCAAATGGTTTTCAGGCTCTGCGGAATTGCATTAAAAAGGGATGCCGCATTACAGTGCCAGGAAGGAGAGATAATAAGTTTCATCAACGAAGCGCAGCCCGGCGACCTTGCTTTTTTCGAAAATGCTGCAGGAAACATCACCCATACCGGCATCCTTACCGGCACCGGCAAAATCATTCATGCTTCGGGATGGGTTCGTATTGACCCTATTGATCATCATGGAATATTCAATCATGAAACCGGACAGTACACCCACACACTCCGGCTTGTAAGAAGAATAGCAAAATAGCGGCAACATTACCAACAAGCATCTTCATTCCTTTGACAAACCCTGCTTTTCGACCATCAGAAGAGCAAAAAAATCAACCATTTTGTTAATAAAAGTTAATAAAATGATAATGATTGTTTTCGGCGGACTCTGTAAATTGCACGAAGTAAAATATTCAACCACCTAACCATCAAATCTATGAAAATCAAGAATCTTCTGTTTCTGACATTTGCACTTTTATGGTCAGTTATGCTGACTGCACAGGTGACAACGTCAGGTATGAACGGCAAAGTAACCGGTATAAACGGTGAAAGTTTGCCAGGTGCTACTGTTATTGCCGTACACACTCCCTCTGGAACCCAGTATGGCACTGTAACTAATGCGGACGGCCGCTTTATGATAGGCAACATGCGTGTTGGGGGCCCTTACAAGGTAACCTTCTCATATGTTGGATATGATAATCAAGAAAAAGATAACATTATCCTAAGTTTGGGGAATGTTGCGAATATTGATATCAACCTTTCAGAAAAAGCTACACAAATCAGCGGTGTTGTTGTTAGAGCTTTGCGGAGTGAAGTCATTAATTCTGACCGTACTGGAGCCTCTACGAATGTTTCGAACGATTTATTAAATGCTGTTCCTACTGTTTCACGTGGATTAAGAGATATAACTAAATTAAGTCCATTTGCAAGTATTTCAGGCAGTGGAACCTCTTTCGCAGGCATGAACAACAGGTACAACCAATTTGCAATAGACGGTTTAGTTAATAATGATGTATTCGGACTGTCGAGTTCTGGAACAAACGGTGGCCAAACAGGCATTGAACCAATCAGCCTAGATGCTATTGAAGAATATCAGATTAATATAGCACCTTATGATGTTAGGCAAGGAGGTTTCACAGGTGGCGGTATCAATGCTGTCACAAAGAGTGGCACGAATGATTTTCATGGCACTGTTTACTTCTATGGTAATAATCAATCCCTTGTCGGTCAAAATAATCCTGCGGATGATACGAAATCAAAATATCCTGAATACAAGGATTTCCAGACTGGTTTGTCATTAGGTGGGCCAATTGTAAAGAATAAATTGTTTTTCTTCTTAAATGCTGAAATAGATCGTTCCCGTTCTCCACTAGGCTCTGCTCCCGGAACTTCCTCGTCCAATATTACTATTGAGGAAGTTGATAGAGTACTTGCAGTGCTGAAGAGAGTAGCACCTAATTATGATCCGGGTGATTATAATAACATCGTTGATGAAACAAATAGTAATAAATTCCTTGCAAAGATCAATTACAATATAAATAATAAACACAAACTTGTGTTGCGGCATAGTTATACATATGGTGAAAATACTGATAATAGCCGCACTGCAAATGCCCTTCGTTTCTATAACAACGGACAGTATTTCCCAAGTACTACAAACTCAACAGGTCTTGAGTTAAACAGTATGTTTTCTAACACTATAACAAATAAGCTCTCACTAGGTTATACCACAGTGCGTGACGATAGAGATCCTCTAGGTGCTGCATTTCCGACCGTCTTAGTAAATTTATCCTCTGGCAGATCCATTACGCTGGGTAGCGAATACTCATCAGTTGCTAATCAATTGGATCAGAATAACTTATCACTTACTGATGATATAACCTTCTATAAAGGCAAACATACTATTACTGCAGGTGCGCATTTGGAATCTTACAAATTCTACAACCTTTTTGTCCAGAACATATACGGAAGCTATGCATATAATTCTTTAGAAAACTTTGAGACAATAGGTACAACTGAAGAAGTGGCTCCTACATATTATGCGAAAAGTTATTCATTTCAAACCGACGACGATCCATCACAGGCAAACGGAGCCGCAGAATTTAATGCATACCAGTTAGGTTTTTACGGACAAGATGAAATACGAGTCAAAAACAACTTTGTATTAACTGCAGGTTTGCGTCTTGACATCCCAATGTTCCCTGATAAACCAATGAATAATGCAGACTTTGACTCTGCCTATGCATCAAAAAACATTGCAACAGGTACTTTACCTGACACAAAAATCATGTTTTCTCCTCGTTTAGGCTTTAACTGGGATGTTTTTGGGGATAAATCACTGCAAGTTAGGGGTGGTACTGGTTTGTTTACAGGAAGGGTTCCGTTTGTTTGGGTTTCAAACCAGTTCACTAACAATGGGCAACTTAATGGCACCTATTCGGTTGGCAGTACTTCATCCAGCGCAACTCCTATCTCGAACCCTTCGGGAATGACTTTTAATGCCGATCCTTATGATCAGCCATTTGCAGAAGACCTAGGAAAGAAAGCAGGCAGAGGAGCAATCAACGTAATTGATAAAAACTTTAAATTTCCTCAGGTTTTCCGTTCGAACATTGCAGTGGATAAGAGTTTGCCCTGGGGAATCATTGCAACTTTTGAGGCTATTTTTAATAAAACGTACAACAATATAAACTTTACTAACATAAACAGGCAAGAAACAGCAGATTTCTCATTTTCTGGAGTAGATAAGCGCCCCAGATATTCCACCACAAGCACAAATCCTACCAACAAAGGATACAACAGTGCAGCACGGCTTGATCCAAATTATGATGAAATCATTTATTTGCAGAATACAAACAAGGGTTACTCCTATAATTTAGCTCTGCAGATGCTAAAACAGCTTGATCATGGTTTCACCGCATCTGTCGCCTATAGTTATGGCCATTCTGAAGATCTGAACTCCGGTACATCTAGTGTTGCTTATTCAAACTGGAGATATGTTAATCAAGTTAATGGGTTAAACAACCTTGACGTATCAATATCCAATTACGATGTTGCATCACGTGTGATGGCATTCGTAAACTACAAACTTGAGTATCTGGACGGTAAACTCTCAACCCAGGTAGGTCTCTTTTATAATGGGCAATCTGGACAACCATTATCATATATTTATAATGGAGATATGAATTATGATGGCACCTCAAATGACCTATTGTACATCCCTGCCTCAAGTTCAGAAATCAACCTAGTGGACTACACGAAAAAAGTTGATGGAAACAATGTAACTGTTACAGCTGCAGAACAATGGACAGCACTTGATGCTTATATTCAAGGTGATAAATATCTATCTGCACACAGAGGAGAGTATGCAGAGCGTAATGGTGCACGGTTACCTTTTCAACATCAGTTTGATTTCAGGATATTACAGGAATTTAAAGTAAAAACCGGCAATGTTACTAACAAGTTCCAGGTATCACTTGATATTCTTAATGTTGGTAATTTGATAAATAAAACATGGGGGCGTCAGTATCTGGCTTCTAACCTAGCCTGTACTCTTATCGATTACAAAGGCTTGTATGATGCTGACTCAGATCCAGCAGTCTATGACTATTCATCAAATACTCCAACCTTTACCTACACAGGAAGTTCTCTGGTAGGAAACTTACCATATTCTGCAAGCGATCTCTATTCGAGGTGGCGGGCACAAGTTGGAATTCGTTATATCTTCTAGCAAGATTATCCCTTTCATAGTAGAGGCTGTCTCAAAGCCATGAGGCAGCCTCTTTCATTTGGATACCTTATAGAATGTATACTCAAATATTGAATCTCAGGAAGTAGTAGACTTTTGAGACATCCCCATATTTGCAGTAATGTAATTTGTCATACTAATCATGGAAATCCTGGGCTACCGATGCCGATGCAAGTTCAGCCTTACGGCTTTTCAACTGTGAACTGAGCAGCATAATAGCCAGCGAAATGATGGCGATGCTTAAAAAAGCAAAGTGATAACCATTTAGTCTGATGGTTCTGGAGGCGATCATTATGCCTATAAGCGCAGCGCCGGTCATCTGCCCGATACTCAGAAACAAGGTAAGTATTCCCTGCCCCAAAGCCCTGTCAGCCGGCCTCACTTCGTTAAGCATAATATAACGCATGGATGAACCCTGGAGCATTGAGGTCCCAAAGCCGATGAGAACGCTGCCTGTATAAAAATTAACAAGTGTATTGCCTGAGAAGTATAGAAAAACCAAACCAACTGCTGACAGAAACAAACCTGACATTACAATAAGCCTTGAGCCTACTTTGTCCACCATTCTTCCTGACAGCGGCGATCCTATAGCAATGGCAATAACAAACGGAATAAGCATAAAACTGGCTTTTGATGGAGACACGCTGTATGCATCCACTGCCATTTCAGGGACAAATACTGTGACCGACTGTACGAGTCCGGCTGCAACAGCAACAATCCCGATGATCCTGATCTGCTTTACATCAAACAACTGAATTTTGATGACAGGCGAGGGTGATCTGAGCTCTACAGCAATGAATAAGATCAACGCGGCAATGGTAGTTATAAAGAACGGGAATGTATTACCTGCTATCAGGGCACTTATTCCTTTTGAAGGATCAATATTGTTGATTCCATAGGCGAAGGATGCAAGCAAAACAGCAATCAGCCCCATGCCTTGCCAGTCAAAGTGAGTGTTTTCGGTAAGTGAATGTGAAGGAAGCAGCTTCCAGGAATAGTAGATGATTACCAAAGCAATGGGAAGATT
>Ga0116170_10004483_pt1 | contig 12745 bp, 10 predicted proteins | sample AD_JPNHW1_MetaG_FD_89797 | JGI IMG/M metagenome (GOLD analysis project Ga0116170, IMG submission 89797) | Active sludge microbial communities of municipal wastewater-treating anaerobic digesters from Japan - AD_JPNHW1_MetaG | ecosystem: Engineered > Bioreactor > Anaerobic > Digestate | place... | reverse complement strand
CATCCGTATAAGTGACATCGGTAGGTTTAATGATTGAATCAATCGGATTTGGCATGTCTTTTATGAAGAAGATATCACAAAGTCTTTCTTCAATTCGATCCGTTACCATTCTCAATAAATAACGCGAATCTTCATATCCATACATCGAAAATAAACCGGAAGTTGTTTCGTTTGGTTTTACCTGCCCGTTTACTTCAGTAAATGCATTCTTAAAATTGATTACATTAGCATCCACCCAATAAGGAACTCCGAGAGAAATTGTTTTATATCCCTTCAAGCGTAATATTCCGGGAAGATGTTGATACATATCTTTCCCACGTAATGTATTTGGTGGAAATATCACATGCGTTGTGAGCGGAAGTTTCCCTGTTAAAATCGCTGTCTCGGATCCCATCGATTTAGAAGCATTGGTAAAATTGTTCTGGCTCAGCAACGAGCTTTCTGCCAACACATCCAGAAACGGAGTAGTCTCTCGTTCATATCCATACACAGACATATTATCCGCATTAACACCATCCGAGCTCAGTAAAATAATATTTGGATAAGAACCGGAAACCAAAGATATTTCTCCCGGATTGTTTCCACCGGTATTGACCTCAGGATTATATGAAGCCGCCACAGAAATAATCGAAACACCAATCAAGCCAAGAGATGCGATGATTCTTCCCCGATATTCGAATAAACGGCTCACTTTTTCTTGAGGCTGTTCAATCTTCTTCAATATTCTCCAAAAAACAAACACAAAAAGATGAATATATATAATCTTTCCTACAATGTCTGAGTTAGAGATACCGAATTTAAAAAATGTATAGGTAAAATTATCGATTAAGATGAGAACCAAACAAGCCAAAATAAAAGCCGCCGGAGTATTGTAAAGGTAACGATAAAAATTCGGAACTTTTTTGGTATAGAGAGCATCCAACAAGAAAAGAACGAGTAATCCAGCTAACGCAAATACCGTCAAAATAAACGCTGAATTGAACATGATTTTCAGCTTTTCCCCGAAGGGTAAAACATCCATGAAAGAGGGTTTGGTTACAAAAAAAAGCCATTCCATAAAGAGATATAAATAAGCCGCAAGAATCGTATTGACAGCCCCATATGCTAACGGTCGTCTTCGTTCTTTCAGAAAATGACCGATTTGGTTTAATATCCCGGTTATTGTCTGTTGCCATAATGCAAAGATACCGACATGCTTATTTTGTTTTTTTTCTGGGACTACAACCTTGACAAGAAACCATATGAAGCAACTTATCAATAATCCCAATCCGATCCCAGCCCATTTGCGACTGATCAGATAAGGCTTACTATAAATAGAATATTGATGATTTTCTAAATCGAAACGATAAGGCTCTCCCGTATCCGTTGATACTGATGCCTCATCCTTGATAATGATTTCGATATATGAATCTTTATTGTCTTCCGGTCGGACAAATTCCGTCGAGACGAAACTCAATACTCTTTGATCTTCCAAAATCAGAATAGTTGACGGATCGTAGATCGTCTGATCGATGTTGTACTGAACTTTGCATGAGTTCTCTTCACAGCTTATCTGTTCGGGTTTAATTTCAGTCTTCTGATAAAAAATCGACGCTCCGGGCTTGATCAAAACAACCAAGCAAAAAACAATCGCAAGAATATAAATAATTGTGACCAGATAACTTAATATTTTTTTCATGAAAATCCTATCAACGAATTTTGAAAATCAATCTTTATTTTCTTCTCTAAATTATTCACGCACCCGAAATAAATACAGAATCCTGTCGCTGTCTTCCACAGGCTGCTTTTCCATTATTTGAAAATCCCTTTCAAATGATGCTTCAAATCCGGATTCGGAATAGTCGGTGAAAATATCTTCCCGCGTTTTGAGTAAGGTTTGTACTTGTGAATCCTGCTTTGGAACAAATTCGATAATCAGATAAGTACAGCACTTTGCCAGCCATCTTGATATCATTTCAAACGGTAAATTATTCGAGATCGCCAAATGATGAATCAACGCAAGCGCCATAACGCAATCCGGAATTTGCCGGTCGGTGATAGTCCCTCGTTCTTGATTGGCAAAACCAATCGCTGGACTCGGATTCGTCAAATCCATCACCAGCGGAAGGATATGCTTTTGCCCTTTCTTACAATCCTGATAGTTCCTTTCCACCGCAATCGGATCGATATCAAAAGCAACTACTTCTGCCCCAGCTTGGACCGCTATTTTGGAATACCTACCATCATTTGCCCCCAAATCCCAAACCGTTTTTGGCTGAATTTTATGCAAATAGTCGGTGATGATTTGTCCTTTGCTTCGGATGGCTTTCTCAGAATAATTTGTCTCGGAATAATAATTTCCCCATTCCGTTTGAATTTTCTTCAGATTGATTTTTTCCGTCGATCGAATTAACCCTTCGATCAACGCAATCAGTGCCGATTTTCTTACTGTGGCTTCCCGAATCGGTTTATTCTGTTTTCCATCATCGGCGTGTTTTTCTGAAGCTTTCGCATGCCACGTTATATGCTGAAGAGCGGTAAATCCGCCTTTTCCATGTAACAGCTTTGCCGCCAGATCCAACGGGATTCCGTCTATATAAACTCGCATCAGTTGAGACAATCGAATATCGACTTCCGCCATTAAGAGTAAAGACGCCAGAAAATGTTTACAAAATTGTTGATAGGCTACCCAGGGTGTTCCTTCTTGATAATCATCAAAGGATAAGGTATCAATCAATTTCGCATTTGCATCTTGAAATTGAATATTATAAGCACTGGCATCTTTCAATGTCATGTTATATTCAAGCGCTATCCGCTGTATTTTTAGGGTGACCAGTGCTGCGTCTTTATATTCGCCGAAAGACCATTCATATGGATACGAGATAAAAGGGATCTTTTGCGGTCGAATAATTTTATAGGCGCCCTCTTCTAAATCTTCCGATGCGATTTCTTCATGAGAAATCAGGAACCCTTCTTTTATCAGGCGGCTATATAACCCTGACCCCATTAATGTTTCGTATTGCTTTTGATATCTTCGATTGATTTGCCGATAGATTATTTGATCCTTCTGATATATGAATCCGGAAGGATCTCGAAATGATCCTCTGTCTTTCATTTTTTGTCTTGTTCCAAATCCGTTTGTTCTGCCTTTTCCTGTTTATTGAGTTTCCTTCTGATTTTATCCTTTAGCGCAAATAAAAATCCACCCGCTACTGCTATTCCTGCAATAATCGCTTGCAATAGCATGCTCCCCGTTCCCGGATCTAGATAATTCCTTGGAGCCATTAAGTATGCAATTCTGATCAACATGTCTCTTTCCCTTCCGTCTCACCGGCATTCAATTGATTTTATCTTTAAAATGCTTCTCTTGTTTCAAATTATAAACAAAATTGTAGCCTAAAAAATATTAAATTTTGATTATATAAAATTTTCAAATTCCAAAAGCCGAATCAGATCGGATATCCTTATGAGAAACATCGAATGGGAGAAATTTCAATTTGAAAAATTTTGAAGTTACTATATACTTAGACCGATATGTCCGGATTCTAATGACATTTTTTACAATAACAGGGTCAGAAAATCTTTTCAAAATCAATCGGATTTTACGATCATAGGACGTAAGAAGCCTCTACTATTGATGAGAAATTCGATTTATATGATCACTAAGTCTATGGAAATAGCATTTTTCCATCAGTTTTGTTTTATTTAATTTTGATTCCATGATAAAATCATGCGGCAATATAAAACACATGCTTTCCGATCTTTTTGCTGCGTGCAACCCGATAAGGTTGTGACTAAAAAGAAATTGACGAAAGCAGAGGCTTAAACGCAAAAGGAGTTTTTATTATGACCAGTGTTATTTCCATGAAAGCATTATTGGAAAGTGGTGTCCATTTTGGACATCGAACAAACAAATGGCATCCCGCCATGCGTCCTTACATTTTTACCGAACGGAACGGGATCCATATTATTGATTTACAGCAGACCGCAAAAAGTATCAACACAGTTTATCCGTTGGTGCGGGACACCGTACAATCTGGAAAAGAAATCCTTTTTGTCGGGACAAAACGTCAGGCACAGGAGACAATCCGGGATGAAGCGATTCGTTGCGGAATGCCTTATGTAACCGAACGATGGCTGGGTGGCACATTAACAAACTGGGCAACAATTTACCAGCGTATCAATGAGCTTGAAAAGCTGGAGAAGATGAAAGAAACCGGGGAGATTAACAAGCTCACTAAAAAAGAAGGCTTGATGATCGAGCGTGAAATTGCTCGTTTGGAACTTCGACTCAGCGGTTTAAGAAACATGAAAACCTTACCGGGGTTGCTTTTCGTCATTGATGTTATGCGTGAGGCAACAGCAATTCATGAAGCCAATCTTAAGAATATTCCCGTCATCGCAATGGTCGATACCAATTGCGATCCGACCAATGTTGACTATGTCATCCCCTCCAATGATGATGCCATTCGGGCAATCAAATTGATCGTCAGCAAAATCGCCGACGCTGTGATTGAAGGAAAAGCTTTACGCGGTGAAGGTAATTTCGATGAAGGATCCTTCTCAGATGATTCTAAGCCTAATAATGCCAAACACTTGTATAACGATACCGGAGACATGGAAGATGAAGATTTATTCGGAGCATCGACATTGGCAAAATTAGGTAACATGAAAGCGGTTAAGCAGGATGTTGACGACAATTCGGATAGCAGTGAATATGATGAAAGCGCAGAAGAGGAATAATTAAATGGGCACAGTCAGTACAGATCTTATTAAACAATTACGTGAAAGCACCGGTGCAGGCATTCTTGAATGTCGAAAAGCACTGGAAAACGCAAACGGCGATCTGAAAGCAGCAATGGAATCCTTACGAGAAAAAGGGCTTGCAACGGCATTAAAACGATCCAGTCGAGCCGCTTCAGAAGGTGTCATTGAAGTTTATACTCACGGTGGCGGTCGAGTTGGTGTTATGTTGGAATTGAATTGTGAGACCGATTTTGTCGGCCGTTCGGAATCGTTTCGTTACTTGGCTCATGAATTAGCCTTACAGATTGCCGCATCTTCTCCGCTTTATATCAGTGACGAGGATATCCCGCAAAGTGTTTTGGATAATGAAGCAAAAATAGCCGAAGCCAAAGCTCGCGAAGAAGGAAAAAGTGAAGCGATTATTCCGAAGATTGTGGAAGGTTACTTGAAAAAATATAAAGACGAAGTTGTCTTATTAAATCAAATTTACATTCGCGATGAATCCATCAAGGTTCAAGATTTAATCAATCAGAATATAGCTGCTTTAGGTGAAAATATCATTGTCAGACGGTTTGCGCGTTATGCGTTGGGTGAATCATCCGATATGGACGAAGCAGAATAATCATTCCAACTTTATCAATATAAACTTTAGAAAACCGGTTTTTAATTGGGGAAACCGGTTTTTTTTTATAATTACCGAAAACATTCATAGAAACTTGAAACAGTTACCTCGAAAAGCAGAGTATAATGGTCAATAATAAGCCGAAAGCGAACGAAAGACATGATTCCCGAAATCAAAGACCTTTGCACATTTGCCGAACAGGCCGGAGTGATCACCGTCGATGGATTTGGTAAAACACACCAAGTCACTCAAAAAGGAATCCAGGATCCAGTTACCGAAATCGATCAGAAATCCGAAAATTTCCTTATTCGACAAATCAATCATTTCTATCCGGGGCATACCATTCTCAGCGAAGAAAGCGGTCTTCATAACGGAACGATAACCGCTGCGGAACATGTTTGGTATTTGGACCCGTTGGATGGGACAATGAACTATTCACATGGTGTTCCTTTTTACAGCATCTCCATCGGTTATGCATTCAAAGGGGAGCTGGTATTGGGAGTTATCTACGATCCGATGCGACACGAATGCTATTGCGCCGAAAAAGGAAAGGGTTCCTATTTAAACGGTACAAAAATACAGGTTTCACGGGAAACGGATTTGCGCTATGCCTTGCTTGCTACGGGATTCAATATGAAGATTCCGGAAACGGGAAGAGATAATTTCCCTCTGTTCAAGCATTTTATGCAAACTACAGCGGGTGTACGAAGGATGGGTTCGGCTGCTTTGGAAATAGCTTACACTGCGGCGGGCAGGCTGGATGGAATGTGGGAAATGCATTTATCGGCATGGGATGTCGCCGCCGGATTTGTTATCGCGCAGGAAGCGGGCGCTGTGGTTAGTAATCTCAAAGGCGATCCGAATTGCTTTCATGTGCCATTTGAATTTTTGATTGCCAATCCGATTCTTCATCCTTTGTTGTTAAAAGAAATCGAACTGATGATAGAATCGAAACAGACAGAATGAAAATTGATCGAACGTTTTTGCGAAATTTGATTCTCTACGGAATTATCGGTGCGATCAGCGCTGGTTTTGATGCGTTTATTTTCTATCTGCTTTTTGACAAATTGGCGATCAACAAATTTGTTGCCAATGTAATCAGCGTACATTTCGGTATTTTTTTAAGTTTTTTCCTCAATAGTTTTTATAACTTCAAGAAAACAGACAAAATGGGCAAGCGATTCTTCTCTTTTTATTTAACAGGATTATTCGGGCTCGGCTTATCCACATTGATTCTTTATGCCGGTGGAAGATTAAGAATCGATGTTATGGCCACCAAAGTCTTTTCCGTTGTTTTTGTAGCGCTGGTCCAATTTATAATCAACCGAGCTGTTGCGTTCGGCGACAAATAAAAAATTTGATGAAATTCATTTGAGAAATTTTCATGAACAGAACCGAAATATTGCTCGGTATACTGGCGGGATTATTTATTTCACAGAAGATCCGTGTCCCTTTACCGATATGGCTGATATTTCTGCTTTTGTTCGCTGTTTTGGCTGTATTCTGTGGAAAGAAATCTTCAAAATACGTTCTTGATCAACCGGTAAAAAAAGCTGCGATGATTGCTTTGACGGCTGCTTTCTGCTGCCTCGGCGGATTGCGCGGATCATTGACAAATCAACCACTCCCTTCCGGACATTTATCCGAAGTCTCCGGTGAAGAAGTTTCTTTTAAAGGGATCATCAGCCGTCCCGTGACACGATCAGATTCACAGACACGGTTGCGGATTCGTTTGGTTCGGAATGAAGATTCGGATTCTGACCCCGATCGGGGAGAATGTATTGCGGTTCTCAATTCTTTGACAAATTCTTTTGAATATGGGGATCTTCTTTCCGTCCGCGGAAAATTGACAAAACTCGACACCTCTACCCCAAATTCTTACGGGAGTTATCTGGAGCGATCGGGTATATCCGGAATTTTGTATAATCCCGAAATCGAATTGATTGCAAAACAACAAGGGAATCCGATTCTCAATAGAATCTTTCGCCTTCAATCCTATTTGTTGCAAAAAACTTATGATATATTCCCGGAACCTGAGAATTCGTTGATGGCGGGGATATTGTTGGGAGACAAGAGTCGTATTCCGACGGAAATCGAAGAAGCATTTCAAAACACGGGAACCGCTCATATTATCGCAATCAGCGGAATGAATTTTTCCGTTTTGATCTGGATGCTTTTATCCGTCTTACGGGCGTTTCATAAACGCTGGTGGACACCATTAATCCTATTGCCATTTATTTTCTTCTATACGATTCTTACCGGAGCGAACCCGGCAATCGTCCGAGCCGGAATTATGGGAGGAATTGCCTTGATCGGAATGAGCATCGGCAGAGAGAAGGGAGGAGTTGATTCATTGCTTTTATCCGTCGCTGTAATGGCGATGTTTCAACCGAAAATTCTTTTTGACGTGGGCTTTCAGTTATCGGCTACGGCAACTCTGGGAATTTTGATTTTTAATCCGCCGTTGAATAGTCTGATCGAAAAAGGATTTACAGCAATTCATCTGAAAAACAATGTCCAAAAAATTCTTCTGGATACGCTGAACGAAATATTGATCACTTCATTTTCCGCCCAGATATTTACTACTTGGATTATTGCTGCATCATTTCATCAATTCGCAATATTTTCCTTGATTGTCAATATGCTTATCGCCCCGTTTCAAAACCTGATCATGGTCGGAGGTGTGTTTGCGCTATTCCTTTCAATACTATCCGAATCGCTGGGAAAAATTGCTGGCCTAATCGTTGATCCTTTACCGGCATTAACCATCCGAATAATCTGCTTTTTCGGAAAATTTGACTGGGCATCTCAATACAGCGATCTTTCGAATTCGGCTGCCTGGATCATTATTTTTTCAATCCTGACCGTTTGGATCAATCGAAATCGCTGGATTCGACAAAAGAAGGAAACTCTGATCCGAGCCGGCATAACCGTTCTTGCGCTTTTTACCCTTGTTTGCTGGCGGCAGGTTTTAGCAAAAACGGATCACCGACTTCATCTGACTTTTACCGGCGGCACCAGTACGAGCTCTATCTTGATTCGCCTGCCAGAATCTCAAAAAATTCTGGTGGCAAATGGAGTTACAAATTTTCAAGCCCAAAATCTTCTGAAAAAGAGCCCCTTTGACCCGGCAGATTATGCCGCTGCAATTTTGGATTTCCAGGAAGAGTGGATGACAGACGAATACCTGAGGAGTGATGATGAAAAGCCTGAATGGTTGATTCTCAACGGAAAGAATCGAAGTTTATCCGCCGAACAAACAAACCCAACGGCTTTCTTCTTGAACGAAGGATTTCAACTCCGAACGGATCCGTTTATTCTCACTTTGCAACAAGAATATCTCAAGCGAAAAAGGTGGATAATAAGCTACCGATCTTTGACAATTGATATCCCAAACGGTATCCCGCTTCATCGAATCGACACCTTGAACGATCCGAACCCTTCCGTTTCAATAATTCTGTTAGGGAAGAAAGACAATGAAAAGGAATGGGAAGAATATTTATCACAAACCTATTGTCATGGTTCCTCCTGTTCGGGGAAACCTATTTTATTGAGTACGAATGAATACGGAACAATCGAAGTTATTTCCGACGGGGACAAAATCTGGCTGGTTCGACAAACTTCTTAACCATAAGTTTCGTATCGATCCCATAGTGTTAAGAGAATCGTCTATTTATTAATTCTTTCCATAAAATTTACGAAAAGCCGAAAACTTTTACAAAAATTTACTCTGTAAACAGACCCTTTAATCGTATTTTTTTGATAGAATCAATCTATACAAAAGAAAGAGTGAAGGGAGGATAATATGTTGCCCCTTGATAATGTATTGGCAGTCATTCTCGGCGGTGGCCGAGGGACCAGGTTGTTTCCTCTTACGCAATTGCGCTCAAAGCCGGCGGTACCGATCGCAGGTCAGTATCGGTTAATTGATATCCCCATCAGTAATTGTATTAATTCCGGAATTTTTAAGATTGCGGTCTTAACCCAATTCAACTCCGTCTCCCTTCACAGACACATCTTGGATACTTATCAGTTTGATCGGTTTCATTCCGGATGGGTTCAAATTTGGGCAGCGGAACAACGGACAGATAATAATGATTGGTATCAGGGAACCGCGGATGCGGTTCGAAAACAATTGAGTGAGATTATCTCATCTCGAACGGAATATGTTCTGATCTTATCCGGTGATCATCTGTATCGTTGTAATTACGCGGATATGCTCCAATTTCATTTAGACCACCATGCGGATGTGACGATCGCCACTCAACCCGTGCATAAGGATGAAGCGGATCGCTTCGGTATTTTGAAGCGCGATTCCGAATTCAAAATCAATGATTTTAAGGAAAAACCAAAAGACCCCGAAGTTCTTAAAGAATTGGTCAGTCTGGATGACGAAGAACGACCTTATCTGGGCTCTATGGGCATTTATCTGTTCAATAAAGATCTGTTGGTCGGCTTACTGAATGCGCTGGATTATTCCGACTTCGGCAAGCATATTATCCCTTATGCAATTGAAAAATATGATGTTTACGGCTGGACCTTTGATGACTACTGGGAAGACATCGGGACAATTCGCTCATTCTATGAAACAAATTTAATGCTGACGGAAGATCATCCGAAATTCAATTTTTACGATCCGAAGCATCCGATTTATACCTTAAACAAGACTATGCCGACGACGAAAATTGAAAATACCGAAATTAAAAACGCTCTGATTGCGAACGGCTGCATGATTAAAGCGAACAGCATCGAACATTCCATTATCGGCTTACGCAGTATGATTGATGTCGGAACTACAATCAAAGATTCTATTTTGATGGGCGTTGATGATGATGTTTTCGAAAAGAGTGCTAACGACTCTAAGTATTTTGATATCCCGTTGGGAATCGGAAAAAATTGCCATATTGAGCAAGCTATAATTGATAAAAATGCCCGTATTGGTGATAATGTCATCATTAAACCCTTCCCGCCCCATATTGAATTGGACGATGCGGATCCCATTAAGAAATATTATGTACGTGACGGGATTGTTATCATTCCCAAAAATACCAGTATAAAATCCGGCACGGTAATCACTCCGTAAATACAACCTTTGATTAGAAATAAACGGGCGCTTGAAGCGCCCGTTTATTTTCTGAGATTTATTTCACTCGAATAACTTTAATTCAGAAGCAATGGGATGAAATGACTTCCGATGATACTTACAAGGACCGTATTTTTCCAATGCCTCCTGATGAAATTGCGTACCATACCCTTTATGGTGTTCGAATCCATATTGCGGAAATTCTTCGGCACAGTTTTCAACCATCCAATGATCCCGGCAAACTTTTGCCAGGATAGAAGCCGCCGCAATACTGTAAGAGCATTCATCTCCTTTGATGATGGATTTCTGCGGCATCATTTGGCGGAATAATTGGACATAATCAATCAGTAAGTACTGCGGCAGCGGTTGAAGTTGAGCGATTGCTCGGTTCATTGCCAGTCGTGTAGCCGGCAAAATTCCCATGGAATCAATTTCCCAATTTGAAGCGGATCCCACTGCCCAGCCGATCGCATAATCGATGATCACCCGGAATTTTTCTTCGCGAGTTTCCGGCGTCATTTGTTTGCTGTCACGTACGCCGTCCAAAATAACAGGTAGATTTTCATCCACCGGGAAAATGACCGCCCCCGCCATAACCGGACCAGCCCAAGCTCCTCTGCCGGCTTCATCGATTCCCGCCACATAAAAAAAGCCTTGTTCCCACAAAGCTTTTTCATAATCGAGAGTTGGATTTTTTTTCATTGTTCGATCTTATAAATTCCGGATTTCTCGTTGCGGCGTATTTGCAATAATTCGCGAAACATTTTGATTGAATCATTCAGCACATGAACTTTGCTTTGTCCGTCATAATACCAACGTACCGGAACTTCGACAATTTTAAATCCGTTTTTTTGGGCTATATACAACACTTCTGCATCAAATGCCCAACCGTCTAAAACCTGAACTGAGAAAATTTTTTCTGCCGCGTTTGCTTTAAAACACTTGAAACCGCACTGAGTATCCTGGATGTTATGTACGGTCATTAAACGGACAATCTGATTAAATACCCGACCGGTCAGATGACGGATCGGCGGTTCATTATAGCGAATTGACCCTTTAACTTCTCTGGATCCGATAGCGATATCATAACCGGAAAGCTTGGGAGGAAGGAAATTTAATATTTCTTCAATGGGCATGGAGAAATCAACATCGGCAAAAAAACGATATTCCCCCTTTGCAGCCAACATACCTGTACGAACCGCCCGCCCTTTGCCGGGTTTTGAATTTTGTAGAACTCTCAACCAGTCATACTGTTTTGCATATTCGGTCGCTATAGCTAATGTTTGATCGACACTGCCGTTTTCTACCACAATCACTTCAAAGGGGAACCGGAGAGAAGAAACAAATGCGATTACCTTTTCAAGACAAATGGGTAAGCGTTTTTCTTCATTATGGGCCGGAAGAATAATCGATAAATAAATATGAGAGGAGGGGTTTATCGTACTTTCCATTGGCTTTTCCCCTAAATCTTATCATAAAAAACATAAAATCGGAGAGTCGTTTGGTTTTACAGTCAGGGGAAAGAAGGGTCATCTGTCGGGGTGCGCGGACTTGAACCGCGGACCCCCGCGTCCCAAACGCGGTGCGCTACCAACTGCGCTACACCCCGAAAAAGCAATAAGAGTATACTCTTTCTGAAAGAATTCCGCAAGAAAAGCAAAAAAAAGGTGTCAAAGTAATTTAGAACTGCTCTAATATCCTTGACACATCCCTTACTTCAACCTTTTCAAAAAATATTCATCCTTAATCACTTTCATGGAAACTTGAAACAGATACCCGAAATCCGATGACCGGTAGAGTCCTTGTTTGGATAGAATGAACTCGAATATGAGTATTTTCCGAAAAATCCTATGACCGCGGTTAAATCTTGTTATGATTGAAATCGGATAAACGATAAAATATTCTCTTCTGAAACCAAATGACCGAGTGATGCGTTAAGAAATTATTGAACATATAAAAAAGAGGAACTCCGTTTAGGGAGGGTTGAATGAAAAAGACGATTCTTGGGATCATAATTCTGATTCTTATATTGACCGGATGTCAATCCGAAGGAAACAAAACGCCGGAGGTGACCCTATCTGCCGAGCAAGTGCAATTATGGGCTCAGCAGACAGTTCAGGCGATGGTTTCTTCAAATACAACCAAAACCGCTGTGGTGTTGATTCCGCAGGCAAGTCCGACAGCCACGCCGACGATTATCCGACCGACTGTCGCTATTCCGACGATTGTGATTTCGCAACCGACCGCACGACCTGTGATTCCGACAATCAGTTATGTTCAGCTTGTGCAAAAAGTTTGTGACCAGATGGGTTTTG
>Ga0116170_10004481_pt1 | contig 12748 bp, 9 predicted proteins | sample AD_JPNHW1_MetaG_FD_89797 | JGI IMG/M metagenome (GOLD analysis project Ga0116170, IMG submission 89797) | Active sludge microbial communities of municipal wastewater-treating anaerobic digesters from Japan - AD_JPNHW1_MetaG | ecosystem: Engineered > Bioreactor > Anaerobic > Digestate | place... | reverse complement strand
GCCGCCGGTGATCACCATCTCGCGGTTGAAGTAGTAGGTGGTGCTCATCGGCTCGATCTGGACGCCGGCGGCGCGGAGGCGCTCGACCAGTGCGGCCACATCGGGCGACTCCATGTAGCCGTAGCGGCCGATCGCGCGCCAGACGCCGTGCCCCTGCGCGGTGAAGCTGAGCCGGCCCTCGTCGGGCACATGGGGCTCGGGTTCGGCGGCGATGCTCAGGAGGACGACCGTTTTCTGGATGCAGCGGTTCGCCTTGAGGTGGTGCAGGAGGGCCAGCGGAGTGCCGCGCGGGTTGGATGCCATGAAGACGGCGGTGCCGTCGACTCGGTGCAGCGCGCTGTCGGTGAACAGTGTGGCGACTTCCAGATCCTCCAGCCCGCGCCCGTAGACCCGGTCGAAGATGATTTCGCGGCCGCGTTTCCACACGTGCATGAGCACGAGGATGCCGATGCCGGTGGCCAGCGGGAGCCAGCCGCCATGGGCGATCTTGGGGATGTTGGCGGTGAAGAGCGAGAGGTCGATGGCGAGGAATACGGCGCAGAGTGCGCCGGCGGTCAGCCTCGACCAGCGCCAACGGCGGCGGGCGACGAAATAGAAGGCGATGGTCGTCATCGTCATCGCGCCGGTGACGGCGATGCCATAGGCGCCGGCGAGTTTCTCGGAGGAGCCGAAGCCGAAGACGATGAGGATGGCACCGATGGCCAGGAGTCGGTTGACGAGCGGCAGGTAGATCTGGCCCTCGATCGTGGCGCTGGTGTGCAGCACGGCCAGGCGGGGGAAGAACCCGAGCTGGATGGCCTGGCGGGTGAGCGAGAAGGTGCCGGAAATGAGCGCTTGGCTGGCGATGATCGTGGCGGCGATGGAGAGCAGGACGAGGGCGAGGCGTGCGAAGCCGGCGGGGGCGAGGGCGAAGAAGGGATTGGCGATATCTTCCGGGTGGGCGAGGGCGTGGGCGCCCTGGCCGAAGTAATTCAGGACAAGACCGGGCAGCACGATCCAGTACCAGGCGCGGGCGATGGCGTGACGGCCGAAATGGCCCATGTCGGCGTAGAGCGCCTCGACTCCGGTGATGGCCAGCACGACCGAGCCGAGAATGAGGGCTATGCCGTGCAGAGGTTGCTGCGCGAGCAGGCGCCAGGCGTGGATGGGGTTGAGGGCGCGGAGCACCTCGGGGTTCTGGACGGTGTGCCAGAGGCCGAGCAGTCCGATGACCGCGAACCAGACGAGCAGGACAGGGCCGAAGAGCCGGCCGATGGTGTGGGTGCCCTTGTGCTGCATCCAGAACAGCCCGGCCAGGATGAGGCAGGCGAGCAGAGGGATCAGCTCGGTGATGGCGGGGGCGGCGGTGCGGAAACCTTCGACGGCCGCGAGGACCGAGATGGCCGGGGTGATCATGCCTTCGCCGTAGAGGAGGGCGGCGCCGGCGAGGATCACGAAGATGCCGACGGTCATCTTGCGCGAGGGGGAGTTGTCGTGGCGTATGAGGGCGAGCAGGGCGAAGATGCCGCCTTCACCGTGGTTGTCGGCCCGCGTGATAAAGGAGAGGTACTTGATGCTGACGACCAGCGTGAGCGCCCAGAAGACCAACGAGAGCACGCCCAGCACACCGGCCGCGCGGTCGTCGGCGGGGAGGTGGGCGAGGCATTCGCGCAGGGTGTAGAGCGGGCTGGTGCCGATGTCGCCGAAGACAACGCCGAGCGCGCCAAGCGTGAGGGCGGCGCGCGGGACGTTGGTGCTGTGGTCGGCGGGTTTGCTCATCCGGAGTCGCCCAGTGTGGATTGCTGTGGGATCAGGCCAAGACGTTTCCGGAGATCATCTACGGCATCTCGCCGTGGCGCTCGGGCCGAGCAACGAGCGTCGAGTGCCGTGCCCCAGCCCGTCGAAGGGCGGGTTGCGCTGAATGCCCGGGGCGCGTGCTGCTCTCCTGATCGCCGCCGGATTGCCTGGGCACAGATCAGAGCTGGATGGGTAGGCCGAGCTCGACGATCTGGTTGGGCGGGATCAGGAAGTAGTCGCGGGCGGGGCGGGCGTTGCGGCTGAGGATGCCGTAGAGGTGCTTCTGCCAGTTGGGCATCGGGGACGACCCGCCGGAGACGACCATCTCGTGGTTGAAATAATACGTGGCGGTCTCGGGCTTGAGGGGGAGCCCGTGGGTGGTGCGGGCCGTCTCGAGGAGCGCGCCGGCGTCGGGCGATTCCATGTAGCCGTAGCGGCCGACGACGCGCCAGCAGCCTTCGCCGATCTCGGAGACGGTGAGCCGGTCGGAGGCGGGGACGAAGGGCATCGGCTCTGTGGTGACGCTGAGGATGGCGACGTGTTCGTGGAGGCTGCGGCTGGCCTTGAGGTGGTGGACGAGGACGAGCGGGGTGCCGCGCGGGTTGCCGGCCATGAAGACGGCGCCGCCGCGGACGCGGGCGACGTTGTGGCTGCGGGCCATGGCGCGCAGCTCGTCCTCGGTGATCTCGTTGGAGTAGACGCGGCGGAGGACCTCGCCTTTGCCGGTGCGCCAAGTGTGCATGATGATCAGGACTCCGGCTCCAATGGCCAGCGGTAGCCAGCCGCCGGATTCGATCTTGCCGAGGTTCGCACTGAAGAGGGCCAGATCGACGATCAGGAAGAGACCGCAGAGCGGCGCGACATACCAGAGGCTGCGGCGCGCCCGGCGAAGCACGGCGAAATAGGCGATGGTGGTGACGACCATCGTGCCGGTGACGGCGATGCCGTAGGCGGAGGCGAGGGCGGTGCTGGACTTGAAGGCGAAGGTCACCCAGATCGTGGCGACGGCGAGGACGGTGTTGACCAGCGGCAGATAGATCTGCCCTTCGAGCGCGGCACTGGTGTGGCGCACGGTCAGGCGGGGAAGAAAACCGAGTTGGATTGCCTGGCGCGTGAGCGAGAAGGTGCCCGAGATGAGCGCCTGGCTGGCGACAAACGCGGCGAGGACGGAAAGCACGGTGAGCGCCAGCCGAGGCCAGCCGGCCGAGACGAGCGCGAAGAAGGGGTTCGTATCGTCGGCGGGGTGGGCGAGCGCCCAGGCTCCTTGGCCGAAATAGCAGAGCACCAGGGCGGGCATCGCGATCGTGTACCAGCCTGTGGCGATCGCCTTGCGGCCGAAGTGCCCCAAGTCGGCATAGAGCGCCTCGGCACCGGTGAAGGCCAGGACGATGGCGCCGAGCAGGGTGGCGATGTGGACATTCCCCGAGGCGAGCAGGCGGACGGCGTGCAACGGGTTGAGCGCGTACAGCACTTCCGGGGCGTGGGCGATATGCCAGATCCCCAGCACCGCCAAGGTGCCGAACCACAGCAGCATGACCGGGCCGAAGACTCGACCGATCGAGCCTGTGCCGTGGCGCTGGAAAAGAAAAAGCGCCAGGATCATCAGCACGCTCAGCGGCATCACCCAGTGGGCCAGATCGGCATTGAAGGCCACCAGACCCTCCATCGCACCGAGGACCGTGACGGCGGGAGTGATCACACCGTCGCCGTAGAGCAGGGCCGCGCCGATGAGCAGCAGGAAGACCCATACGGTGATCTTCCCCGCGCCGGGCTTTTCGCCGCTGAGGGCGAGTAGGGCGAAGATGCCGCCTTCGCCACCGTTGTCGGCGCGGGTGATGCACCAGACGTATTTCACTGTGACCACCAGGAACAGAGCCCAGAAGACCAGCGAGAGGATGCCGAGGATGCCCGCGGTGCGCTCGGCTGCCGGGACTGCTGCGAGACACTCGCGGAACGTGTAGAGCGGGCTGGTGCCGATGTCGCCGAAGACGACGCCCAACGCGCCGACGACCAGTGCGAGACGAGCGGGCGAGGCGGCGGTGTGTGCTGTAGGCTGGGTCACAGGAAGGCGCGGACACTAACGGGCACTTCGGCGAAACCAAGCGGTTTTCGGGATAGGCGTGACGGGGAAATCTGGAAGGTCACAGTGGGCACCGGAGGCGGTGCGGCGGGTTGTCTGGCCGACTTCCTCTCGCGCAGCATGGACCAAAACGGATTCTGCGGAGGAACACGAGTCGTTCACAGATCATCCGTGCCCACCTGTGTGGGCGCCGCACGCGCTATGGATTCGAGATCTGGACGCGGTAGAACTTGCGGGGGCCGGTGGCGGCGGTGTCGGTGAACGTGAGGTTGCCGCTGGTGCCGTTGAGTGGGCCGGAGAGATCGGTCCAGCTTGCGGCGGCGAGATCGGTGTTGGCGAGCACGCGGTAGGTGCGGCCGGGGACGACTGGGCCGAAGACGATCGCCTTCTGGCCGGGCTGGCCGACGACGGGATAGATCCGCACGGTGAAGACGGAGGCGGCGAGGTTGGGGTTGGTGCCGGCGAGGTACTCGAGAAGGTTACTCTGGCCGTCGCCGTCGGGGTCGGCGGTCGGGCCGGCCACGGTGCTGCCTTCGCCGAAGTTGGCGACCTGCCAGTCATCGGGCAGGCCGTCGCCGGCGTAGGAGCCGAGATCGTCGGTGGTGAGGTTGAGGATGGTGACGACGAGGGTTGCGCTCACGCCGCTGTAGGTGCCCTGGACGGTGGTGGTGGTATTCTGGTACACGGTGCCGGCGGTGGCCGTGCCGTCGGCGGCGATGGTCGTGACCGGGCCGCTGACGAGCGACCATTTCACCTCGGTGCCGGCGGGGAGGAGGTGGGTGCCGTCGTCGAGGGTGGCGCTGGCGCCGAGTTCGGTGGTGGCGCGTTCATTCACGGAGGCCGGATCGGCGGCAAGGGTGAGTGCGGTGACGTCGTAGAGCTGACCCACGTAGCCGGAGCGGTTCGAGTAGTTGGTCGAGGTGGCGATGCCGGAGGCATCGGCGGCGATGGCGCTGTCGTGCCGGTAGTTGGCGCTGGTGGTCTGGGGTTGACCGGAAGTGGTGGCGGGGATCGCGGGCTGGGTCGCCTGGGCGAAGGCGAGGCCAGCGAGAAACGGCAGACCCAGAGCGAACAGGGGTGTTCTCATGGTCACTTGAGCTTGGCTTCGAGGGCGGCGAGGCGGGTCTGAAGGGCGGAGACCTCGGACTTCAATGCGGCGTTCTGCTTGGCGAGTTCCTGGATGGAGGCGAGGGCGACACCGTCGGCGTCGACGGAGGCGATGCCGGTCTCGTCGGCGCCGAGGTGGAAGGCGGCGGCGAAGTCCTGCGCCATGGGCCCGAGATGGGTGGTGGTCTCGTCCTTGTACTTCCAAGTAGAGACCGGGAGCGCGACGACGCCGGCGAGGACGGCGGCGGTATCGGCGGGCACGATGTCGTGCTTGCGGTTGCGGTCGGAGCCCTGGGTGAGGGTGCCCTTCAAGGTGGCGTTGCCGTTCTTGAAGACGATCAGGGCATCGGAGCGGGCGTAATTTCCGGTGCCGTTGCCGATGACGAAGAGCCGGTCGGTGGTGTACCAACCGGAGGCGGAGGCTGGGGTGTAGTCGGTATTATACCGGCCCAGGACGGTTTCGTAGCCGGACTCGGCGGTGGTGCCGGAGCCCAGTGCGGTGGAGTAGTCGCCGCTGGCGGTGGTACCGATGCCCAAGGCTGTGGAGGAGTCGCCGCTGGCGGCGGTGCTGATGCCCAAGGCGGTGGAGGCGTAGCCGCTGGCGGTGGAGCCGGAGCCCAAGGCGGTGGAGAAGGCGCCGCTGGCTTTGGTGCTGTAGCCGGAGGCGGTGGAGGAGTCGCCGCTGGCGGTAGTGCCGGAGCCCAAGGCGGTGGCGAATTCGCCGCTGGCTTTGGTATCGTAGCCCAAGGAGGTGGAAGCTCCACCGCTGGCGGTGGTGCCGTAGCCCAATGCGGTGGAGCCGGAGCCGCTGGCGGCGGTGCCGGTGCCCAAGGAGGTGGAGGCCCAGCCGCTGGCGGTGGTGCCGGAGCCCAAGGCGGTAGAGGCGCTGCCGCTTGCAGTGGTGTTGATGCCGCTGGCAGTGGAGTAGATGCCCACATTGGCCGCATCCCATTGCGTGCCGGTGACGGTGCCGGCGCGGAAGGCGGAATAGCCGGGGAGAAACTCCATGCGGGTGCCGGCGCCGGTAACAGGCACGGTAGCGCCTGTGGCGGGGTTGCCTCCGCTCGGCCCTGTGCTGGTGACGGTGAGGCCGTTGACATGGGTGAAGGTGTTGGCGGCGTCGAGCTGGGGAATGTTCGCGGGGGAGACTCCGGCAATACTGCTGGCGTTTTGTGCGGTGAGGGCCTCGCGGGCGAAGGGGACGCTGCGCAGTTCGGTGTCGGGCGTGAGTTGCTGGAAGCCGTGGCTGCCGTCGTCGAACCAGATGCGGACGAAGGTGCGCTTGCCGGCGGCGGGGGCGAGCGAGGCGGGCAGGGCGGCCATGTTGGCCAGCGCGGTGTCGCCGAGGCCGGCGGCGTAGAGACCGTTGGTCACGGGCAGAGCGACGGCGGTGGCCGGCTCGGCGAGCGCGCCGGTAGTGGCGCCGGCGGCGTTGTTCCACAACTGGGCTGGGGCGGCGGAGTCGGAGATGACGACGGTGGGCGCCGCGGTGTAGCCGGAGCCTGGATTGGTGACGGTGATCGCGGCGATGCTGCCGCCGACTACGGAGGCGGTGGCCGTGGCGCCGCTGCCTCCGCCTCCGGTGAAGCTCACGGTGGCGCCGGCGGAGTAGCCCGAGCCGGCGGCGGTCACGGTGACGATGGTGAGACTGCCTCCGGAGATCGTGGCCGTGGCGATGGCCGGCGTGAAGTTGCCGGATGCGTGCTCATAGATGGCAAACTTGAACTGGCCGGTGCCGGTGAAGTTGGTGCCGTCGACGGCGACTCGGCCCTGGTAGGGCACGGCATCGGGCAGGGCGGCGTGGAGGGGGAGGGAGGCGAGCGACGCGATGACGAGAGCCAGCGCGAGGCGTCGGGTTGATGTTGGGACGATTCTCATTGGTAAATTGGGACGCGCCGGCACGAGCCACGGGCGTGGCCTCGCTGTGCCGGCGCAGTCGTCCGGTTGCCGGTGTCGGTTGTGGTTGGGTTTGCTATCCGTTGGGCCCCGCTGGCAGGCGCCGTTGCTACCGCGTGGGGATTGTGCGGAGACGGCAGGAAGGGTCAACGTTCTGGCGATGAGAGGTGAATCGGTGCAGGGGGGGCGAAGGCGGCAGTGGAAGGATCGGCGTGGAGCGGACGCACGGCTTTCCGATATGGGCAACAGCTCGATGGTGGGATCGTGGGAGTGCGGGTGCTTCTCCCCTAGGCGCGAAGTTCAAACCGGAAAGCCGTGGGAGCGGACGAGGCGCCGGCGGCGGAGGCTTGGCAACGGCGGACCGGGGCCTAACGTCGCAGCCATGTCGACCCAGTGGCAGACCGTAAAGTCCTACGAGGACATCACCTACCAGAAGAGCGGCGGGATCGCGAAGATCACCATCAACCGGCCGGAGAAGCGGAACGCGTTCCGCCCGAAGACGGTGTTCGAGCTCTACGATGCGTTCCTCGACGCTCGCGAGGATCTCAAGGTCGGCGTGGTGCTGCTCACCGGCGCCGGCCCGCACACGGACGGCAAGTACGCGTTTTGCGCCGGCGGCGACCAGAGTGTGCGCGGCCATGCCGGCTATGTGGGCGAGGACGGCGTGCCACGGCTCAACGTGCTCGATCTTCAGAAGCTCATCCGCTCGATGCCGAAGGTCGTGATCGCGCTGGTTGCCGGCTACGCCATCGGCGGCGGGCATGTCCTGCATCTCGTGTGCGACCTCACCATCGCGGCGGACAACGGCATCTTCGGCCAGGTCGGTCCGGCGATGGGCAGCTTCGACGGCGGTTTCGGGTCGAGCTATCTGGCGCGGATCGTGGGCCAGAAGAAGGCGCGCGAGATCTGGTACCTGTGCCGCCAGTACAACGCGCAGCAGGCGCTGGAGATGGGGCTGGTCAACGCGGTGGTGCCGGTGGCGCAGCTTGAGGCCGAGGGCGTGAAGTGGGCCGAGGAAATCCTCGGCAAGAGCCCGATCGCCATCCGCTGCCTGAAGGCGGCGTTCAACTGCGATGTCGACGGCCAGCAGGGTATCCAGGAGCTGGCGGGCAACGCGACGATGCTCTACTACATGACCGACGAGGCGAAGGAGTTTCACCGCGCGCAGCGCGAGAAGCGCAAGCCGGACGCCCGCAAGTTCCCCTGGCTGCCTTGATCCGGGCCGTTACGGCATCCCGTGGGACCGCTTGCCTGCTTCTTGTGCCGTTGGCCCTGCCCTGGGACCGCTGGCCCCAGCGTCGCCCCTCGGGTGGAAACTTTCGGCTAGTTCGCGCGTCTGTATGGGCAAATAATCCAAATCACCATGCGTACCATTACTGCCTTCATGCTGACTGGTGTGGCGGCGTTTGCAGTGCTCTCGCCGGCCCATGCCGATGACCGCGATCGTCGTGACCACCGCGACGGACGCGTCGAGCGCCGTGAGGATCGCCACGACGATCGGCGGCACGACCGCCACGATGACCGCCGCCAGCACGCTGGCCACTGGGATGGTCCGCGCCACGATGTCTGGTCGAGGCACAATCCGCGGCCCCACTTCCGGGTTCACCATATGCCGCCGCCCCTGCGCCATGAGTTTCGTCCATTCTGCCCCGGCCCCCACCATCGGTGGATTTCCGGGTACTGGTCTTGGCGCCAACCGTATGGGAACTGGGTTTGGGTCGACGGCTATTGGGCACTCCCGCCTTCGCCCACCGTCGTGTATGTGAGCCCCCGCTATGTGCAGGTCGACGGCGGTGTGGAGTATGTCGACGGTGGCTGGTGTGAATCGGACTATGTCAGCGATGCCGACGATGGCGCTGTGACTGGCGCCGTCCTTGGCGGTGTGGCCGGTGGAATCATCGGACATCAGTCGCACAACACCGGAGCTGGCGTGGTCATCGGTGCCGTGGTCGGCTCGGTCATCGGGCATCAGGCGGACAAGGCCAAGGAGGAGGAACGCCGGGAGCTCGCCGCGCAACGCACTGCTGCCCAGCTCGAACGCCAACGTGCCGATGCCGAAGCGGCGCGCCAACAGGCGGTCGCAGATGCCCAGCGCCGGAAGCAGTCCCAGATCGCCATCGGGTCACGAACCACCGATAGCGATCTTGCTGCCGCGCAGGAGCGTGCCCGTGTGGCCAAGGAGAAGCTCGCCGCAGCCAAGGCCTCTCGCAACGATGCACAAAGCCGGGCGCAGGCGCTCGAGAGAGCCAATGCCGAGGCTGCCGCGGCCGAGGCCGAGCTCGACGCGCTGGAGAATAATTAGCCCCGACTTTCCGCTACGTTTTCCCGGAGCCTCCGTCCCTTGTGGATGGAGGCTCCGCCGTATCCAAGGGCGCCGATGCGGTCGATCCGGTCGGCCGGCGGGAGCTGGAGTGCGCGGCCGGTTACTCGACGTTGGCGATCTGCTCGCGGATGCGTTCGAGCTCGTTCTTGCACTCGATGACGAGCTTGGCGATGGCGAGGTCGTTGGCCTTGCTGCCGGTGGTGTTCACCTCGCGGCCAAGCTCTTGGAGGAGGAACTCGGTCTTGCGCCCGATCTCGCCCTCGCTGCGCAGGAGTGAGTCGAGCTGGTCGAGGTGGCTGCGGGCTCGAGTGATCTCCTCGGCGATGTCGCAACGGTCGGCGAAGAGCGCGATCTCTCTGAGGACGCGCTCGTCGTTGAGATCGAGTTCGAGCCCGGCATCGCGCAGGCGGCGGAAGAGGTTTTCGCGGTAGCCGGCGGCGACCTGCGGGGCGCGGGCGGCGATGGTGTCGAAATGGCCGCGGATAATGGCGACGCGGGCGAGCATGTCGGCCTGGAGGGCGGCGCCTTCGCGTTCGCGCATCGCGGCGAAACCGGCGAGCGCCTGATCGACGAGGGATACGAGCGGTTTCAGCGACTCCTCGGCCGCGGGGAGCGAGCGATCGCTGCGCAGGCCGGCGGCGACCTGCCAGAGCAGCGCGGCATCGGGCTCGAAGGGGATATTGCGCGCGGCGGCGAGGTCGGCGAGTTGGTCGAGCGCGCGGCCGACGACCGCGGCGTCGGGGATGCCCTCACCTCGACCGTCGGGAGCGCGGACCGCGATCGAGACGGAGACGCGGCCGCGTGTTGCCACGGTGCGGATGCGCTCGGAGATGGCGGTCTCGAGTTCGCGCCACTCGTCGGGCAGGCCGATGGCGATCTCGATGCCGCGGCGGTTGACGGAGGAAATCTGGACGGAGAGTTCGTGGCCGGCGAACGGAGCGGCGGCCCGGCCGAAACCGGTCATGCTTTTCATGGGTGAAACTCAATGGTCCCAGCCACCGAACGCCAAAGAAAAAACCATTTCTCGAGAGTATTGATCACAATGCAGGCGATGGATTGGTGGTACGGTTCCTTGCGGGCAAGCGTAGGATGGCTAGTGGGTTGACCACTGGTAGTAGGCGACTCCTTCAGTGGAGTCGTAGATGATCGAGAAGCCGCCGCCATTGGGCCAGCGGTTGGATGCAGCAAATCCCTCTTTCACCTCGATCATTCTATCTCCGTGAAGCTCTGCGTCGAAAGCGTGTTGGTATGCGGAGCGTTCACCGCCAATCCGCTCGACCTTAGCATTCCTTTTCTCGCACCACGAAAGCAGCACACCTGAATCGATGCGGAACTTCGCGCGCCGGTTGTTGTAGTCCGCATCGATATCGACGTCACGGGCTTCGCATGGGATGGAGTCTTCCGAATAGGGCCAGTCTTTTCCGGACTGCAGTTTACCTTGGTGGCGCCAGTGATTTTGCAGCGCGAGAGATAGCACGACCCAGAGCGGTAGCACCATCAGCGGTGGAAGCATGTGCCACCATCGACTAATCGGTGATCGACGTACCTTCGCCCAGACACGCAGCCCAAAGTGGCCCCCCACGCAGACGAGGATTGTCAGTAGCAGCGCGGTTGCCGGAACGTGAAACATCGGAGGCGCTGGTGATGACGATACTCGTCTGGCGAGTGCCGCGGGATCACTTGCCGCTTGTCTTCAAAATCTCCGCGACCTGCTGGACGTCTTTGTCGCCGCGGCCGCTGAGGTTGATGATGACGATCTTGTCCTTCGCGAGCTCGGCGGCGCGCTTGATGCCGAAGGCGATGGCGTGCGTCGACTCGAGGGCGGGGATGATGCCTTCGAGGCGGGAGCAGAGCTGGAAGGCGGCGAGCACCTCGGCGTCGGTGGCGTAGGTGAACTCGATGCGGCCGCGGTTCTGGTAGAAGAGGTGCTCGGGGCCGACGGCGGCGTAGTCGAGCCCGGCGGATACGGAGTGGGTGAGGTCGATCTGGCCGTCGGCGTCCTGGAGGATGAGGGTCTTGCAGCCCTGGAGCACGCCGAGGCGGCCGCCGGCGAAACGGGCGGCGTGGTCGCCGCGCTGGATGCCGCGGCCGCCGGCTTCGACGCCGGTCATGCGCACGTTGGCATCCTCGAGAAACTCGTAGAAGAGGCCGATGGCGTTGCTGCCGCCGCCCACGCAGGCGATGAGCTCGTCGGGGAGCCGACCTTCGCGTTCGAGCATCTGGGCGCGGGCCTCGCGGCCGATCACGCTCTGGAAATCGCGGACCATCTTCGGGTACGGGTGCGAGCCGTAGGCGGTGCCGAGGACGTAGTGGGTGGTGCGAACGTTGGTGACCCAGTCGCGCATGGCCTCGTTGATGGCTTCCTTGAGGGTCTTCTGGCCGGCGTCGACACCGATGACGGTGGCGCCCATCAGGCGCATGCGGAAGACGTTGAGGGCCTGACGGGCCATGTCGACCGAGCCCATGTAGACGACGCATTCGAGGCCGAACTTGGCGCAGGCAGCGGCGGTGGCGACGCCGTGCTGGCCGGCGCCGGTCTCGGCGATGATGCGCTTCTTGCCCATGCGACGGGCGAGGAGGACCTGGGCGAGGGCGTTGTTGATCTTGTGGGCGCCGGTGTGGAGGAGGTCTTCGCGCTTGAGGTAGATCTTGGCGCCGCCGCAGTGCTGGGTGAGGCGCTCGGCGAAGTAGAGCTCGGTGGGGCGGCCGGCGAACTCCTTAAGGTGGTGGCGGAGCTCGGTCTGGAAGGCGGGATCGACGCGGGCTTCGTCGTACGCTCGCTCGAGGTCCTGCAGAGCGGTCATGAGCGTCTCGGCGACGTAGACGCCGCCGAAGGGGCCGAAGTGGCCGGCGGCATCGGGGAGGGAATGGCGATCGAGCGGAGCGGACGCGGTAGACATTTCGAGATGAGGGAAGGGAAGTGGAGTCCGGTTGGCAACTCTGCGGGCGCTGGGTGTGTGGATGGGTCGGTGGCGATGGCGATAGCCGGAACGTGCGGCAAAGTTGTTCTAGGGTAACTCACCCGTACGGCACAGTACGGCCGCTCGTGTGGTCCGTGGGGAAGCCCGCGCCGGCGGCAAGGCCTGCCGCAGCGTGCCGGCAGGAACTTCCCCAATTGGAATGCTCTATCCTAATATGCATGGAGGATAGCGAGTTATGCCAGTGGCACTGGCCTTGCACTAGAGCGACACAATGCAAGCCCAGGGTCGTAGAACGCTACCCGAGGCCACCGCCTCAACAACAGCTGCCACGGTCGGCACCTCGTACCGTTTCCTCGTCCGTTCCGCGGAGGAAGCGGTGGGTGCGATCCGCAAGCAGCTGGGCGACGATGCACGCGTGGTCTCGGTGCGTGCGGTCAAGGCGGGTGGTGTTGCCGGCCTGCTTGGTGGGACTCGCCTGGAGGTGATTGCGCAAGCGCCTGCTCCTGCGCCAGCGCCGGTTGAGGCGGCGCCGAAGGCCGATACTTTGGACTCTGTGCGCATGGTCGAGCAGCCAGCTCCGGCAGTTCGTCGCAATGGCACTCCAGTTGCGACGTATGCCGCCGCAGCCGCCGCGGCCGAGCCTGC
>Ga0116170_10004478_pt1 | contig 12753 bp, 8 predicted proteins | sample AD_JPNHW1_MetaG_FD_89797 | JGI IMG/M metagenome (GOLD analysis project Ga0116170, IMG submission 89797) | Active sludge microbial communities of municipal wastewater-treating anaerobic digesters from Japan - AD_JPNHW1_MetaG | ecosystem: Engineered > Bioreactor > Anaerobic > Digestate | place... | reverse complement strand
CGCCGGAACCATTGACACCATGCTCTTCACCTGGGAAGACTACGGTGTAAAACGCGGTGCGACCTCAAGTATAGCGATACCACTCGGCGGCACCCCTGCCGAATTCGATTTTATCGGCTACACCAATACCGCCGACTTCGGTTCGCACACCATCACTCTTTATGGCACCGATCAACAGGGAGCCATTGGCAAGAAGAGCGTCGAAATCTTCGTAAACAGCCTGCCAATGGTCAGTATTACTGACCCGGCATCCGGAACCCGGCACGACACAGCCACCAACCTGACCTTCAATGCGACCCTGAAAGAAGACGATCCAACCGACATCCTTTCGGTCCGCTGGTACGATGCAGCTACCAATACTACACCCCTCTACACGCAAACCGGACTCACCGTCGATGAAACCACCAAAGAACGGACAGTTTCATTCACCACCAGTGCCCTGGCCTCCGGCGTTCATAACATCTTCTGTCAGGTAACCGACATGCACGGCAAAACAGCTGTTGCTTCAACAGGTGTAATGATCAACCGGCTGCCGATTCTGACCTCAGGCAAAATCAAAATAAACACTGTCAATTATGCAACCGCTCCCAGTGATATTCCAGTATTCCTGTCGACCAGCCCAAGCATGTCGATTTCTTTCACCGTCGATGATTTTGACTACGAACTCTCACTTATTGACGGCGGAGCCGGCTCGATCAATAACTGGAAGTCTTCTAACATCAAATGGGAATCAAATAAAGGTGTGTTTGGCGAAACCAGCACTGGCAACACTATTTCCCAGCTTTTCCCGATCGGCTACAATGAAGTTACCGTCAGACTCTTCGATACTTTCTACGCTTCGCCGACTACCAATCTGCAGATCAACGATCAGGCCAGCTCTTCTTACAAGATAGCCTTTTACGTCTGGCAGAGTAAATCGCTGACCATACCATCGACGGTGCAGAATTTCTCCGGCCTGGGCAAAGCATTCTATATGGTAAATAACGATGGCACCCCCGAAATTCTCTATTACGACTACACTGGCGGCGACATCGTTAACCCCTATATACTGCAGGACGCAGAGAAAACCTGTGATCTGGTCGCCACAACTTCTTTTGCCATCGGCTACGACTGCACCGTATACAAGGGTGATGTTGTGGCACTCGGCAGCAATACCGCAACCGTTCAAAAATTTGCCTGGTTCGAAGATGTCGCATCACCGACAGCTTATAATGTTCCAGGCGGACTGATCGCTCGCAGCCTGACCTGTAACCAGATCGATGACAGCGTCGGCTACATGATTGTCAACAATTCGGTTGTTCCCTTCAACCCGGTAAACTGGGCTCTCGACGGCTCAGCAATCACCACCGCTCAGGGTCAGACCTTCCTGAACCCAACCCGCGTCAGATATGCCGATGTCGCTCCCGCATATACAACAAGAGTTCTGGTTGCCGATACCGGCCGCGACCGTGTCGTTCGCTTCCTCAATGACCTCAGCGAACCGCGTATCGTCTATGCATCATCCCCGGTTGATATGGCTGCCACCCCGAAACGCATGCTGACCGTAAGTTCTGCCAACAGCAACATTTCAGTCCATGACATCAGCACCACCGACAGCACTGTATTGATGACTTTTGGCGGCACCACCACTACCGCCGAAGCCGGCAAATTCCAAAATCCGGTTGCCATGCACTTTGTCGACAAGGATCTGCTGATTCTTGAACTCGGCAATCTCGGCACCGGTGCCAACAGACGTCTGCAACTGATTCGCAGCGGTGAAACCGACTGGCTGAAGTGACGAAGTTATAAAAAAACCGGCGGGCCCACAAGGGTCCGCCGGTTTTTTTATAACTGAACTTTAAAAAGTCAGAGCTGATCGAAAAACTCTCTGAACTGGCGACGGGCCTGCCGGATAATCTGTTCTTTGCGTGCTTCACCCTTCACGCCTTCTTCTTCACCGCTGAAAATACCGAAATTGGCATTCATCGGATGGAATTCCTTATGACCGGAATAGGTAATGTAATTTATCAGGCCGCCAAGCATGGTCGCCGGCGGAGCTGCAACCGGTTCCTTGCCATTGATGATGCGCACGGCATTGATACCGGCCAGCAGGCCGGTGGCCGCTGACTCGGTGTAACCCTCGACACCGCACAGCTGACCGGCAAAGAAAATGCGCGGGTCTTTGCGCAGTTGCAGAGTCGGCAACAGCAGTTCAGGTGAATTGATATATGAATTGCGATGCATCTGGCCAAGCCTGACGAACTGTGCCTTCTCGAGCCCTGGTATCATACCGAAAACCCGCTTCTGTTCTGAATGTTTCAGGTTGGTCTGAAAGCCAACCATGTTATAGAGACTGGCGAGCAGGTTATCCTGGCGCAACTGCACCAGCGCGTATGGGCGCCGGCCGGTGCGCGGGTCGGTGAACCCCACCGGTTTCATTGGCCCGAAGCGCAGCGAGTCAACACCCGATTCGGCAATGATTTCGACCGGCTGGCAGGCGCTGAAAAACTTCTTGCGGGCATTTTTTTCCATGTCTGAGAGGTCGATTCTTTCGGCCTCGAGCAGCGCCTTAACAAATTCGAGATACTGCTCGCGATTCATGGGGCAATTCAGGTAATCGCCCTTGCCAGGCTCGCCGTAACGGTCGCCCTTGAAGGCGACGGTTCGATCAACGCTGTCGGCAGCCACCAGGGGCGCCACCGCGTCGAAAAATTCGAGTCTCTTTTTGCCAAGCAGCTTCTGCAGACTGTCGAGCAGAGTCGGCGAAGTCAGCGGCCCGGTAGCAACGATCACCAGACCGTCTGCGGGTATTTCAACCGCTTCTTCGTTGATAAAGTCAATCAGCGTGTGGGTGCGCAGGTAGCGGGTTATTTCACGCGCGAAGGCGCCACGATCGACGGCCAGCGCGTTGCCGGCGGGCACGCGATACTTGTAGGCTACTTCCATGAAATAGCTGCCCAGCAGGCGCATCTCTTCTTTTAACAGCCCCGAGGCGCGGTCTGGAAGATTGCTGCCCACTGAATTACTGCACACCAGCTCGGCAAACTGATCAGAAGTATGCGCTCCGGTGGTGACTTTTGGGCGCATTTCGATCAGCCGCACGGGAATCTGCCGCCTGATGAGCTGATAAACAGCCTCGGTACCGGCGAGACCGGCTCCGATAACGGTAACTGCGATTTCCTTATTCTTCTTGGTGCTCGTCATTGTCTGTGCCTTCCGGAATCGATTTATACCTGCAACCCTTGCCCGAACACTTGATGTAGTTGCCGAGTTTTTTGGTGTTGTGCCAGACCAGAGGCGATTTGCATTCGGGGCAAAGTTCGCCGGTCGGTTTCGCCCAGGTCGTCAGGGTGCAGTTCGGGTAATTCGAGCACCCATAGAACAGACGGCCACGTTTTGATTTTTTCTCGAGCATCTTGCCGTTGCAGCCGTCGGCTGGGCAGTTAACCCCGATCTCTTTGACCACCGGCCTGGTATTTTTGCAGGCGGGGTAATTGGTGCAGGCAATAAACCGGCCGAATTTGCCGGTTCTGATGTGCATGTCGCTGCCGCATTTGTCGCACTTCTCATCGACAAGCTCGAGTTCGGCCGACGGGCTGGCGCCAGCGCTTTCAAGCAGGGCCGCCATCGCCATCGGCGGCTTGGGAATGCCCTCGGCGAACAGCAGAATTTCTTCGGGGATATTGATCGTCGATTTGCAGGCCGGGTAGCCCGAACAGGCAAGAAACTTGCCGCTGCGGCCCATGCGCACCAGCATCGGCTGACCGCACTTTTCGCACATGATGTCAGAAACGATCTGCACCTTTTCGAGCGTGTCTTCGGCGACCTTCAGATCGCGCATGAACGGCTCATAGAACTCGCGCAGCATGTTAACCCAGTCGACTTCGCCTTCTTCGATGCGGTCGAGGTGGCTTTCCATCGAGGCGGTGAAGCCGGTATTGATGATATCGGCGAAACACTTCTCGAGAATGTAATTGACGATAAACGCTGCGTCAGAAGGCATGAAGCGCCCATCGACCTTGCGCACATACTTGCGCTGCTGAATGGTATCGACGATGGTCGCGTAGGTCGAAGGCCGACCAATACCCTCTTTTTCGAGGGTTTTGATGATCGACGATTCGCTGTAGCGCGGCGGCGGCATAGTAAAATGCTGGTCGGCCCTGGTTTCGCACAGGCTCAAAGCCTCGCCTTTTTCAAGGGGGGGCAGCTTCTGGCGGCCCTCGTCGTCGCTTTCTTCGGGGCCGGCGTCTTCATCGCGGCTGATGTTGTAGAGCGAAGTGAAACCGTCAAAAACCATGGTAGTGCCGGCAGCCTGCAAGATGGCGCCGTCGATATCTACCTCGACGGTGACGACGTTGTAGCGGGCATCGGCCATCTGCGAAGCGACGTAGCGCTTCCAGATCAGGGTGTAGAGTTTAAGCTGTTCAGGCTTGAGGAAAGCGGCCATCTGGTCGGGAGTGCGATGCACAGAGGTCGGCCTGATCGCTTCGTGGGCATCCTGGGCGCCCTTCTTCATCTTGAAAATTCTTGGATTCGCCAGCCGGTATTCGTTGCCGAAGTTTTCTTTGAGATAGACTTCAAGCTCGGCGAGGCCCTCGGGGGCGATGCGCACCGAGTCGGTTCGCATGTAGGTAATCAGACCGACCTGGCCTTCGCTGCCGATTTCGACGCCTTCATAAAGTTTCTGGGCGACCGACATGGTGCGCCTTGGGGTGAACCCGAACTTCTGGGCGGCTTCAGACTGCATGGCACTGGTAATGAATGGCGGCGGCGGGGTTGCCTTTTTTTCGCGACTGCTGACTGAGGTAACCTGAAGATCAGCAGACTTGATCTTGGCGAGAATGCTGTCAGCGGTCGCCTTGTCGGGAACGGTCGTCTTCTTGCCGGCGTATTTAACGAGTTTGAGCTGAAAGCGGCGTTGCTTCGCGCCCTTGACCTCAGCGGCGATTACCCAGTATTCTTCGGGCTTGAAGGCAAGAATCTCTTTTTCGCGCTGGCAGATCAGGGATACCGCCACAGACTGCACGCGCCCGGCCGACAGGCCAAGGCAGATTTTCTGCCAGAGGAGCGGTGAAAGGCGGTAACCGACCAGGCGGTCAAGAATACGCCGCGACTGCTGGGCGTTAACCAGGGCAAAGTCGATTTGCCTCGGCTGCTCAAGCGATTTAAGCACGTCTTCGCGGGTTATCGAGTTAAAAGTGATGCGGCACTGCGACATCGGGTCGATGTTGAGAACGTTGGCAAGATGCCAGCTGATGGCTTCGCCTTCGCGGTCAGGGTCAGGGGCGAGATAAATGCGATCTACGGTGCGTGCGACCTTTTGCAGGCGCAAAATGACTTCTTTTCGGTCTTTAACGACATGAAAATCAGGCACAAAGCCGTTTTCGGTGCTGACGCCAAACCTTGAGGGCGGCAGGTCAATGACATGACCCTTGCTGGCTTCGACGATAAAATCCTTGCCGAGAAACTTTGATAGTGTTTTGATCTTGCCTGGCGATTCTACGATGATAAGGTTCTTCGTCATTTTGCCTCCCGGGCCGGTTCAGTGCAGTTCAATCGACTGCGGCATCGGCGCGGTTTCCTGGCCCTCAATTTCGGCGGCCGGCTTGTTCATGATAACAATCAGCTCAAGCCTCGATGCCGAAACCTGGCGCATATCGGTTTTCCAGATGTATTCAAGGGTCTTTTCAAAGTGCAGCTGGGTGATAACCCCGTCTTCAACGAGTTTGAGCAGCAACTGCTGCGCCTCGGGGAACATGCGGGCGGCCTCGCAGGCATGCAGATGCCTGACGCCCCTCGGGTTACCGTCATTGCTGCGTTTGCGCTTGCCAACCTTGAGAATAGGGTCAACCTTCGCCGTTATCAATGCCACCAGGCCCATGGCCGTATCGATATCGTCGAGCTTGAAACCCTTTTCTAGAAGCTTGCTGACCATTGGGTCCCGGCCGTTTTCATCGACACCGCTCGTTTCAATGCGCTTGATGACGATGTTCATGATCTTCATGATATTGGTCAACGGGCTTTTAATGTTGTTCATAGCCTACCTTTTTCAGTCACTTTCATTTTAGCCTGATAAGTGTTTCCTGTTAGTTTAATCACATAATCTCTCATTTCGAGCTGCAAAAGTAAAGAAAACAATCTTTCGCGCTGCCAGCCCATTTCAAGTAACCGGTCTAATGATACCGGTTCGCAGTCAATTTGTGAAAGCAATTTTTTTTCGTCGGCACTGAGATCGTCTGCCGGCAATTCGCTTTCTTTGCCCTCTGCTTCAGGCAACAGGGCCGAAAAATATTCGATGATTTCGTCGGGGTCGGTCACCAGATTGGCCCCATCGCTGATCAGGCTTAGGGTTCCTTCAGAGACCTTCGACCTTACACTGCCCGGAATAGCAAAAACCTCGCGGTTCTGCTCGCCGGCCAGTCTGGCAGTGATCAGCGAACCGCTGCGGGCGCTCGCCTCCACGACCAGAGTCGCGACGCACATTCCCGAAATGACCCGATTGCGAATCGGAAAAAACCACGGCCGGGCAATCACCCCGGGCGCGTATTCAGAAACAATGGCGCCGCGCTTCAGCACCCCGTCGCGAATTTTCTGGTTGCCCCTCGGGTAAACGACGTCTGGCCCGTTGGCCAGCACTGCAATCGTGCGCCCATCTGCCTCAAGCGCCCCGCGATGCGCGTAGGTATCTATGCCCAGCGCCATTCCGCTGACGATGATAAAACCAGCACGCGCCAGGCGACAGGCAAAGTCGCGGGCAATGTCGTAACCCATCTGGGTGCCGTTGCGGGCGCCAACCACCGCGATGGCCGGCGCTCCGGCAAAGTTAAGGTCGCCTTTGACGAACAACACGGTCGGCGAATCGGGTATTTCGCGCAGCAACGGCGGGTAATCAGCATCGTTGAAGCAGACGAGCCTGATTTCTTTGCGGTCAAGCAATTCAGGTGGGCAGACCGGCTCAGCGGTCGTGGCCTCGGCGACAAAACGCTCGGCTCGATGAAAATCCCAGCCTTTTATGCGCATCAGCTCACCGCGCGAGGCCCTGAAAGCACGCTGCGGCGTCTCAAATTCTTTTATCAGCCCGGCCGCAAGCGTTGCTCCCAGCCAGTTCAGCGAGGCAAGCTTCAGCCAGGGCAGCCGGAGATCGGCATCAACCATAAAACATGTTCTCCCTGGGCGCCTTGATCTGTTTGATCGCCTTCTTGCACCAGAAAACCGTCGTTTCGTCTTCAGATTCGGTTGAAACCTGGGCAAGCCGCGCCATGACATCAGTGCCTGCTGCTACCATGGCATCGCAGGCCATGGTCTTGATTGCGCTCTGCTCGTGCGAAAAAAGTTTGATAAACAAATCGGGGTTGTTCTGCGCCATTTCGCCGAGGGTGCGCTTAACAGTGCGTGCTTCGCGCTCATCACGCACCTTGGCCGAATGGGCCATCAGGGTCAGGGCATCAGCTTCGCTGTCGAGTTCACCGAGTGACTTTATTGCCGCCAGCCTGACCTTGAGCGCACTGTCAGCCAGCGCTTCACCGAGCATGGTGCGCGACTTCAACCCCGGAAAACTGCCCAGCGCTTCGGCAGCGCAGGCCCGCACCGTTTCGTCGGTGTCTTCCATCAGGATGACGATATGGTCAACGCCGCGCTCGTCACGCATCTCAGCGAGCGCCAGAGCCGCATTGCGCCGCAGCTCGGTATCTTCACCTTCGATACATCTGACAAGCTCTTTAAACACCTTGTCACCAAGCTTTTCGAACGCCGAAACGACGTTGCGATGCACTTCGGTATTGCGGTCAGAAAAACTGCGAATCAGCGGAATCAGCGAACGCGGGTCGCCGGTCTGACCCAGCGAAATGGCGGCGTAGGTGCGCACCCACTCGCTGTCGTCGCGCAACGCCAGAATCAGCGGGTCGATAAGCTCAGGCAGATTAATCAGGCCGGCCGCCTGGCACGCGTATAATCGCAGTTCGGCATCGCCCTTGCGCATCGCCTCGATGATAACCGGCAGGTAATGCTGCCCGACCTCTTTGATGATAAAGGAAATCCAGTGTCGGATATTTTCATTATCACTCGAAATATGCCGCAGAACCTCTTCGATCGGAATCGTGTCGAGCCGGCAGATGCTCTCAGCCGCTGCTTTGCGCACGCTCCAGACTTCGTCAGAAAGCGAATTGATCAAAGAACGCGTCACTGACGGGTCGAAAGAACTGCCAAGGGCGCGGGCTGCAAAAAATCTGATCTCGCGGTTCGGATCTTTGAGAGCCCTGACCAGATAAGGTACCCCAGGCTCGCCGACACTCTCTAAAATGCGGGTGACCCAGTAGCGCACATCGTCGTTCGGCGATTTAAGCGCCTCAGCAATCTTTTCGACGCCGCGTTCGCCGATTTCGGTAAGCGCGTAGGCGCAACTGCGCCGCACGTTCCAGTCGTCGTGCGATAGCCCGACAACCAGCACCGGCACCGCACGCGGGTTGCCGATTTCGCCGAGCGTCGAAGCCGCGAAAGCAAGAATTTCGGGGTTCTGCATCTTAAAAAGCCGCATCAAAGGCTCAACAACCCGCGAACCAATCTTGACGATCGATCTGCGGATAAGAAAACGATGGTTGTCATCCATTTTGATGATTTCGTCGAAGAGACGCTGCAGGCTTGCGTTGCCGGCCTTAACCAGCGCACGCAGACAGCCGTCGCGAATATCTTCGTTCGGCCCGCGCAGATACTCGAGCATCATATCGACGGCATTGTCACCGATTTCGGCGAGCGCCATCGTGGCGCTTTTTCTGATGGTCCAGTCGGGGTCGGCCAGAGACTCGATGAGCACCCGAATCACGCGTTTGTCGCCTGATTCGCCAAGCGCGGCGGCAATTACGTAACGGGTCTGCTTGTCGCCGTTACGCAAGGCTTCAAGCAGAAACCGCTGCGCTTTTGGCCCAAGTTTGCCCAGCGTCTTGATCGCCCAGAACCTGATGTCTTCATCGTCGGTAAGCTTAAGAACCTGCTGAAGCGGTGCAATAACTGCTTCGCCGTATTTAACCAGCGAATCGGAAGCCGCCTTGCGCACACGCCAGCGCTGATCGCCGAGCGCCTTGAGCAGCATGGTGACCCCCTGCGGGATATGTGCGCTGCCAAGCGCATTACAGGCAAAATATCTGATTTCGTCATTATTGCTCTTCATCGACCTGAGAATCGCCGGCAGCCCTTTTGGCCCGAGTTCACCGAGAATCTGCAGCGACCAGTGCTGAATATCCTGATTAAATGAATTTAAGGCCCCTGCCAGCACCGGAACAGCAGCTTCGCCGTATTCCTTAACAATCTCAGCCGCGGTTTTGCGAACGATCCAGAACTCATCAGCAAAACAGGTGATCAGAAACTGCAGGGCGTTCTCGTCTTTGCGGGCAGAGATCTTGCGCAGCAGATCGAGACGCTTCTGCCGCGTGGCACTCGCGAACATTTCGACAAAATACTGGCTGCTGTTTTCCATGCAGGATCCTTTATTTTTATTTTCTTGGCATTACTGCCCGGCCGGGGCCGGCGTCTGAAGCGGAGCTTCACTCAGGTCGGTTATCTTCACCTGCAACTCCTGGGGTGCTATCTTGACCACCGTCACATTGGCGGGCAGGCCGACTGGCGCCGTCAGGGTAACCGGGTAAGCGCCCGGCTTCATCTGTTCGACGTCGAGCACCATCTGCAGCTCGGCATTGCTGATTTTGTCGATGTCTTTAACGTAACCCTCGACTTCGAGCGAATAAGACGAGACCGAAACCGAGGCGTGCTGGTGCTCGCCCTTCTTGAGTTCGAAGGGCAGGCCATGGTAAGTGCGGAAAATTTTGGTGTCGATAAGCTGCAGCTCAAGGGTCACAACCTCAGAAGCCAGAGGTTTAACCTTTTCATCAGGCATTTCAAGCTTGACCTGAATGGTGCCGCTTCCGTCAACCCTCGACAAATCAACCGGTTTGAAGGAAATATCGCGCAAAGTCTCAATCAGACGCGCCGGCCCGGTAATCTGCACCGACTCGGGAGTCAACTTGAAGCCTTCGAGACGTTTTCCCTCGGGCGGTTTGTTGATAAAAACCGGCTTGGCGAGCGGCAGAGTGCGAACCGGAAACCCGTGTTTGACGGTAACATCGACGTTCACTTTGCCTGGATTAACGATAATTTCATTGTCGGTGACCCCTGATTCAAGCATGACGTGCACCTGACGCTGCTCGCTGATCGAATTTTTGACCTGATCAAGGTTGACCTCGACCTGACAGGCTGAAACCCTTTTAATGAGTGAATCTGGCCCTTCGAGAGTCACCTGTTCAGGGGTGATGAGGGGTTCGTCGGCCAGAAAGCCATCGGCCGGCTGCCCAAGCACTTCGGGCTTGACATTGAATTTTTTCTTGATAATCGGAATCGCTTCAATTTGAATCTGGGCCGGTATGACCGAGACGACCGACAAGCCCGGAGCCGAGGTAACCTTGACCGGCAGCTGGGCACGGCCCGGCCGCAGACTGTAAAGATCGACCTGCACCTGTTGCCGGTTGCGCGACGCCAGAATAAAATCGCGCCGACTGCCTTCGATCTGCAGGCTGACCATCGGTTTGGCCGGCGTTACTTTAACGTTTTCGGGTATATTGCGGTATTCAACGTCAGCTTCGAGGGTTCGCCTTATCTGTGGCGGTACCACGAGGTTAACGTAGATCCAGGCAAAGATGCCAAGAAGTATTGATAGGATTTTCAGCCAAAAACGGTCTGTCATTTTTTACTGAATATCCCCCTTGTGCGGTTAACCCGGGCGAAAGCGGCGGCCACCAGCTTGCGAATGCGCTCGCCGGTCAGCCCGCGGGTCAGCTTGCCACCCTTTGCCTTGGAAATACTACCCGTTTCTTCGCTGACTACGAAGACCAGCGCGTCGGTGATCTCTGTAATACCGATGGCAGCCCGGTGCCGCGAGCCAAGTTCTTTGGCGACCTCGTTATGATTGCTGGCCGAAGGCAGAAAACAGGCTGCCGCTTCGATCAGCTGGCCCTTAATAATAACCGCCCCGTCGTGGAGCGGCGTAAATGGCATAAAAATCGTACCCAGCAACTCTGAAGTTATCTTGCTGTGCATCATGACGCCGTTGGCCATAAAGTCTTTCAGGCCGATTTCCTGTTCGAAGACGATCAGGGCGCCGATACGCTTTTTGGCACAGTTCTCGATCGCCTTGCACACCTCTTCGGTCAGCTCGGTAATCGAATCTTCAGAAGTGACCTGATCGCCCAGAAAGCGGCCCTTGCCGATGTCTTCAAGGGCGCGGCGCAACTCGGGCTGAAAAATGACCACCAGGGCCAGAAAACCTGTCGGCAGCGCGTTCGAAAGAACCCAGCTGACCGTGTTGAAATCAAGATCTTTGGTGATGCCCAGCAGCACCAGAATTATACCCAGACCCTTCAGAAGATTGTAAGCCCGCGTGCCTTCGATAAACAGCAAAGCACGATAAATACCGTAGCTGACCAGACAGATATCGAAAAAATCGATCAGCGAAATGTCTTTTGCAATCGCCAGAAGAAGGTCTAAGAGCTGCTGCAAAATCTTACTCCAGGTCGGTGGTGAGTTTGATCATCAGTTCGCGTGCTTTCTCGGAAGGCCGACAGAGCGGCGGACGGGTAAAATCTTCTATCAGACCGGCGGTAGCGAGAGCTGCCTTGGCCGGTAACGGGTTTGCCTCAATAAAAAGGCCGCGATGCAGTTCGAGCAGACGGTAATGAATGGCCCGGGCCTGTTTCCAGTCGCTGGCCAGAGCCGCATCGTTGAATTTCTTCATCATGATCGGCGCAACATTGGCGGTCACCGATATACTGCCGACACCGCCACAGGCCATGATCGGCAGATTCAGGGCATCGTCGCCCGAGAAGACCGAAAAACCGGCCGGAGCACGACGAATTATTTCCATAACCTGCTCGAGATTGCCCGAAGCTTCTTTGACCGCAACGATATTTTTGACTGACGCCAGATCTATAACCGTGTCTGGAAGCAGGTTGCAGCCAGTGCGACCCGGAACATTATAGAGCACGACCGGCAGTTTGGTGGCTGCAGCGACCGCGCGATAATGAATCTTCAGGCCTTCCTGGGGCGGCTTGTTGTAGTAAGGTGTGACGACGAGAACCGCGTCAGCACCCAGCGCGGCCGCTTTGCCGGTCAATTCGACTACCAGGCGCGTGTCGTTGCCGCCCGAACCGAACATCAGGGGCACCTTACCGCCGGTCAGGCGCTTCGCTTCTGACATCAGCGCCTTCTTTTCGTCGAAGGTCAGGGTCGCCGATTCGCCGGTAGTGCCGCAAATAAGCAACCCGTCAGTGCCGGCCGCCATCTGCATGGCAACAAGCTTTTCAAAAGCGTTAAAATTAATGTTTCCGTCTTCAGAAAACGGGGTAACCAGAGCCACCCATGAACCTTTAAGAAAATTCGTGCGCATTTCTTCCCCCGGTGTGTTTGTATCTCGCCAATCATACCACCACCAGCCCCAAAATTCACCACAAAAGAATGTCAGTTTTGCAAAATTCGCCAGACCATCTACATACGATCTGCACAGCAATTCTCGGTCAAAAGCTAAAGATTTCTATAATAAAATTGCGAGGCGAGAAGACGGGATTGCTTTTTCGGAAGCTTGTGAGCGAAGCGAATCGCTGGAGAAAAAGCAACCCGGCTGATAGGCCGAAGCTTCCCCTTTTAACAGACAACCAGTTAAATACAACTGCCTTTTTATGTTAGTTACAAAGCTCACTGAGAATTGCTGCGATCTGAACACGAAATTTGACTTTG
>Ga0116170_10004474_pt1 | contig 12764 bp, 15 predicted proteins | sample AD_JPNHW1_MetaG_FD_89797 | JGI IMG/M metagenome (GOLD analysis project Ga0116170, IMG submission 89797) | Active sludge microbial communities of municipal wastewater-treating anaerobic digesters from Japan - AD_JPNHW1_MetaG | ecosystem: Engineered > Bioreactor > Anaerobic > Digestate | place... | reverse complement strand
GCCGTTTTAGCTTCAGGCATAGCTATCCAAAAGATTAAATAAGCTAAAAGGCCAAAACCATTAGCAAAGATCAAAGCAACAAAGAGCAAGCGGAAAACAATTGGATCAATATCAAAATAAGCTGCTAGTCCAGCACTGACACCGCTAATAATGGCATTGTCAGTATCGCGGTAAAGCTTTCTTTTGATGCCAGAGGCCTCGCTATCTTCTTTGGTTTGAGTACTTTCTTCCTCTGGGCCAACTTCGCGATTAAAATCTTCAGCTGTGCCCATTACTGTAATCAAAGCCTCAATATCTTTAACCGTGACGACTTCTTTATATGAAGTCAGGCTGTTTTTTAGTTTTTCCGCCATGCTTGATTCAATATCAACCATGACTTCTTCGGGATCGATATCTTTACCAAGGTGTTTTTTAACGGTTTTTAAATAATCGATCAATTTTTCGTGAGCTGATTCTTCAATAATGAAGTTCAGCCCGCCGAGATTAATAGAGGTTGTCTTATCCATATGTTTGAATTAGTTGGTTTATTTTTTGAGGTTATCAATTGATTTAGTTAGAGCTTGCCATTGTTTTTCATAACTACTAAGAAATTTTTTACCTTGAGCAGTGATTGAGTAGTATTTTCTAGGTGGTCCAGCTTTTGATTCTTCCCAAGAGTAATCAAGTAAGCTAGCGTTTTTTAAACGAGAGAGCAGTGGGTAAATAGTTCCCTCGACAACAGCTAAATGAGCTTTCTGCAGATTGGCAATAATTTCGTTAGCGTAGGTTTTGCCACGAGCGATAACTAAAAGAATGGCAAATTCTAGAACGCCCTTTCTCATTTGAGCTTCAGCGTTGTCGAGAATCTTTTGAAAATCGTTTTTTTCCATAATTTTTTGGTTAACAAAAACAGTATAGCACAAGCTACCTTTTAATACAAGGTAGCTGGCAAAGTTTTGGTAAAAAGCCTGCTAGTGTTACTTTTTTAGTGATTTTTCGTTATAATTTAGATAGCTATAAAACAAAAATAATTTTCGAAAATTATGGAAAGAGGGCAGTCTGATTTCTTGGAATATTATGATCAGTATTTCAAGAAGATTTACGGTTTTATTTTTAGGCGAGTTCTATCACGAGAAATAGCTGAAGATTTAACAAGTGAAGTCTTTATTAAAGCTCTAAAAAAGTGGCCAGGCCAGGAAATGGTTTCAGCGGCTTGGATTTTTAGCATTGCCCGCAACCGAGTTATTGATTATTACCGAACTAAAAAAGAAACAAGCGATATTGAAACAATTTTTGATTTAGCCGGACCGGTTAATCCTTTACTTGACATAGCCAATCGTCAAGCTTTAGAAAAAATAAAGACCGCCATGGGGTGTTTGTCGGTTAAGCAACGGCAAATTGTAATGATGAGATTATGGGATGAGCTTAGTTATAAAGAAATTGGTGAGTTAATTGGACAAAGTGAAGCATCGGTCAAGATGGCTTGCCTAAGATCTTTAAAGACACTAAGAAATAATCTACCAGAAAAAGATTTTATAGCTCTGGTGATTGGTTTAATAATTTTAAATTAAAGATATATGGAAAAAATTGAACAGATACTAGAAGAATTGTTCATGATTGATCCAGCGCTAAAAAATAGATCAACCGAGATTAGGCAAGTGGTTGCTTTGATGTTAAAAGAAAGGCCACAAACCGATATTAATCCTGATTTTTTTATTGAATTAAGGAGTAGATTAGCGGACAAAATAAGTGAACAGCCCCGATTTATGATAAAAAAGTTTGTTTGGCCGGTGGTGGCTTTGGCTGGTGTTGGTTCTTTACTGCTGTTGGTGGTTTTAAATAATAATTATTTTTCTAACCAAGGATTATTATCTAGTCAAATTTATATTAATAGCTTGTCGGACAATTATTTTGGCAAGATTAGCAGTGATAATCAAAAGGAAATGTTTATAAATAATACTGGCAATATAGCGGCAGCTAGAGGGGTGTTGGTTAATACCATACCGCCAGTAGGTATATCAAAAGACTTGGCGGTCAATCAAAAAATGATCGTGCCGGATAATCCAATTAAATATAAAATGGTTTATCAGGGTGAAGAGATTAGGCTAGCAGCTAGCCAAGGAGCGGTGTATCGCAAGAGTGGTCGCAGCCAATCAGGTCAAGAACTGGCTAAACAAATTCAAAAGTTAGGTTTTGGTTTTATTGATTTAAAGAAATTTACCAATGCCAAGCTGGATAGTTTATCTCTTAAGGAAGATAGACAAAATGGTTATGTTTTTTCAGCAAATCTGGAAAATAATAGTTTTTCAATTTATCAAAATTGGGAAAAGTGGCCACAACCTAGCGAAACAATTAAAAAAGAGGAACTACCCGATCGAGACGCGATTATTAGTGTTGCCAAGGATTTTGCCAAGGAGTATAAAATTGATTTAAGTCTTTACGGCCAGCCGCAAATGGCTGAAGTCTCAAAGATGGCAATTGTTGATTATCAATCTGGTCGTAGTGATTATGCTCCAGAATCGGCGACAGTAGTTTTTCCTTTTATTATTGATAAGCAAGTTGTCTATAGTAATGACGGTTCGGTTGATGGACTAACTTTTGAAGTTGATTTGCGCCGCCGAGTAGTAATAAATGCTAGTGGTAATTTTTCGATTAATTTGGAAAAGTCTAATTATGAACTAGAAAATGATAATCAAAAAATAAAAACTGCTTTAACTAAGGTAGTCCAGGTTGGCTATGAAGTGGAGGGAGCTAGAGAGGTTGAAGTAATTTTTGGTAGCCCCAAGAAAATACTAACTAAGATTTATAATTACAATACTGAAACTAACGAAAGTTATGAACTATTTGTCCCAGCCTTAATGTTTCCAGTAATTAATCAAGTTGATGGCTACTACCAAAAACAAGTAATAATCCCATTAGTTAAAGACTTGGCTGATTGATGATGTATTCATTAATTTTATAAAAAAATAACCTCGAATTATTTATGTAATTCGAGGTTGAAAACAAAGAGCCAAAGACTAAGAGTTAGAAACTTGCGAAACGACGAACGCAAAACCAGAGCAACGACCCCACTTGAAACCAGGACTGTCACAGTTCGTGCCCAGCCAGGAACCAACGTCAAGGCGATTAGCGTTGAGGAGCTCAGGATCGCCGTCAGAATCTTTTATTGGTTCGTGCATAACAGCAATCCAATAAAATCCCACGGCTTCCAGTTCTTTGTCAGAGAATTTCTCTCTGATAAGACATGCAATTTCGGGGTCAGGTGTTATAAACCCTCGATTTTTTGCTTCTTCACGAATATTTTCAGTGATACGTCCGTTGTCGCTAAAAAGTTCACCTTTTAAGACGGCAGCTTCGTAAGTGATACCAGCTGTCGGTTTAAAACCTTTGGAGCGAAGTACATTCTTGGCACGATCTCTGACACGGAAACCCTTGCTTTCCAAACGAGAAATCCATTCTTCGCCGGTCGTTCCATCACTGGTGACCGAAAAATAAATGACACCCTTTTTTTCTTGCCACTTCTTAGTGGCGGATGCAAATTCTTTCTTTTCCATTTTATTTAATCTCCTTTGCGCTTATTCGCGCCTTTTTGGTTTCCTCTTATCCGAGGTGGAAGCTAATGACTACTTTAGTCACAGTCAGGAAATAACTATCCACTAATTGGTAGATAGACATCTTTTGGCTGTGACTAATTTCGCAAGTTTTTATTAAAGAACAAACTTAAATTTTTAACATTTATACTATAGCATATTTACTAAATCTTGTCAAGCACTAGAGAGCTGGATTCAAGAAATTATTGCAACGAGCTTACTTGGAATATAATAATTCTATATGAGTAACAAAAAATCAGAACTTAAACAGTGGGAGCGAGAAGAGATTAGTAAGGGTATTTATGCTTACGAAAAATTAAATAAGATTGCTAAGCGCCTGGGGCGCAGCCCCAGTGCGCTAACCAGAGAAGTTAGGAAACAAGTAAAAGTTAAAAACTGGTGCTATTCAGCTACTAAGGGCCAAGAGATAGCAACCCTTAACCGATCCCGAAGGGGTCGGTTAAGAAAAATAAATAATAATCAGGCCCTGCGTGATTATGTCGAGACCAAGCTAAGAGAGCAATGGTCGCCAGAAGAGATTGCTAACCGTCTCAAAATAGAATATGCTGAGAATACTACTATGCGCGTTTCCCACGAAACCATCTACCAATATCTTTACTGCCTACCGAGAGGCGAGCTTAAGAAAGAGCTTATGGCTAGTTTGCGCCTCAGGCGCAAACGCCGCCTTTCCAGGGCTTCAATCCATGCTCGGCGTCCCGGTATTGAAGACGCTGTCAGCATATCTGAGCGGCCAAACGAAGCTGCCGAACGGATTATCCCTGGACATTGGGAAGGTGATCTCATTGTTGGCAAAGATCGCCAGAGCGCCTTAGGTACTCTGGCGGAACGCACCACTAGAACCGTCTTACTTGTGCCACTAAAAAAGAAGGATGCGCTTTCCGTACGCCTGGCATTCGCCAGGGCCTTCAAGCGCATCCCTAAAAAATTTGCTAAATCCCTTACCTATGATCGGGGCACGGAAATGGCTCAGCATAAACTATTTACTGAAGAAACTGGTATTAAAGTATATTTTGCCGATCCACATAGCCCTTGGCAGCGGGGCACTAACGAGAATACTAAAAGATTTTACGAGTTAATAACTAAGCAAAAAATTGCTATTAATTCTTGAACTCAGTTCTACATCCTTTCTCTTACTAAATCAATAATACCCTCAGGGTTAACAATTTTTATTCCCTGGTTATTTATTATTGCACTTTCTTTCATTATGCTGACCAATTTTTCTTGGTCAATTGACGGATCAATTTGTAGTGCCAAGGCAAATAAGCCAGCTAAATAAGGAACTGCCCAACTGAGTCCGCCTTTCCCATTATACACATATTGGCCTTCTTTTCTCCATGAAGAAGCCATGGTTCGATAATCACAAGGGATACAGAGTATTTTTTCTAATTCATTTATTCTTTTTTCTATTTTTTCTTTTAAAGCAAAATCACTAATGTTTCTAAATTTTTCTGGGGCTAGTTCTCGTAATTTTTCTAAGATTTTATTTGTATTTTTTTCAAAGATTAGTTTATTTAATTCTTTATTTTTATCTAATTCAGTTAACTCTTTGTTTAACCAAGGATAATAGCTATCAAAATTATCTTTGTTTTCCGAGCTGCCGCAACCATTAAGTTGTATATCAATCTGTTCGCCGTTGACATCCACAACAAAAATTCCCGATTTTTCTGCTTTATTTAGTGTTTGAATCCATTCATCAAGACCAGGCTCTGGTACTTCCGTCCTGTAGCCAATAGAACAACTAACAATTCTAATTTTTTCATTTGACTGAGCGTTCTGATTTTTCTCAATGATATCATTTAATGCTTGGGCCCCAAAATGAAAATCTCTACCCGTGCTAGGAGTAGCCTTATAGACTAGCTTAGCTCCAGGAGCAACGCCACAATTTTTCCCAACTAGTAAGCTAGCTACTGCTGGACCGTGCATGCTAATTGATTCTTCTGTTGCTTTGCCGTATTCAGTATAATCAATTACAGCGTCTCTGTATTCTTCGTGGTTAATGTCCAGCTTTTGATCAATAATTGCGACTACAATTCCTTGACCAGTTATTCCTTGCTCGTGTAGCTTTTTAATTCCCAGTCCTGGATTTTTAGCGTCTTCCAATAGCTGTTCAGGTGAAAAACCTGTTGGCAAGTTTTCCTTACTTGGCCATTTAGTGGTTGTATCAAAGTCAGCTTTTTCTAAAATATCAACCGGTACTTTAGAAAGGTCTTTATCAGATAAATCTTTACTTCGTAAATTTTCAAATTCAGAAATTGTAATTTCTGAAGGGGTTTTTATTTTTTCAAAACTTTTAAAGATATTCATATTATATTATTTAGCCATTGCTTTAGCTCTTAGATCTGGTGGCATTTTTTCTATGGCGTAGCGAAGAGCTGTGCGGGACATTTTATTTTTATTTTTCATCACAAAATTAAACACTTCAGTTTGGTGAGCTTGACTGGCAGTTTTAAGCAGCCAGCCATAGCCTTTTTGCACTAGATCATCTTCATCTAAAAGTAAGAGATTGGCAATGTCAAAAACATCAGTTAGAAATTTACCTTGGCGGGCGGGGATTATAAGAGTTACAGCAGATGCTCTTTTTACCCAGCGGTTTTTTGATTTAGCCCATTTTTTAAGGTTGGTCAAATATTTCGGATACTTTTCTATAAAAATGCCAACGGTATGATTGCAAAGCGTGTCACATGACGCCCAATTGGAAACATAATTTTTTATCCATTTTTCAAAAATAGCAAAATCTTTTTCTTCATATCTTTCCCGTAAACAGTAGGCCCAATTGCTAGCGATAAAAGATTCTTCCATGTAGCCTGATTTCCACAATTCTTCGCACAGAGCAAAGATTGCCGATTTATTTTGATCTTTGATTTTTTGCCAATATTTCTTGCCGATTTGAAGTCCTAAAGCGGTTTTCATTCCATACATTTTGACATCTTCCTTAAAGAATCTTGCACCACTCTTTTTTAGTTTTTCATCAGCATTTTGCCTCAATTCTTGTTTGACTTGATTTAGTATTAACTCCATTTCAGGTCTTGCCATATATTTATCTTTGTAGTTTAGAGGTTATAAAGACTATAATAAGTCTAACATTTGCCAAAGTTCATGTAAACATAAAATAAAAAGCACAACTGTTTAGCAGTGTGCTTTTTGGTGTGCGGAGAGAGAGGGATTCGAACCCTCGGTCCGCTTTCACGGACGACAGTTTTCAAGACTGTTCCATTAAACCGCTCTGGCATCTCTCCATTTTTACTTTGATACGATATCATAAGTTTGCTTGAAAAACAAGCTTTTCGGTGATATTATAAAAACAAGATATTTGTTATAAAAATCTTGTAATAAAAATATTAAAAATATGGAAAGTCCTGAAAATTTTTCAACTCAGCAGCCAGGTGAAAAAAATCCAGAAAGTGAAGGCCAAGATTGTCTGAGTATTGAAGATAGGTTGCTTGAAGCCGATAAATTATTTGAAAAGCTTCAAGAAGAGGCCGAAGAATCTTCTAATGAAAATAATAAAAAAGGTCTTTTTAAGAAGATTTTTAGTTTTTCTGCCAAAGAGCAAGAGGCAGCTGGAGACAAAATCAAGGATATTGATAAAAATTTTGGTAAAGAATTAATTAAGGCAAAAGAAGAAATTGAGAAATATAAAAAGAGATATGCAGAAAGCTTAGTGTTAGCCAATATTTTGCCTGAAGGAGAAAAAAAATTACTTGAGGAAAAAATGAGAACCGAAGGGGAACTTCTTGAGACGAGAAAAGTAGAGTGCGAGAAAGATTTGGAAAGTCAAAAAGAAGATCTACCGAATTATGCTAAGAAAATTGAGACTATCGAAACCTGTTTAATTGAGTATAATGATGTTGCTGAAGTAATTAGTGAAAAGAGGTTCGAGACAGCTATAAAGATTGCTGAAGCTGAAGGGGCCTTAAACAGATTTAAAAAAAGTGATGCCCAGATGGCCGAACCAGTTCAAGAAATTTTAGATGAACTAAAAAAACAACAATTGAAGTTTGATTGTCAGTATAGGGAAGTGAGACAAAGAATTAATATGTTGCAAGACGATCGTCTAGAGAATAAAAGATACTTAGCTAAAATTAATGGTCTTGGTAAAACTAGTGCTGAAATCGCTCAAGAAATAGCAGACAGGAGAAGTAAGGAGAGAGCGATAGAAGAAAACAAAAAGAGCCAAGCTGATAATGAAAAAAAGGAAACTGCCCCTGACAATTCAGTCGATAGTTCAGTTGATAATTCAACTAATAGTTCATCTGAAAACCAACCCGAAGATCAATCTAAAGAAAAGACTAAAAAGAAATCCGAAAAACAAACCAAAACTAAAGATAATAAAAACAAGAATAAAAAATCAGAAGCCAATCAAACAGCAAAACCAGAGCAAGAAATTGATCTTCAAAAATTAGAGATTATTTTAAAAGGTGAAAAAAGAAATATTTTTGCTTGGGTGGATGTATTTAAGGGGCTGAATCAAGAGAGAAAGAAATTTTTTGCTGGCCTTCAAGCTTTTGTAGAAGAAAAAAAAGACAAAGCGCAGAGTGGCGGTGCATTTGATATTAAAAAAACCAAGATTGATGGAATTGAAATGAGAACTTTAGCAATAGATTATTCGGTAGAAGTTAAAAATTTAAAGCAAGATGAGGCTACTGAGAAAGTAAATAGTCTTTTATATAAACTTGTAGAATAATATATGGACACTATCCAAGAAGCCGAGCAGTTGTTGGCAGAACTAAAAAATCAAATAAGAACCAACGAGGAGGCTCTAGATAAAATTAACCAAGCTATAGATACGGCTGATTATAATTATGCTCGAAGTCTTATTGCTGAGCAAAAAGAATATTTAGAATCTCTAAAAAAAGAAGACCCTACAGTGTAGGGTCTTTAGTTTAATTCACAGTTTTCAAGCGCTCAAAGAGCGCTTGGTCTTTGATTTTTCGAATATTAAGCAGGTCGCAGATGACTTGCCAGATTCTTTTAGCGTCCTTTTTACAACTAAAGCATCTTAGTCCCCAGGGGGAGAGAGATACTGTGGTGCCCTTCTGACCATATTTAGTGTCATTCGTAATTTGGGCACATTTTTTGCAATAAGGATGAGGCAGTGGAGTATAGCCCTGGTGAGAATCACCTAAGACTAAAATGACTTCGGCTGGTTGGCCGCAGCAGTCACAGATTAGACTGTGCGACAGTTTTTCTAATTGTCTTTCTAGCCATTCGAAATATTTTTGATAATCGTTTGGCCTGGAAGTGGGTGTGGAATATTTTTTTAAGTTATATTCCATCTGGGAAAACTTTACCGGATCATTTTTCAGTATTTGTTCTAATTTTTTTCCGGCATTAGGACCACTCTGTATAACATATTGTTTGCCAGGAACCCATTCAGAATCTGTCATAATCCCTCCTTTAAAGAACTAATAATAGTCTGACACTTTCTCTACTTTTAGTCAATAGTTGACCGGCTGCTAAGGGCGCGGTATAATTTAGGCATACATCTAAATATTAACTTTATGTATTTAAACGAAATTTTAGGCGCCCTAACTGATCCTAGCCGTCGCAAGATTATCAAGCTTTTGAGTAAAAAAAGTTTGAATGCTGGGCAGATTGGCAAGCACTTTGATATTACTGCACCATCACTATCTCATCACTTGGCAACTTTACGCCAGGCTGATTTAGTAGAGCAGGAGAGGCAAGGCCGTCAGTTGATTTATTCTTTAAAGCGACAGACTTTGGAAAAAACAGCTGAACAGCTTTTAAATTTAATCAAAACTAAATAACAACTTTATGGGTAAAAAAGCTTTAATAATTACTAGCAGCCTGATTTTAGTAGTCGCCATTGCTGCTGGCTGGTGGTTTTTAAATTATAGCCCAAGTGCCAAAGAATTAAAGTTGGTCAAGGCTGTTAATCGCGAGATGTCTGGTGAAGCTACTAAAAATTTACCCGTTGGTGGTGAAGAAACTATTACTGGCAATTGGCAGTTATTTTCCTTAGTAAAGGATGGACAATTAACTGATTTATCTAGTTATAATGGGCAGATAAGTTTCGATAACAATCTATTTAGCGGTAAGATTTGTAATAATCTAAATGGTAAGGTTAATCTTGTTGAAGGCAGTAGCATTGTTGCTGATGGCTTGATTTCTTCCACTAAAATGGCTTGTGAGTGGGAGTTGATGGATGTCGAAAATATCTTATTAAGCGGTTTAAATAAAGGTATTGGCTATGGCGTAGCCAATGATGTTTTGACTTTAACTGCTAGTAACGGAGAAGTAATTGGTTTTACTAGAATCAAATAGATTTTTCTAGATAGTTTCCACTGAAACTAAATCATCGGCGGTCAGATTTTTTTCTGACTGCCGATTTTTTGAAGCGAATTTTTTCATAATGAAAAAGGCTACAAGCAGTAGACTGATGCTGGCAATAAAGGTTAGCGATCTGTGGCTATTGTAAATTATTCCTGAAAATAGAGGTCCGACAATTGCGGCGGCTGATTGGATTGATGAAGTTACGCCAAGTATTTCACCTCGTTTTTCTTGGCTAGCTAGTCCAACAATCCGGCTAGCAATAACAACATGTAAGACAGATTGGCTAGCAACCATCAAAAACATTGAGATAATTAGAGTAGGGATGTTGCCAAACAGCAGTAAAGCGTGAGATATGGCTAGTACCAAAAACATCCAGACTTCTAGTTTAGCCTCAGAAAACTTATTCAACCAAAAGCGTTTTAATAAAACGCCTTGATTAACAGCCATCATAACTCCAGTGGCTGTCATAACATAACCAACCATAGCGGTTTTAAAACCAAAAATATCGTAAAGGTACAGAGCAAAAATTGCCTGTTGCATGGCTATGGCGGTATTAAATAAAAAGACAATCAGATATCGCAGGCGTAAACTTTTATCAATAAGAGCCGTTTTTAGTGGACGAATTGGATTAAAAGATAGTGGTTGTAGAGTTCTTTGATGATGTGATTCTGGTAAGAAAAAGAAAGCGGCGATAGTGTTGATGGCCGAAATTATACCAACAAAAAAGAAAGGGGCTGCAGTGCTAATATTAGCAAGTAGACCGCCAATCATTGGTCCAAAGATAAAACCTATACCGAAGATAGCGCCAATTAAACCCATATTAGCAGTGCGCTCTTTGTCATCCCTGGAAATATCGGTTAGATAGCCTTGAGCAATGGGATAATTTCCAGCAGCTAAGCCGTCAATGATCCTACCTAAAAATAGAAAGGTAATGCTTTTGGCACTAGCAAAAACAAACCAGCCAATAGCAGTGCTAAGTAAACTAATAATTAAAATCGGGCGGCGACCGATTCGATCAGAAAAAGATCCGAGTAGTGGTGCGGATAAAAAAGCAAACAAAGAAAAAACCGAAAACATTAAAGTAATCAGAAAAGGTGACATGCCAAAGCTTTGGGCATAAAAAGGCATGACTGGAATAACGACGCCAATGCCAATTACATCAATAAAAACAGTAGCAATTATTAAGAGTTTTTCTTTTCTTAAATTTTTCATAAAGATAGTTTTTGTTCAGCAAAAAACAGAGTTAGAACTCTGTTTTTTAACAGTGAGCTCGTTTCTTTTTACTAAAGATTTGTTGGCAATTTTTGTTTGATGGCCGTTTCTAATTCACTAGGAGTGTCTGTGCCGATGCGATAAATCTTTCCATCTTTTGTAACTATTTCTACTGCATTAAAACCAGAAACATTATAAATGCACATGCGTGGGTGGCAACAAAAACGGATGCCCCAGCCACAATACCAATGATTTTTTACTTGTTTAGCAGAAGTTATTTCGTTGAGTAAAAACTTTTTTCTAAAAATTCCATAGCCAAATTTAATCTGAAGATAGTTTTCATCAATAGAAACCGTTAGTGTTGCAAAAGATGATAGAGCCAACAAAACTATAACCATTACAGCTGTAGCAAAAAAGTTTGCACCAGAATCGGCAGACGGTAGCTCGGTTCTAACTGCAATCTGAGTCCAGGCAAAAACTACCAGTGCTACTAGAGTGACTGTTATCATTAGATATCCAACTTGAGTATGTTTATATGAGGTCATAAGTTATTTTATTTTTACAAATATCTATTGTTATTATATCATCAAGTTAAAACAAAAAACAGAGCTTTACTCTGTTTTTATTGGCGGAGAGAGAGGGATTCGAACCCTCGAGCCGCTTTCACGACTAACACCTTAGCAGGGTGCCCCTTTCAGCCACTCAGGCATCTCTCCAACTTGTTGAAATAGGCCGTCAATGTTATAATAATATCGTTGCCTAGGTTTATGATAGACGATAACTATCACCTTGTCAACCGCGATTTAGCTTATAAATATGGACGATAAATCATTGATTGGCCAAGAAATACATTCCTGGAAAATTCCCGAGAGAGAACATTATGAGCATAGTGTTAAATGGAAGATAACGGCTGGCCTAGTCGCTTTAGCTCTAATTGCCTTAGCTGTGTTGACCAGTAATTTTTTATTTGCTTTGATTATTTTGATTGCTGCCTTTATTGTGGTTTTTAATGAAGGGGAACAGCCAGATTTAGTTAAATTTACTATTGGCACAGAAGGTGTCATGCTGGGGGATAAATTTTACGATTATGATGATTTTAAAAGCTTTTCCGTTTTATATAAACCCAATCAGGATTTAAAAGCACTTTATCTTGATTGCCGATCTTCTTGGCGACGAGACTTAATAATTCCATTACTCGACAACAATCCCTTGCCAATTCGTGAAAACCTGCTAAAATACCTCAAAGAAGATTTAGAACGAACCGACGAACCATTCATTGAAACTATTAGTCGGTTTCTAAAGCTTTAATTTATTGGGCTCTCGTCGTTCAATGGATAGGACGCAAGATTGCGGATCTTGCAATGTAGGTTCGATTCCTACCGAGAGTACAGTTAAAAAACAGGTGCAGTAGCATCTGTTTTTTGTTGGGCTAAATATGGTAGAATGTAGCTATATGTTATCAGGAGATGTTAAAATTAGTGCTTTGCCAGGGGTGGGGCCAGCTTTAGCTGCTAAGTTAGCTAAATTGGGCATTTTAACCATTGGCCAAGCTGCTACTTATTATCCTTTTCGTTATGATGATTTTAGTCGTCAAAGTTCAATTGATAAAATTAGCTTAGGCGATACGGTTAATCTGACCGGAATTATTGATATTATTGAAACTAAGCG
>Ga0116170_10004472_pt1 | contig 12765 bp, 7 predicted proteins | sample AD_JPNHW1_MetaG_FD_89797 | JGI IMG/M metagenome (GOLD analysis project Ga0116170, IMG submission 89797) | Active sludge microbial communities of municipal wastewater-treating anaerobic digesters from Japan - AD_JPNHW1_MetaG | ecosystem: Engineered > Bioreactor > Anaerobic > Digestate | place... | reverse complement strand
AGTCTGAGAGAAAGAAATGCTAGTTGTCAAAATGACAAGAATAAAAAAGGAAATTGTTTTTTTCATATGATTTATTTTGGAGACGTAATTCTGTCTATAATTGCCGGTAACGGTTGGCGGTATGAAAAGTTGCCGTTTGCGGGCGATTTCCTGTCGAGTTGTACAAAAGTTGGAGCGGGCTACAACCCTTAAATAACCTACTGTCCCGGCAATTTTTTATACCGCTTGTTAGCGTTTCGTTGTTTATTTTTCCAGTCAATTTATCTTTCATTTTTGCTGCATTGTCTTTCTGTCCGTGCGTTTGGGTAGGCAAGCTCTTTTGCAGGTTTTGGTTTTAGCGTTGGCTGGTGTGACCTGTAAATGTGCTTGACTACAAGGGTGGAATTACTGAACAAATGAATTAAATATATCGTCTGCTTTTAAAATTTTAATAACAGCATTATATCTTTCATTTTCTGCATTCCTAACCATATTTACAATCTCAGAGTAATCGGGTTCTGTTAATATTGGTATTGTCATATTTCTTATTGCCTTTGGAGTATTGTAATTCTGAACACTGCCTTTACTAACCTTTTTTACACTTTGGATTCCAATTTTACTATTTAGAATAGAGAATAGATATTCTGGAGCAATTTTGTCCTTATTTACTTTGATAATATTTATGTTGTCAGAAACAGCATAACCTTCTAAATCTTTTCCAATTAATCTTACAATACCCATTGTACCAACTCTCGTAATAACAATGTCTCCAGCTTCAACGATATATTGGTCAATGCTTTTGGTTTCAGTTTTAGATATATATTTTAGATTTTGCGGAATTAATTGAGTAATATGAGTTCCAGATAGAAAAGGAACTCCGAATTGCGGTTCTACATAGACTCTTTTTGTTCTTGGTGGTGTATATACTTTAGTACATAAATTGCCCAGTTTGTCATAAGTAATCTTATTCTTTGCAGACTTTTGTATTAAGAGAGAATATTTTGGATTATGAAAATTTGGTAAAAGACTTTTAGCTAATTCTTTTGAACTCACAATGAAAGAGTATTTACTGGATGTTTCAGCGCCATTTTTGAAGTTTTTATAGTCTTCTAAAATTTGTATTAAATCATTGTCTAAAATGGTCAAGCTATTTTCATCTAAAAGTAAACTGCCATCTTCATTACGCTTAAATAAATCTTTTCCACGTTGGTTTTTACCAACTTTTTCAGCCTGTGCCATAAAAACTTGATATTCGTCTTTAATCGTATTTCCGGCTTCAGCAAATAGCAAACAAGTTTGTGTGCCAGTATAAGGTTGAAATGTTTCTGATGGCAATTGTACTATTCCAATTATTTTCAAATTGTCAAGAATCCAAGTTTTGATATAAGCATCTTCATCATTACTTAAATCGCCCACAGGTAAAACAATCCCGAATCTTCCATTTTCTTTATTTAACAACTGATAGCATCTTTCAATAAACAAAACCGAAGGGCGAACAGCACTTTTATAAGTCTTTTCTTTGGGTAATTTAAATAAATCATTTTCAGAAACCCACATCCTTGCTAAGTTGTATTGTTCAAGCAACTTACCTGTTACTTTAATGTCTTTCCCGAATGGTGGATTTGTTAATAAAACATTGAACTGATTCTTTTTTAATTCTTCTCTATTAACAGATTCCCATTTTTTTGGTTCTTCTAAACTATTTTCTGAAAAAATCCCGCCACTGCCATCGCCAACAATAGCCATATATGCTTTTGTTATTTTAACTAAATCCCTTTCTTGGTCTAATCCAAAAAAGTATTTAGCAAACATATTCCGTTTATGAGTAATAATCCTATCCTGAGGAAGTCTGTTAGACAACTTAGAATCTAATATGTTTCCAACTTCTCTTAAAGCTTCAATTAAAAAACCACCACTCCCGCAAGCTGGGTCAATAATGTACTCTTCTGGTTGAGGGTTAATAAATTCAACCATAAATCTAACAACTTGGCGAGGAGTAAAAAATTGTCCGTTATCTTCTTTCAAAGATTCATTTGTAAAAACTTCAAAAGCTGCACCAATGGAATCAATAGAAGAATTTAAAAATGTAAATTTTTGAAATTTCGATACTATTTCAAGAACGGTTATTTTGTCAAATTCTATTGCGTCTGATTCATAAAATATATCCTTATACTTTGTCTTTACTTCTTTAAAAAGTTCTTTAATTTCCTTGTATGTTGTATTAATGTCTGTTTCTTCTTTGTCATTCAGTCTTACATAGAATTTGCAATATTCTTCAAAATTTAATTCATCATATATTTTGCAAAAAAGAAGATTAATAATATTTGTCGTAATTCTGTCAGGTTTTTTAATATTCGCATTCGCATAAATGTAGTCGTGTAGCTTTTGAAAAGTTTCAACTAAATTTACTGGTGGTATTAAATGTTCTTTTTTTAGAGAGCCAAGTTTTTGTGCATAATAAGGTATATCCCAAACTTCTGTAAATTTTGTACTTTCCTTCGTCCCTAAGTTAGTTTTCCAATAATGATAAACTAATCCGTTTGTCCAAGCACACCAAATTGCTGTGGTGGCAGTTGCATACGAAAAAAGTTGGTCGTCATAAGTTTTTATAACGGGTGCTTTAGTTTCGATAAGTAGAAATATATTGTTTTGCTTTTTTACTTTTGAATGGAAAACTGCAATGTCAGCCGCTTCGCCTTTCTTTTTTGAACCCCTTTGAATAGGGTATTCAATTTCAATATTCTCTTTTGGATAACCATAAATTTCAACTAAAGATTTTGCCACTTGTTGGCGAACCTTTTCTTCTGGTGTGTCAGGTCTTAGTTTTCCTGAGATATAGCATTTTAGCTTTGTTTGATTTTCGGTCATATTTCAAATATTTTGTATTTCAAAAGTAATATATTTATTCTGTGGGTCAGCAAAATGAAGGCTCTTTTGGCTGCGAAGCGGTCGCCCGTCCGTTGGGGCAGCCAAATGTGCCTGAATGTGCGGTGGGTTTCCTTTTTCTTTTTCTTTATGCAGCAAAAATTCCTTTGTCATTCTGTCGTTGGTTTTGTCTTTTTACAATGAACGCTAACGATTGTGTTGCTGCATTTGCAGCAATATTTACTATGGTTTTACTGTGGCAGCAACTCGTTTTCTGCCTCTAAACATGTTTAATGTCAATAAATTACATTTTGTATTTTTACTATTTCGCTTCATATTTTCTTTCCGTTCTTACTCAAATTAATAATAATTTTCCGGGTTCCTTTTATTAAAATTCGCAAACTGTGGCAGCAATCTCATTTATTTGTATTAAAGTATTAATAATCAATTTTTTAAGTTTTTATGTCCATATTATCCAGAGGACTTTTAATCTGTTCCATTCCTTTGTGGGTTATATGAGTATATATTTCTGTGGTTTTACTTGAACTATGCCCCAACAGCTCTTGTATATACCTTAAATCGGTTCCTCTTTCCAGCAAATGGGTTGCAAAACTATGTCTCAACGTATGTACAGTAGCTTTCTTCATAATTTTTGCATCTGTGCATGCTCTTCTGAAAACATGCTGTATGCTGCTCTCAGAATATTGCTCCCCCCGCTGCCCTTCAAAAAGCCACACCTTTGGTTTGTATTGCTTAAAATATTCTCTCAAAATTAATAATAATTTTTCCGATAACAAGCTATTTCTGTCTTTTTTTCCTTTGGCTCCTTTAATAATTATTGCCTTGCGGCCGCTATCGATATCAACGATCTTTAGGTTTGTTAACTCGCTGATCCTTAGTCCTGCCGAATAAATAGTCAATAGTATGGCTTTATGTTTTAGATTCGCCACGCTGTTAATTATTTGTTTTACTTCTTCTTCACTAAGCACCGTAGGTAATATTCTTTCCTTAAAAGGTCTCTCAATGGTGATGTATGGCAACTTTTTGCCGTTGCATACTTTTTCGTAATAAAATTTGATAGCATTAATTACTTGGTTTTGAAACGAAACCGAAATTTTTCTTTTTTCAAAAAGGTACAGAAGGTAACTTTTGATATCGTCCTCTGTTATCTCGTTCAACTCTTTCTTGCTGTAGTAATTGATAAAATCAGAAAATGCAACTGTATACGTGCGTACGGTGTTGTCGCTGTATCTTTTCAGTTTCAGTTTTTCAAGGTATTCAGAGGGACACTTTCTTTCGTTTCCATAATTTTTAAGTTCTTTTTTGTTGAACCCCTTTGTATTGATAAAATTGGTCTCTATTTGATAATTAAAATTTTTGAAATAATGCTCAATTTCTTCTTTGATGTTTTGTGAGTAGGGGAAGCTCCAATGTTTTTTGTTTTTATCCCAAAAATAATAAGGAATGGTTTTCATTTTTGCAATATGCTCTTTGCTGAACGGAAACCTGAGTATAATCTTCCGGTAATCAATTATTTCAAGTTTGATAATTCTGGCTTTTTGATGTTCATTTTTGATTTCAGAAACAAGTTCAGATGATTTTTCTGTCATCGTTCTATCTACTTGCAAACCATGAGACCTTGAAGCAATTCCCGCATCTGATAATCCGGTATCTGAAATCTGTCCTTTGGATTTTGTATCTTGAAACTTCGAATTTGAATCTTCTTCCTTCCTAAAGATAGCCGTTGTGTCAAGAAATGCTATGCCTTTGAATAGCCTGAACAGTTCTTTTAAATTATCTCTGTTGTTGGCTATGTGCCAGTTTTCAAAAGTGCTGCTAAACGTGGCTCCCTTCACTTTTTTTAAAAGTGCTATAAGCTCATCGTCGTACGGAAACTGAACCAGCAGCCGTTCCGCCCCGCGATGATTAACCGGTTTTAATACGATAGTTTTCATCTTCAAAATGTCTTACAAACCTAAATAATATTTCAATATAAACAGTTTGTTTTTAAATAATTTTTTAAAAATTAACATTCCATCTCTCATGGATGGCTGAGACTTACGGTGGCTGAGCCTTACGGTGGCTGAGGCTCTCGAAGCCACCGATCCAAAAAAAAATCCCGAACCAATCATTATTAGTCCGGGATCCTTTTATACGTGCTGTTTCTAAAAGAATATGTTCATTTCAACCCTTCGGTTTTTCTGGCGGTTCTCGGGCGAGGTATTTGGCACCAGCGGCCTGGTTTCGCCAAACCATTCGGTTTTAAACCTTGCCGGGTCAATGCCTTTTCCTGCAAGATAATCGCGAACCGACAAGGTACGGTTTTTCGAAAGCGTCATATTACTTGCATCATTACCCACGTCGTCGGTATGGCCCGATATGAGCAGTTTAAATTCCGGACGTTTCTTTAGTACCTCCGCAAGCTCGTTGAGCGAAGGATAAGAACTGGTGCGGATAATCGCCTTGCCGGTTTCAAACTCAAGGTTGTCAAATGCTTTGCGTATGGCTTCTTCTTCTTCTTTCTTGATCTCCGGACAGCCTTTGTTTTCAGGGATTCCTTTTATGGTTGGGCACAGGTCGTTTTTATCGGAAATTCCGTCACCATCGGTGTCGGGACAACCGCTGAAGGCTTTTTCGCCGGGAATGCTCGGACATTCATCGTCCTTATCTGCTATACCGTCGCCATCCGAATCAATGAACGGACAACCTTTGTTTTCAAAAGTTCCCGGGACAGTAGGACAATTATCGTCTTTGTCGGACAGGCCGTCGCCGTCGGTGTCGGGGCAACCTTTAAAGGCAGGAATACCGGCTGTCAAAGGACAATCGTCTTCTTTATCAATGATTCCGTCGCCGTCGGTATCGGGACAACCCTTATATTTTTCAAGGCCCTTATCATCCGGACAATCGTCATTCATATCAATGATACCATCGGCATCACGGTCGGGACAGCCATCGTACATCGGCAGGCCGGGCACATCAGGACATTTGTCTTTATTGTCGAGAATGCCATCGCCATCGCGGTCAGGACAGCCCTTATTTTCCCACGTTCCGGGCAGATCTATACACTGATCCATTTTATCTGATACGTTATCTTTGTCCCTGTCTTTTGGCGCACTATAGAGAATAGGCACTTTAAGCGCAACACAAACTGACGACCTGTTTACCTTTCCCGAAATCAATGTAGAGAAAATATCGTTCGAACCTACCCATAATGGCCCTAAACGTAATCCAATGCCTACATTGAATTTGTTATTGCTGTTATACTGCATCGGCAGCGAAGCGCCAAACCAGGCAATATCATAGCGGGGAATAAGATTTATAGCACTGAGATAATGGTTTTTGTTTTCGTCTTTTTTACCCTGCATCAAAGCCAGGTAAGGAACAAGATTTATATAAAAGCCTTTGACAACGCGCACATCGGCCTGTATGCTGAGGCTCATCGGAAGGTTCATGGTGTATTTGTCGGTCACATCATAATAAGTAAACGAGGAATCAATAAAGTCATTAAAATCATAATAACTATAAATCCCTATGTCCCTGATATTCATTTCCGAAATATTCGCATGAAAGTCCTTTGTCAGGGGGCCTCTGTCGTACCTCACCCTGCCTACATCCGACAGCGTAATTCCGACCTTGACAAGGTATTTATCCTGATCGAGGCGCCAGAGATTGGTTTTCCCATCCATATCATATTTGTAATCCATCCATTTCGGACGATATTCATAAACCGCACCGAAGTCCATACCCACCGTAAATTTAGAGTTGATCTTATAGCCGTCGTCTTTAAGATTATCGGTAATACCATAATTTACATCGGAACTAAAAATCGACATGGTATCTTCATTTTTCATCGAATAATTAATATTTCTCGCAAATAAATACCCGGAACCTAATCCCTGTAAAAGTTTTAGTGTAACGCCCGCCTTGACAAAGTGTTCTTCATTATCATATACCACGCGCGCGTATGAAAGTCCGTATTCAGCCCACGCATTGGCCTGAACACTTAGTTTGGCATTGGTCAACGTCTGGTTAAATAAGGAGGGTACGTCCCAGTTGTTTTGAATCAGATCCAACAGATCCTGTGAAACCCCGTCCAGATTGACCATGGCCCGTACAGAAGGTGTGAACGCAATGGCATCTTTTTCGGTAATACTTACCATAAAACTAAGAACATCCTGCCGCAGCGAAACAAAGGCCGATTTGGGTTTTCCGTTACTATTATATTTCATATAAAGGTCTCCGAAGTCGGGATTATCAAACTCGTCATAGTTAAATAATGGCTTTGTATCCATCGATGCATAATTATTTGAAAAACCGAAACTGGTTGAAAATATTCCGACATCCACTTTATACCTGGAGTCCACAATAGAAGCCGGTTGCAGATGTACGCCTGTTACTCCTGCATAGGAGCCGGAAGCAAAGGGAAGAAATTCCTGTGCCCCCGCTGAAAATGTGAGAAAAACCAAAATAATGAACAAAAGTTTTTTCATGATTAATTATTTAAAATGAATAAATATACGATTTTGCGAGGCAAAGAAATAAATAAAATCCGCTATGTATTTCATTATCAGACCTTATTTAATTTTTATGGATTTATACGCAATATCATGCAAACATGTTGCAGTTTAACACAGATTGCGCAATAGTTCACTGTGTTCCTATTGCGCAGTGCGCAGGATAGTGCGTTGAATCTGCCTGCCCCGCGCATGAAATGCCGGGGGGTAACCCCGACTTAGAAAATGTTCCCCGACAATTTTTATTTGTCGGGATTACATTTTCTTTGTCGTTTACGCATTATAAAGTGAATTATATTATATTGAATATCAGATTGTAATGGTTGATTTGTTCTATTGCTACGCTATAGAAATTTCTAATGCGTAACTTGGGGTTACGATTTTCGGATTTTTGTATTTTTAAAAACCTTCTTAATAACCAATACAAAAATAATCGCTGTAAAAAAAGAAAACATGGCATAAACAATGGCCGGTTTTTCCATGGCGGAAATATTCAGTATGGTTCCGGAGATCAGCAGCGCCAGTGCGGTATTGTGCAAGCCGACCTCAATGGAAATGGTAAACTGATCGGCAAACGGGAGGCCGGTTTTTCGTGCAACAAAAAAACCGAGCGCCATCGCCAGAAAATTCAATAACAGCAGGTATGGCAGCAAATGCAAGGTTTCTGATAAAGTAATCCCCGTGCCGCCACTGGCTTCCCCGACAAATATTTTTACAGTAAAAATAAAACCAAGCATGGCGGGTAATATGATTTTAAGCGGACGTTCGAGTTTTAAGGCGATATTTTCTTTTTTTCGCCGGATAAAAACGCCAATACTTGCCGGAATGATCGTGATGACAAATATTTGCAGAATGGTTTCGAAAACAGGCAGTTGTATTTTGGTTTCAAAGCCAAGGAATACGTTTAGCGCAAGATTGGCATAAAGCGGAATACTTATCAGTGTAATAAAACTGTTGATGGTGGTCATGGAAATGGCAAGCGCCACATTGCCTTTGAACAGATGTGTGATCAGGTTCGACGAGGCGCCGCTGGCACACAGAGAAATAATCACAATGCCCACCTTAACTTCGTCGGGAAGATCTGAAATGTAAGCAATGCCGAATGCAATAAGGGGAACAATGAAAAGCTGCACCGAAAGCGCCGTTGCAAGGGATTTGGGATGTAAAAATATGTTTTTAAAATCTTTGACGGTCAGCGACAATCCTATGCCCAGCATAATGAGCATCAGCACTACATTAATAGCAATATCGACATAATTGTATCCTAAAAACATATAAATTGATTGCCTCAAAGGTATAAAATCATCGCTTAGAAAAACTTCTTTTTTCTAGGCTAAATCATTTTTTGAGGTGCCAATAATAATTAATGATGTCAATAAAACCCGGATGACCCATTCAAGAGATTCCAATACGCAACCCAAGCATCTTTTCCTAATATCGTTATTAGTTGATGTTTTATCTCAAAAATTATAATGTGCATACTTCTAAGAAAATGTATTCCCAACAACAAGTTGGAAATATTTTCTAAAACGCCTGCTTTTATCCTATTTGCATTCAATAAGGAAATATTCCTTATTGAATGATTAATTGGAATTATGTCGTTGCAGTGCAAAAACAATTTCGAATAGGATAAACCTATAATACGAAATTGCATTACACTGAGCTCCGATAGCTATCGGAGTCGAAGTGAATGTTTGAACGCAATTCGGTAATGTGCAAAAATTTGAATCGTTAGTTCTGCAGATCGGCTTGGCAGTTTTTGAACACTCATATTTCTTAATTTTAGATGAAAAGATTTTGCAGAGCTACGAATATTAAAGTTAAGAGTGACAGGTGCAGAGCACCGTAACATTTGTAAAAATTATGATACGTTTGAAAATAAGGTACAGCGTACCGTAATATTAAAATCCCGGTTATATCCAATTCCTCAAGGTAAGGCTATCTTCATCTTGTTTTCACCCCTAAAAAAGTAATCTTTGATACAGGGATTTTGACAAAAACCTAGAAAAAATATGATTTTTAATTATTTTTGAGTGCTTGAACATATATTTCGGTGCTCTGCACTTTAATTTTTGAGGGGTGCCAATCTTACAAATATTTCGGGGCGCTGCCCCTGTTAAAGTCTTTTTCTAAAAGTAGTGTTTAAAAGAAAACATTTTATTTTCTGACGAATTGAGTAGTCATTTTTTCTACCAGCACCTCAAAAAAAGAATTTGCCTTTTTCTAACCTGCATAATTTATAAACGTCATAGCTGGAAGTTAAAACATGCCTACATAGCCCGGATGGCTCTTTATTATCAATGGTTGTAATAGCCCAGACCCCGGTGGTTCGGTTGTCGAAGACAAGACCGCAGCGACATTAAACAATAGATTATCCTGACATTATCTTTAGATTAATAAACCATCAACATTTCATGAACTTTGGTTCCGGCAGTAATTGGTCAACTTATAATGTTTAATTTTACATAAAAAAACAAATGGCAAAAAACAAATCCTTAAAAAAATCCGGCAAGACAAACTCTTCAGAAGAACTTATACTTAACGTTTTTTATAAAAATCCTTACGCCAGTTTAAATTATAAACAAATTTCAAAAGCGGTCGGCATCAATGATAAAGCGGTCAGAGAACTTATCAGGCGGCAACTCGAACTCATGCTCAAAAACAAAAGCCTGAGTGAGGATAAAAGAGGAAAATACAAACTGAACCCCGAAAAACATGCTTCTGTTTTCCCGAGTAAAACATACATCTCCGGAACCGTTGATATGAAACAAACCGGCAAGGCTTACATCATCACCGATGAGCCGGGCCCCGATATTTTAATCGCTCCCTACAACACCAACAGGGCGCTGAATGGCGATAAAGTCAGGGTATTGCTTTTGCCCGGGCGCCACGGTAAAAAACCCGAAGGGCAGGTGGTTGAAATAGTAAAACGGGTAAAGGAACAGTTCGTGGGCACGCTGCAGGTAACCCGCTATTACTCTTTTCTGGTCCCCGACAATCAAAGCATCCCTGTTGACATTTATATACCTAACGATAAGATCAAAGGAGCGAAAAACGGCGACAAGGTGGTGGTGAAAATTGCTGACTGGCCCGAAAATTCTAAAAACCCGTTTGGCGAAGTGATATCGGTTCTCGGCAAACCCGGCGATAACAATGTCGAGATGCAATCCATCATTGCTGAGTTTGGTTTTCCTTTACATTTTCCGGAAAATGTGGAACGTGACGCCGGAAAAATTAACATCAAAATAAGTCCGGAAGAAATTAATAAACGCCGCGATTTTCGTGAAACCTTTACCATTACTATAGATCCGGAAGATGCCAAAGATTTCGACGACGCTGTTTCCCTTTGTAAATTAACAAATGGCAACTGGGAAGTGGGAGTTCACATTGCTGATGTCTCCCACTATGTCAAAGAAAATTCGATCATTGATGAAGAGGCCTACGAGCGCGGAACCTCTATATACTTAGCCGACCGCGTGGTTCCCATGTTGCCTGAAGTACTGTCGAATAATGTATGCTCACTAAGGCCAAAAGAAGATAAGCTTTGCTTTTCGGCCGTTTTTGAAATGACCGATAAGGCTGAAATAGTCGGTGAATGGATTGGAAAAACGATTATTAATTCCAATCACCGGTTCAATTATGAGGAAGTGCAATCAACAATTGTAAACCAGCAGGGCTTGTATGCCGAAGAAATACTCACGCTGAACCGCCTGGCAGGCATACTGAGGGAAGAACGGTTTAAAAGCGGTTCTTTTGATTTTGATACTGAGGAAGTCCGGTTTAAATATGACGAAAAAGGCAAGCCCATTGAAGTTTACATTAAACAACAGAAGGAATCCAACAAACTTATTGAGGACTTTATGTTGCTTGCCAACCGGAAGGTTGCCGAACTGATCGGAAAAACACAAAATAATAAACCGCCAAAGACATTTGTATACCGCATACATGATAAGCCACTGCCCGAAAAGCTCGAAACCTTTTCAAAGTTTGTGGCCAAGCTGGGCTACAAGATCAATAACAAAAACACCAAAACCCTTGCTGATTCTTACAATACACTGTTGACCAGCATAAAAGGTAAGGGTGAAGAAAACATGATAAGCAACCTGGCCATCCGCACCATGGCAAAGGCGGTTTATTCCACCGAGAATATAGGCCATTACGGGCTGTCATTTCGCTTTTACACGCATTTTACATCTCCCATACGCCGTTACCCCGATCTGATGGTACACAGGCTCCTGGAGCGTTATCTGGCCAATAAGCCGTCGGTGGATAAAAAAGAGTTTGAAGAAAAATGCAAACATTCGTCCGACATGGAAAAACTGGCCACCGATGCCGAACGTGCTTCCATTAAATACAAACAGGCCGAATACATGGCTGATAAGGTCGGGCAAATATTCGATGGACACATAACCGGTGTCAGCAAATGGGGAATATATGTGGAGATCATCGAAAATAAGTGCGAGGGAATGGTTTCCATCCGTGATATGGATGACGATGCATATTTTATCGACGAAGATAATTATACGGTGATCGGACGGTATTCACATAAAAAATACCGTTTGGGTGATAAAGTAAAAATTAAGGTTAAAAAAATCCTTTTAGCAAGAAAACAGATCGATTTTGTTTTTGTTTGATAAAGCTTCGCAAAAAATAGATCCACTGGGCCTAGAACACTCTGGATGAATTTGAGGAAATAATGTTATTGCTAAATTTCCGCGGCTGTTATGTGCTGCTTTTCTCATCAATCGTGTCTAAGCATTTTACCTTATTTTTTCTGAACAATGAAGTAATTCTCTCTGCCACCAGTCCGTAAAACATACAATTTACAAACAGTCCAGCGAAAAATGTCAATGGTCCGCCTAATGAAATAATTGGCCAGAGCAAAGTATGAGTTGGAAATCGTAGAATGTAAAAAAGTCGGGCAAAGAAATTCAAAAATGTGTCGTCTGATCTTAACGTCCCCTCGTCTTCGGCAAATGCAGCATATAATGATGGAAACAAAAGCACTCCAACAATAATCGTAACAATGAGAAAAACTGTAATATTAAATTTCTTAATCTTCATTCTTGGGCGTCCTAAAGTTACACATAACGTGTAGGCGAATGTTTTTAAACTGTAACATTTTGAATTTTGGTCGGTTTCTACAACAAAATTCGGCTAACGCTATATTTTATATTTCATTTTTCTACATTTTTAGCGCTTCAGGGTTTCGCCTGCTATCAAATACTTTCAATATATAAATTTCTTTTTCAGTGAGTTTATAAACAACTTTATAATTACTGGCCACAAGATACCTGTATTCTCCTTTTTTGTGTAATAATAATTCTTCAATTTGTCCTTTACGTGGATGCGATTGTAAATTTTTAACCGAAGCAAATATTTTATTTTTTATACTTTTAGCGACTCT
>Ga0116170_10004471_pt1 | contig 12767 bp, 7 predicted proteins | sample AD_JPNHW1_MetaG_FD_89797 | JGI IMG/M metagenome (GOLD analysis project Ga0116170, IMG submission 89797) | Active sludge microbial communities of municipal wastewater-treating anaerobic digesters from Japan - AD_JPNHW1_MetaG | ecosystem: Engineered > Bioreactor > Anaerobic > Digestate | place... | reverse complement strand
CTGAGTTGACCTATCAGGTCTTGAGCGAGCCAACACACGGCGAGATTAGCGTGGATTGGAATGAAATCCGCTACACCCCAGATCCTGAGTTCAATGGATTGGACAGTCTCACATTTGTGGTGAGTGATGGCGAGTTTACCTCTGCGCCTGCGACCATCACGATCACGGTCACACCGATGAACGACGCGCCTTGGGCCAACGACCAGGATATTACCGTCAACGAAAACAGCCATGTAGACTTCACGTTGGACTATGGCGATTTGGATGGTGACCCCCTGACCTATGCCATCTGGCAGGCGCCAGCGCATGGAACCTTGACTGGAACAGCGCCAAACCTGACCTACACCCCGGAAGCCAACTATTTTGGGACGGACAGCTTCATCTACTCTGTAGACGATTCGCAACCTGACTCATCTAAGGCCTTTGCTACCGTCAGTATTACAGTAAATGAAGTGACTGGTCCTGCCCAATTATTCTTTGATGACTTTGAAACCAGTTTGGGTTGGGTACGGAATCCTAATAACTCAGATACCGCCACAACCGGAATGTGGGAGCGAGGCAACCCAGAATCAGTATACTACTCAGGTTACAAGCAACTCGGCACGACGGTAAGTGGTTCCAATGACCTTGTGACAGGTCGATTAGCTGGTACTTCTGCTGGAGATTACGATCTGGATGGCGGAATGACAAGCATGCGTTCCCCGCTCATTTCACTACCGACAGGCAGAAGCATTCAAATCTCGTTAAAATACTACTTTGCCCATTATACGAATTCGTCCACGGCCGATTACTTGAAAATTAGTATCGTTGGCACAAGCAGCCGCGTTGTCTTCCAGGAATTGGGCGGACGGGATAATGACAGCGCGACCTGGGCGACCTTCACAGGTGATATAAGCGACTTTGCGGGTCAGAATGTCTATATCTTGATCCAAGCAACTGACGCCGCAGCTGCAAGCCTGGTAGAAGCCGGTATTGATGATGTCTTGATCAGTACCAACTAAGTTTTTTCCAACATATCGAACAACAATCCACAGGAACTTCCTGTGGATTGTTGTTTTCCATCATCAGTATCCGAGAACTATGGAACCTATGGGACATTTATGAAAAACATTCGTGGTGGTGACGGTTGTAACCGAAAATAATTTGCTCTTAGTATAATCTACTCATGAACTTCACCATGCATGGGAAATAAGATGACGCTTAGCCAAACCCGATTCATTGAACTTTTTCTGTCCCACGGTCTCATTTACTCAAGACGCATTGAGATAGTCAAACAGTTGACTCATGACGATTGGGCAACCATATCCGGCTGGGCCAGGCAAAGCGGCACGTTATCCAACGTGTATGCGTTTCTACATGAGGAAGGGATTTGCGACCTTATCCCAAAGGATTTAGCAGGCGAATTCAGATACGAGTATCTTTCCATTGCTGCAAGGAACATTTTCTTTCTGGATCGAGCGGCAACCCTTTTATCCGGATTAAAGGCTAAACACGTCAGGGTGGCAGCGCTAAAGGGTATTTTTCTGCTGGACAACATTTACCACAGTATCGGTGAAAGGTCGATGAACGACATCGACTTGCTCGTCCCCAGGAATGACCTCGCGTGTGCATTGCGATTTTTCAATGAAAAAGGGTTTTCGCCCAAATCTTATTTTGATATCAAAGCTGAGAATATAGACATAAAACACGTACCGCCGTTGATGAAACCCGACGAACCGATTGTTGAACTTCATTGGACGTTGTTAGAAGAAGATGAACCGTTCAGAATCGAAATGGAAAATGTGTGGGAACGAGTTCGGCCTGTTATGGTGAATAATGTCGAAGTTTTCGCGCTTGGGGTAGAAGATGCGATTTTGCATCTTTGCTTACACTCAAGCTATCAACATTATTTCCAAAACAGGCTACGAGGATTAATCGATATTGACAAGTTTATTTGGCATTCGAGTCCTGATATAGATTGGGACAATCTGATGAAAATCGCTTCCGAATGGCGAGCGGAAAGAGTGGTTTGGTTGACCTTTGCTCTGTTAATCGACCTTTTTCACACTCCAATTTCGTCTGATTTTCAAGTAGCATTAGCTAAAGCATTTGGGAATGACCGGGTACTTCAATCAAGCAGAGCAATGTTGCTTTCCCAGGAAGCATCAGCGACTGTATTGACACCTGATCTGGCCAGGCTTGATCCTAACTCCTCGTTATTGGAAAAAATCAAAGTTGGCCTGTCAAGAATTTTCATCTCAAAGACCTCCCTGTCGCGCTTATACAACGTTCCCCCTAATTCAATGTTCATTAATCTTTATTACTTCCGCCGACTTTGGGATTTGGTAAAAAACTACGCGATTACGGCCATAAAGGTACTTTTTAAATCGAAAAAAATCCAAGGGGATATTCGAAATCAAAAGAGTGTGAACCAAATTCACGCCTGGTTGGGCGGGGAAGAGTGGAATGAGTAGGCAATACAATTCCTAATAGGCAGAAATGCGTCCTTTTAATTCGTTGTCTTTGTTTGATGCACGAATCATTCTGGTATGCATAATAGAATGCGAAGGGATCGATCTATGTCAAAATCGATCAACGCCGTGACCTCAACTCCCGTCCATCTTTGACCCCAAGTCCAACCCAGGCACATACCCCGACCAAGACACCCACAACTACTGCCAGAATCGCCACGATTGTCCGTCCTGCCGGTTGGGGAGGAGCCTTGCAAATTCAATTTACGAACGAAATAACCTGCATGCTCTCTGGATAGGTGACCGAGACAGTATCAGGAGATGAGTTTCTTACCAATGGCAATTATGAAACGTCATTTGCTTTTTGTGGCGCAAAGTCTGGTGTGGAACTTCCAAACCCCTGCCTCGCCCTGACTCCAAGATATCTTGTTAACTAATCGAATCGAACCGTAATTTTTTCTGCATAACTGACATTATAGGTAAAGAATATATGTAAGAGTCTTTTTTTTACTTCTGTTATTAATTGACAAACCGCCTCCAGAGTTGTATTATCTAAATGTATTAATAGAAAAAATGCCGGATGTCCACGGCAATTAAGTTCTCACCTGCAAAGAGATAGAAACCAGTTCACAAATAGTTGGAGGAACTGCCATGAAAAACAAAGCTTTGATTTCAGTTGGCGTCGCCGTTCTATGTGTGTTGCTTGCCATGTCAACGGCGTCTGGAGCAATCAACTTTTTATCCACTGATGGTTTTTGGGCCTATATTGATAGTGGCTATGATGGCGTGAGGATTGACGTGATTGGCGTTATTGGTTCGGACCCTGCCAGCGGATATTGGGGGTCTGGTTCAAAAACCACCATGGATGACACGTTAATCAGATTGTCAACAGTCTGTACTCATAATTCCTATGGTGACGCGAGTCTTTCTGAGTTTACTGGTATTTCACCGGCGGTATATACCAATCTTGGTTCGCACACCTATGGACCTGGCGCGTGCAACTTCCAAGGTCTGTTTATATCAGAATACATCGAAGGTGTTGGCACGAATCCGAACGCAATCGAAATTTACAATAATGCCAATATCGATTTCGATTTTTCTGTGAGACACTATTGGATCGAGATCTTCGAGGATGGGAGTACCCGCGCTGGCGCAGTCATCCCTCTAACGGGTGTGGTGTTAAAAAATCAAACATATGTCGTTGCCAGCGCTGATATCGCGGGAGTGACAGAACAGCAAATTGTACCGAGCCTGGCCTATAACGGTAATGACGCAGTCGCTATTGTCCGAGGATACATGGCGAATGACGCAGAAACTGATGATGCGACTGGATCAACCTGGGCGACGGGGCCAACAACAACCAACCCCAACGGAACAACCGGCTTAACCACCAACGCGGATGACCCCGCTGTTCAATTGACAGTATCGAATGATTGGAACCAGGTACGATATGGCAATGGAACCGGAGGAACTGGTTTTGCGTACCAAAGCGGTCTTGCTTTCCATGGCGTAACAAGGGCTTCGGGCTCCACAGCGTACGGAGACCAGGTTCCATTCCTCGTCGGAAAGTTCTGCCATGTGAATAATCCTATCACCGTAACAAACCAATTCAAGTCCTGCCCGTTAACGCTTGATTTGTTAAATATAAGTTGTGGTGATTACGCGGTAGCCCCGTTCCCACCCCAGAGGATGACATTTGTCTACCCCGCTTACCTCGATGAGACAACCAACAGTGGAACTTGCGCGTATCCTTCTACGACTCCATGCGCTGACGCGGTTACTTTTGGAACCGCGGATTCAACGTTCAGATGTTTCTACATCGGGGACGTGATGAATGAATACACGGTCGCCATTCTTGGGTTCATGCCGGTTGCGGCGGATGGCGCATGTGATACTGTAACGTATTCTCAATCAAGTTCTACTGGGATTTTCATCAGCAACGAAGGCTCGACCAACTGCGGTTGTATGTTTGCCATGATTACGCAAGGAAACGTTACCGCTGTGGAACTGCTGAGCTTTGGTGTTGGAAATGTTCCCGATGGAGTAGTCATCAATTGGGAAACAGCCTCAGAAACAAATAACCTGGGTTTCAATATATACAGGGCTGATACTCCAGATGGCATCAAAGTGAAGTTAAATGCTGAATTGATCCCAACTAACGTTGTACCTGGAAGTGTGGTTGGGGCGACTTACGAGTATCGAGATCTGACCGCAAATAAACCGCAGGCCTATTTTTACTGGCTGGAAGATGTCGATTTGAATGGAAAGACCTCAATACATGGCCCTGAAGGGGTGACGAGACAGTAAAAGTTGGGAAAGAATATCTTGATTCTGGAGAAGTAAACCTTCCTCCTTGGTTTGGTGTATCTCTGGGTGAAGAGTTTAACAAATTGGAGTTTGAATGCAGTGTTCTTTTGCTCAGGAAATGGATTTGGGAGACTGGACTGAAACACTTTTAGGCGATATGCAAGGTGCCAGGTTTCCATTGAGCGGTTCAATTGAGCTGACCGAGCGGTGCAACCTTGCCTGCGTCCATTGCTACATTAACCAACCACAAAACAGTTTGGCCGCGATATCCCATGAGCTCACTACGTCCCAATGGATGCGTGTAATTGACCAAATTTCTGACGCGGGATGTCTCTTTTTGCTTATCACCGGTGGAGAACCACTTCTACGGGAGGACTTTAGCACAATATTTGCCCACGCCCGCAACAAAGGTCTGCTTGTTACGCTCTTCACGAATGCGACACTCCTGGATTCAGAGACAGCTGGCATTCTGGCTGATCTGGGCCTCTACTCGATGGAGGTGTCGATTTACGGAGCAAGACAGGAAACCTATGAGGCTGTTACCAGAAGGCCAGGTTCATTCGACAAAGCGCTCACAGGAATCCAACGGGCAAAAGACTGCGGAATCAATGTAAATCTGAAAAGTGTGCTCCTGACAATTAACAATCATGAATTAATGGATATGGAACTGCTGGCAAGCAACTTAGGTTTAGATTTCCGAGCGGACGCGACAATTTGGCCCAGACTGGATGGAAGTAAGTGGCCAATTCAATACCAACTTCCCACCGCAAAGGTAATTTCTTACGATCTCCAGGATCCGAAACGAATGGAAGGCTGGAAAGATACCGCCAAAGCTTTCAATGGACAATTATTACGTTCCGAGCAAGTTTTTGCCTGTGGAGCGGCAAAATTGTCCTTTCATATCGATTCTTGTGGAAATATGACACCTTGCATGATGACGCGCAAGCCATCTGTGAATGTCTTGCCGCAGAATTTTGATTACGCGTGGAAATCAATGGAACAAATACGGAACTTGAAACATAGCATGCAAACACAATGTAGGGATTGCCATGTCAATGCCCTTTGCACGCAATGTCCGGGTTGGTCGCTGGCTATGTATGGTGATTACGAGACTCCTGTAAACCAGATTTGTGAGCTTGGCAAAGCGCGTTACGAAGCATTCGCAGTCGATATTTGACAAGGTGTTTTGGAGGAAGCAATAAGTATGGACAAGAAACAGTACACCCCACCAAAGCTAAATAAAGTGAAATTAGTCATTAAGAGCTCGATATTGGGTACTTGTCATGCCAGTCCTGTGATGACCCCTAAACGGATTTATGGCTGCAATCTAGAAACCGCTTGTTGGACGGGACCAGGTCATTAATTGTGGTATTCATTGTCAAATGATGATCACAACTGCCTCGACTTTCGACCAGGCTCTCCTCGAGCACTCTCATGACTCAGTCAGGAACTTATGGGTTTGATAGATGTGTATTGAATATCGGCCGTACTTTACTGTCATTCACGGCAGAGGGTCTGACTAAGGGATTAGCTTTTTCACCTTCGCACGATGATTTCCTGATTACCGATTACGCAAAAGCGAGTATTACCTCGTGTGATTTTGAGAGGCTTGACTTCCTTATCAATGACGTGCCAATTTCCCGTCAAACAACATGGAAGGAAAAAATCGCGGGGACCGAAATTTGGGAATTGTGGACAAATTGGGAAGGGAATTATGTTTTCCACAATCCTTTGCAAGACTCCTATCGCCAGGTAATTGTTGAGCGTGATTTTTCTAGGGGCAGAGTACTGGGAAATTTTTCTTTCGCACCTGGAACTAAAGTTTTCCCCATCCCGCAAGATCTAGAGATTGTGATATTCGCTAACTGGTTGGGCACTTTTGGCGACATCATCTTACATGCCTCGGGAATTAGTAAAAATGGGAAAGGTTACGTGTTCGCTGGTAATTCCGGGGTCGGCAAGTCAACCCTGGCAGCACAATTAGCTAATTATGATGGCGTTACGATACTGGGTGAAGACCAGGTGATTTTACGAAGAATAAACAATGATTTTTGGGTGTTCGGAACCCCCTGGCATGAGAATCCCGCAATGTGTTCATCCTTAGGAGTGCCCTTGGAGAAGCTTTACTTCCTTGAAAGAGGGATAGGAACTTCTGTTGAGGCATTGCCAGCTATCGAGTGTGTAAGCAGAATTCTTCAGACCGCGTTTATTCCTTATTATCAAAGATCAAGCCTTGAAAAGATCGTAAACAATCTTGAGACTATTACCCGCGATTATGAGATTCAGGTTCTTTGTTATCAGCTGGGGGATGACTTGTTGAGTTTAATCAGCAACTAAGGGGTGACGATGGTTATGTTTACCAGAATAAGGTAGGAGCATTTATGAACAAAAGAATTATCAGTCGTCTACTCCTGATAATATCTGTGATAGCCATAGGCACTGGTCCCAATTTCAGTTTTAATCGCATTTCGACGTCAGTTCACACCTCTGTCATAGAAGGTGGTGTGCCAGAAAGACTAAGCTTTGATGTAGAGGTAGCATGGGAGTCCATGGAGGTTGCTCCAGTCACGATTGGCAAACAGACATTTTGGTCCATCAGCTTAAACGGCACAAATGAGTTTTCAAAACCGGGCGCGCCAATTATCCCTGTTATCTCCAGGACTCTGGCGATACCATTCGGGGTTTCATTAAAGCTCAAGGTAACACCGGAAAACCCTCATGTCATCAGAGTGGCTGGTGAGGTCCTGCCAGGCCCAACACAAAGCGCTGAATGGAACCTGGACAAGATCAGCTTCGCGGATGCAAATATGCCTGAAATCCTCGTAACGAGCGAACGTGATAACAGTATCTATGCTTCTGATACGCCGTTTCCGGGTAAAAATGGTGAAATTGCGAGTGATGGTGTTATCCGGCAACAGCGTATTACCGGAATCATCCTTTTTCCTCTTCAATACAATCCGGTTGAGCGCGTCATAATTCTCTACGAGAAATTGCACGTGGATGTTATTCTTTCAGGAAATTACATATTGTCAAATACAAATCCCAGGCCGGAATCCGAGGCATACGAACAAATACTCGGTTCTTCGGTTGACAATTATGAGGAAGGAAAACAGTGGCGTCTCTCCCCATTGGAACAGGAACAGTTGGGTGTAGGTGGTTCAAAGACGAATAATTTGAAACAGTCAGCTCCTTGGACGCCTCCGAACCCGGGTTGGCGGATCAAGGTCCAACAGCAGGGTTTTTATCGTCTTACCTATGACCAACTCGCCGCGGCCGGCGTCCCAGTCGATCAATTGGACCCACTAACTTTTCAAATGTTTTACATGGGAATCGAGATCCCAATCAAAGTTGTTGGCGAAGGAGATGGAAGTTTTGACGCAAATGACACTATTTTGTTTTATGGTGAGTCTGTCCATTCAAAATATGCAAACAATAATGTTTACTGGTTGACCTATGGTTTGGATCAGGGATTACGCGTGGAAAAGAGGGATATAACCCCGCAGTCAGCGGAATTGGAGAATTCATGTCTCTTTGAGTTGAGTAAAGAGGAAAGTCACTACTACATTTCCTGGTTACCTGGTACAGATGAATTAGAAAGGTATATTTGGACCTTTGCACAAGCTGGTTCACAAAAGAGCCTGAGCCTTAATCTGACTGACGTCGATACGAGTATGGGTGGTACATTGCGGATCCGCCTCATAGGGGCTTCTGAGGTTTCAGATCAAAATCCCGACCATCATGTTGTAGTAAGTCTTAATGGAACATTTTTGGATGACTTGTATTGGGATGGGAGAAATTGGCTCGAGAAGGATATTGCAATCCCCACTGGAGTAATTGTGGATGGCAATAATACACTGTCCCTGGCACTACCTGGAGATACCGGAGCTGGAAACCTGGACGCTATTTACCTGGATTCTATGAAGATCTTTTATGAAAGATACTTTGTTGCCCATTCTGATTTGTTTGCATTCTCACAACCGAATTCCGGTGAGCATCGGTACCAGGTAAGTAACTTCTCTACTTCGGAGGTTCTGCTGTTTGATACTTCGAATCCCTCAGAGATTAGCGAACTCATCGGTGCTACCATTACACAAAATGGGCCAACCTATCGTGTTGAATTTGAAGATCTTACAGGTGAGAATAATCCAAACAATTATTGGCTCGGATCTGAAAGCTCTCTCTTAACTGTGACGGGTTTGGAAAGGGATGTCCCTTCCAACCTGGAGGAAACATCCAATCGCGCTGATTATTTGATCATCTCCCCAAGCATCTTTTTGCAGCAAGCGACAAATCTCCTGGTATTGCGTGAGAGTCAAGGTTTTCAGGCTATGTTAATTGACGTCCAGGATGTCTATGATCAGTTTAATTTTGGCATCGTCAGTCCGTATGCTCTTCGGGATTTCTTTGCTTACGCGGATCACTTTTGGACATCGCCTGCGCCAAGTTTTGTTTTATTAATTGGGGATGGAAATTATGACCCAAAAAACTATGAAGGGTATGGAAAAGAAAGCTTTTTACCTCCCTTCCTCGTTGTCGCGGATCCATTGATCGGCGAAACCGCGGCGGATAACCGATATGTGGATATTGATGGTTTGGACAACTTACCAGATATGATGATCGGCAGATTAGCAGTCAATACTGCGGCTGAATTGACGAACACCATCAATAAGCTTTCATCCTATGAAGCGATGCCCGCGTTCCAAGATTGGCAATCCCGATTGTTAGTCATAGCGGATAACACGGACGAAGGAGGAAATTTTTCCGCTCTGGCTCAATCGTTAATTGCTTGTTGCGTTACCCCTAACTACCAACCTGAACGAGTGTATCTTGGAGTGACACACTTGACTGTCTCAGCAGCGCATGAGGCCATTCAAAATAATATTAATGAAGGTGAGATCATTGTGAACTATATTGGGCACGCGGCTCAATCTCAATGGGCGGGATACGATGTTAACCCTGCTTTTAATGGCCCACTATTATCCCGGAATGATGTCCCAACTCTCAACAATCAGGATAGGTATCCATTTGTCCTGGCAATGACCTGCTGGGAAGGGTATTTCATAAATCCCCAACCATCTGGGACAAATTATGATTCGCTGGCAGAAACCATTACCCGAGCCCAGAGTAAAGGGGCTATTGGCAGCTGGTCTCCCACAGGGACCAGTTTTGTAGGTGGGCATGATATTCTGGATAAACAGTTCTTCCAATCTTTCTTTATGGAAAATTCTGATCGAATTGGCCAAGCAATCGCAGAATCATTGATAGATTTATGGTCGACAGGGACGCATTTGGACCTGATCGACACATTCATGCTATTTGGCGATCCGGCGACACTTATTAACAGAATTGGGATGAATATCTATTTGCCAATGGTGGCAAGGTGAGATTCACCCCATTAATTAAATCTACAATAAAGGATGAATGGAAATTTGTAATACTCAATCAGGCTTAGGCTAAGCCCACATACCTCATGAGGTTTTCTTTAATTTTTTCATCAATTTCAGCCGCAATGGAGATGGTGGATTCTCCTGAAATATAGGGATCTGGAATACTATACCCGATATTGCCCCCCAGTTCCGAAAGCAGGAAGATTTTCTCCTTTAGCTTTGGAAACTCAGTCATCAATGCTTCTTTATGACCTTTTTCCATCACAACAATCAGGTCAAACGAACTGACTTGAAGGCTTTCGATGCTTTTTGAGAGTCTTTGACCCAGGAATAGGCCTCTTTTTTGAGCTTCCACATATGCTTCCTTGGTCGGAGCCATCGGGATAGTTACCCACGTCCCAGCACTGGTAACCTCCCAATCGCTGGCATTACCGTTGGTTCTTAATTCGCGATTAAAGAATTCTTCGGCTAATATGGATCGAAAGCGATTGGCGGTACAAACGAATAATATTTTGGGCATAATTAGGACAATTTATTATCTCAATCAGCGTTTATTGCCAAGAACTCATCGTGAATGCTCGAGTTAGCAAATCACAAATCAATCACAGAAGTATCAGTCTTGCGGTTTCTCTTCTTTGCTAAGAACATTCTTTAGAATGGTTTTGCGCGCTGGTTTTGCGGGTTCTTCCTTCTTGGAACCTTCAGAGGTGGAACCTGAATAATAATGGTAAGACTTGGACTGATAAGGTGAGTAATAATTGTACCCACCGTAGTAGTAACCACGGTTCTTTGGAATCCGGTTTACCACAACACCCAAGATATTCGCTCCAATCTGTTTTAATTCGTCCATTGGACGCGAAGCCGCGATGACGCGCGTCTGGCCTGGGATGACAACAAAGATAACGCCGTCAACTTTGGTCGAGAGAATGGCAGCATCCGACACTAACATGGGAGGACTATCAACAACAATGAAATCATACGCGTTACGGAACTCATTGATTATCTGTGCCATCTTGTTGCTTCCCAATAATTCGGACGGGTTGGGAGGGATATTGCCACAGGTGATGATGCTCAAGTTGTTGATTTGTTCCACTGACTTGACGGCTTCTTCAATGGATAATTTCCCGGTAATTATTTCGCTGAGGCCCATCCGGTTAGGTTTGTTGAACATGGTGTGTACTTTAGGCCTGCGCATATCGGCATCAACGATTAATACGCGCTTTCCACTTTGAGCCTGAACGATGGCAAGATTGGAAGCAATCGTTGATTTGCCTTCAGATTCGCCAGAACTGGTAACGAGGACGGTCCTGATGGGGTCATCCACGCTGGAGTAGTCCAAATTAGTCCTGATCGACCGAAACGCTTCCGAAACCGGTGACCTGGGTTGTTTGGCAACATACATACCCAGCGATTCATCTGCACTTTTATGGAGGTCGCCGATGAATCCGATAACACTGGTATCAAGCGTATTCTTAACATCGTCCGGGGTTTTGATCGTGTCATCCAGGAATTCAACCAGGAAGGCGATTCCAGCTGTAATTAACAATCCAATCAGGCCGGCAAGCATGGCGGTTTGCATTGGTTTTGGTGAGACTGGTACGGTTGGCTTGGTTGCTTTTTCAACCTGAACAACCGCGGGTGTGTTTTGGGCTTTCGCGAGCCGGAGCGCTTCCAGGCTGCTAATACTGCTCAAGTAGATTTGCTGGTACAAGTTCAGGGTTGTATTGAGTTGCTCCAGCTGCCTCGGGGTACTATCTGTGGTGGTTGAAGATTGCCCTAAGACAACCAGGTCAGTATAAATCTGTTGGTACATCGAAAGGATGGATTCCAGCTCGTCCAGCTTGGATTGGTAAGCGGTATATTGTGCCTGATCGGCCTCAACGGCGGATAAGGGATCAATTTTTGATGCTTGCGTCCTGATGTCATTAATCTCAGATTGGGTATTGTCTATCTGTGTTTGGACCGTGGTTATCTGCTCTTGGAGTACTGTCGCAGAGAGGGTCTTTATCTGGTTTTCAAGCAGGTTTATTTGCTCTTGGGCTTGGTCGATACGGTCTTGCAGGCTTTTTTCAGACGTGTCATAACGTACTGATTGCAGGATCTCGTTTTGGTCAATCAATACGCTCACAAGGCCATTCGCGATGGCGGCTGCTTTGTATGGGTCGGTGTCTTTTACAGTTAGCTCAACAAACTGGGTGTCCGCGATTTGTTTGGCAGTTGCCTGGCCTTTTACGACGGGGAAGCCAAGCTGATTGGAGGCCTCGTAGAGAAGGCTTTCCGTGGAGAGCAGCTGCGCGTAGGTGGAAACAAGCTGGGTACTGTCCAGGTATGCGTAATAATCGTAAGTGGTTTGCACCGCACGAAGAACCACAAAACGCGTGGTAGCCTGGTATATTGGCGTTTGCCTGTTGCTGAAGTAATAACCCAGTCCGGCTCCGAGAAAAGCACCTAATGCCATGAGCCAGAGCCAACGTTTAATTATTTCAAAAACTTGTTTGATGTCCATGCCTGGGTCCTGAAAAGATAATTCCTTTTGGAAGGTTCAATCACTCGTCTTCGAAGTATGTAAACTGCTGATTACCTCCCCGACGCAAGTTAATAGGATACCATAAAATTTAAAGTT
>Ga0116170_10004468_pt1 | contig 12773 bp, 8 predicted proteins | sample AD_JPNHW1_MetaG_FD_89797 | JGI IMG/M metagenome (GOLD analysis project Ga0116170, IMG submission 89797) | Active sludge microbial communities of municipal wastewater-treating anaerobic digesters from Japan - AD_JPNHW1_MetaG | ecosystem: Engineered > Bioreactor > Anaerobic > Digestate | place... | reverse complement strand
CGAATGCATGGCATATATAGCTTTTATTAATATCGTTAAATCGCGCTCCGAACGCGGGCCGTTCATAGAAGAAGCGCTGAAGGCGGTTTCAATAGCCGAAGCCAGCGACGGCGAATCCTTATTTATAAAATACGCCGTGGCGCAATGTTTAGCTATGGACGGAGAGAACGCCGCGAGCGCTTCGCGGGCCATCGAGATCATCGAATTTCTTATATCCGCCGATCCGTTTTATTCTATCCAGATCGCGTCCGATCAGGCTTTTGAAAAAATATCGCGGGCGCTAGAAGTAATGTTCGATAACAGGATTTCCGCGCTTTTTCCCGAATGCCGGAAGCTGATGGCGGCAGCCGATTCCCTCGCTTCAGTCCTGCCGCAAAAAGCCGAAGGAACGCCCGAAGCGCCGAAAATATTCGCGGCGCTCAAAGAATATAAATCCTTAAAAAAATACTGCGCCGCTGCACGGTCTTTTCTTGAGCTTGTAACTTCTTCATGGCGCATTAAAAAAAACCTTCTTGATCTTCAGAGGTTGGCGACGGATTCCGAGCGCCATAAACTTTATGAAAAGTTGAGGGCGTTCGCCGGGGAATGCGTAAAGCAATATCAGAGCGAGCTGGGCGAAAGTCTCAAGCCTTTTTCGGCGCTGAATAACGAAAAGGAGAAGTTGCGCCTGGAGCTTCGAAAATTAAATCAGAAGTATCCGTCGGTATCAAAAAAACATGAAATGGAATCGGCGGAAGAATGGAAAAAAACGAATATATTTTACGATGCCAGGTCTTTTGGCGGAAGGGCTGCGGCTTCCGTCATCCTGATTCTAATCGCCGCCATTTATTTTTCGCATCTGCGCGTGCCGGTCGGGTACCTGGCCCTCGCGGCCGTTATAAACTTCGCTTTGATAGGCGTTTACGGATATGTTTACGGCGAATTTTATTATAATTATATACAAAATATGAAAAAAACATTGGAAACCGATATCACGAGAATAGATCTCAAGCTCGATCTTAACAGGAAAGTTCCGGCCGAAGAGGAATTGAAGTTCAGGGACAGATTTTCAAAATCGATCGCCGAGAATTTCAATATCAACCTGATAGACGCCAGAAATATATTTTTAGCGGTGCTGGAAGGCGATCCGGAACGCATTAAGCAGCATATCAAAAAGTGATTTTAATATTTTGGCGATTTCAGGTAATGTTTTGAAGGCTTACATCCCCGCGGCCACTTTTTGATATTCGTCGAGGCATATGAGCCTCTTCGCCAGATGGCCGCGACCCAGGGTGAATAATTCCTTGAAGAAGGAGCGCCAGACGTGGGCCAGAAAATAATACTGGTTGCGGCGCAGGAATTTATTGCCGGAAAAAAGCCTGAAATAGTAGCGGGGATTAAGATTGTAGTACAGAAAAAGGTTCTTGTGATAGACGTTGATGGTCTCATTATAATTTAATTTTCCAGCCGGCAATATGACGTGCATCTGATCGTATATGGAAAGGTCCTCATTCATAACGACCCCGTTTGATCTCATTTCCTCCGCAAGGGACGTTCCGGGGTATGGGGTTATCACGCCCGGACTTATAAAATCGGCGTATTTCCCGAAGAAATCAAGTTGTTTTTTCAGCGTTTCTTCCGTGTCGAATTCGGTGCCCCAGATGGACATTACGAGAAGGATGACGCCGTGAGACTTGACGGCTTTCATCGCTTTTTGGATCAAATTTTCCGACTGTCCGGTTTTATTCAGCTTATTGAGCACGTCCGCGAATGGCGATTCGGCCCCGAGCATCATTTCAAACAGCCCCAGTTCGCGAAGCTCGCCGAGAAGATCTTCGCATTTCAGGACCGACTTGCAGCAGGCCTGCACGAAAAAATTAATCTTCATGCCGCTCGCTCTGAGACATTCGATGAAGCCTTTGACCCATTCGCGGCTGGACAGAAAATCCGTGTCGCCGAAAATAAATGTCCTTCTGCCGTAAACCTCATAGAGTATCTTCAGATATTTTATCGCATATTCGGGAGAGTGGCGCCTTACGGTATGATTCCAGGCGGCCGACTCCGTACAGAAAGAGCACTTGTTAGCGCAGCCTCTCGAGAACATCGCTCCGAACGTTTCTTTTCCGCCATAGATGGGAAGCGTGTATTTTTCCATCGGAAACAGTTCGAAAGAAGGGAACGGAATAGCGTCGATGTCGTTGATATAAGGACGAGGAGGGGTCTTGCGGATAACTTTGTCGCGCCCTTCGTAAGCGAGCCCTTTTATGCCGTCGAGGCATCCGCGAGCGATCGCCTGTTTCAAAAAAGCCGCCGGGCCCTTTTCGCGCTTGATTGTGCTCAGTTTTTTAGATATCTCCAGAAAAGTGATCTCTCCCTCGCCGATGACTACTATGTCCGCGAGGCCGCTTTTAAGATACTTTTCATGAAGAGAGGAAAATACGTATCCTCCGCCGGTTACAGGCGTTTCCGGGTGCAGCTTTCTGATGATTTCCAGGCAGGCGTTGATCTCCGAATGATGGCAGGTGTGGACGAAAGTCATCCCGATCAGGTCGGGCTTATATTCCAGAAGCGTATTCTTAAGAGTGATCCAGGGATTTTTTTCTACATGGAGATCCAGGATCCTGACGTCGAACCTGTTCTTCACGTATGAAGCGATATACGCAAGGGCTGGAGACGCCACATTGCCGTTGAACCATCCGGCGTCCGTTTCGGGGGCGTCGATGAGAAGAATCCTGAATCCGTAGTCCTTCATCCGGTCATCCTTATCCGCCGCTTTAAAAATTTATTAGTTTTTCGCGGTATTTAATTAAATAATTATATAATATTTTTCCGCTTATTTCAAGAAAAAAGGAAAGACGGCCCCGCGCGATGTGAGACGTGAAGGAATTATCAAATTGAGATAACAATCTCATTTTGATACGCGATTTGTCTCATTATGATATGATCCGGCCGCGTTGGACGATCATTGTGGCTTTTTGGCATGGCATGAAAGTTGTTTTATAAGGTTACAAAAAATATGGAGGTAAAATATGAAAAACTCTTTTTCGAAACAGGAAATGCACACTCTCGTCGCTATAATCGCCGTGCTGTTTTTCGGGGTTATAGCCAATATGTCCTTCGGCTATTTTGAATGGGCCAGGTGTTCGGCCACGGAGCGGGAAACGTTATGCGCCGTTGATTTTCCCGTCGAGCTGAATTCTTCGGATAAAGGCGTGCTGGAAGCAATTCCCGGCGTCGGGCCGGCGATGGCGTCCCGGATAATAGAGTACCGCGAAAAGAACGGCGGATTTAAAACCAGATGCGAGATAAGAAAGGTTTCCGGGGTCGGGCCCAGGATGTATGAAAAAATAAAGGATAAGATTCATGTAGCCTGCGATGAAACGCCGGATGCGGAAGATCCCGAAACGGCGGTCGCGCTTTCGGATCCTCAAAAGCCGAAGATCGATATAAATCTAGCGTCCGTTGAAAATTTTGCCGTCGTAAAGGGCATTGGCGCGAAGCTTGGAAAAAAGATAATCGAGTTTCGCGAAAAGCAGGGCGGAAGAATAACGGCTATTGGCGAACTTTCAAAAGTAGGCGGCATTGGAGCCAAGCGGATGAAAACCATAGCGGAGAATTTTATAATATATTAGTTTAAGATACTTTTGACGATCGTCAAAATAAGTCGGCTAAAATCGTTTCAAACATAAATTCATCGCCTTCATCCGCGGATAGCCTCCTGGTTCAGCGCTGTCAATGGAAACGTCGGAAATCTGATTTGCCGTTATTAAATTTATTTTAAATGGGGGTGACCGGAAAAGCCCGAGGCTTAAAAGTTTCTTTGAATGAGCAATTTTAAATTTAACGGAGGTACGAAAATGGCCAGTGAAAAAAACAAAACTGAAAAAAAAGAGGCTCCGGCGAAAAGAGAAGTCAAGGAAATCAATGAAATTAACGAAGCGGGCGGAGAAAAAGTTCCTGAAAACGGGATGGTATCGGAGCTGAAACAGCAGATAACCAAACGCTTCGGGATGGGATCGGTTTTTACGGGAACCGACGGGGAATTTATAGAAAGCGCTGGAACTGATGTGATCTCGACCGGAATAATTTCTCTGGACGCGGCGCTGGGAATAGGCGGGCTTCCGAAAGGGAGGATTGTCGAAATATATGGGCCCGAGTCTTCGGGCAAGACCACGCTCACCCTTAATATGATAGCGAAATGTCAGGCCGCCGGAGGCATAGCCGCCTTTATCGATGCCGAACACGCTCTGGACGTGAACTTCGCGAAAAAGATAGGCGTCGATCTTTCGAATCTTTTGATATCCCAGCCCGGAAGCGGCGAGGAATGCTTCGACATATGCACGACGCTGGTTAAAAGCGGCGCCGTTAGCCTGGTTGTAATAGATTCCGTCGCCGCCATGGTGCCGCGGGCCGAGATAGAAGGAAACGCCGGCGATGTGCAGATCGGTCTTCAGGCGCGACTTATGACATCGGGCCTGAGGCGCATAACGTCGATCGCGGCTAACAATGGCTGTACGGTTATTTTCATAAATCAGCTCCGCGATAAGATAGGCGTGACTTTCGGCAGCAGCGAAACCACTCCCGGAGGACGCGCGCTGAAATTTTTCTCATCCGTGCGCATGGATATTCGAAAGATAGACATACTCAAAAACGCCGAGACTCCGATCGGATTAAAAACCAGGGTGAAGATAACCAAGAATAAATGCGCGATGCCCTTTAAAACAGCTGAACTGGACCTTCTATTCAGCGAGGGGATATCTTATGAGGGCGATCTTATCGATATGGCGGTAAACCGGGGTATCATTGAAAAGAGCGGCGCGTGGTACAGCTATGCGAATGAAAAGATCGGTCAGGGGAAGGAAAATACGAGGATGTTTCTTAAAGGGAACGCCGGCGTTTGCCGCGAACTTGAAACGCTAGTAAGATGCGCTATGACGGCTTAATTTTATCGGAATGAAAGTAAATCATCTGACTCTTTTAATAACCATTTCATATGTTTCCGCTCTCGCGGCGTCTCCTGCGATCGCGATCTCCTCTCCGGCCGCGCTTGGGGCTTTTATCTTGAGCGCGGCCGCGCTTTTTTATGTTTTATCTGAAAATGCGTCCGGAAAACACGTCTGGCTTTTGATCGCCGCTACCGCCGCGTTATTCGGATTCTATCGCGGAGCGTCTCTTATCGAGCATAAAAACGCGGACATAAATGCGGCCGTTAAAAACGGAGTCATAGTTAAAATCCGCGGAATCTCAGAAAGCGTGCGTCCGGTATATTCTAAAAAGTTTATTAACGCGAAGATAAAAGTACGCCAGAAGTGGAATCCGGAAAAATCGTCTTTTGAAAAAGCTCACGGAACGGTGTTTTTAAATTATACTTTTGACAAGGGTGAAAACCCGGTTGCCCCCGGCGAAGGAGAAACCGTTGAATTCATGGGTGAAGCCCAGGCATTTCACAAATATAAAAACCCGTATATATGCGGCGCGGAAAATCCGTTCGCATCTTCGGCCGCCTTTAAAATAAAAGTGAAAACGGATAATCTAAAAGTTGTCTCGAAGCCCGGTTTCTTATTCAGAAGACTTTATGAGGCCCGTTCCTTTCTGGATTGCGCATTCGAAAATTATTTTCCGGCCGACATCGCGGGGTTTTTAAAAGCGTTTTTTCTTGGCGAGCAGTCAGCTCTCGAGGGTTTTACGATGATCGATTTCCAGGACAGCGGCATGCTTCATGTTCTCGTCGTAAGCGGAAGTCACGTCACGCTCGCGGTTGTTTTCATTTCATCGCTATTTGGCGTTTTTGGCGTATCCGATAAAATAAAAAATTGCGCGGTCTTTGTCGCAATATCCTTTTATTTTTACGTTATCGGGTTGCAGGCGGCTATAGTACGGTCATATATAGCCTTTTTAATAGCTTTTACGGCCAGATCGGCCGGATATGAAAATTTAAAATATCAGGCCTTGCTTTCGACTTTTTTAATGCATATAATGGTTTTTCCGGAATTTATTTTCAGCGCCGGTTTCGCGCTTTCATATATTTCGACCTTTATGCTTATATTTTCTGGCGAGATCGGAACGGACGGTTTTATATTTGAAAACGTAAAAGTTACATTACTCGCCATCGCGGGAACCTATCCTATAATTGCTTATAAAAGCGGATACTTTCCGTTGGCTTCCGTCTTTTCGAATTTATTGACGCTCTGGATATACGAACTTCTGGTATTTTTCGTGATAGTCTTTATTTTTTTCGCGTCGGCTTCGGTGTTTCTGGCCAAAATCGCCGCGCCGGCAGTCTTTTTCCTCGCGTTGGCATCAATAAAACTCAATGAATTCGTGTCGTCTTTTTCCTGGCTCAACGCCGCGCCATATAGGATGTCATTTTTTGAAATGCTTGTTTTATATGCGATATTGGTTTTTATCATGGCCGTTCTCTTGAAAAAAGCTGAAGTTAATGAACTTAAACTAGCTCTTATTTTAGCCGCGGTTTTTGTTATTGTATTGAAATCTTTCGCTTTATATAACATGGAAGGATTTGAAATAAATTTTCTGGACGTCGGCCAGGGCGATTGTCAGCTTATAAGAACGCCGCGCGGGCGGTGGCTGATGGTCGATGCGGGCGGGGCGGAAAATTCTTACGAGAAAGTTTTATTGCCGTATTTGCGCTATAGAAGGGTCGCGAGGCTCGAATATCTTATAATAACTCATGGCCATTATGATCATTACAGCGCCGCGCTTAATATGCTGGAACATGGCAAGATATCGGTTTCAAAGATCATAACGGCCGCGTCCGAAGCGTTGGAACCGGATTACCGGCGGCTTCTTCTTAAAGCGGACCGTCTCGGAATAACCAGGGAAACTATTGAATCCGGCTCGAAAATATCCGCCGACAAGGTCGCTTTAGACTGTCTGTGGCCGTCGACCGCCGCGTTGACCGAAAAATCAAACGAAAATGATCGCTCTATAGTTTTAACAGTGACCTATCTTGAAAGATCGGTGCTTCTGGCCGGCGATATAACGAGCAGAACCGAAAGCGCGATTCTGAAAAAATTCGAGTCGCGTAATTATATTCTTCTTAAGTCGCCTCATCATGGTTCAAAATGGTCCAATTCAAAAGAACTCATCGAAACCGTTTCGCCGCGGCTGGTCTTTATCCCTTCAGGCGTCGGGAACCGCTTCGGGCATCCTCACAAAGAAACGATCGAACGTTTCGCCGCCGCCGGCGTTAAAATATTGAATTCTCAAAAAACAGGCGGAATAATTCTCGGCCTGGCTAAAAGCGGCATTGAGTTGAAAGATTATCGGTTAGAAACCCTGTTATAAATTTCGCTTCGGGAGATGAAATTTTCTTAAAAAGCCTTTTCTAATTATTTATTGCATTAAAAGGCGCATTTGTGATAAAATATGCGTTAATTATGCATATAGACGCGGCTGAATTCCAAAAACTTAAAAGCGAGGCGGAAGTTCTCTCAATTCCATGTATTTCGCCATCGACCGGAAATCTTCTCGAAATGGTCGCCCGGCTGGGCCGTTCAAAAAACATTGTCGAGATAGGCACCGGCAACGGTTATTCAACGCTTCATCTTCTGTCCGGCGCGGCTTTGAATGGCGGGCGCGTGACGACGTTTGAAAAAGATGTTCCGCGTTTCCGGCTGGCCTTAAATAACCTCAATAACTACGCTGAAAAGGGTATGTTAAAGATTTTTAACGAGGACGCGCTTTCAGTTTTGGATGAGGTCCCCGCTAACATTGATCTCTTATTCATAGATGGAATGAAGCGTCAGTATTGCGACATATTAAAAAAAATATGGAATAAGCTTGAAAAAAACGCCATTATCTGTTCCGACGACATTTTTTTTCAGGGCGTGCTCGAACCTGAAAAAACCCTTGACCGGCATAAAAGCATAGTGAAAGGTTTGCGTGAATACATAGCGTATTTGAATGAACTTGAAAATGAAGGGAAAATAAAAAATTTTTTCTTCGATTACGAAAACGGCATATCCGTTTCTCAAAAATTAGAATAGGGGAAAAAGCATGAAGTATGATATGAACATATTATCTACCGTTGCGGTAAAAAAAGGTTTTGGAGATTGTATTCGAGATGCCGCTGTAGCCGAAAGCTCTTCAAAAAACAGTCAACTTAGAGCAGGAGTTATAGCCCATTTGTTTTTATTCTGCGCCGTGGGCATTGCTATGCTTTTTACTCCGGGCTTTTTATTCGCCGGGTCCGATACAACCGAGGTCACCGATACGACGGAGATTTTCGATGCGGCCGGCAAAAAATTCGATGTCACGACGGCTCCGATCTCTGTAATATCAACCGCGCCGGCTATTACCGAGATCATATTTTATCTTGGCGGGGCTGAAAAACTTAAAGGCGTTACTTCTTTTTGCGATTACCCGGCGGAAGCCAAAAAAATAGAAAAAGTCGGCGACCTGAATTTGAATTATGAAAAGATAATAGAACTTAAGCCCGACATAGTTTTTATTATGAAAGGGCTGCGTCCGAAGGAAAGCGAGGTTCTCGAATCATTCGGGATAAAAGCTTTTACGATCGAGCTTAATTCGATGAGATCCATCTTCGAATCTATGGATCTTATTGCCGGAGTCTTAAAAACTAAAAAGAACTCGTCCGAATTGAAAGCGGCGTATAAAAATTTGAGAAAACATGTAAAGAGCCGCCATGAAAAATCATTGAGGTCGGTTTATTTTGAAGTATGGGGCGAGCCGCCGATGAGCGTCGGAAGCGCTTCGTTCATAAATGATATCATCAAAAAAGCAGGCGCTATTAATATATTCGGAAATGTCGATGTGGAAAATATTTCGGTGAGTTTTGAAAAGGTTATTGAAAAAAATCCGGAATTTATTGTCATCGCCTATCCCGGAAAAACTTTAGAGGTCTCTTTGAGACCTGGATTTGAAAATCTTATCGCCGTAAAGGACGGAAACGTTATCGAAGTCGATTATAACCTTTACGTAAGGCCGGGACCCCGCGTGGTAAAGGGGATTCTCGATCTTCATAACAAGCTTTATTCGGACACGCCCATTCCGGAATCCGAAGTCTTCTCAAAATAATTATGATTTTTAAAACGGAAACGGTCAATCGCAAATATATGATATTCCTGGCCTTTGCGTCAATATGCGCCGTCGGGGCTGTTTTTTCATTCATTCTGGGTCAGGCGAGCATCCCGCTTACGGAAGTTTTTAAGTATATCACCGGCAGCGCGGGACTTGATCCGAGGTATTCGGCGATCTTAAAAATGAGGCTCGCCAGAATGCTGGTGGCTTTTATAGCGGGCGGCGGCCTTGCTTTCGCGGGCGTGATATATCAGTCGACCCTTAAAAATTATCTCGCCGACCCTTTCATGCTGGGGGTTTCGGCGGGCGCGGCGCTGTTTTCGGCTCTCGCGATATCGTTTAAGATACAATCTTCCGCCATGGTGTCCCTGTTCGCTTTTTTTGGCGCTCTTGTATCGGTTGGCGTCGTTATATTTATATCCGGTTTTAAAAAGTTCTCCAATTATAATCTCATACTTTCCGGAATAGCGCTCAACAGTTTTTTCTCGAGTTTTTTAACGATAGTTATGTATCTGTCAAAAGATATGCAGAATATATTTTTCTGGCTCATGGGTTCGCTCGACGTCAAATATAACGAACAGATAATATATACTTATGTCCTTGTGTTCATGGCGGGGCTATACGCGTACAATAATTCGCATATACTCGACATACTCAAGCTCAATGAAAAAACTGTTTTTTCAATGGGCATAGACGAGAGCGCGTGGAAGATCAAATTCATAGTTCTCTCGTCGGTGGTAAGCGCGCTTATAGTTTCACAGACCGGTATCATCGGGTTCGTAGGGCTTATAATGCCTCACGCCGGCAGGCTATTGATAGGCGATCTGCACAGGAGCCTTATCCCCTTCTCCTTCCTTCTCGGCGGCACCATGATGATATACTGCGACATTATATCGCGGACCGCCATAGATTCGATGAACTTTCCTATAGGCGTCATAACGAGCTTGGTCGGCGCGCCGTTTTTCATATTGCTGTTAAGCAGAGCCGGAAAGCAAGGTGGCAACTGATTTGAATACCTGCGAAGTCTTTAAGGCCGAGGGGCTTAAATATTTTTTCGAGGGCGGCCGCGAATGCGCTCTCAACAATTTGAATTTTTCTATAATGAGCGGCGAAAGCATCGCTATAGTCGGGCCGAACGGTGCCGGAAAATCGACGCTTTTGAATATAATGCTGGGTTACGCGGATAAATACGAAGGAGTCTTCGAATTCATGGGGCGTGAAATTTCCGGCTGGAAACCATCCCAAATGGCCCGCGTCAGGGCATATATACCTCAGGAGAACGAGACGGGGCTTAAACTCACGGCGCTTGAATATTTGAAACTTTCGAGGGGCGCGCCGCATCTTACTGAAAAGTCCGAAATAAATAAATATCTCGAGCTTTTTGACATATCGTATCTGCGCGATCGCGTGACGGCCACGATGTCCGGCGGCGAAATGCGTCTTTTACAGCTTATATTCGCGCTTCTCAGGAATCCTTCCGTCGTTTTACTGGACGAACCCGTTTCGTTTCTGGACGTGAACAATCAAAAGAAATTCTTCGACGGCCTGAAAGAAATTTCGTCCGAAAGAAGTGACGGCAAAGGCGAAAAAATGACGATAATATCGATCCTTCACGATCTTAACATGGCCGCCTATTACTGCGACAGAATAATGCTTTTGAATAAGGGTGAAATTGTAAAATTCGATTCTCCGCTGGATGTGATAAACTTTAAAACGCTCGGTTCGATCTTTTTCAGAGAAAGTTTGACGCGCGAAGTTAAAATGAAAGAGGGCGGAGCTGAAATATCGGCTCATGTTATCTGCGGCGGCGGCGCTGGAAGCGAGATAATGGAGGCGCTTTTAAGTCAGGGCGTGAACGTTTCCGCGGGCGTTCTAAATATCGGAGATTCCGACTGGAACTTCTGTAAAAACAACAAGGTTGCCATGGTCGAGGAAGAGCCGTTCCAGAAGATCTCGGATGAAAATTATATTAAAAATCTGGAATATATCAAAAAAGCTGACGTCATCGTTCTTTGCGCTTTCGCACTGGGGAAAGGCAATTTAGCCAATCTCAAATTTATCGAGGAATCCGGGATGATTTTAGGCAAAAAGATTATTTCGGCTTTTTCCGCCCATGCCGAACTTGATTTCACTGGCGGCGCGGCCGGGCCATTGCTGAAAAAGATAGGCGAAAATTCAGAAAGATTTTTGACGCCTGACGAATTCAAAACCGTATTCGCGCGCGTGCGTGATAGCCTGAAAAAACAGGATCGACTTTCGTGAACGGCAACGAATTATCGCGGTTAAATGAAACCGTTCCGACTGCAAAGCCGGAGGAATTTCAAGTTTTTGGTCCGAATTGGTTATGCGTTAAATGCCTTATTTAATATCTCTTCGAAATAGGTCGCGCCGGATGCTCCGTCGACGTTTATTCCGAGTTCGCGCAAAAAATTTCTGGCTTTTTTCTCGTCTTCGGCCGAGGGAATCCTGGCTTCGATATAGGTTCCGAAATTTTTCACCTCATCTACGACTATATCCAGGTTAGGCATATTCGCGATCTTGAATTTATACCGGCGTTTCTCGCTGGTGACGGCGTTCGAATAGCCAAGATATAATAGGACCTCCGCGAATTTCCTGTGTATCGGGAAATCTATGCGCGGCCTTTGAAATGAAAGTTTGCGCGGCCCTTTATAAGTTAAGATGAGTTCGCCGTTTTCTTCGCGTATCCTTAAAAGCTCGTCGCTTTCGGTGAAATTAAGTCCCGGCGCTACGTAATATTTATCGACGAGATGCCTTTCACTGACAAGTTCGGCGCCGTATTCCTTCAATTTTTTGAGAGGAACGTTAAAAGCGCTTCTTATCTTGAATTCGAAATTGTCGATCTTATCGTAGGTTTCGCCGAAGGGCGCGAATTCGTTGTTGATTATGAGATTCGCGCCATTTTTAGTTATTTCGATGTGTTTTTCGTACATTGGCTGGACGGTTCCGACGTATTGAAGAATTATTCCTTCGAAGTCCTGGCCGGTCTTGCCGATATCGCGCATGAGCCTTCTTACGAGTTTTCCGTGGAGGTTGGCTTCTATAAAAACCGAATAGTCATAGAGGTTTTCAAATGTTTCGTGGAGCGAGAAAATCCCTTCGACTATGAGCATGCGCGTTGGTTTGACCTCGGTATAACCTGTCACGGTGCCTTTTTCGAGCGATCGTTTGGGGCGCATTATGGTTTTCCCTTCTTTGAGTTCGCGCAGGTGCGTATAAGCAAGATCCAGGTTTATAGCGCGCGGATCGTCGAAGTTCGAGTTAAGGTTTTCGTTGATCCAGGTTCTGTCCTTATAATAATCGTCGAGCGTGAATATCACCGCGTCGGGAAACCATGACAGCAGTTCCCGTGATATGAACGTTTTCCCTGAGCCTGAGCCGCCCGCTATGCCTACGACGAGCAGCTCGCTCTCCTTTAAAAGCCTGGAAACCTCCGTCTTGACCTTTTTCATGCCTTCGTCTTTGTTGGCGGCCGTTTTGCTTCTTATGAACTCGAGGAAAATTTGAAGGTTCGGCCGGGTCTCGAAGTGCGAGAATCCCATCTCTAGGAAAAAATTGCGAGCGCTTTCCCGGTCCTTTTCTTCGTTATAATAAACCTTGATGATACTTCCGAAACCTGAAATGTCATCTTTCGTCATGCGGAAGGGCCTGCTGTAAAAGGTGCGCTTTTTTGAAAGCGCCGCGAGCCTTTTAAAGCCGACGGCCGGGATCAT
>Ga0116170_10004467_pt1 | contig 12777 bp, 11 predicted proteins | sample AD_JPNHW1_MetaG_FD_89797 | JGI IMG/M metagenome (GOLD analysis project Ga0116170, IMG submission 89797) | Active sludge microbial communities of municipal wastewater-treating anaerobic digesters from Japan - AD_JPNHW1_MetaG | ecosystem: Engineered > Bioreactor > Anaerobic > Digestate | place... | reverse complement strand
TGCGCCAGCGTCTCCACAACCGGACGGTCATCATCGTCGATGACGTTCTGACGACGGGAGCTACGATCTGTGCCATGCAGGAAGCCGTTCTGGAAGCGGGCCCCAATCAATGTTTCTACTTGACCCTGGCGAGGAGTCGGGCTACAATAGGCTCAGGCTTCTGAAGGCAAGAGGCTAATCCGCTGCAAAGGGAGGCACTGATGAAGGTAGAACACAAGTCGAAAACACTCGATATCCCTCCGCGCATTCTTGCCTATCTGAATGACAAAGTCAGTCGGTTTGACAAGTTTTTCCGCAAGGAACCAACGCTCGGCGCGAACATCAACTTCCTTCGCGGCAAGTATACATGTGAGCTCACGCTCGAGGTTTCCGGGCGTGTGATCAAGGCATCGGGACAAGGCCCGGACATGGAGAGCTCAATTGATGCTGCCTGCGACAAACTCGATGCTCAGATTCGCAAGTTTCACACCCGCGTCTTCCGCAAAGACTTTAAGGCTGTCGGTGAGTTGAAAGGACTGTTCCAGTCTGAGGTCCCCATGGAGGACGTCGACGAGATACCCGAACGCATTGTAAAGCGCAAGGAATTCGAGATTGTGCCAATGTCTGAGGAGGAGGCAATCCTCCAGATTGAGATGCTGGGCCATCAGTTCTTTGTCTATCGCAGCGACACCAGCAACAAGGTCTGTGTTCTCTACAAGAGGACTGACGGGGGATACGGCCTCATAGAAATCGACTGAACGGACAACTCTGCCGGCATGACGCCGGTCGGGTTCGCAGGCATACTTCCTGCCCAGCTCTGTCGGGTGCCGTAGAAGGCCATCCATGCTGGGCAGGTGCTTGTTACAAGATAGCGTGATGTCCTGCCTGCAGCGAATTGCAGGGGCAGCGCACGGAGGTAGTGTTTCATGGGATTGTTAAGTGCCTTTTCTCCTTCTGCTCGCAAGTTCAAGTCATACCAGGCAGTGGTTCCTCGAATACTCGCGCTGCAACCCTCCATGTCGTCACTTGACGACGAGGGCCTGAAGGCCTATGGAGCGCGTCTCAGGGAACGGGCTGCACAGGGCGCAGGCGAGATGGACCTGCTGCCGGAGTCCTTTGCGCTCGTCCGCGAGGTTTCGCGACGACTGATCGGACTCGAACACTTTCCCGAGCAGCTGCTCGGCGGCATCGTACTCTACTACGGCAACATTGCCGAAATGAAAACCGGTGAAGGCAAGACGCTGGTTGCAACCTGCCCTCTTTATCTCAGCGCACTCATGGGCCATCGCGGCCACCTGGTCACTGTCAATGACTACTTGGCGAAGCGAGACCGAGCTTGGATGGGGCCAATCTACGAGTTTCTTGGAATGTCCGTGGGGCTGCTGCAGAATGACAGCGCTCCCGACCAGCGCAAGGCGGCCTATGCGGCAGACATTACCTACGGGACAAACAATGAGTTTGGATTCGACTATCTGCGTGACCACATGGCCGGGACAGAGGATGATATGGTCCAGCGCGGAGCGCTTGACTTCGCCATCGTGGACGAGGTGGACAACATATTCATCGATGAGGCGCGCACAGCTCTGATCATCGCCGGACCCGGCGGAGACTCAGACCTGCCATACTACGAGGCTGCAGCGTTCGTCCGAAGGCTGACTGGCACACCGCGTGTCCAGACTGCAGCTGGCACAGAGGAACAGTCACCCAGCAACGCCGACTACGTGTACGATGAAAAGCACAAGACCATCGAGCCAGCTGATGACCTGCTGGCCCGTTTTGCTCACTCAGCCAGGATTCCTCAGGATCGCCTGCTGAAGGACCAGGCGACGTATGACAAGATACTCCGCAACGCCATCAAGGCTCAGGTGTTTTTCAGGAAGGACAGCGAGTACATAGTCAAGGATTCGGAGGTGATTATCGTCGATGAGTTCACGGGGCGTCTGATGTATGGAAGGCGCTACTCCGAGGGGCTGCACCAGGCAATAGAGGCCAAGGAAGGCCTCCGCGTCCGTGAGGAGAGCCAGACGCTCGCGACCATCACGATTCAGAACTTCTTCAAGATGTACGAGAAGCTGTCCGGAATGACCGGGACAGCTCTCACGGAGGCAGATGAGTTCAAGGAGATTTATGGCCTCGATGTCATCGCCATTCCAACGCACCGTCCGGTCATCCGCAAAGACGCTGATGACGAGGTGTACAGGTCCGAGTCCGGTAAGACCGGCGCCATTCTGACTGAGATACAGGCCCGGCACGACAAGGGCCAGCCAGTCCTGGTAGGAACGCGTTCTGTGGAAAAGTCCGAGAAGTTGAGTCACGAGCTCAAGAAACTTGGAATCAAGCACCAGGTTCTCAACGCCAAATACCACGAGAAGGAGGCCGAAATCATCGCTCAGGCAGGCCGGAAAGGTACAGTGACCATTGCTACCAACATGGCCGGGCGAGGTGTCGATATTCTGCTCGGGGGAAACCCGGAAGGGCTGGCGAGAGCCAAGGCCGACCCGGCAGTCAAGCCTGCGGAGTACCAGAAGTTGCTTGCCGAGTTCAAGGAAACCTGTGCCGGTGAACACGACGAAGTTGTTTCGCTGGGTGGTCTGTTCATTCTGGGAACAGAACGGCATGAGTCCCGTCGCATCGACAATCAGCTGCGCGGCCGCAGTGGCAGACAAGGAGACCCTGGCGAGTCCAAGTTCTTTCTGTCCGCTGAGGACGACATCCTCCGCATTTTTGGCGGTGACCGGATCCAGCACATCTTCGAGATGATGAAAGTGGACGAATCGACCGCCGTCAATCACCCTCTCCTTTCCAGGGCGATCGAGATGTCTCAGAAGAAAGTAGAGGCTCTCAATTTCGATGCACGGAAGAGCCTGCTCGACTACGACAATGTGCTCAACAAGCAGCGTGAAGTCATCTATGCAGAGCGCGACAAGGTACTGGCGGGCGCCGACTTGACGGAGGAGGTCCATGGCTTCATTGCCGAGCAGGCACAGACTGCCGCAGAGCAGGTTGCACAAGCCTACAGGACAGATGAGGAGGAGATTGGCAAGCTCTACAACGATATCGTCGAAGATGCGTTCGGCAGGCCAATGAGCATGACTGTGCAGGAACTCGCTGACATGCTTGAACAACGTGACGCAGAGGCTCAACTGACGCGGGCCATCACCGAGAAGGCAGAGGCCGTGTACGGCGCGAAGTACGCCCAGTATGGTGACGATGTGATGCACCAGGTCGAGCACTACGTGTTTCTGCGAACCATCGATGTGGCTTGGAGGAACCATCTGCTCGAAATGGATGACCTCAAGGACGGGATCGGTCTGCGTGCATACGGTCAGGAGGACCCATTGATAGCCTATCAGAAAGAAGGATTTGAACTGTTCAGCCAGCTGATGGACCAGATCAAGCACGACGTCGTCCGCGCGCTGTTCACGTTCGAACTGCAACCAGCTCAACCGGAGAGACAACATGATCGATCTTGAGCCCCTGAGACGGCAGATTTCGGCTTGCGACGCTCGCGTGGCAGGCCTCTACGAACCTGGCTGACTGACCAGCCGGCAGGCGCAGCTGGAAGAGCTGCGAAGCAGTACAACGGCTGCCGGCTTCTGGAACGATCAGACACGCGCTGCTGAAATCATGGGTACGGTGGCAAGACTCGAGGCTGACATAGCGTCTCAGCAGAAGGTAACAAGCGAGTTGGACAATGCCCGCGCGGCGCTGGACCTCTTGTCCGAAACCTCTGACCCGGACCTCGAGCGCGAAGTTCTTCAGGATCTGTCCCAGATTGAACACGACCTGCAGATTCTCGAGACCGCACGGTACTTCAGCGGCCCGTATGATGCCTCAAATGCGATTGTATCACTCTCCAGTGGAGCGGGAGGGACTGACGCGCAGGATTGGACAGAAATGCTGATGCGAATGTACATGCGTTATGCAGAGCGACAGGGATTTGAGATTGTCGTGGCAGACTATACTCCAGGTGAGGAAGCCGGCATCAAAGGCTGCACACTCGTGGTTCGTGGGCAGTATGCCTATGGTCTCCTGAAGCACGAGAAAGGAGTCCACCGTCTCGTGCGTATCAGCCCTTTTGACGCCAACAAGCGCCGGCATACCTCGTTTGCTGCTGTAGACGTCATCCCAGAGATTCCCGACACTGCTTCCAATGTCGATATTCCTGAGGATGAACTTCGGATTGACGTCTACCACTCGTCTGGCCATGGTGGACAGAACGTTCAGAAAGTCGCGACAGCGGTGCGGATAACCCACATACCGACGGGAATTACCGCAAGCTGCCAGAACGAGCGTTCTCAACTGCAGAACAAACGAATGGCTATGGCGGTGCTCAAATCCAGGCTGCTTGTCTATCAGGAACAGCAGCGCGACGCCCAGATCTCAGAGGTGCGAGGCGCGTTCAAGTCGGCTGAGTGGGGGAACGAAATCCGTTCGTACGTACTGCAGCCCTACAAGCTTGTAAAAGACCATCGGACAGGCGTCGAGAAGGGCAACGTGGACGCGGTTCTCGATGGCGACCTCCAGGAGTTTATCCTGGCGAGTGTTCGGCATGACACGGAGAACAGTCGGGCTGGCAATTCGTGACGTCGTCGGCATTACGGTTGGGTGTGTCATCTACGCCCTCTCGTTTGCCCTCTTCGTCATTCCCCGCAATCTGGCCCCCGGGGGGATATCCGGCCTGGCCATCGTCATCAACCACTTCTTTGGGCAGGTACCGATCGGTGCAACCATTATCATTCTCAACGCCCCACTCTTTCTCATCAGTTTCAAGCGACTGGGGCGCGGATTCTTGTGGCGATCCATCTACGCAACGGTCATATCCTCCGTCTTGATCGACGTTATGGTGCGGTACACGAATGGATTCGAGGTGGACATGCTCCTGTCGTCCGTGTACGCCGGTGTCATCATGGGTGTTGGCATCGGGGTCATATTCCGATTCTTCGGGTCAACCGGCGGGACCGATCTGCTCGCCCAACTGCTGTCGGAGCATGTCGGGCTTACCTTCGGCACGACGCTTCTTGTCATCGACACAGTCATCATCGTTCTGTCCGGCGTAGCGTTCAAGAGTGTGACCATCCCCCTGTATTCCATCCTGTCCCTGTACATATCGTCCAAGACCATCGACCTTGTCCAGGAAGGTATGTCGTTCTCGAAGGCTGCGTGGGTCGTCAGCTCCCAGCCCGAAGAGATTGCCGCCCGCATCATGTCCGAACTGGACCGCGGCGTCACCAAGTTTACGGCGGTAGGCGCCTATACCAGCGAACCGAAAGAGGTAGTTTTCTGTGTGGTTCCTCAGAGTCAGATTTCCCATCTGAAGCAGATCGTGCACGATGTTGACCCCAACGCGTTCGTGGCCATCATGGAAGTGACAGAGACATTAGGTCAAGGATTTAAGGAGCTTGGTACACGCTGATGATACAAATGTTGAGCGTTTCGAAGCAGTACGAGGATGGGTATTACGGGCTCAGGGATGTAACCTTCAAGGTCGAAGCAGGGCAGTTTGTGTTCCTCACCGGTGAGTCCGGCGCAGGAAAAAGCACAGTTCTCCGCATGATTTATCGGGCGGAGCGCCCGACCAGCGGCACCGTCCTCGTGGATGGTATCGATACCGCAGCGGCCCACGGCAATTCCCTTACAGCGCTGCGGAGAAAAATCGGAATGGTGTTCCAGGACTATATGCTGCTTTTTGACCGCAGTGTGGCAGAAAACGTCGCCTTGCCACTCGTAGTCCGCGGCGTTGACAAACACGCCGCCGCCGGCCAGGTAGATTCCTGCTTGGAGAGAGTCGGCCTGTCCGGATACCAGAAGCGGGTCTGCTGCTCGCTGTCCGGAGGAGAGAAACAGCGCGTTGCGCTGGCGCGGGCGCTCATATCGAAGCCTGACGTCATTCTCGCCGACGAGCCCACCGGCAACCTCGACCTGTCCAATGGTGAGAAGATTGTCGAGGTGCTGCGCGACGCAAATCGTGATGGGTCGACCGTCCTGATGGCCACACATGACCTGTACCTCGTGCAATCGACCCGTCTGCCGTTCGTGCGGCTGCGAGGAGGCCGCAAGGTGGAGGAGGGGAACTTCTGACATGTTCATTATTCAACAGACACTGCGGGACCTGGCCCGGCACCCGCTTCGCAGCATCCTGGTCACGGTTCTCATTGCGCTTCTCATGGTGGCGAGCGGTGGCATCTACGCCATGTCGGAGGACGTCCGTCATACTGTTTCCCAGATTCAGAGTACGCATGCTATCAATGCATACCTGCTCAAAGGTCTGGATCAAACATCTATCGACACCTTGCTGCAGCAGATACAGCAGGACGAAGCGGTTGCTCGCGCGGAATATGTGAGCCCCGCCGATGGACTAAAGAGTCTCCAGGAGCAGTACCCACAGTTTTCCAATGTGTTCAGCGATCTCACGAAGAACCCCATTCCCCCTCTCATCAAAGTCTACCCGGTGAGCGTTCAGGACATATCGAGTCTTTCGGCAGAACTGCGCTCGCTGGCCGGTGTTCAAACCGTCGAGTACGATGAAGCGTCGGTGCAGGGCATGGCCGCGGCAGGAGTCTTTGTTCACAACCTCCTGCTGTCAGTCATGCTGCTCGCCGGACTGCTGTTTGTTGCGGGGTTCTGTCTCATGGCATTCGGGATTATCAACAGCAAGCGCAAGGAAACTACGGTCCTTGGAATCGCGGGGGCCAGCAATGCCCAGGTGTTGCTGCTCACCCCTGCTCATCTTGTGGCGGTGTGGGCATGCGCGTCCGTCCTGTTTCTCGTCGCGCTCCCAGGTGTCGTGCGCAGCGCAAGTACGCGGATTACAGCATCCTTCGGTTGGGTCACGCCTCAGCCTGCGGGGGTCCTGTACGCAGCGGCAGCATCAGTCGTACTGTTTGTTTCGCTCGTCTGTCTTGTCGTTGCGTGTCTTGCGGCTACACTGCTTGCATACCACATCGACGAGGAACAGCGGCGGGAGGAGATGTTGCTCGAATGAACAAGCGACATGGAGCTGTCGCGGTCTTTCTTATCGTATGCATTCTGGCCCTCATGCTGGGCAGCATTCCTGGGGTCGAGGGCGATCTTACGAGCGATCTGAACGCGGCACAGAAGAAACTTGACGCGCTGAAGTCCCAGCTGCAGCAGATTCAGAAGCTCATCGCCCAGAACAAGTCCGCCAAGTACGATCTGCTCAATCAGCTCACCGCACTGAATGAGCAGATGGACCAACTCCAGGGGGACATGAGCGATATCGATTCCAGGATTACGGAGCTGGAGCGTCTGCTCGGCACGACGGGCGCTCAGATAGCCGCAAGGGAAAAGCAGTATGCGGAACTGTCCGCTGAGACCGAAGGCACGGTAGAATTGCTCTACCACGTTTCGAACTTGGACGTCGCTGGCCTCGCTTTTGCAGGCGGGGACCTCAATGCAGTGGTCAATGCACAGCAGGGCGTTTCCGCGGTCCTCCGACAGATTACTGCATCGCTGGATGCTGTCAGTACTCAGAAGCTCGCTCTCGAGTCGGACCGTGCCGCCTATGCCTCCACAAAGGCGCAGCTCGAAGAGGTCTACGCACTGAAAAAGCAGCAGGCAGACCTCCTGAATCAACAGACGGCCGCGAAGCAGCAGACGCTGAACTACCTGGCGGCCAAGGGCAGCAATTATGCAGCAGACAACAAACGGATTCAGGACGAGATAGCCCGGGAAAACAAGCTCATCGATCAGATCGTAGCTGAGATCTATCGTCAACAGCATCCCGGCGCTGAGCCGACTGGCAAACTGCTCTGGCCCATTCCCGGAACGATTCATATCACGGAGCTGTTTGGCATGCGCAACGACCCTATCAATGGTGTCCGGGAAATGCACAACGGCATCGATATGGGGTGCCCGATGTCGACGCCGGTACGAGCCCCCGCGGATGGTACGGTTGAGTACGAGGGGCGCTTCTCTGGTTACGGCAACATGCTGATGCTGCAGTGCGGCCAGCACATGACACTCGTGTTTGGCCACCTCAAGTCGTTTGTTGTCAAGAAGGGCGCTTCTGTCAAGAGGGGGCAGACCATAGCATTGTCTGACAATACCGGCTGGAGCACGGGGCCTCACCTTCACTTTGAGGTGCGTATTGACGGCACGCCCAAGAATCCGTTCAACTACCTCGGCCCCAAGCCGTAGCCATCATCAGGGAGATACTCATGGTATCCAGGAAAACTGCCCTCATCAGGGGTGTCGCGCTTCTCGTCATCATTGCTCTGTCATTCTGGACCGGGTTTCTGCTGTACCCGGCTCTTGGGCCGCGCCTCACGTCAACCCAAAGGCCTGCGTCCGTTCAGACGACACTGAGCAGAGACGAGTACCTGAAGCTCTCCGGTGAGATTTATGACACCCTGTCCCTGCAGTACTACCAGCAGGTCGATGCTACCAAGCTGCTCAAGGGGCAGGTAGCGGGACTTGGTGACCCATACACTGTTCTCTTCACGCCGGCCGAGGCCGCTGATTTCCGGGAGGAGCTGGCAGGGGAGTATGTTGGCATTGGCGTTGTCATCTCTGAAAACGTCAAGGCCGACGCCGTCGAAATCGTTCGCGTCTTTCCGGGCACTCCTGCGGAAGAGGCCGGCCTCAAGGCGGGCGACATTATCCTTGGCATCGATGGGGCGGACGCCCGGGGCTTGGACCTGGACGTGGTATCGGCTCGCGTAAAAGGCAAGGTCGGCACTTCTGTGCATCTCAAGGTCGGACGGGGAGACGCGTCGCTGGAGTTTACCATCGTTCGACGGCAGGTTGAACTGCCACTGGTTGAAAGCAAGATCATCGCGGGCGACGTCGGGTACGTCTCGGTATCCTCCTTCAGCTCCGGAGTAGCGAAGAAGTTCTCCGCTGCGCTGAAAACGCTTGAGAGCAAGAAGATCGCCGGCCTTGTCATCGACATCCGCGACAATGGCGGGGGCTACCTCAACGAGTGCCTGGACATGCTTGGAGAATTCATACCCGATGGAACGGCCCTATGGACCAAGGCGGCCGGAGGGGAGATGAGTCCGGTCACCGTACACGGCAGGACCGTCTCCTACCCTGTCGTCGTACTTGTGAACCAGGATTCTGCCAGCGCTTCCGAGATCTTTGCTGCCGCGCTCAAGGAGAACAAGGCGGCCACCATCGTTGGAACGACAACCTATGGTAAGGGGCTCATCCAGCGCAGCTGGGACCTTAGCGACGGGTTCGAACTCAAAGTGACCGTTGAGGAGTACTACACTCCCAACAAGAATGCCATTCAGAAGAAGGGACTCGCACCAGACGTGGAGGTCGCCAATCCCAGCGCGGAGGACGTAGGAACGTTGCCCGGAGACGGTCAGCTGGCCCGCGCCGTGCAGGTGATCCGTCAGGGAGGGCGACCGTGATTGTCGTCGTGTCAGGCCCAGGGGGTGTGGGCAAGAGCACGGTGGTAAGTGAACTTCTTCGCAGACATCCAGAGATGCATCGCTCGGTTTCGGTGACCACCCGGAGTCCGCGACCGGGTGAGCGCGACGGAATCGACTATCACTTTGTCACCGAAACCTGCTTCACAGACTGGGTTGACAAGGGCCTTTTCGCCGAGTATGCTGATGTGCGTGGCCATCGGTATGGGACACTGGTGGAATCGTTGGAGAGCATCCGGCCGGAAGAAGTCATCATACTGACGATCGATGTTCATGGAGGCACCCAGATCAAGGCGCAGTTTCCGCAGGCGCTGATGGTGTTCCTCAAACCCCCGACGCAGGGAGAGCTTCAGCACCGGCTCGCGTGTCGAGTGTCCGAAACCCCGGAGGAAATTGCAGGCCGGCTTGAACTTGGCAAGTACGAGATGACGTTTGCTGCGGAGTACGACTATATGGTTACGAACCGGGACCTGCGTTCAACGGTGGACATTGTTGACACAATCATACAGTGTGAACGGCGCAAATAGGAGCGGACATGGAACAGAATCTGGATACGGCAGGTTTGTCTGTACACGAGCGTGAGCTTGCAAATCTCTACCTTGAAACACTTGTCGCGAAAGTCGACCCCAACAAGTACCGTCTGATTCGCGAACTCCTGGACACGTCCCACGAGTTCCTTGAGGATACACCAGACCCTCTGCGGGAACCGGTCGACGACGTTCTGCGCAAGTCAGCTGCTCGTCTTTTGCTGGCCTCGTCTCGACAACCCGCCGCCACTGATGACGGCAACGGTGTGGACGACCCCCACAGCGCATAGCCCCCAGTTGTTCAGTCGGGTATTCTTCCCCAAGGAGAGCTAATCATGGACAAGAGTGCACGCACGAGCCAGACGGTAGAGTTTGTCACCGTCGGGCATCCAGACAAGGTGGCCGACCAGATCTCGGACGCCATTCTCGACCAACTGCTGACGGACGATCGCTACAGCAGGGTCGCCTGTGAGACGTTTGTCACCCATGGGCTCGTCATTGTGGGCGGCGAGATTACAACGCACGCCTTTGTCGACGTTGACGGGATCGTACGGTCGACCATTAGCAGCATAGGTTACAATGATCCGAAGTATGGCTTCGACGCCAAGACGTGCGCCGTCGTGAACGCCATCGGACGCCAGTCTCCCGACATTGCACAAGGCGTGGATATTGGCGGCGCCGGAGACCAGGGCATCATGTACGGCTATGCGACGGACGAGACCCCAGAGTATATGCCTCTCCCATACGTGCTGGCACGCAGACTCACGGTTCAGCAGGAGGCGGTGCGCCGTCAGAACGTTCTCGATTACCTGGGACCGGACGGAAAGAGCCAGGTGACACTCGAGTATGACGGAGACAAACCCGTCTACCTTCGTTCAGTGGTCCTTTCGTCACAACACCTGGATACGGTGCTTGACCCTGCCAACCCTTCTCAGATGTCCGAGCACGCGCGGCACGAGATCATTGAGAAGATTGTCCGCCCCGTGTTGCCAAGTGAACTGCTTGATGACAAGACGACCATCTTTGTGAACCCGACCGGAAAGTTCGTCGTGGGCGGTCCTCAGTCTGACACCGGCATGACCGGGAGGAAACTGGGAATTGACACCTATGGCGGCCGCATACCCCACGGAGGTGGCGCGTTTTCCGGCAAGGACCCCACAAAGGTGGACCGCTCCGCGACCTACCTCATGCGCTACCTGGCAAAGAACATTGTTGCGGCTGGTATCGCCCATCGCTGTCTCACGCAGATTGCCTACGTCATTGGACAGAAGAACCCTGTGTCATTTGAGGTCTTCTTTGAGGGGACGGGCAGCATGCCAGAGTCGGTTGTTCGCGATGTGATAGCACAGAACATCGACATGACGCCCATGGCCATTATCGACTACCTTGGGCTGCGCAAGCCAATCTATCGGGGGACTTCGATGCACGGGCACTTCGGGTTGCCCGGATTCAGCTGGGAGGAGCTCGACCTCGTCCGGGAACTCAAGAACTGGCTGAAGCTGTAAGTCGTGGTTGGGCAATTCGCGGTTCTCAATCAACGAGGACCGTTCTCGCGCAGGCTGCTCTCGTATGATATGGCAGCCTGCGGTGACTGTGCCCTCCCTGGTTCGTGGTACCTGGTGCCTCTGCTGCACAACGTCTCGCCCGCTCTCCTGGTAACAACATCAGCGGCCGCAACAGATATGTCGGGCATGCCCGAGCCCGTCCTTGGCATGTGCAGCGCTCCTGGCATCTATCCGCTGCTGCATGGCCAGATTGAAGCACTCCAGGTCCTTCTGGAGGAAGAAGTCCTTGGGTGGGATGATGCCTTGGCTATCGTCCGCTTTCTTCAGTCCTCGCAGGCGCACACAAGAAGCCGCAGCGCGCGTCTGACAGTGGATGATGCCCCCGGTCTGCTCCATCAGCTTCAGGTCGTTTCGGCAAGGGATTCACGCTTTTCGGCCAGCACCTCCGGGGCGCGCGAGTTCTTATCGCGTCTCGCCGAAGACGGCGACCTGAGCCAGGTACTCTGGCAACTGGACCCTGTTACTCGCCGAAACCTCTACACCCAGGGAGTGGTTGTGGATGAGAGGCTCGCTGACACCGAAGGCGCTTCGTGCGCTCCCTGCAACCTGGACGAGCCGTTCGTGTTTCTCATCGATGCGTTCGAGCAACGAGTAGCGTCCTTCCTGCCATTCGTCCAGGAGGTAGTGGGAGCAGGCGCCAGCGTCGCCATTATCACCAGCGCCGATCCTCTGACAGATCTGTACGAAGCACGTCTGCGTAGCGAGTGGAACCTTCCGGTCGTGCGGTGGCCTGCTACCCCACCGAGAATATTCAGGGGGAATCCTGCGTCGACAGTATGGCTGAGTACCCGACAGTTTTCGTCCGCGCTCCTTCCGCAGGTGCAGCTGGTCATTGTTGACCTTGGCGTTCCCGGCGAGTGGCCCTTCTTCTGGCAGCGGTTCTCACAGCGTACCCTCGTTGCCCTGGTTCAGGCCTTCTGTCGGGTGCGAGGGATTGCCTGCCGGCTCGGTGCCAGCGTTCCGACGCTGTCCCTTCTCGACGCGACGGGCAACCTTTCGCGACCAGCCGACAACCCCGCCATCTCCTCTGAGCATCCGGCGTCTCCCGTGTTCATTGTCCGATCAACTTCAGAAAGTACACGGCCTGAACCGCGGCCAGGCATTGTCCTTCCGGAAACCATGAAGCTGCTGCGGCGCACCTTCGAACGCCGGCTTCCGGCCCTGCTCCTGCTTAACCTGCGAGGTTATGCGACCCTCGTGGAGTGCGCTGAATGCGGGTACACCGCCACATGTCCCGACTGCGGTTCGACACTGACGCTGAACAATGACCGGACAACGCTCTTCTGCAAACAATGCGGTCATATCGAG
>Ga0116170_10004465_pt1 | contig 12780 bp, 11 predicted proteins | sample AD_JPNHW1_MetaG_FD_89797 | JGI IMG/M metagenome (GOLD analysis project Ga0116170, IMG submission 89797) | Active sludge microbial communities of municipal wastewater-treating anaerobic digesters from Japan - AD_JPNHW1_MetaG | ecosystem: Engineered > Bioreactor > Anaerobic > Digestate | place... | reverse complement strand
TCATTCGAAGGTGCAGTCTCGACACCAGTGAAAGACGGCGGCTGTTTTGATGTCACCGACGCTTCATGGAACACAATGCCTGCTGAGTAATCACTTCTTTTTTCCCTTGAAAAACCATTCGTGGATCTTCGAATAGACATTCTGCTTTCCCATTATCAGCCTGAAAAGTTCGATGACCATCATCGTGCCGACGATTATGAACAGCATTTTATCAAACAGTGCCATATAAACCTCCGCAAAATTGGCTCGATATTAGCAGGTTTGAGAGTGTGGGTCAAATGCGATGCTGAAATTGACAGTGTTTCCTTGCAATTCTAACTACAATTCGATAGATTAATCCGTAATTTATGTTTTCAGGAATTTGGAAATGGGCGAAAACGAGCTGATAAAAATTGATGATATTCAAAGCCGGATCTACACAATCCGTGGAATGCAGGTGATGATTGATAGTGATTTGGCCGATTTTTTTGGAATAGAAACAAAAAGGTTGAATGAGCAGATGAAAAGGAACGAAGCAAGATTTCCCGAAGGATTCTGCTTCCAGCTTGACGAAAAAGAGATTGCTAACTTGAAGTCGCAAAATGCGACCTCAAGTTGGGGTGGAAGAAGAACCAAGCCGTTTGTTTTTACAGAACATGGCGTAGTGATGTTAACAACTGTTTTGAAAAGCGATCCTGCAATAAAGGTCAGCATTAAAATAGTTACTGCTTTTATTGCGATGAGAAAATTCATTTCTGAAAATGCTCAGATATTTCAAAGACTTGATTCTGTTGAAACAAAGCAGTTGGAATATAAAATAGAAACAGATAGAAAGCTGGAAATGGTTTTTGATGCTCTTGAAAGTCGGCAAATTCAGCCAAAGCAGGGAATCTTTTTTGACGGTCAGATCTTTGACGCCCACAAATTTGTTTCCGATATTATCCGTTCTGCAGAAAGATCAATAGTCCTGATAGATAATTTCGTTGATGAATCTACGCTGACGCTATTTTCAAAAATTTCAGAATTTTAAGACTGGCTGAAAATATCAGATATTAAATAATTCTGGTTGACAAATGAGTCTTGGAAATTATATTTAAGTGCGGACTCGGTTTGGGTCATTTTGATTTTTGGAGAAATTGATGGGACACAGAATATATCTTGATAACAGTGCTACAACGCCGGTGCGGAAGGAAGTTCTCGATGAAATAATGCCGTTTCTGACCGAAAATGGCGGAAATCCTTCAAGCAGACATCTGGAAGGCCGTATTGCAAAAACTGCTTTTGAAAAGGCAAGAGATAAAGTGGCACTTGCGATAAATGCCGATCCGAAGGAGATTTTTTTCAATTCCTGTGCGACCGAAGGGAACAATATGGTTCTTCGCGGTTATATTTCGGGGCTTCGCGGAAGTATCAGAAAAAATCACATAATTACAACTTCTGTCGAACATCCGAGCGTTTATAACACGGCAAAAACACTGGAAAAAGACGGCTATGAAGTGACATTTCTTCCAGTTGACACAAAGGGGAATCTCGACCTTGAAGTGCTGAAAAGCTCAATAAAAGAAAATACAGGTCTGATAAGCGTGATGATGGTGAATAACGAGACGGGGAATATTTTTCCGGTTTCTGAGATCGCTAAAATTGCCAAGGAGAAAAACATCCTTTTCCATGTCGATGCGGTTCAGGCGATAGGCAAAATTCCAGTCGATGTGAAGAAGATCGGTTGTGATTTTCTGACCATTTCGGCTCATAAATTCTACGGTTTGAAAGGTGCGGGAGCCATTTATGTCAAGTGGGGCAAGTGGGTTGCACCGATGATGACAGGCGGACATCAGGAAAAAAGCAGAAGACCGGGAACTGAAAATATTGTCGGTGTTGTAGGAATGGGCAAAGCGATAGAACTTGCAGTGAGCGAGCTTGAAACCGATATGAAACATGTTGCAGATATTCGTGACCATCTTGAAAAAAGAGTGCTCAGCGAGCTTCCCTACACAAGAGTTGTCGGAGATCCGGCAAACAGAGTACCGACGATCACAAACATATCGTTCCGGTTCATCGAAGGAGAGTCAATACAGCTTAAACTCGACAATGACGGAATCGCAGTTTCAACCGGCTCTGCGTGTTCATCAGGAACTCTCGAACCGAGCCATGTCATAACCGCGATGAATGTCGATCCTGAAGAGGCACATTCCAGCATCCGTTTCTCACTTGGAAAATATACGACAATGGAAGATATTGATTATACTGTTGAAAAAGTGAAAAAGATCGTTGAACAGCTCAGAAGTTTTTCTCCGATCTATGACAAATTTATTTCTGAACAAAAATAGACCGGGAGGTCAGAATGGATTACACCGAAAAAGTTATGGATCATTTCCTTAATCCGAGAAATATCAGGAAAATAGAAGATGCAAATGCGATCGCAGAAGTTGGAAACGCAACATGCGGAGATATCATAAAACTTTATCTCAAGATCACTCCAGAAGGTGTGATCGAGGATATTTCTTTTCAGACTTTCGGATGCGGTGCGGCGATTGCGACATCATCAATGACTACTGAAATGGTAAAGGGAAAGACCCTTGATGAAGCACTTGCATTGACAAGAGAACAGGTTGCTGACGAGCTTGGCGGACTTCCGGCAAACAAGATGCACTGCTCGAACCTTGCGGCGGATGCTCTTCACAAGGCGATAAAGGAATACAAAGCAAAAAATGGCCTCAAGTAGACCTTTAAAGGTCGCTATCTACACCTTCGGATGCAAGGTCAATCTATTTGAGACCGATCAACTTAAAAAATCACTCAAAAATTCGCAGATAGTTTCAAGTGACGAAGATGCCGATGTTTTTGTTATAAACGGCTGTACAGTTACCGCCGCAACAGACAGTCAGGTCAGAAATATGATCAGACGGTTTTTAAAAAGGGGCAGAGTTATTGTCACAGGTTGTTATGCAAGAAAGATCGATCCGAGTCTTGAATGTGTGAATGATATCGAATTCATTCCGGAAATCGCCGATGTTGCGACAGTTCTTGGAGAAAGCTTTGTTTATGATGCGTTCTTTGACCGTTCCAGACCGTTTGTGAAAATTCAAAGCGGTTGCGATCAGTTCTGTTCATACTGCATAATTCCGTTTGTCCGAGGACCTTTGAAAAGCGTTCCGTTAAGTAAAATAAAAATACTGCTTGAAAAGATAAAAGCCGAGCAATTCCATGAAGTTGTGTTGACTGGAATACATATCGGAAAATATGGTAAAGATCTCACAGACGGCTCAACTCTTGCTGATGTAGCAAGATCGGCATTTGAAATTGTCGGCAGGGTAAGGCTCGGATCGCTTGAATCGCCGGAAATTGATGAGAAACTGTTCGAATATGCAAAGCTTGGAATGATACTTCCTCACTGGCATGTTCCGCTTCAGCATGGATCTGACACAGTTCTGAAAAGGATGAACAGACCTTACACAACGAACGAATTCAAAACGGCGATTGACAGAATTATCAGTGTTTACAAAGAATTACCGTCAATAGGGACTGACATTATTACAGGATTCCCCGGCGAAACAGATAAAGAATTTAATGAATCATACGAATTTATAAGATCGCTTCCGTTCACTTACGGACATGTCTTTCCATTCTCGGTCAGAGCAGGAACCGCCGCCGAAAAAATGGAAAAAGAGAACCCTGTTCCCAATGAATTAAAAAAAGAAAGAGCAGCAATATTACGCGAATTGTTCGAAGATAAAAAACTCCAGTATATGCAGTCACTTGACAACACAATAGATGAAGTCATAATCGAAGAAAAGATCTCAAAAAACCTATATAATTCAACCTCTTCAAAATTCCAGACCGTCGAAGTCGAAGTCGATTTCAAAAGTCGTGATCTTGTAAAAGTCAGATTAAAATATGGATCGGGAAAACTGAAAGGGAAGCCGGTTTAGAAGAAAGTCTCCTGAGCGGAGACTTTAAAATTAGAAGAAGTCCTTTGAAAAAATTGTAGAATATGCCGAATGGCGTCACACTTTCTACATAACGCTTCGTTTGTGTAAAATGTAAAAAATAGTTCAAACATTTTTCAATAAACGGTGTATTTCTGACGACATGAAAAGAGGTAGAGATATCATATTATTTTCTTTTCCCACATTTTTCTGCGAAATGCGGATTTCAACTTCCGGTTTGTATCTGTTGCGGTAAACTTTAAGACTTTTTGATTGGACATTTGTGCCGCTTTTAACTTCCACCGGAACAATTTTCGTGTCACTTTGGATGATAAACTCAATCTCGGCCGCTGCATCAGATGTCCAGTAAAATGGCTGCTCACCACTTGACGAGATTAGTTCATTTAATACAAAATTCTCGCTCATTGCTCCTTTAAACTCGGTAAAAAGTCTGCTTGATTCAAGAAAAACAGATGCGGGAAGTCTGCTTTTTACCCTCAGCAAGCCCACATCAGCCATATATATTTTAAAAGACGAAGGATCAACATACGAAGAAATCGGGAAATTCGGTTTGGAAATCCGGCTGATCTTATAAACAAGTCCTGCATCTTTCAGCCAATTGATCGCGTCTTTATACTCCCTCGCTCTTGCACCGGGTTTTAAAGCGGTATAAACGAATTTTTTGTTTTCACGACCAAGTTGATTTGGCACTGATTCCCAAATTTCTCTTATTTTCGGTATATCTTTTGCCGGAGCATGTTTTGAAAAATCATATTCATAAGCCTGAAGAATATTTTTGATGATCTGTTCTGTTTTTTCCAGATCTTTGCTTTCAATCCATTTTGCAACAGCTTCCGGCATTCCTCCGGTTATGAAATATGTTTTTAAAAAATCGTTGTATTGATCAAAAATCGGTTCTGGAATGGGTTCGTGCAGTTCTATTTTTTTGAGATTATCAAAAAGCAGATCGTTACCGGCAGACATTATTATTTCGCTGACAGATAGAGGATACAATGTCATAAAATCAACTTTACCGACCGGAAATGATGCCGGTTTTGAAAGTGCTATTCCAAGAAGAGAGCCTGCTGCAACCAAATGAAGCTCTCTTTTATTTTCACAAAAATATTTCAGACTGTTTAACGCATTATTGCATTCTTGAATTTCATCAAAAATAACAAGCGTTCTCCCAGGCTGTATTGAAATGCCGCTTAAAATGGACAATCCTTGGATAATTCGATCAGGAGAAATGCTGCCATTGAAAAAATCGGCAAGGTTTTTGTCGGTTTCAAAATTAAAATAAGCAGTGCTTTCAAAACATTCTTCACCGAATTTTTTCAAAAGAGAGGTTTTTCCGACTTGTCTCAGTCCTTTTAGAATTAATGGTTTGCGATCCTTGTCGATCATCCATTTTTTTAATTTCTCAAAAAGGTGTCTTTTAATCATATCACAGATCTCCATCAATAAAATGGCATAAACTCACAAAACTGAGTCAAGTTAATGGCAGAATATCACAAAAATAGATGATGTCAAAGAAAATAGAACATTTCAGGCACTAATCCATATAAAATTGAAAAGGCTGACATTTGAAGTATATTTCAGCAAGTTGTGAGGAGAAAAAATCGATGCAAGACCTTAAACCGCTTCTTGAATCTCTATATGTCAAGCTGAACAGAAGAGAGTTTGTCAATCCTGATCCGCTGATATTTCTTTATGATTATGAAGATATAAAAGATTGCGAAATTGCGGGGCTTGTTGCTTCTTCGCTTGCTTACGGCAGGGTTGCGCAGATTCTCATTTCAGTCAGAAAGATACTCGGTCCGATGAATGGGAACCCGCACGATTTTATTCTGAGTCACGAAAAGAAAGACTTTGAGAAAATATACGCCGGTTTCAAGCACAGGTTTACAGATTCAAATGATATTGTGAAACTTCTGACAGGTGTTAAAAAGACTCTCGCAGAATATGAAAATCTTGAAAATCTATATCTGCAAGGTGTTGAAAAATTTACTGATTTCATTAATGATTCCCGGAAATCGTATCTTTTGCCGTCTCCAGCTGACGGTTCAGCCTGCAAAAGGCTCAATCTCTTTTTGCGCTGGATGGTTCGAAGTGACAATGTTGATCCGGGAGGCTGGAGCAAAGCATCAAGGTCAGATCTTGTAATTCCTCTTGACACCCACATGTTCAAAGCGGCAAAAATTCTTGGATTCACGCAAAGAAAGTCAGCCGACTACAAAACTGCACTTGAAATTACTGAAAATTTCAGGAAAATATCACCAAATGATCCCGTAAAATATGATTTTGCCCTCACAAGGCTCGGAATACGGGATGATATGTCATTTGATGAACTTATCGGACTGATGAAGATAACGAGGGGTTCAAAAATGTGAGGTTGGAATGAAAGTGTCCGTTTTCCTTGTCTTTTTTTTTGCGGCAATTTCTATTTCAGCAGTTTCTTTAAATGTAAAGTTCACTTCGAAAGGTTCAAAGCCCGCAATTAAATATATTGCGGTATATAATCTTGCAGATTTGAGCGAAATTGCCACAGCCGATATGTCAACTATAGATGAGTATGTTTTTGAAGTGCCTGAAAATACAGCTGTTTTCGTTTTGGGGGCCGCATCATCCGGAAAAAGCAGTGCAGGTTATTATATCCATGAATTTATGCCGGTTACAAAAGCGTTGACAGTCGGAGCAGAAGCTGTGACCGTTGAACTTGTTACAGAGCCTTCTTTTCAGCTTGTTCTCCAGAATGTCGATTTTCCGGCAACAGGTGAACTTTTTGCAGTAGATATGGATGACAGATTTGTTCCGGTGTTCAGGCTTGATGTTTCAAATTCATCGGGAAAGAATCTGCCTGCGCTGAATCTGCCTCTTGAAAAATGTTATGCATTCTATGTTCTGAAAGAGCTTCCGCAATCAGGAAAGATGGTCTACAGGATCGACAACGGAGGTTCGGGATATTGTGCGGATCTGCAGGGAAATATGACAGTAGATACTGACAAAGCGGTCGCTGAAAGCACCATCGCAAGATATGAAGCGCTTTTATCTGAAACAGTTGCCGATACAACGAGCCATCTGGAAAAAATGAAAGAAATAAAGGGGTTATATGACAATAAAGAATACAGGACCGCGGCCGGAGAAGCTGTTTTTCAATCAGAGGAGCTGATATTCCAAGAAGCGGTTATAGATATAGAGATGTATAGAAAAGGTCACATCACCGTGGAGTGCAGAAATAAGCATAACGATCCTTTAAAAGACATCAGCATAAAAGCAGTATCTAAAAAGGCTGAATATAAACGGGGAGTGCTCGCCGGAGTTTATGACCTTGATCCTTCCATATTTGAAAATGCTTTTGCAGACGGATTCAATTTTGCGACTGCTGGAACGCTCTGGCTTGATGTCGAGCCGACTGATGATGCCTACAGATGGGAATATATGGATAAAGTTGCGGGAAATAAAACAATTTACGATTTCGGATATGAGCTTTTCGGCCATTCGATCCTGTATTTTATCGATTTTATAATGCCTGATTACCTGAAAAACATGTCAAAAGACGAATTGAGCAAAGAGGTCACAGAGCATACAACCGACCTTGTGACACATTATAAAGACCATATTCAGGAATGGCTTGTGATAAATGAAGCACATGCCTATTCAGCGTCGAACGGACTTTCAAGGGAAGATATCACCGGTATTACAAAAACAGCAATAAGCGCAGTTGATGCTGCAAATCCTGATGCAGTAAAGACGATCAATGCCGCACCTGATTTTTTTGGACAGAATGTATTCGTTGAGTCGTTTGTTCCGGATCATGAAAAAATATTCTCAATGAATTCCTATGATTATTTTAAAGACCTGATCGGGCAAGAAGTGAAATTTGATGTGATAGGCCAGCAGTTGTATAACGGAGGATGTGTAACCCTTTTCAAAGATAACGGACTTGCCGAAACTGCATCGGCTGTCACATTGTATGATCTTGTCGAGGTCAGAAGGCAGTTGAAGAAGATGGAGACTCTCGGCAAGCCTGTTTATGTCACTGAAATAAGTGTTCCTGCCGCAATGAACGACAGCTGTCCTGATATGGGTTACTGGCGCAAAGAATGGGATGAAGAGGTTCAATCGGCATTTCTGGAAAGACTCCTGACCATTATTATGGGTGAATCTGATGTTCACGCTGTAACTTACTGGGATATGCAGGATAAAGGGTCTTTCATTTATAAAGGCGGTCTGATAGATGAAGGCGGTAGAAAAAAAGAGTCATACGGCATGATGACTTCGAAATTCAGAGAGTTTTCGAAAACTGTCGATGCTGTGACAGGTGAAAACGGAAAAGCTGAACTTGATCTTTTTGCAGGTGAATACGAAATTATGATAAATGGTGAAGACAAACCGGAAACAGTTGTCGTGAGAGAATCAGGATATCTTACTTTGGAATGTGTTCCGGATGTTGAAGCAGTCTCTGACGATGGCGTAACTGAAACAGATGAGCCGGATGAAAAAGAGAGCGGCTGCGCAGTCACTTATTTATAGTCAAAAACAACATCAAAGTTAGTTAAAATACAAAAAGCAAAAAACCTGCATTAGAAAAACACCCAATGATTTCATGGTGATATGATAAAAAAGAAACAATTTTTTGACACTTCAAAGGTGCTCCATATAATCCCCCCAGTTTTTTGTTAATGGTAATTGTTAGGAGTAATTTAAAGATGCCGACCATTAATCAGTTAATAAGGAAAGGTCGTAAGGACCAGAAGAACAAGAGTAAGTGCCCTGCACTTGTTGCTTGTCCACAGAGAAAAGGTGTTTGTGTTCGTGTTTACACAACAACCCCGAAAAAACCCAATTCAGCTCTTAGAAAAGTTGCAAGGGTTCGTTTGACAAGCGGTTTTGAAGTTACATGCTACATCCCAGGCGAAGGCCACAATCTTCAGGAGCACAGTGTTGTTCTTGTCAGAGGCGGCAGGGTCAAGGATCTTCCCGGTGTGCGTTATCACATCGTAAGAGGAACCCATGATACTTCGGGTGTTGAAGGCAGAAAACAGAGTCGTTCAAAGTACGGCGCAAAGAGACCAAAGTAAAAGCAGGGGGATTTTGTAATGCCAAGAAAAAAATGTGTTGCGAAAAGAGAAGTAAATGCAGATCCCAAGTACGGTGATGTGCTCATTCAGAAGTTTATCAACAAGATTATGCTCCAGGGCAAGAAAAGTACTGCTGAAAAGATCGTTTATGATGCGCTTGAAGCAGCTTGTAAAGGCAAAAAGGAGAATCCTGTTGATGTTTTCAAGATCGCTCTTGACAATGTCAGACCTCAGGTAATGGTTAAATCAACCAGAATCGGCGGTGCGACTTATCAGGTTCCGACTGAAATCTCTCTTGAAAACAGTCAGGCTCTCGGAATGAAGTGGATGATCACTTTCTCCCGTAACAGAAGTGAAAAGGGGATGGCGCTTAAACTTGCCGGTGAAATTGATGAAGCTTTCGGCAAAAAAGGCAACTCTTTTAAAAGAAAGGAAGATACTCACAAGATGGCCGAGGCAAACAAGGCTTTCGCACATTTCAAGTGGTAGGAGCTGAATTTATTTATGAGCACCATTAAAAGGGACATAGCTCTTGAGAATATCCGCAATATAGGCATAATGGCTCATATTGATGCGGGTAAGACAACAACAACCGAGAGAATACTGTTCTATACAGGTGTTTCAAGAAAAATGGGCGAAGTTCACGAAGGCACTGCGGTAATGGACTGGATGGAGCAGGAGCAGGAAAGAGGTATTACAATTACTTCTGCTGCTACAACTTGCTACTGGAAGGAAAAAAGGATCAATATCATCGACACACCCGGACATGTTGATTTCACTATTGAAGTTGAAAGATCATTAAGGGTTCTTGACGGTGCTGTTGCTGTTTTCTGTGCTGTAGGCGGAGTTGAACCTCAATCTGAAACAGTCTGGAGACAGGCTGACAGATATAAAGTTCCGAGACTCGCTTTTGTTAACAAGATGGACAGGATCGGAGCAGATTTCTTTCATGTTGTAAAGATGATGGGGGTTAAGCTCGGTGCGAGAGCACTGCCGCTTCAGATTCCGGTAGGCAAAGAAGATGGTTTTAAAGGTGTGATTGATATCGTTCTGATGCAGACCTGTATTTACGACAGTGATGTGCTCGGTTCTACATACAGAGTTGAAGACGGTGTTCCTCAGGAATATGCTGAGATCGTTGCAGAGTGGAGAGAAAAGCTTTTTGAAGCTCTTTCCGACTTTGATGAAGATATTATGACCCTTTTCCTTGACAACGGGGAGATCGGTCCTGAGAAAATCAAAGCAGCGATAAGAAAAGCCGTCATCAATAACGCTATCTTTCCTGTTTTCTGCGGAAGTTCCTTTAAAAACAAAGGAGTTCAGCTTCTTCTTGATGCTGTTCTCGACTATCTTCCGTCACCTGTCGATCTTCCACCTATTAAAGTTGAAAGTCTGAAAAAAGAAAAGGACAAGACTGTTCTTCCCACAGATGAACAGCCCGGTGCTCTTATATTTAAGATAATGTCTGATCCTTTTGTCGGAGAACTGAGTTTTGTAAGAGTGTACTGCGGTGAGCTTAAAACAGGTCAGCAGTACTACAACCCTCTTTCAGAAAAGGTTGAAAGGATCGCTAGACTTTTGAGAATGCATGCAAATAAAAGAGAGGATGTGGATTCCATTCCTTCAGGCAATATCGGTGCTGTTGTCGGTCTCAAATATGCTACAACGGGATCGACATTGTGTTCGAAAGCGGATCCTTTCCTTTTTGAAAAAATAAAATTTCCAGAGCCGGTAATCAGCATTGCGATCGAACCAAAAACAAAAGCTGATGAAGACAAGCTTTCTTATTCACTTGAAAAGCTTGCAAAAGAAGACCCGAGTTTCAGAGTTCGCTGTGATGAAGAAACTGGTCAGACTTTAATATCAGGTATGGGAGAACTTCACCTCGAAGTTCTTGTTGAAAGAATGCGTAGAGAATTTAAAGTGGATGCAAATGTTGGAAATCCGACAGTAAGCTACCGTGAGACTTTCTCCAAGCCTGTAAAAATGGAGCACAAACTTGTCAAGCAGACTGGTGGAAAAGGACAATATGCCCATGTTATAATGGAAATATCACCCCTTCCTGCCGGCGGCGGGATAGTTTTTGAAGATAACACAAAAGGCGGTTCTATACCGAAACAGTTTGTCGGAGCAGTTGAAAAAGGTGTGAAAACAGCAGTTAGCGGCGGTAGATTCGGCTTTCCGGTTGTAGATGTCAAAATTTCGCTTGTCGACGGTTCATTCCACGATGTAGATTCATCGGAAATGGCTTTTAAGGTGGCCGCAGTAAACTGTTTCAAAGAGGCTGAGGAGAAATCTTCGCCGAAAATTCTTGAACCTGTCATGAAAGTTGAGATAAGTGTTCCCGATCAGCATCTTGGCGATGTTATAGGAAGTCTTCAGTCAAGAAGGGCCGAGGTAGAGGGATTTGAGGAAGGAATAGGCGGAGTAAAGATCATTAAAGCGACAGTTCCACTTTCGGAAATGTTCGGTTATATGACCAGCCTCAGATCACAAACTCAGGGCAGAGGTACTTTTACAATGGAGTTCTCGCAATATAGAGAACTTCCTGAAAATATTAAGAAGCAGAAGTTTGGCATAACTTTTTAGAAGGAGAGAAGGATGGCAAAATCGAAGTTTGAGAGATCGAAGCCTCATGTAAACATTGGTACCATCGGTCATGTAGATCATGGTAAGACGACACTTACAGCTGCAATTACAAAAACACTTGCAGCAAGAGGTACGGCTGAATTTGTAAGCTTTGACAACATTGACAAAGCGCCGGAAGAAAGGGAAAGAGGTATCACGATAGCTACAGCTCATGTTGAGTATGAGACAGCAAACCGTCATTATGCGCATGTTGACTGTCCGGGTCATGCTGACTATGTAAAGAACATGATTACCGGAGCTGCACAGATGGACGGAGCTATTCTTGTAGTAAGTGCGGCTGACGGTCCTATGCCACAGACGAGAGAGCACATACTTCTGAGCAGGCAGGTCGGCGTACCGTACATGGTTGTATTTCTTAACAAGGTGGACATGGTTGATGATCCTGAGCTTATCGAACTTGTAGAGATGGAACTCAGAGAACTTCTTACAGCGTATGAATTTCCCGGAGATGAGATTCCGATAATCAAAGGGAGTGCATTGAAGGCACTTAATACAGATGATGCAGAAGGTCCTGATGCACAGTGCATTCATGAACTTATGGCAGCAGTAGACAAATATGTACCGATACCTCTGAGAGAGATTGAAAGACCTTTTCTTATGCCGATAGAAGATGTATTCAGCATCAGCGGCAGAGGCACGGTTGTCACAGGCAGGATAGAAAGAGGAATAATAAAAGTTGGTGATAAAGTCCAGATAGTGGGAATAGCTCCGACACAGGAAAGCACCTGCACGGGTGTTGAAATGTTCAGGAAGCTTCTTGACGAAGGCAGAGCGGGTGATAATGTTGGCTGTCTTCTCAGAGGAACGAAGAAGGACGAAGTTGAAAGAGGCATGGTGCTGGCGAAACCGGGAAGTATCACTCCTCATACAAAGTTTATGGGAGAGTGCTATGTTCTTAAAAAAGAAGAAGGCGGAAGACATACCCCTTTCTTCACAGGTTACCGTCCTCAGTTCTTTTTCAGAACCACAGATGTAACCGGATCGCTTGATCTTCCTGAAGGAGTCAAGATGGTAATGCCCGGTGACAATGTAACGATCAATGTTCAGCTGATCGTTCCGATAGCTATGGATGAAGGTCTCCGTTTTGCAATAAGAGAAGGCGGAAGAACTGTTGGTGCAGGCGTTGTTTCTAAGATCATTGAATA
>Ga0116170_10004464_pt1 | contig 12780 bp, 1 predicted proteins | sample AD_JPNHW1_MetaG_FD_89797 | JGI IMG/M metagenome (GOLD analysis project Ga0116170, IMG submission 89797) | Active sludge microbial communities of municipal wastewater-treating anaerobic digesters from Japan - AD_JPNHW1_MetaG | ecosystem: Engineered > Bioreactor > Anaerobic > Digestate | place... | reverse complement strand
TAACGGTGTTATGAAAACGATGATCACCCGGGCGCTTCAAAACTCCCGAACTATCGGAACAAACCACGGCATCAGCAGCCGCTACAGCCACATCGATATCGAAAGGCCCATACACCTGAATAGGCAATATACGGGCGGTAACGCACAGATTACTCCCGTTGGAAACAGACTCCTTATACCCGATTACGTAGTTTCCCAATGCAGTTGGGCCGGAAAGGGTACTAAACTGGATACAAAAATGGGAAATATCGCTGGCAGGCCAGGTGCGGTTTATTTTGGTATAAACCACCCCATCGACCAACTTCGTGGCAGTGCTGTTTTCAATGGCTACCTGGGTTGTCCCAGCCGGATAAACTCCCCAGTCGGCGGTATTGGAGATACTGGCCATCTGAATGGAATAGGTATGCACCGAATATTGCAACGGAGTAGCATTCCCCCCGATCTGGGCAGTCGCCCACAATCCGCTTGTCAGCAGCAACCCCAGCCATACTATTTTATATATATACTTCATATCCTGTTCTATTTTCCTTTTTCCTCTTTACTTTTCCCTGCCTACCGGCAGGCAGGCTTTTTACTTTCTTTTCCTATTGCACATTCGTTTTTGGTGTCGGTTTGGGTGAAACTGTTACTTTAAATACAGCTTTTTCTGCAGTCCGACGCCCCAATGCATCACTTCCATCAGCAGCCTCCAAGGTTATCGTAGTGATTCCTTCATAAAAGGTAAGCATCGTCGTCGGATCAAAAGTAAAGGTATACGAATGCCCCGATACTGTCCCCGCAATCTCCAGCCAGTCACTACCATAACCCGGTGTTCCTATCGGAGGAGTATACGTTTCGTGTTCCAGTTTATACCGCAGTCGTGTCACGCCACAGTTATCGCTATAGTCAGTTACCTTCAAAGCAAAATCGGCCAGCGATATCTCGTCGTTATAGGCAGGAACTCCTCCATTGGCATCGTGAATGGCACAATAGGGCGTTTTGGTCTCGGTGTTCTTAATAATCACGGGAGGGGTAACATCATTCACTGCAGTTGAAAAACTTCCTGTTTGAACCGCACTGTTACCAGCCTCATCAATAACCCTGAACCAGAGAGATGGCGAAATCCCAATGGCACTGCAATCGAAATGAATGGTATCATCCCAGGTCGCTCCCATATCGGTTGAAAGCAGGTAGGTCATTTCATCGGGATCCGAACAGTTATCGGAGCTTGCCCGGTTAAACTGCTTGGCCGTATATTGTACCTGACCGCTTGCATCCAAATTCAAACTGGGGCTTTCATCAAACCTTCCATCCGGGTGTGGGCGCACGGAGTCTTTTACATTAATATAGTAGGTCCAGGTTGAATAGGTACTGTCGTTCTGGCTCACATTCTGGGTAGCCGTTACCGTCACCTCATTCACACCGTTTAGCCTTTTCCGTCCGAGTGTGGCACCATTAAACTGATAGGTAGCAGTCGAATTGTCCTTTTCATAGCTATCCTCGTACATTAACACATCCTTGTTGGGCATGGTGACCAGTTTCCAGGTAACATCGTATTGGCAGGAGCCTCCGCCTGCATCGGTAATGGTTGGCCGCAAATTCGGCTCAAGAGCCACTTGAAATTCGCAGGTATTATTGGCATACACATGTACCGTATCGAGCTTTTCAATAACCGGGGCAATTTTGTCGGTGGCATGAATAATAACCGGCACAGGCAGTGTCAGTGGCGGATTGGGACAACTATACGGGTCGACAAACGATACGTTTAGCGTGTCGATCCCCAGGTTGGTCAGGTTGATCTCGTTACTGAAGAACGATCCGTTCCTCCGGGTCCAGGTATAGGTTCCGGGCTGCGGCAAATTATTGTGCCATAAACCGGCACAACCAGTAGCAGGGTTCGAACCGGAGTTCTTATTGGGGGAGGTATCTCCCGAACCGTTATTTAACCTCCAGTATCCTACAATGCCTGCATCAGTCATTGCCGCACTGTTCCATATCTTCACATCCCGCAGAATGCCGCTAAAACCACCCATCGAGAAAGCCCCGCTACCTCCGGCAGAAGCCACACTACTTGAAACCGAAGCAACATTTCCACCGACACTTACCGAAACATTCGTTCCGTCCCAGCTACCGGTTACATAATACCAGTGCCGGGCAACCGCTGCAAACGACGATACGGCCGAAGTACCATTGACCGTGAAACTGAAATTTCCGGCTGCATTCACCGCCAGCGAGCAATCGCCTTTGGAAAGAATGGTTCCGGCAGCCAGTGCATCAAGATAGACCCAGCCGCCATAAGCGCCAGCGGTAGTCCGTTCAATAGCGGTATAGGAAGTCGCCGTAACCGGCGTACCGGTAAAATGAAGCTGCCCGGCTGCACCTCCGCTCATCGTCAGGGTAATGGTTCCCGTCTGATCCTCGTGGCAAAGCACATCGGTACTGGCAGCCGTAATGGAATACGGTGTTGGCGCATCGATAAAGGCATCATATACACTGGTCGACAAACAACCATTCACCATCATCCGCACCTTATAACTGCCGCCTTTCAATCCATCAAAGGTGGTCTGACCTTTGGGAAACCAGGAAGCGCCTGCCTGATCAATACTAAACTGCGGCCGATAACTTCGGTCGTAATGATAAGCCGCGGTATTGGTTGCCGTGGTATCAACCACAATGGAACCATCGGAAGCGCCACCGCACGACATCTGATAAACACTCGGCGTTGAAAATACCGGTTCAATTTCCACGTGTAAATTATAAGAGTAGTCGATACTCGGGTTGTTCGATTCATCAATCGCCGACCAGGTAACCGTAAAATTGGTACCATCGGGATGTGTTAATGAATAGGGATAGACGTACTGATAGAAGTTGGGGATCGAATCGGTCAGGTCGGTTCCATGGGGGTTAAAAGCCCCGTTCACCCGGTTAATGGTGTGGTTAACAACCACCGTATTATCGCTGGTACGCGTTACCGTATAGGTAATACTCCTCACGTTGGTGATTCCACAATTATCATACGGTGTAGGTATGTGCAACCTGAAGCCCATCCGGTTGCAATAGCTAACCGAGATTTTTTGTAAGTCTGCATCTCCGGCAGCGTCAAAGGTAGGTGATTCCTTATCGGAAATGACAACCACCTGTGTCTGTTCACCATAATTGCCCGATTCGTCGGTAACCCTCCAGGTAATCGTGGTGGTACCCTTTTCATACGGATCGAGTAAGGCCCCCTTCCCATCGCTTCGACTAACAAAGGTTACATGAGCACTCAGGTAGGAATCCGGAGAGCTGTTATCCCACAATTTATCATCGCCGGGTTGGGTAAGTTCCGCAGCAGTAAACAGTCGCGTACATGCCACGTTGGTGTTACTTTTTATCGTATCCAGCGTAGAAATCACCGGTTTCATCAAATCCCTCACGACCACGGTAAAATCGATCGAATCCCTGTTGCCATGAATATCGTTGGCATACCAGCGAACCCGTGAGACTCCGAGTGGAAAATGGCGTGTACAGGTCGCTTCGTCGATGGTAGCTAACCCGGTATAATCCCAGCTCCCCTTATTTCCCAAATCGATTGATGCGGTAACCGACTGCACACCGCAGTTATCGGTCGCTGTCAGATTGTGATCGGTATGGGTATAACAACCCCAGCCACTGCTGTTGGCGTGCAGGGTGTCGTTAACCGGTACCTTATTAAACTGGGGAACCACATTATCGACGACAATAACATCCTGCTCACAGGCAGGTGAAGTATGGTTACTGTAATCCATGGCAAACCAACTCACGGTACTAGTACCCACCGGATAAAAGGCATGGGCATTCTTCGCAGTAAAATCTTTAACTCCATCGCCGGTGGTATCCACGTCGCACCAGTAATCTTTGATTCGGTTACGACAGTCGTCGGTAATTACCGGGGGCGGGGGCAGGTTGGTAAAGGTATAACCACAACGCCCGGTAGCTGTATAATGGGTTGTGTCCATTGAAGAACAGTCGTAATTGGCGGTTGTTGATAATGTATTCCCTTTCAATACAGGAGGATCATTATCGATATAGGTGTGGGGAATCACCGTTGCATCGGAAGAACAATCCAGCTTATTAAACCCTTTTACCGTTAAGCGGGGTGTTTCGGGGAACTGATCCCAAACAATTTGTATGGAATCGTTGTACGAGTTACCCTGTTGCAAACGACGCCCGGTTGGTATGGTATCCGTTTTTCCATCTCCATTAATATCGGCATAGCGCATTATGTCCCAGTCGAAATAAGCATAAATCGTGTCAGCCGATGGCCCTGGATTTGTAATGTAATTATTTACCCGGTACCAGATGGTATCACGTGGGCAAACCTGAATTAAATTGGCGTCATGCCAACCAACACCTAAACCAGTTGTATTGTAACGGTCGTAGGCATATATCTCAGGATCTTCTACATCATAAACGGTAACTTCATAGCGCATTTTTTCCAAGCATCCACCATAATCACCGGTATACCAATTATTACCAGTTACAAGCACATATTTTTGTGATGCAGAATAGGTTGCATTTTGTGTCGCATTTGTTGCAGTAAAATAGGGCCCTTCAGGACTCAATGACTCCAATATTTCAAGCGACCATGCACCTCCGGTAAGGGTTATCGGACCAGTTTGTACTGAAGGAGAGGTTACTGTTGAATAGCCTGATTCATTACCAAACTGCTGACCTTTAAACCAAAATTCCACATTACAAGTTGTCCCGGGTGCTGTTGCAGTAGGAAAAGATACATCAATGTATGAATCACCCAAAGTAGTTGGAGCAGTAGTACCCGTAATTTGGCTTAATGGTGCTGCAGAAGCCCCCCCACCCCCAGGATTACGAATATAACACCCGTCTCCAGCAGGCCATACAAACCAGTTATAATTCCTTCTCCAAAATGTATATTTTTTGGGGAAAAGCACCTCGAAGCGTTCTGAGGCACCTTTACAAACCGCCCATGCTTTTATCGATGTTCCTGTGTCTTCACCTAAATCCCATACAAAGGGATAATCATAATCGTCATAACATCCATTATTATCAACCACACGAAGATTAAGTGAATAATTGCCAGTCCAGCTACCATTTGTATTACCCAGACCGCAGTAAGTATCAGCCGGATTCGCAATAGTCCGTGCAGGAATGGGTGGGTAGGTGGTTGACGTATTTGCCCCTCCCCAATATCGAATAGCTGAAGTTACATCACCTGAAAACAATCCTTCATTACGACCATCTGTTTCAGTCCAAATATAGGTTGTTGAAACATCTTGCTTTACATTCTCAACTACAGGATAAAACTTTTCTCCTGCAAAACCACAGTCCTTTACGTGTATGTCGGTAATATTAAAATAGGGTTCCACCCACACCTGCACCTGCGTCGAATCCATATTTCCAGATTGGTCTCCCCATTGTAGCCATACCGGCACATATTTTTGAACCGATGTACAAGTGTTTTTGGTACAAGCACTGGTTGCATTCAGTACACGCCCATTCAATCGCCACTCCTGAATACCAACCCGCCAATCTGCAGCCATATCCAACCGAAATGCATTGGTGCTGCAACTAATACTTTTAGTGAAAAACACATTCGCGGCAGTCGCCGTGAAAGAGCCCAATGAGACCCATTGATTTGAAGTTGTACTCCAATAGTAGAGTGTATTCGAAGAAGGAAGAGAACAATTATTTGCGGCAACTGATCCATTCACGGTCCATTCTCTGACACCTAAACGCCTTGAGCCATACCCATCTTGACGTCGGCAACGCAACCTCACTTGAGTGGTAATTCTATTTATGTTAGTAAAAGAAATGTTATCATTACCTGTTGAACTTGTTGCTATTGCAGTACCCCAATCTGTACCATTATATATATATAACTCGACAACACCAGGTGTTCTTGCGTCAATACCACTACCGATATCCCCGGTAAAATTAATAGTCATATCCGACACGAAACGGCTCGCATTAAAGTCATAAACCAATTCAAGCCAATCTGTACCAGACATTGTACCATCCGAAACATAAATATTACTGGCATTATTATTGCCTGCTTGATTATCGTTAAGATTACTATAGCAATAATTAGTTGTACTACTACCATAATCCTCGGAAGTACTGGTATAACCAACATAATCAACCCCTGCCGCTCTACTAATTACCGAATTAGTTTCAATACGTTGTGAATGCCAGCTAATACTCGACTGGTCGAATTCATAGGTATTGTTGAGGTAATAATAAACCGAACGGGTACCGGAATTAGCATTTGTAATATAAACGTCGGCCGCGTTTGTAGTAGCATAAGCGCCATCGTGCATATTGTTCAGGTTAGTTCCGGTATAGGCCGTTGAACTATTTCCATTCGCTCCATTATAACCGGTTACAACACCGGCAGTAATTACTACATTGCTATAAGCATTTTCAGCACCTTGGTTGCCTTCATTACCGGCATTACACCAGGGGCAAGATTGGCAAGCCACATACTTGATCTGCTTGGTAGGTACATTTAATTTATCGCAGTTATCGTAAATGTTGTTGTCGTGGATCAGATCCTGAAAGCGGATTACCGAATCGCCATCTTCGGGAATGGTCAGCACAAAGTTGCTCAGCGATACCACCGGAGGCCGGTTATCGATTACCTGCACCCGGTTAGCAATCACTGGGTCATTCGCCTTAAATTCTACCGTAGCCACCTGACCATTTCCATCCATAATGGTTGCAATCAGGTCGATATAGGGCCGGTCGCTGCAATAAACAACTGGCTTACTGAACGAGTAAGACAGATTAGCGATGTCTGTACAGTTGTCGTCCACCGAAGCAAAAATATCGGTGGGTTTTATCGCATATTGCCCGTCGTCGTCGAGAAATAACTGGATCGGTGAAACCAATGTATAGGTTGGAGCAGTCTTATCTTCAATGGAGACTTTAGCATTCCCCGAGGTCTGGTTGCCGTTTATATCCACCGCATGAATAACAATCTGCTGAAAGCCTCCGTCATCACAGGTCATAATGGGATCGTCGACCCAGAGGTGGTCAACCCCGCAGTTATCATCGGTTCCACCGCTAATATCATTGATGTGAGCATTCAGATCAACAGATCCGCCAGCGTCCAATGGAATGGAAATAGTATTGGTACTTCCTATGGTGGGTGGTATTTGATCGGTCACCGTTACATCGGTCAGGCAGGAAGAGGCGTTCCCCTGCTCGTCAACCACGGTAAACAATACCCCCACCGGACTAAAGGTGGGAACCGGAGTGGCACTGTAACGCACATCGTCACAATCCATGGTGATGTCAGATGCCGGTGTTGCGGAACCATAAATTCCTACATCGGTGATATTCAATGGTCCGGCGCCGTTTAACCAGATGCGTACATACTGTCCCACGGCAACCCGGTTGAATTCAATAAAAGTAGTGCCCGACACGGTACCCGAATAGTATTGGCTGTAAGTCACATCGCCACCCCATGTGGTACCATTTTCGGACAGATCGCCGGTATGGCCAAATGCGCCAGTGGATGAAACCAGCACCCAGAAACCGGAAGCCGAAGGAGAGGTTACATTCAAGCCATAGATGGTACGGCTTGCACCAAAATCAATTTGCCATTGTACGGTGGTTGGAGAAGAAACAGTCCCGGTTGGCGTTATATTTTTCGATAACCGGTACGCGGCAATCTTTCCGCAGTTATCGGTCGAATGATTATCAAACAGGAGGTAATTAAGATCAACCTTGCCTTCGTCGTCCAGATAGGTTTGAAAAGCTCCCGTGCAGTTTGCCTGCGGCTGCTGCTGGTCGATTACCGAAAGGGTAAAAGATTTTGTAATTGGAGCGGAAGGGGTTATACCAGGATAAACGCGATCCTGATAGGTCCACATAATATCGTAATCTTCGGGGGCAAAACTCACCCCGGCCAATGTATTGTTGGCATTGATGCTGTTTTGGAGAATTCCGGTCGTTATATTACAATTATCGTACAACACCGGTATTAACCCGCTGGCCGGCACGGTAAAAGTACACCTTCCGGCATCAGTATATCGCACCGAATCTGCAATACTCAATGAATCAGGAGCCTGGTCATCGACCACATAATACGAAACGGTTTGCGAGGTACTTAAGTTATTGGGGTCGGTAGCGGTCCACTTAAGGGTGATAATCCCATTCATTCTCACCCCATTGAGGGTTGTATCGTTGGGCGAAGGATTGGGCGCCGGTAACCCAAACGGATCGGAACCTGCAACAAGCGAAAAGGATAACTTTACCGCACTTCTAGGACAAACCCCGTCATCCACTTTGGGGTCAAATTCCCGATCAAACGGGAAATAAGCACAATCACCCAATGCATTTCCGCCACCACCAGGAGCTTCAATATAATTATCATAACGGACAATGGCCTCGCCAACCCCTAGCGTGCTTGCCGAGCGGGCATGGTCGGAATAAAACAACATGGTTGGAGGGTCGTCGTCGTCCATCCGGATGGTATCAGTCAGCGAAACGGTACACCCCAGCGGGTCGTACACCGAGACGGTATATCCACCGGTGGGCTGCAGGGTAATGTCTTCATTAAATGACAAGTAACCGGTAGCCCGTTTCCAGTAATAGGCAAATTTCTGGCGGGAATAGCTTCCCGAAACGGAACAGTTAGAACCGGTTTTATAATTGTATATCTGGTCGCCGCCCGTTTCATTGGCCGGGTAATTCACCACCAGGTTCTTCCCTGGGTCGATAGGTCGGTAAAGACCAATGTTAGCTCCATAATCGGCCGGCATGGCGATGTTCCAAACCCGTGCGTTCCGTACAAAACCATTCAGGCTACCGCCTATGGCTGCGGTTCCGCCACCCACCGCCGGATCGGCAGCTAGCGCATTGGTGGTAACCGTACCATCGCGGTCCAAACTGATGGTTCCGGAAGAGACACCGTCCCAGCTGTATGAACCGGCAATATGGTACCAGGTACGTTGCACAATATCGCCGGCAGCCAGCGAAACGGAAGCAGTACCGGCATAAAACTGCAGGGCGCCATTTACCATGCGCAATCCATAACTGCCACCTACTCCAAAAAGATTGGTATTCCAGTTCATCCCTCCGCTGGCAAGTGAATCGAGAAAGAACCAGCATTCGATCATACCCTGGTTGCCAAGGTCGAGGCCGGCATCGGCACCGGTAGCAGTAGCCCCACCTCCAATAAAGTGAATGATGTTGGTCTGGCTTCCCCCCGAAGGGCTCAGATCGATGGAACCATTATTCTGCCCCAGACACTGTACATTGGTAATATTTTCATCGAGTGTAACCCCTGTTACATTGGGGATTAACACATCGTCGCTATAGGTGTTCGAAACACAGCCATTCACGCGGATGGTTGCTTTGTAGATACCCGGTGCCAACCCCGAAATAGAGGAAGAATTGCGAACAATGTCGGGACCTCCGGATACCGGATGCAAAATGAACTCAACCGGGGCCGAAGGTTCACTTTCATAATTGGCAAAATAGACCGTATAGCCAGCCGAACTGTTGCAGGAAGAGGCAATACGCACTTCGTTCAGCACCGGATCCTGCTCAATATGAATGGTATATATTTCAGAATACAACCAATTACCGTTGGCATCCTCAATCCGCCATTGGTAACGGTGGTTTCCTGGTTTCACAAAAGCTTTTGCCAGGGTAGTCTGTCCCGGATTAGTCCGATTGTATGCACTCATATCCGGATAAGAATAAGCCAACCAATCGTCGTCATAATAGAGACTGATGGAAAGCATATTCGAACAAATCCTGTAATTGTCGGTCACAGCCGGAATCGGGAAAGGATAAGTTAACGCATCACAGTGGGGCATGTTGTTAGGAACCCCATCGAATGGACTGGAAGAAGGAGGGATAAACTCGGGCGATTTTTCATCGACCACTTCATAGCGCATGGTCAGATTCGACTCAAGGGCATTATCGTCGACGGCATGCCAGTTTTCGGTATAAGTACCGATACCCCAGGATTGGCCAACCATGGTAGAACCGGTTGTTGCCGGGTTATTGGTTAACACCGAAACACCTTCGCAACCATCGTACACCACCGGATCGACTGCTACGTCGTTACTGGTAATATCATAACTACACTGATCCTCTTCGGTCAGGTACAATTTACGGATTTCTGCCGGCTGGTAGTAGGTTAGCACCTCTACTTCATTCAGGGTGAGTGTGCCGCCATCGGCTGTACGAATACGTACATGGGTGGCATTATTGATATCAAAGACGACCGAACCCGAACCTCCGGATAAAAGCCCATAAAGAACACCGGCGGCCGCAGTATCGTCCTCCAGGGTTGCCCCTGAGAAAGCCGAGCTGGAAACCATTGCCCAGGCATCGCCCGAGGCAGAACCTCTAACCCTTACCATTCCCAGCGGGAAACTGTTTCCCAGGTTGATATCCCAATATTCACCGGTAGAAGCATAGGTGTCATAAAGGCCATCATTTGCCAAACGGGCCGGATGGGCAGGGTCGGGATTTGAAACCTGAGAAGCGCTGGCGGTGGTAACAAGGGCTGCATCCCACAAAAGATAGGGGTTGCCGTCGTCGCCGTTTTTCACTTCGTAAACTCCGGTAATTTCCCCGCAATTAAAAAGATCCCTCACCTGTAAGGTATAGATCCCAATAGGCAGAGAATCACGGGTGGAAGAAATTTCGTCAGCATCATCGAGCCACGACAACAGGATGGGCGCATTATTGGAAGAAAGGGTGCAGTTGTAGAACCGTGCCCATTCCGATGGATCAGACAAGTTGCCGCAATCGGAAAAAGCTGCATCACCCGACACATTCGAAGGAACATCATTGAGAACCCATCGATCATCGCCCGACATCCCATTGGTAAACATCGCCCGTACACTGGAAGCATCGAGTGCACCCGTCCAGATTGAAACCTGGGCAATATTCCCGGTGAAATAGCTTCCGGATGGAGTTGGACTAAACGTGGCATTTTTGGATAGGGCTCCGATCATGCCATAGCGGGTTACCCCCGGTTTTCCAACCGAAGCGCCACCCGTTTGGGTCTTTACCGAAACGCCATCGACGTAGATGGTATAAGTGCCTGCCGAATAGGTGGCAACCACCAGGTGCCATTGTCCATCGTTCACCTTGTAATTGGCATTGTCGACCGTAATCTGATTCTCCAGATCGTCGGTCGTACGGGTTGTCAGCTGAGGATAACCGGTACTCAATCCCAAATGGAAGTATTCGCTGTTATCGAACGAAACAATGGTTCCACTGCTTGCATTGGTACGAATCCAGGCCCCCACAGAGAAGGAGGGGATCGGCCCGTCGTAATACTTATTCAGGAGCAAATAGCTGCTGCTTCCGTCAAAGCTGACGGAACGGTTCTGTGGAACCATCTCTGCACTATTTCTGCTGATGGAGACAATACCATCCTCAGACCCCAGGCAACTGGTGTTCTTGATGGTCGCATCGGGACCACCCGGTGCGGGCGTACCACTGGCGGAATTCGTCGAAGTGGCATGGAGCGTAAACGAATAGGCCAAAGCCGTTGGCTGATAGAGAGTTTCCTGCACCCCGTCGCCGTTGATATCGGCCGAATAAACCAGCCTTGCCTGAACGGTATGATTTCCAGTGGCCAGGGTGCCAATTTCCGCCGAAGAGATCCAGCCTGCGTTATCGAAATTGTACTCGGTAACAACCTGGCGGGTAGAGCTTACAGGGAAACCGGCCAAAGAAGTGGCCGTAACCATCGCCGATCCGCTATTGGGGCTACTTTCCACACAATAGGGATCAATCCAGGCTACATGCCCGATCGAAAACACCGGATCGACGGTAATGGTGTAGGAACGGGAAACCGTTTTCAACCCATCGAAAATGGTCCAGGTAACGGTGTTCACCCCTACGCCAAGATCAACCGTGCGGCTCGCATCATCGGTTGCAGGTGTTGGGCCATGCGCGGATGCCCCGGTAACCATATAGGAATAGGTTAACGGAGCAAGACATCCATCATCGGGATCGGAAGCGCCTGGTAACGGTAAAGTAAAAGAAAGCCGGCTTTCATTTGAAATGGTAATATCGGTTGGAAAATTGGAAAAAACCGGCTCGCTATCAAAAATATCGTTGGTATAAACACTCCAGGGCCCTGCATAACAGCCCCATTCACTGTGCTGGCGAACAGCCACCCACGCACCATTGACATCGGTAGAATGCCATTGAACGGTAATGGAAGAGGTTGCGCCTGAAGAATAATTATCGTGTGAGATATAATAATACGGAATTGTTCCAACCATCTGTGTTCCAGTTGCCTGGTTCGCAGCAGGTGAACTTAAATTATTGTCGGTAATGGTACCGCCATAAACAACCCATTCGAACCAGGTGGCTCCGGCATCTGCGGTATTAACTTCTATACGGTAGGTACTGGTAGTATTCGGACATAGCACTGAAACGCTCACTGTTGGTTCGTTAAACCCACCTGGGAGAGCACTGTAATTGGCATTAGGTACACTTTGGGCGAAGAGAGTTTCACCAAGTAATAAACCTACGATTACAAGCAAAAACTTATAAAAAAACTTTTTAAACATCTACCGATACTACCACAAGGACATCGTCCTAATAATTTTTTTTGCTCCTAAAACTACCTAATCAAAACGTTTGAAGCAACAATGTGGTAAAGTAAATAAATTCTTTTCAAAAAAACAGCTTAAAAGAGGCGAAATGATTGCTCTTTCTGAAAAAAAAATGAATCTAAAAAATCCGTTCTCCGGCAAACATAAAATTCATGTTAGATAGTTGAAATTTAAGAATGTGTCGATTGGTCTGCAAAAAACCGGT
>Ga0116170_10004461_pt1 | contig 12787 bp, 10 predicted proteins | sample AD_JPNHW1_MetaG_FD_89797 | JGI IMG/M metagenome (GOLD analysis project Ga0116170, IMG submission 89797) | Active sludge microbial communities of municipal wastewater-treating anaerobic digesters from Japan - AD_JPNHW1_MetaG | ecosystem: Engineered > Bioreactor > Anaerobic > Digestate | place... | reverse complement strand
GCGCTGATCAAGAACAACCGCGGTCGGCTCGGCAAGAACCTGTGGACCGATGCCGGTGCCGGCGAACCGATCCGCGTCTTCGAGGGTTTTTCCGATCTCGACGAAGCGCGCTTCATCGTCGACGAAGTGCGCGAGCTGGTGCGCGAAGGAATGCACTGCACGCAAATCGCTTTGCTCTACCGCTCCAATGCTCAATCGCGCGTGCTTGAGCACCAGCTCATTAAGTCCGAAGTCTCATACCGAATCTACGGGGGAACACGCTTCTTCGACCGCCAGGAAGTGAAGCACGCACTCGCCTACCTGCGCCTGATCGCTAATCCGGACGACGACACGGCGTTCGCACGCGTCGTCAATTTCCCGACGCGCGGCATCGGTAGCCGCAGCGTCGAGGCGCTGCAGGAAGCCGCGCACCGTGCCAATTCGAGCCTCTATAACGCGGCGGCCAGCCTGTCGGGCAAGGCCGGTGCGTCGGTCGGCAATTTCATCCGGCTGATCGAATCCATGCGCAACGAGACGCAGGGCTTGCCCTTGCCCGAAGTGATCGACCACCTGATCGAGAAGAGCGGCCTGCGCCAGCATTACCTCGGCGAGAAGGAAGGCGGCGAGCGGCTGGAGAACCTCGACGAACTGATCAACGCGGCGACCAGCTTCGTGCAGGAAGAGTCCGACACGCTGGCCAACCCGGTCGACGCCGATCCACTCGCGTCCTTCCTTGCACACGCTTCGCTCGAAGCCGGCGAGCATCAGGCCGGCGAAGGGCAGGAGGCGGTGCAACTGATGACCGTGCATGCCGCCAAGGGACTGGAATTCGACGTCGTCTTCATCACCGGCCTCGAACACGGCCTCTTCCCGCACGACAATTCGACGCAGGAACGCGATGGCGTCGAGGAAGAGCGGCGCCTGATGTACGTCGCCGTCACCCGCGCGCGCAAGCGCCTGTATCTCACGCACGCGCAGACGCGCATGCTGCACGGTCAGACGCGCTACTGCGTGCCGTCGATGTTCCTCGAAGAGTTGCCCGAGGACCTGCTGCGCAAGGTCGGCAACGTGCCGTCGTATGCGGCGAAGGTGCCGTCCGGTTATTCGTCCGGCGGCACGGCGACGAAACTCTCAGCCAGCGAACCGGCGACGGTCGGCGGCTTCCGCATCGGTCAGAACGTGCAGCACGCCAAGTTCGGCCTCGGCGTGATCGTCTCGGCCGAAGGGCGGGGCGCCGACGCGCGCGTTGAGGTTAATTTCGGGACGCACGGCATGAAATGGCTGGCGCTGGAATACGCGAAACTGACGCACTGCTGAGCGCAACGGCGTAATCCATTTCTGCATGGAGACGCTCGACGATTCGTGTGTTCGCAGGGTCGAGTGGCGGAAGTTGAGACATGGGCGCCGACCTCATCCGCAGTGGCTTCGCCTCGCTACAATGGGCGTGCTGGCAAAGGCAAACTTCATCAACTGATTCATGACATTTCTCGTGTGCGCCTGAACGATCATTCGTTGGATTCTGGCATTGACAGGCCTTTGTGTCGATTTCTCTCTCTGGCGAGATTCGTGTGCATGAAAGGCCGAAAGAGCCACTTGTCTTCGATCAAACAGCCAGACGAGGCTGCTCCGAACCGTTGAATGCTGCACGGTCAGGCGCTTTTCGCCATCTCTTGGTGCGTTGCCCGAGGAACCGCTGCGCAAGGTCGGGCATACACCCACGTGCAGGTGAATTTCGGCACGCACGGCATGAAATGGCTGGCGCTGGAAGACACCAAGCGTCGTTCAGGGACGTCGCCATTGCCAGGGCGGCACCGGATTCTTGCTGTTCCACAGGCCGAAGCGGCGGATCTTGGCGTTGAACTCGGCCTGCTGGTAGTCCGCGCGCTCCTGCTCCGTCTGCAGCGACGCGTGCTGCGGGTTCCACCAGGCCATGCCGGCGCGCACCAGTTCGAGTGCGACATCCTTACCGCCGATCCGCACCCGGCAGACGTTCTGCGCACCGAACTTGCGGCATTCTGCGCTTAGCGCCTGATTCGCCGCCAGCGCCGAGAGGGCGGTGCGGGCGTTCTGCCCGAACGCCTGGGTGACCCACGGCGCATCGATGCCGAGCAGGCGAATCTCGCGTTGGCGGTGCGAACCATCAACCACCATCAGGGTGTCGCCGTCGACGACGCGGTAGACGCGCCCGTCGAGCGGGTCGGCGCCGACCGTCACCGTCGCGAGCAGCAGGAAGAGACCACCGAGCCTTGCCGCGCGGCGCATGGTCGGCTAGAGGAAAAGCCGGATGACGGCGACGAAGGTCATGCCGATGACCAGCCAGCGAAAAGGCTTCTCCGGCACACGCCTGACCACCGCAACACCGATGACGGCGCCGACGAGAATGGCCGGGATCAGCGCGGCGCTCATCAATAACGTCGGTACACCGATGTTCTTCCAGAAGAAGATCTGCAGCGGCAGCTTGATCAGGTTGATGACCATGAAGAACCAGGCCGAGGTGCCGAGAAAGCCCTGTTTGTCGTAGCGCCTAGCGAGCAGGTAGACCGAGAAGATCGGGCCGGCGACGTTGCCGATCATCGTGCAGAAACCGGCGATCAGGCCGATCAGCGCGAAGAACCACGTCCCATCGGGCGGATGCACGCGACTGCCCTTCGTTTCCAGCACGACGAGGATGCACAGGCAGACGAGCACGGAAACGCCGATCAGCAGCACGAACAGCCGGTCGTCGATCAGGTTGCCGACGCCGATGCCGGCGATCAGGCCGGCGATCGTCCACGGCAGCAGGCGGCGGATGCCGGCCCAGTCGCCGTGGCGGTGATACCAGGTCACGGCGAAGATGTCGCCGATGATCAGCATCGGCAGCAGGATGCCGGTCGAGGCCTTGCCTCCGAAAACGGCGGCGAGCAAGGGGACGACAATCATCACCACGCCGCCGATGCCGGTCTTGGAAAAGCCGACGAGCAGGGCCGCCGCGACGATCATCGCGAATTGCCACGTATCCATGCCGCCGAAGAGTCCTGCCCACTGCATTGTTTCGCCCATCTACGCAGTATACCCAGCCGGAAGGGAGACTCGAAGCTTGCCTTGAAAATTCTTTTCCAAAGCTTAAAGAAAATCGGAAAAAACATTGAAAAACAAGGCGAAACAGACGCTTGACTGCCTGTTTGTGCTGACAGTCAAGGCGCAAAACGATAGAATGAGTAGTTATGGATCACCCCGTGAGCAAATGTTCTTTTTTTGCTGAACATTTGACGCAAATTGCCCATTGCGGGGCCCGTACGACCCTTTCCAATCATGCTTCAGGAGTAATTACATGGTTTCTCAGGCTTCGCTGGCCAACGCAATCCGCGTTCTGGCCATGGACAGCATCCAGGCCGCCAATTCCGGCCACCCGGGCGCCCCGATGGGAATGGCGGAAATTGCCGTCGCGTTGTGGAATCGCCACCTGCGCCACAACCCGACCGATCCGAAATGGGCCAACCGTGACCGTTTCGTCCTGTCCAACGGCCACAGCTCGATGCTGCTTTACTCGCTGCTGCACCTGACCGGCTACGATCTGCCCCTCGAAGAACTGAAGAACTTCCGTCAGCTCGGCAGCAAGACGCCGGGTCACCCTGAGTACGGCCACACCGCCGGCGTCGAAACGACCACCGGCCCGCTCGGCCAGGGCATCGGCAACGCGGTCGGCATGGCGCTCGCCGAGCAGCTGCTCGCCGCCGAGTTCAACCGCGAAGGCTTCCCGGTCGTCGACCACTACAGCTACACCTTCCTCGGCGACGGCTGCATGATGGAAGGCATCTCGCACGAAGTCTCCTCGCTCGCCGGCGTGTGGAAGCTCTCCAAGCTGATCGCCTTCTACGACGATAACGGCATCTCGATCGACGGCCACGTCAAGGGCTGGTTCGGCGACGATACACCGAAGCGCTTTGAAGCCTACGGCTGGAACGTCATCCGCGACGTCGACGGTCACGACATCGACGCGGTCGACCGCGCGATCGCCGCCGCCAAGGCGCAGAACGCCAAGCCGACGCTGATCTGCTGCAAGACGATCATCGGCAAGGGTTCGCCGAACAAGGCCGGAACGCACGACGTACACGGCGCGCCGCTCGGCAAGGACGAAATCGCCGCGACGCGCGCTGCGCTCGGCATCACCGACGGTCCGTTCGAGATCGCCGCCGACGTGCGCGCCGAGTGGGACGCCCGCAACGCCGGCGCCAAGCGCCAGGCCGAATGGAACACGCTGTTCGCCGCCTACCGCGCCGCGCACCCGCAACTCGCCGCCGAATTCGAGCGCCGCATGAAGGGCGAACTGTCCGCCGACTACGCCGCCAAGTCCGAAGCCGCGCTGCAGGAAATCATCGCCAAGGCCGAAGTCATCGCCACGCGCAAGTCGTCGCAGAACTCGATCCAGGCGCTCGCCCCGATCCTCCCGGAATTCGTCGGCGGTTCGGCCGACCTCGCGCCGTCCAACCTGACCACCTGGAAGGGCAGCAAGAGCGTCCGTCCGGAAGCGATGGCCGAAGGCGGCAATTACATCCATTACGGCGTGCGCGAATTCGGCATGGCCGTCGTCATGAACGGCCTCATCCTGCACGGTGGCTTCCGTCCGTTCGGCGGCACCTTCCTGATGTTCTCCGAGTACGCCCGCAACGCGATCCGCATGGCCGCATTGATGCGCATCAACCCGATCTACGTGTTCACGCACGACTCGATCGGTGTGGGCGAAGACGGCCCGACGCACCAGCCGATCGAGCAGACGGCCACGTTGCGCATGATCCCGAACATGGACGTCTGGCGTCCGTGCGACACGGTCGAAACGTTCGTCGCCTGGCAAGCCGCCGTCGAGCACAAGGACTGCCCGACCGCGCTGATCCTGACGCGTCAGAACCTGCCGCACCAGACGCGCGACGACGCGCAGGTCAAGGCCATCCGCAAGGGCGGCTACGTGCTGAAGGACTGCGCCGGCGCGCCGAAGGCGGTGATCATCGCCACCGGTTCGGAAGTCGGCCTGGCCGTCGATGCACAGAAGGCGCTCGCCGAGAAGGGCGTCGCGGTGCGTGTCGTCTCGATGCCGTCGAACTTCGTCTTCGACCAGCAGGACAAGGCCTACCGTGACTCCGTGCTGCCGCGTGGCGTGCCGCGCGTGGCGGTTGAGGCTGGCGCGACAAGCGGCTGGTATCGCTACGTCGGCCTCGACGGCGCGGTGATCGGTATCGATCGCTTCGGCGAGTGCGGCCCGGCCGGCAAGGTGTTCGAGTTCCTCGGCATCACCGCCGCCAAGGTCGCGGAAGCGGTGGAAGGCGTCATCGCCTGATCTGCCTGACGCGGTAACGCAGTACGAGGACCCGGCCTTCGCGTCGGGTCTTTTTTTGCCGTTCGGGCGCGCAATCCGGTAAATTCCTGCCCGTTTTCCTTGTTGCGAGATTCCCCGAAATGTCCATTGTTTCCGTCTGCCTGACGCCCGGCATCCAGCGCTCGGTCGCCCTCGATTCACTCAACGTTGGCGAAGTCAATCGCCTGAAGGCCGCCCATGTCGACGTGTCGGGCAAGGGCGTCAATGTCTGCCGTGTGCTGCAACGACTCAAGATTCCGGCCTGTTGCCTGTCACAGGGCGGCAGCAATGCCGACGAACTGATGCTGCTCGCCCGGCGCGAGGGGCTCAATCTCCGGCTTATTCCATCGACCGGCATGCTGCGCACCTGCACGTCGATCATCGAGACTTCGGCCACTGGTGGCTGCCGCGTGACCGAACTGATCGAACCGTCACCGACGGTCGAGGAGCCGTGCATCCAGGAGATCACGCGCACCGTGAAGGGCCTGCTACCGACGGCACAGGCGCTGGTCATCGCCGGCTCGATGGCGCCGGGTTTCCCGAGCGACTACCAGGCAAAGCTCGCGGCGCTGGCGCGCGCGGCCGGCGTACCGGTCTTCCTCGACCTGCAGGGCGCACCGCTGCGCGTGGCGATCGCCGAACGGCCGGCGTTGGTCAAGATCAATCTCTCTGAATTCGTCGCCACCTTCCTCTCTGACCGTTTTCAGGGCGGCGAACACAGCGGCGATCTGGCGCAGCCGGTGCTTGCCGACGAAATTCTCGACGCCGTCGCCGACGTGTCGCGCCAATACGTGACGTCCTTCGTCCTGACGCGCGGCGCCAACAGCATCCTGCTCGCGCAGGGCGGCGACGTGCGCGTCGTCCCGGTGACGTCCCTGTCTCCAGCCGAGGTGCTCAACCCGATCGGCTCGGGGGATGCCTTCCTCGCCGGCATGGTGGCGCGCCTGGTCGCGGCCACACCGGCTTCCGGTCGCCGTTTCACGATGGCGGCGCTCGCAGGCGCTTGCGTTTTCGCCACGGCCTGCGCGCAATCGAACGCGCGCACGGCGCGACCGGGATTCCTCGAGGAGTCGTTTTCCCTCGACTATCGCGCCTGAGTTTCGTCCTTCGGTCGTTCGAGCACCGCCATCGTCAGGCGCGAGACGCAGCTCAGCTTGCCGGCGTCGTCGCTGATGCGGATTCCCCACTCCTGGCTCGTCCGCCCGAGGTGAATCGTCGGCGACGGACGAGCTCAGCCACCTGTTCCAGCAGTTCGCCTTCGAGTCGGCGCACATGAAGCTGCGCGAGTTGCGTGTCTGGAGCGGCCGATCATGGCGCCAGAGCCTGACAGTCGATTCGCGGAACAAACCATCACGGATATACTTTCGCTCTTCCCGTTCAGTGACTTGGCCGCATGACTCCTCTTTCAGCAGCATTGGCGCGATGGCGCAATTGGCGTCTTTCGATGCGTATCGAAACCCTGGCGCTCATCGCCAGCATCTTTTTCGCTCTCGCCTGCAACGGGCTTTTCTGGAGATCATCGTTCGCCGGCCGGGAATTCGGACAGCTCGGCACCTGGCTGTTTGCCGGCGAGCTGTTCGTCGCGCTGGTGATGCTTCACTTCATTCTGCTCAGCCTGATGTTCAATCGCTGGACAGCCAAACCCCTGCTGACGCTGCTCACCGTAGTCACGGCTTTTGCCACGTACTACATGAGCACCTTCACCGTATTTCTCGACCCGAGCATGTTGCGCAACGTGCTGCGTACCGACGTCAAGGAGGCGAGCGAGCTGTTCAACGCCGGGATGCTGCCGCATCTCGTTCTGTATGCCGTGTTGCCTCTGTTGTTTCTGTCCAGGGTCCATCTGCGACTTGACTCGTTTCGTCGCTCGACTCTCGCTCGACTGCTGGCGATAGCGCTGGCGATCGTCGTTGGCGCAGGCGCACTCCTGCTTGGCTTCCATGAACTGGCGCCGTTGATGCGCAACCACAAGGAGATCCGTTACCTCATCACCCCCGGCAACTACCTCTATTCGATCGCCAAGGTACTCGGCAGTGATGCCAGCGCAGCAACCCGGGAACGTATCAGGGTCGGCCTGGATGCAACCAAGGGCGAGAACTGGAAAGACAGGACAAAACCCACACTCTTCGTGATCGTCGTTGGTGAAACCGCACGCACGGCCAACTGGGGGCTGTCCGGCTATGCGAGGCAGACCACGCCTGAACTGTCAAAGCTCGACGTCATCAACTTTCAGCAAACAACCAGCTGCGGTACGAATACCGAAGTCTCCGTACCCTGCTTGTTCTCTGTCTACGGGCGACGCAACTACGATGAGGGCAAGATTCGCAACAGCGAATCGCTGCTGAATATCCTTGACCGGGCCGGCATGAAGGTCATTTGGCGCGACAACCAGTCGGGCTGCAAGGGCGTCTGCACGGGGGTCGAGGAGCATAAAGTCGGTAACTCGAAGATCCCGGATCTTTGCGACGGTGACCGCTGCCTGGATGAAGTGCTGCTACACGGACTCGACGGCATTCTTGCCGACACCCATGGCAATCTCGTGCTGGTATTGCACCAACTTGGCAACCACGGACCGGCCTACTTCAAGCGCTATCCACCGGCCTTCCGAAAATTCGAGCCGGTCTGTGAAACCTCCGACCTGGCCAAATGCTCACGCGAAGCGATCGTCAATGCGTACGACAACGCGCTGCTCTACACCGATCACATGCTGGCGCAGACGATTGCTTTCCTTAAAAAGCAGGAGGAGAAATTCGACACGGGAATGATCTATCTGTCAGATCACGGCGAATCACTCGGCGAAAATGGGCTCTACCTGCACGGGGTACCGTATCCGGTTGCGCCAAAGGTTCAGAAGGAGGTGCCCATGGTGATGTGGTTCTCACCAAGCTACGCCAAGAATTTCTCGCTCGATGTCGATTGCCTGCGGGCGCAGGCTACCCGGCCCGTCACCCACGACCACTTCTTCCACTCGGTACTCGGCTTGCTTGACATCCGAACGACGGTCTATGACCGGACGATGGATATCTCGCAAACCTGTCGACCACGATGAGCAAATGAGACCACGCGCTTCAAGGAAGGGGCGTTGGTGCGGAACGACGTTCGGCGTATACTTGCGCCCGTTTCAGGTTCCTAGCTCCGAACAACCGGAGTGGGAGAAACGGGAAGCCGGTAATTTCGACGTTTTGTCATCGGAAAAATCCGGCGCAGCCCCCCGCTGCTGTAGGCCGGACGACGCCAGCAAAGACGTAGCCACTGTGTGACATCTTCACATGGGAAGGCGCTGGCGAAGGATGATGGCGAGCCAGAAGACCGGCCTGAGACGAATGTGGTACCAATCCTCGGGGTGAGGGGAAAGGTTCTGTCGATTCGCCGTCCTGCCATTCTTCCGTGCACGCAGCATCGCCCGGAGCGAGTTACCCGCCGGCCCTTCTTCCGTCCTGATTCCCCTCTCGTGACCGAACTTATGTTTCACGAATGGAGAGAATCATGCACATCATGGAGGGCTTCCTGCCCGTTGAACACGCCATTGGCTGGAGCGTCGCGTCCGCGCCGTTCGTCGCCTGGGGCATCGTCTCGATCAAGAAGCGGATCGCCGCCAATCCGGAGCAGCGCATCCTGCTCGGCGTCGCCGCCGCGTTTTCGTTTGTCTTGTCGGCGCTGAAACTCCCTTCGGTGACCGGCAGCTGCTCGCACCCGACCGGCACCGGGCTCGGCGCGCTGCTCTTCGGCCCGGCCGCGATGGCGCCGATCGGCGCCGTCGTCCTGCTCTTCCAGGCGCTGCTGCTCGCGCACGGCGGCCTGACCACGCTCGGCGCCAATATCTTCTCGATGGCCATCGTCGGCCCCTTCGTCGCCTACGGCGTCTTCCGCCTCGCGCGTTCGCTCGGCGCCTCGCTCGCCGTCGGTGTCTTTCTCGCCGCGTCGCTCGCCGATCTGCTGACCTATGTCACCACGTCGGTGCAGCTGTCGATGGCTTTCCCGGACCCGGTCGGCGGCTTCATGGCCTCGTTCGTCAAGTTCGCCGGCATCTTCGCCGTCACGCAGATCCCGCTCGCGATCAGCGAAGGCCTGCTCACCGTGCTCATCTTCAACGCGCTCGCCCGCTTCAACCCGGCCGAGCTGCGCGCCATGAAGCTTATCGACCGTGCGGAGGTGCAGGCATGAGTTCTACGCAAAAACCCACACAAAAGCGCGCACAGAACATCCTCTTGATCCTCGGCGTGATCGTCCTCGCGCTATTGCCGCTATGGATCGTCGAACGCCCTGCCGCCGGACCGGATGGCGAGGTCGCGATCTTCGGCGGCGCCGACGATCAGGCCAAGAACCTGATCGGCGAGATCAACCCCGAGTACCAGCCGTGGTTCGAGTCGCTGATCGAGCCGGCAAGCGGCGAAATCGCGTCGATGCTCTTTGCGCTGCAAGCGGCGATCGGCGCCGGCTTCATCGGCTACTACATCGGCGTCGGCCGCACGCGCGAGAAGATGCGGCGCGAGATGGAGGAACTGCGGGAAGAACTGCGCGCAGCCGCCGAGCAAAACGGCAAGCAGGACCAGTGATCCGGTGCTGATCGAGCAGTGCGCGTACGGCAACCGCTGGCGATTCGTCTCGCCGGCGGCGAAAGCCGCGTTCAGCCTCGGCGGTTTCGTCGCGGCCTTCGCCGCCGGTCGGCCCGACGCGGCCGCCGGCGTCGCCGTGCTGATCGTTGCCGTGACGCTGCTCGGCGCCTGCGTTCCACCCGGCCGCTATCTGCGCATCGCACTGCCGCCGCTCGGTTTTCTCCTGCTCGGCTGCGTGTCACTCGCCTATTCGCTCGACTTCAACGATGGCAACCTCGTCGTGCAATGGCTGCCCGAAGGCTGGGGACCGACCTTGCAGCTGGCGGCACGCTCGCTCGGCGCGCTGGCCGCCATGCTCTTTCTCGCGCTGACCACACCGATGGTCGATCTGATCGCTTTCTTCCGCCGCCTGCACGTGCCGGAAGTGCTGCTCGAGATCATGGTGCTCTGCTACCGCATGTTGTTCGTCTTTTCCGAAGCGGTGCGCGACACCCGTACCGCACAGGCGGCACGTCTTGGGTACGCGACGCCGCGACTCGCACTGCGTTCGCTTGGCAGCCTCACCGCCAACCTGACCGTGCAGATCTGGCAGCGCGCGCACGCCCTGCATGTCGCCGCGCAGTCGCGCAACAACGATGGCGCGCTGCGCTTTCTCGAACCGCAGTACGCCAACACGCAACGTGACCTGTGGATCGCCGGCATCGGCGGCGCCTGCCTGATCGCAGCCGCGCTGGGACTTGCATGACACCATCGACGCCATCACCGTTGCTCGCGTTCGAGAACGTCGCCTTCCGCTACCCGGACGGCAACGTCGGTCTCGACGGCTGCTCGCTGGCGATCACCCAAGGCAGCCGCAACGCGCTGATCGGCGCCAACGGCGCCGGCAAGACGACGCTCTTCCAGCACGCCAACGGCCTCCTGCGCCCGCAGTCCGGCGCGATCCGCTACGCCGGGCAGCCGCTCGACCACAGCCGTGCCGGGCTGCGCGCGCTGCGCAGCGCCGTCGGCCTCGTCTTCCAGAACCCCGACCAGCAGCTCTTCTCGGCCAGTGTGCAGGAAGACGTGTCGTTCGGCCCGCTCAACCTCGGACTCGACATGGACACGGTGCGCCAGCGCGTAAACGACGCCCTGCGTGCCGTGCGCATGGACGACTACGCCGATCGCCCGGTACATAACCTCTCGTTCGGGCAGAAGAAGCGCGTGTGCATCGCCGGCGTACTGGCGATGCAACCGCAGCTGCTGATCCTCGACGAACCGATGGCCGGCCTCGACCACGCCATGCGCCAGGAGCTGCTCGCCGTCTTCGATCACCTGCACGGCCAGGGCATCACGCTCCTCTTGGCGACGCACGACATCGACTTCGCCTACCGCTGGGCCGACCGCATCCACGTGATGGCACGCGGCCAATGCACCGCCGCCTTCGATGCCGAGGACTTCCCGGGCAACGCCCACGCGCTTGCCGCCGCCGGCCTGCCCATCCCCGGCATCATCGAACTGCACCGCCAGCTGGTCACCGCCGGCCACCTTCAAGCCGGACAGTCGCCGCGCAGCCTCGGCGAGCTGACCGAACTTATCAAACATCAAGGAAAGAGCGCGCAATGAACGCGACGATTGCGCCCTTTTCCATCCAACCACGGAGTACCCACTGATGCTAGGAAAAATCTGGTTTGTCGGCGCCGGCCCCGGCGACCCCGACCTGATCACCGTCAAGGGCCGCAAGCTGCTCGAACAATCGGGCGCGATCCTCTACGCCGGCTCGCTCGTCGACCAGGCGGCGACGTTGTACGCGCCCGACGGCTGCGAAATCCGCGATTCGAAGGACATGACGCTCGAAGAGATGGTTGACTGGCTGCTCGACCAGGCCAGCCGCCACGAGACGGTCATCCGCCTGCAGACGGGCGACCCCGGCCTCTACGGCGCGCTGATCGAGATGACGCGCCCGCTCACCGCCGCCGGCGTCGAATGGGCCGTGGTGCCTGGCGTCTCGTCGGCGATGGCGTCGATGGCCGCGGCCGGCGAATCGCTGACGCTGCCGGAAGTCACGCAAACGGTGATCCTCACGCGTACCGCCGGACGCACGCCGATGCCCGAGGGCGAAGACCTCGAAGCGCTGGCGTCGCACCACTGCACATTGTGCATCTACCTCTCGATCACGCTGCTGCACGAAGTGCAGAAGGCGCTGCGCGCCGCCGGCTGGCGCGAGGATGCGCCGATCCTAGTGGTCCAGAAAGCCAGCTGGCCGGGGCAGGAGAAGATCGTGCGCGGCACGCTGGCCGACATCAAGCAGAAGTGTCAGGCGGAGAAAATCGGCAGCCAGGCGATGATCGTCGCCAGCCCGACGCTCGGCGCTGCCGATTGGGAGTCGCTGGTGCGCTCCAAGCTCTATGACCCGACCTTCACGCACCGCTTCCGCAAGGCCACTGAGACGATCACCCATGACTAAGACTACCTTCCTGCTCGCCGGCCACGGCTCGCGCAACCGCGACGGCAACGACGAGATCGAGCGCTTCGCCGATCAGTGGCGGAGAAAACATCCGGACTGGCGCATCGAGGTCTGCTTCATCGAGCACGCCGACGTGCTACTCAACGACGGCCTCGACAACGCAGCCAAGGGTGCCCAACGTGTCGTGCTGATCCCCTTCATTCTCAACGCCGCCGGCCACGTCAAGATGGAGCTGCCGGCCGCGATCGAGGCCGCGCGCGAACGCCACCCGAACGTTGAGTTCGTCGTCACCCGCCATCTCGGCATGGGGCGCGAGATCTTCGACGTCCTGCAGAAGCAGCTCGACCGCCTGATGAAGGCGCTCGACGTGCCGGACCCGCAGACGACCGGCGTCATCCTGCTCGGCCGTGGCTCGTCCGACGCCGGCGCCAACGGTGAACTGGCGCGCATGGCGCGCTGGATCTTCGAGGAGAACGACTT
>Ga0116170_10004460_pt1 | contig 12787 bp, 8 predicted proteins | sample AD_JPNHW1_MetaG_FD_89797 | JGI IMG/M metagenome (GOLD analysis project Ga0116170, IMG submission 89797) | Active sludge microbial communities of municipal wastewater-treating anaerobic digesters from Japan - AD_JPNHW1_MetaG | ecosystem: Engineered > Bioreactor > Anaerobic > Digestate | place... | reverse complement strand
TCAATGAAGATTGCAATGAAGGCATGGAATGTCTGGGATCAGGATACTGCGGCAAGAAGAATTGTGCTAAAACTGATGAATGTCCTACCGGATACACATGTCTCACAAGCGGAAAATGTGGAAGAATTCCATGTAGTTAGCGTTTTTGTGTGTAAAATTCAAAAAAAATTACATATTTTTTAATAAAAGCACTCTCATTGCGACACTAAACCTCGGATTGACTATAAATTTCGGTATGATCCGGAGGTTAAAATGGTTAGAAAATTCAGATGTGAGTTGTGCGGCGGTGGAGAATTCGCTGTTCTCCGAAAGGAAATATACGAACAGAACGGGGGAAGTTATCATAATTCCATATCTTTCAAAGGAAACAGAAGAGTTTTTAAATGTACGGAGTGTGGAAAGATGTGGTGGTCTGACCCGATAAGTGAATTTATGAATCTGCTTTCACCTGAAGTTATTCGCAACAATGTCAAAATTTCTACATCTGCATTAAAAACAGGTTAACAAGTATAAAAAAAGGCGCCCTATGTGAAGGCGCCTCATATCTGGGGTGGGAGGGGAATGTGGATAAATCCACAAGCCAATGTTACTTCAAAAAACCAGACCGTCAAGCAAAAACAATAAAAAATTAACATGCTGTAATTATTAAAAAATCTTTTTTCTGCAATTAATTTATAAAAATAATTTGACTCTGGGTAACCTCAAAGTATATTACTCTTCGCTGGTGTTCATTACATTTGAATTCTCAGTATTAGGTTCCTCGTTAGCTCAGTCGGTAGAGCGGGTGGCTGTTAACCACTAGGTCGGCAGTTCAAGTCTGTCACGAGGAGCCATTTTTTTTATCTTTTTTATCCCGAAAGCACTTATAAATTATCGTTGCATTGATAGGATTTTACTGAGTTTTTACTTTTCTTCCGGCTAAAGTATAGAGAATTGGTATAAGGAAAAGAGTGAATATTGTTGATATTGACAATCCGCCTACTACAGCTCTTGCAAGAGGCACATTCGTTTCGCTGCCTTCACCGATACCGATTGCCATCGGAAGCATCCCGAGAAGAGTAGTCATTGTTGTCATAAGTATCGGTCTGAGTCTTGTTCTTCCTGCTTCAATGATAGATTCAACAGACGAAATCCCGCTTTCCTGAAGTTTATTTGCAAGATCCACCAGCAGAATACCGTTGGAAAGGACAACGCCTATCATCATGATTATTCCCATATATGCATTTATTGAAAGAGGCGTTCCGGTTAAGTAGAGTATAACTGCGACACCGGATATTCCCATCGGAACTGAGAACATGACTATAAACGGTTCTTTAAGTGAATTGAACTGAGATGCCATTGCCATATAAACAAGCATAAGTGCAAGCAGCACTGCAAGAAAAAGGCTGTTAAATGATTCTTTCTGCTTTTCTATCTGTCCGCCCATGTGAACCGAAAAACCAGTGGGCATCTCAAGTTTGCTTATTTCTGCTTCAATATCTTTTGCTATATCGCTGAGAGCTCTATTGTCAGTATTGGCTGTAACATGTACGATTCGCTGCTGGTTTTTACGGTCTATCTGAACTGGTCCTGCACCTTGTTTAACCGAGGCTACACTTTTCAGGTCAATAGTTTCACCGGTTTTTGTCGTGAGCGGAAGATCGTTCAGATCGTTCAGATCGCTGCGGTCTTCATTCCGGAATTTAACACTTATGCTGTACTGTTTGCCTGTTACGGGATCGCTGAAAAGGGTTGGAAGGTTGACATTTCCTGACATAGAGGTCAGCACGGTCTGTGCAACATCTTTTGTCGAAAGTCCTAATTTTGATGCTTTTTCACGGTCAACAGATATATCAAGTTCCGGGTAATTATTTTCTCGACTTGATTTAACATCGGCAGTTCCCTTGACATTCCTGACAATTTCGGAAACAGTATTCGCAAGCTGTCCTCCGGTCTCAAGATCAAAGCCTGATATTTCAATATCTACCGGTGAATCGGAACCGAAATTCATGACTCTCGACATCATTCCGCCGGAAGAGAAGAAAAGCTGAATCCCAGGCAGTTTCCCGTCCAGTTTTTTTCTTACCATTTCAAGCGCCTGAATATCAGAGAAAGATCTTTTATCCGGGGGAACAAGACTCACATCCACATTTGCAGAGTGCGGTCCGGTGTTTCCTGAAAATATTGTACCCATGCCGGATGTTTTTATGCCTGCATCGGTTTTGAGTGCAAGAATGTTACTTTCGCCGATAGTTTCATAAACAGCGTTTTCAACAATTTTAGCCACTCTGGCTGTTTCTTCCACACGGGTTCCGATCGGCATTTTGATATTCGCCGAAAACCTGCTTTCATCGGTTTTAGGAAAAAAATCAGATCCGACAAGAGAAAAAAGCTGTATAGAAAGAAAGAACAGAACAGCCATGAATGTCACAATTATCAGCCTGTGTTTCAATGCAGACCGTAATGACGAAGCATACCATAAATCAATTCTGGAAAACATTGCCGCCCATGCTGCGAGTATTCTTTCACCTCTTTTCGGGGATTTTATCGAAAGCTCTTTTTCTTTAGGCAGAAATCTGGAGCAAAGTACAGGAACAATTGTCATGGATACAAAGTATGATGCGGCAAGAGCAAATATAATTGTCAGGACCATCGGAATAAAAAGCTGTTTAGCTATACCGGCAAGAAATACAGCGGGAAAGAAAACGCATATTGTAGAAACTGTCGCGGCAAGAACCGGCGTTGCAACTTCGTTTGCTCCGATAAGGGCGGCCTCTTTTGCAGTTGCATAGTTTTTCCTGTTGCGGAATATGTTCTCAAGTACGACAATCGAGTCGTCGACCAGCCTTCCAATGCCTAAGGCAAGACCTCCGAGCGTAAAAACATTAAGAGTCTGTTCACCAAGAAAATAAAGGAGAACAAAAGTCATCATTATTGAAAGAGGAATAGCGGTTGATATTATCATTGTGGAGCGGAATGTTCTAAGAAAGAAATATATGATACAAATTGAAAGCAGCGCTCCCATCAATGCTTCATTCAGAAGACTGTTTATTGAGTTTCTTATATATGTCGACTGGTCAAATGCCGGAGTTATTTTAATGCCTTTCGGCACGCCGTAAAGTTTGGGAACCGCTTTCAATACATTGTCAACAACCTCGACAGTATTCGCTCCGGGCTGTTTTCTTATCATAATGTTCAATCCGGCTTTTCCGTCAATACTCACAATATTGGAAATTTCTTCTCCGCCGTCTTCTATCATTGCAACATCTTTGAGAAAAACCGACGGTTCGTTTTTCTGAGGTGACCGTATTGCAATATCACCCAGTCTTGAAACATCCGTTATCTGGGTTTCGGTGTAAAGATTGTAATCAATGACTCCAACTTTAAGATCACCGGAAGGCATAAGAAAATTAGCACCTTGAATTGCACTTACAAGCTCATTTACAGATATATTTCTGCTTGCAATACTGTCTCTGGAGGCTAACACATTTATCTGCCTTGCAATACCGCCTGAAATTGAAGCAGTTGAAACACCTGACACATGCTCAAGCTGCGGTCCGATCGTATTAAAAGCAAGATCATAAAGTTCTCTGTTGTCAAATCCTGCACCTGTAACAGTAAAACCCAGTACCGGCATGTTCGAAATATCAAATTTTATGACAAAAGGCTGTGCGGCTCCAGACGGAAGAGAACTCATTATCTGCTGAATTTTCTGGATACAGTCATTGGCTCCTGTGTCCACATTTGCATCCCAGTTAAAATATGCTCTGACTACTGAAAGTCCCTGTCTTGATGAACTTTCTATATAACTTACATTCGGAACGGATGATATTGCTTTTTCAATAGGATAAGTGACAGATGACTCAATATCTTTAGGCCCTGCACCGGTATAAACAACACCCACAATGACTACCGGCATTGATATTTTCGGGAAAAGATCAACCGGAATACGGGTGAATGAAAGAATGCCAAGAACAATAAAGGCGATAGCTATCATAAAAATGGCGACAGGGTTTTTTAACGCGATTTTTGTAAGCATTACTGCTGCTCCAGCTCGATATAAGGAACGGGACTGACTTCGATACCGTTTCTCACAATGTCACGACCGATTACAATAACTTCTGTTCCTTCTGAAATGCCTGAAGTTATTTCAGCTTTTCCGTCAGGCAGAATTCTGCCGAGTTGAATTTTCACCTCTTTGACCTTGGAATTTTCGACGGTATAGACCGAAATGCTGTCTCCTTTTCTGATTATCGCTCTCGGATCAAGGATGATCACAGGTTTTTTATCTTCGTCAATTATTGTTATTCTGCCGAACATGCCGGGTTTGAGCAGCTTTTTCGAGTTGTCGAACTCCATCTCAATATCAAGTGTTCTTGTTGAGAGATTCAAAGTTGTTGAAAATTTCTTTACCTTGCCTTCAAAAGGTTCTTCCTGCATTCCGTCAATGACAAGTGCCACCTTTCTGCCTGAAATAAAAAAGCGGATATCATTCTGGGATACAGCGGCGTGAGCTTTTATTTTTTCGATAGAACCGATCGTATAAACAGGTCCGCTCTGAGGAGAAACGAAAGTTCCCTGCTCGATATCTCTGCTTATGATATAACCGCTGTAAGGTGCTGTTATTTCTGAATATGTAGCTTTTCTATCAGTTATTTTAAGATTGGTCTGTGCGGCTTTGAGCTGTGCCTGAGCATTAATATATGCGGTTTTTGTCAGGTCGGCTTCAGCTTGTGAAATAAAGCCTTTTTCAATAAGGTTTTCCGACCGTTCCATGTTTTTTTTTGCATTTTCATAATTTGATTGAGCCGCTTCAAGTGCCGCCTCTGTTCCAGTCTTCTGATCCAAGAGTTCATCCGGTTCAACAACCGCAAGCTTCGACCCCGAGTTTACAAAATCTCCATTATCTGCAATAATATTAGTTATATAGCCTGTAGCTTTGGAAACAATGGCTGTCTGTTTCCAAGGTTCGAGCGTAACAAGAAAAGAGCGGGAAAAAACGGTTGTCTGTGGTTTAACTTTAACAGTCTGAACCTGAGGGATACGCTTTTTTGCGATTACCGGATTTTCTGATCCTTCTTTTGCGCCGCATGCAGTCAGAAAGAAAAAAAATGCCATTAAAACGGGTATCATTTTCATATAATTCCTCATTTGCTGTATTTCTCAGGTATTTTCCCGAGAGCTTTCTGCCATCTTACATAGGCAAGAGCTCTCTCAAATTCAGCTTTAACAAGATTCGCTTCACTGTTTGCCAGAGCTGTAGAAGCATCAAGAAGTTCAATTACAGTGCCGCTGCCTGATTCATATCTGCTTTCTGCTGCGTTATTGGCTTCTTTTGAAGATTTCACGGCGGCTTCGTAAGCAGCAATACGGGCATCTGCGGCTTCGATATTTTCAAATGCCTGCATTATCTCGGACTTTATCTGTATTTCAACGGTTGTCTGTGAGAATTTCAGTGCAGAAAGCTTATTTTGGGCCTCTTTCATCGAACGGTATGTTGAAAATCCTGTGAAAATAGGCCACGAGATGCCGATACCGATTCCCCAGTTCCAAGCCAGATCAGATATTTCCGTGCCGGCATCACTGAATGTCGCTGTAAAGCCAAGTATCGGAAAGTAATCTGATTTTATGGTCTTAAGTGTCATAGAGGACAGTTTTATCTTTTCTTTTATTGCAGTCATTTCAGGTCTTGCATCAAGCGCATCGGTAGAATAAGATGAAATGCCGGAAAATGCCGGTTTAGAGCAGGAGACATCAAATTTTTCAGCAGTAAAATCAAAAAAGTCCTTTATTCCGAGTGCCGCCAGAAGATCATTCTTAGATATTTTGAGCGCTGATGCCGCTGATATATAAACCGCCTCGGCGTTTTTAAGCTCAACCTCAAGTCTCAGCATATCCAGTTTGGGTCGCAAACCGTTCTCAAAAAGTGCTTTTGACTGTTCCAGATGTTTTTGTGACGATTCTACATTCCTTTTCGACACAGCAAGCAGTTCCTGATTGGTAAGGACCAGACTGTAACGCAAAGCGACCAGTTCCCATACCGACAGTTTAAGCACATTAATATCCTGAATATCTGATTTCAACTGTGCCTCAGATACTTCTGTAGCTCCTGTGGTTCTGCCGAAATCATAAATTGTCTGATTGAGTGTGATACCAAGACTGTAATAATTGTAGCTTGTGTTATCGGGTGAGCTTCCGGCTGTTATTGGAACACCCGGTTTTGAGGTCGGGTTTCCGGTCTGACGGGCATAGGAAGTTGTAAAGCTGAGAGACGGCATGTATCCGGCATATGATCTTTTATCCCGTTCTTTTGAAGCTTCCACGATATAGTTTCCAGCCATCAGCTGGGGATTCTGTGAAAAAGCTTTTTCTATCGCTTCATCAAGAGTAATGACCTCACTTTGAGCATACAGCGAAGTAAAAACAGAAATAAATAAAATCACCGGAAAAAATTTAATTTTCAAAGACAACCCGCTATTTTACCAAAGATAAACATCAAGACACTATATTTTATTTTATCCTATTTTCAAGAACAATTGACTGTATTGCTTAGAAGCAGGTTGACAGAGCACTTTTTTTCTGTTAGTTTCAGCTGTTGGTTTTGAATTGCTGACTGACTGTTTGGTGATTATGAGTAATCAGAAAAGGACTTTTCTAATTCTTTCCGTCTTTTGCGTAATGCTTTTTGGCGCAGTTTTTATTTACAACGGTTGTTCATCAGACATTCCGGAAAAAAACGGTCAGGTGTCTGATGCCGATACAATTAAGAATAAAAGTGATAAAGATGCTGCTCCTGATGCTGAAGTTGCCGATGAATCAGTTCCTTCATCTATTCCTGCCGGAAACAACCCTGAAGAGCTTGAAGAAAAAACACTTCCGGAAGAGCCTATTGTAAAAGATAAAAATTCTGAAGTTGATAAAGAGGGTTTTATTCATGGAAAGATTCTTCCCAATAAAGGGTTCGAAGAAGCTTTGCTGAAACTTCCCGGTGTCCAGCTTTCTCATACCATGGAAATAATTAATGGAATCAGAGATTATGTGGATCTGAGCCAGATAAAGGCCGGTGAGGGTTTTAAGGTCAAGCTTTCAAAAGACGGCAAAGTTGAAGAGTTCGTTTTTTATCCGGATATAATAACTTTCCATATTTTGAAAAGAGATCTATCTGATGGAAAGCTGAAATATACTTCAAAAATACTGTCTACGGAAATAAAATACAGAATAATCGAAGGTGAAGTGGATACAACGCTTAATCAGGCTCTTATCGACAGAGAAGATGTAACAAGAAATATCAGAGCTGTCACAAGCGGTATCTTGGAATGTATCGTAAATTTTAATACAGATGCTAGAAAAGGTGATAAATTCAGGATACTTGTCAAAGAGGAGTTTTATCAGGGTACTCTTGTTCCTGGATCAAAGATAATATATGCTTCATACGAAGGAAAACGAGCCGGTTTTCATGAAGCTTTCCGGTTTGAAGATGCTGACCCCAAATCTGCTTTCAATGCACATTATACAAAGGAAGGGAAAGCCCTGATTCCCAGTGCAATGAGACTGCCTGTTGATATTGTTCACATCACAAGTCCTTTCGGTATGAGAAGACATCCTGTGACCGGTGCGCGGGCTTTTCATAATGGTGTCGATTATGGCGGTCCTGTCGGATCTCCGGTCTACTCAGTTGCTCCGGGCAAAGTAATTGAAGAAAAAACAACTGCCTACGGTGGAAAGCAGATTACAGTAAGGCATTCCGACAATTCTGAAACTTATTATCTGCACCTGAACAGTTTCCTCGTGAAGACCGGTTCAAAAGTAGGGGCGAGGCAGAGAATAGCTTCAATGGGAGCCACAGGAAGAGTAACAGGTTCTCACCTTCATTTCGGCATCAAAAGTCCCAAAGGTGAGTGGCTCAATCCTCTTAACAAACGGATGATCGCAACTCCGCAGCTTGGTGGAGATAAGTTCAATATGTTCAAAGGTCAGATGAAAGATATTTTATCTCTGCTGAACGACACGGAAAAATATGAGAAATGGCTTCTAAAATACGATGAAGGTCCGCAACCGGAAGGTTTTTACGAGGAGTATAGATTATAACCTTTTCTCTATCCAGGCTAAAATATCTTTAAAAAGCTGATCTTTGACTGACGGTTCGTTGTGCAGTTCATGTCTGAGTCCCGGATATATTCTCTTATTCACATCCTTTAATCCTGCCTTTTTATAGGCTTCATAAGCTTCATTGACTTTTAAACCATTCAATCCGACAGGATCCATGCTTCCTGAAAACAGGAATATCGGCATATATTTAGGAATTTTAGCTATATTGGACGGTTTTTCCATTTCAACAATCATTTTGACAAGATCATAATAAAATGCTGCCGTGTTAACCTTGTTGCACATAGTATCTTCAAGAAATTCATCTGCAACCTTCGGGTCAGTGCTGAGCCAGTCGTAATCAGTGCGTCTAGGTTCAAAACTTTTATTGAACTCATTCATCCCTTCTTTGTGGAGAAACGGAAGCTTTTTGTCATGATCGACTGTAATTTTCAGAAAGAACATAAGTATTCTATCAAGCAGTTTCTTGTATTTTGTCAGTCCTCCGGTTCCTGAAAGAAGCACTCCGTTGTATTCGGCGCAAGATGTGAAAAGATAATTCCTTACAAGAAAAGAACCCATGCTGTGTCCGTAAATAAAAAGTTTCTTGCCAGGGTAGTCATTTTTAATGATTTTTGTAAGGGCGCAGATATCATCCAGAACTTTTTCTAAACCATTTTCATCTGCAAAGTGTCCTTTGATACCTTTTCTGGCTGTTGATCCGTGTCCTCGAAGATCCATACCATAAACGGCAAAACCTTTTGAACAAAGAAATTCGGCAAACGCCCTGTGTCTGCCTAAATGTTCATTCATCCCGTGGACGATTTGCACCGCACCTTTTACTTCGCTATCCGGAATCCATTTGCCTGCCATTATTTCTGTTTTGTCATTTGCACGAAACGAAAATCTCTGAACCATTTCTAATTCTCCCATTTAAGAGACCTTAAAACTGCCTTCCTCCATTTTTTATAAAGCAAAATCCGTTCCTCGTGAGTCATCTTTGCCCCGAAAGTACGGTCTATTTTCCAGTTTTTTGATATTGATTGTATATTTTTCCACATGCCGGTATATAATCCGGCAAGATATGCCGCTCCGAGAGCCGTCGTTTCTATCACCATAGGCCTCAGCACCGGCACATTCAGGATATCACTTTGAAATTGCATGAGAAAATTATTGGAACACGCTCCGCCGTCAACTTTTAATTCGTTAAGTTCAAGGTTGCATTCTTCGTGAATAGCTTCAAATACATCTTTTGTCTGATATGCAATTGACTCAAGAGCTGCTCTGATGATATGAGCTTTTCCTGTTCCTCTTGTCAAACCAGTAATTGTGCCTCTTGCATATGAATCCCAGTAAGGTGTCCCCAGACCGACAAAAGCTGGAACAATATAGACTCCGCCGTTATCTTCAACGCTTGTTGCAAAATATTCACTGTCTTCGGCTTTGTCAATCATTCTCAACTCATCTCTAAGCCACTGAATGACGGCTCCGCCAATAAAAACAGACCCTTCCAGAGCATAAGTCACATCAGCTCCGATCTGCCAGGCAACAGTAGTAAGCAGTCCTTTATTTGATCTGACTATTTCTGAACCCGTGTTCATCATCATAAAGCAGCCGGTTCCGTAAGTGTTCTTTGCACTTCCTTTTGTAAAACATGTCTGCCCGAAAAGTGAAGCCTGCTGATCGCCGGCAATTCCGGTAACAGGGATCTCAATTCCATCAAAAATATGAGAGTCGGTAACGCCGAAAAATCCGCTTGAAGGTTTGACAACAGGAAGCATTGAGCGGGGAATGTCTAATTCTTTTAATATCTTATCATCCCAATCCATTTTCTCGATGTTGAATAGCAGAGTCCTTGAAGCGTTTGAGACATCTGTTGCATGTACCTTTCCACCGGTGAGGTTATATAAAAGCCAGCTGTCAATTGTGCCGAAAATGAGCCTGCCGTTTTTTGCGTCGTTTTTTGCGCCGGTGACATTTTCGAGTATCCAGTGTATTTTTGTTCCGGAAAAATAGGCATCAACAACAAGTCCTGTAGCTTTTCTGATATATCTTTCGAGCCCTTTTTCTTTCAGCTGTTTACAAAAATCGGCAGTTCTTCTGCACTGCCACACAATAGCATTGCAAACAGGAATTCCAGTCTCTTTGTCCCACACAACGGTTGTTTCCCGTTGATTGGTTATGCCTATTGCACCGATTTCAGAAGGGTCTATGCCGGATTCTTTTACAACTTCCCTTATTACGGCAAGCTGAGTGTTCCATATTTCGAGAGGATCATGTTCAACCCAGCCGGGTTTTGGGTATATCTGCCTGAATTCTTTCTGTGCAGAACCGATGATATTACTTTTTTTGTCAAAAATTATCGCTCTGGAACTCGTTGTTCCCGCATCGATCGCCAGAATGTAGTTTTTCATGTGCTCTCCGGTAGTTTAAATCCGGAAAAATGATAGCAGATAAAACTTTATTGTAAAATTTTGCCGGATTACTAAAATGATCCCCTCCGGTTTTTCCGGACAGTAAGTTAAGCACATTCTCCAAACCTTTCATAATAGTAACTTTTTTCGAACTGTTCCGGTGAGGAATAGTTCAAATACGAATGCAATCTTTTTCTGTTATAAAACATCTCGATGAATTCAAAGACGGCATTGTCATAACAGTTGCTTCTGTCGCTCATGCTTTGCAGTTTCCCTGTCATAACCTTTTCTGTTCTCAACCGTTTTTCACCTCCTTTACAACTTTTTCTCAATTAGTGTAAGTCGGCTTAACTACCTGTCCACTTTTTTTTGCAGGGTTCAGTGAAACATGTGATGGAAACATAGCACAGTGCTCATCAATAGATTCAAGTTATGTCGGCGGCATAGCGGCTTGCAATTCAACCTGTGACGGATACAATGAAAGCGTCTGCGAAACTGACGGATGGTAACTCATCCCCCGCCCCCTTCTCTCTGAGGAAAGAAGGGGAGTTTTTAACCCTCTTTTCGTTGAAGAGAGGGTAGGCTGAGTTTACGAAGACTGGGTGAGTTGGAGGATTTGGATGCGTAACACATTAATTATATTGCTTTTGTTTCTATTTTGTTCCTGTACTTCCTGCAATTCGGATAATCCCAAAACCGATGCCGACAATCTTGTGAAAAATGACAATGACATGCTGGTTCAAACCGACAAAGATTCTATCGAAGTAATTGATATTGATGATATTGAAGTTGTTGATGAATCTGATGATCTCGATGTTGTAAAACAGGATGCTGACACTGTTCATGACGAGGATAATCAACCGGATAAAGACATTGAAACCCCTGATTATGATTATCCTGCTGGAACTGAAGGTGATCAAGACTGTCCGAGTCTTCTCAACGCAGGATTCCCGTATAAAGACGGTGATGGAAAATTAACATTCTGTCGTAAATGCGATCTCCCGGCACCGGCAAATGATCAACAGTGTGTCAGGAACTTGTGGGAAATGAATAACCGCAGGATAGTTGAAGAATATCCCAAATATTATTGTTATCCGCTTCCTTGTGATATGACTGAAAAAGCTGCTCCTGCACCGGCTTGGGTCGGTGAAAAATGCGACATCGATGCACTGGGAAGAATATATCATAATTCTACAGGAGTATTCAAGCAGGGAGATATTTCAGATGGTAAAATTGGTATGTATGCGATTTCCAGTAAAGAGGTCGACGGAAAATATATTGTGATTGGAAGCTTACTGTATGACATAGCCACAAAGAAATATACTATGGTAGCTCATTCAGGTGACAAACAGGCATATAAGCATGACAGATTTATTTTCAGGGTTGGAAACACCTATGACAACAAGACATATATCGCTTCAGCATCAAAGGTTGAAAACGGTTGGAAATATGAGGCTATTTATGCAAATGAGTGGAATAAAATACAGTTTTTATATCCTCCTGCGGTTGGTGAAAATTTTGTTCTGATAAATGTGCAGAAAGCAGTTAATGTCGGGGAAGATGCCGGACCGCAGAATATTCTTTATGCTTCAGTTATGGATTGGAACTGGAAAAAACTTGGCGAAGGACAGATCATTTATCCGCATGTTGAGAATGATATGGCAATTTTCAACTATAATAAAAATATATGGGCTTGCGACTTGACCAAATCTCCAACGAATATTGAAACAGAATGCAGAAAAGTCAATAGAGAGGGAGAGCTTGCATCGGCTCCATTTCCCAAAAAAGGGAACAGCAGTCTGATCGCTTACATTGGCGGAGCCGGACTGAATAAGTTGACTATTGCAGATATGTCAAAAAATCCGACTGAATACACTGATTTAAATATTCAACCTCAATCGCCTGATTTAATTCTGTTTTCTTCCGGACAGTGGGATGGTGATATAATAACATTTTCTGAAAAATACCAATTCTCAGAAGTGGATATAGATTTTCGCATGTGCTATTACTCGATCTCAAAGGAAAAAAAGGTCTGTTTCCCGAATCCCGGAAGCGGAACAATGGGTTATATATTTGGAGGAGTGGAAGGAAAGTACATCACCTATCAGCCTACCGGAGCAATAATACTGAAAGATATGGAATGTTACTGCAAAGAATATCCTGATCAGTGCCTTTATGATGAGTACATGCCGGAAACATTACCTGTTTATGTCTATTAATTGATCTAAAAAGAAAATCCCAGAGCCAGTCCGTAAGTTTTTGAAACAGGATTGATCATCGGAGTGACGCTGGTTAGAGTGAGAAAACTA